>Ga0255768_10000146_pt1 | contig 71530 bp, 63 predicted proteins | sample 071ome_33_FD_179983 | JGI IMG/M metagenome (GOLD analysis project Ga0255768, IMG submission 179983) | Coastal salt marsh microbial communities from the Groves Creek Marsh, Skidaway Island, Georgia - 071412AT metaG (version 2) | ecosystem: Environmental > Aquatic > Marine > Intertidal zone >... | reverse complement strand
GTTAGAAAAAGCAAAACAAGACAAAAACGATGTTGTGATTATTGATACCGCAGGTCGTTTAGCCATTGATGCAGTTTTAATGGATGAAATCAAAGCCATTCACTCGTCTGTGGAGCCGGACGAGACCCTTTTTGTCGTCGATTCAATGACCGGTCAAGATGCAGTAAATACTGCGAAAGCTTTTAATGACTTACTCGATTTTGACGGAGTAATCCTGACCAAATTAGATGGTGACACCCGAGGTGGAGCTGCACTCTCTATTAAATCTGTCGTTAATAAACCCATAAAATTCATCGGGACAGGAGAAAAAATGGAGGCCTTGGATGTCTTTTATCCCGAGCGAATGGCAGACCGTATTTTGGGTATGGGTGATGTTGTTTCCTTGGTAGAACGTGCTCAAGAGCAGTTTGACGAAGAACAAGCCCGCAGGATCAATAAAAAAATTGCCAAAAATCAATTTGGTTATGATGATTTCCTTTCCCAGATACAACAGGTTAAAAAAATGGGAAACATGAAAGACCTCATGGGAATGATTCCAGGTGTGGGAAAGATGACACAAGGTATGGACATTGACGATTCCGCATTTAAAGGAGTGGAGGTCATCATAGGGTCTATGACTCCCAAAGAACGGGCACAACCCCAGTTGATGAATCACAGCAGGAAGCTACGTATAGCCAAAGGTTCTGGAACCTCTGTTCAAGAAGTCAACCAACTCATAAAGCAGTTTGAACAAATGAGTAAAATGATGAAAATGATGCAGGGTGGAAAAGGACGTCAGCTTATGCAAATGATGCAAAACATGCGATAAAATAAGAGTATGGTACTTTTAGACGGAAAACACACCTCAAATCAAATTAAAGAAGAAATCAAAGATACGGTTAGTCAGATGAAATTACGTGGAGAACGCGTGCCTCATCTGGCTGCAGTTTTGGTGGGTAATGACGGTGCTAGCCTCACTTACGTCGGTAGTAAAGTACGTTCTTGTGACTATGTGGGTTTTGATTCTACCTTAATTCGTCTCGATGAAGATATCAGTGAAGCAGCTCTTTTGAAGCAAATTGAAAAACTGAACCAAGACAAAACGTTAGACGGATACATCGTCCAATTGCCGTTACCCAAGCACATAGACGAAGAAAAAATACTTTTGGCCATAGATCCTAAAAAAGATGTAGATGGTTTTCATCCGGCAAATTTTGGTCGTATGGCATTGGAACTTGACGCTTTTATACCTGCTACTCCTTTTGGGATTACGCAATTATTAGAGCGTTATGAAGTACCTACCAATGGAAAACATTGTGTAGTTGTAGGTCGCAGTCATATAGTGGGTAGACCCATCAGTATTTTGATGAGCCAAAAGGGACCTGCAGGAAACGCTACTGTTACGGTAGCCCACAGTAGAACGGAACAGTTAGCAGCGCTTACCCGCCAAGCAGATATTGTCGTCATGGCATTGGGAATACCTGAATACCTTACTGCAGATATGGTAAAAGAGGGGGCTACAATTATTGATGTAGGCATTACCCGTGTAGCCGACACCTCAAATCCCAAAGGCTATGTGATCAAAGGCGATGTGAAATTTGATGAGGTTTCCAAGAAGGTTAGCTTCATTACTCCTGTTCCTGGAGGTGTAGGTCCCATGACTATAGCAATGCTGCTAAAAAATACGCTTCTCGCTAGGAAATGGAACGTGTCCTAGGATGTTCCATAGCGTTGTAAATTTGTAAAATCATTAAAGCAAAACTTACCCCCGTCAAAATTAATGCGATGGTGAGGTAGCCTTCAGCAGAAAAAGAGAGTCGTATCAGTATAGTAGCTATTACAAATCCAGTATTTCTTATTAATTTACTGTACTCCTCTGTGTAACTGAAAGAAATCAGCAGAATGACCACATCGGCAAAAATCAACAGTGTAAAAAATTGATTGAAAAATAAACTGTCGAGATCAGGAGTCTTAGATTGACTAAATAGGTCGTTTATCCACTGTCCGAAAGTAGTGACCAACATCACACCAAGCACTCCAAAAAGGACCATACTTACCGCTTTTTTAGCTTGAATAAATTGAATCAAACGGGGTTCTTCAACCTTCTTTTTTGGTAGTCTTTGTTTGCTTCGGTTAAACAAGAAAATGAGAAAGAATAGAATTAAAAATCCAAACAGATCCAACATCAATTCTAAATTGTGTTCGCTGGAAATCCAGTAGCTGTCTAGGTCCATTTGGGGGATGTCTTTGAATATTTTTCTAATTACGATCAAGGAAATGATTTCAAACTGTTTTGAAACACAGGATGTGAAGGATCGTGGAAGATAAAACAATAAAAGATAGGCTTCATAAACTAAAATCAAGGAAAAGGGAGTATAGATTGCCGAGATGGGGTCATTGAGAAGTTCAGGGTAAATTGGAGACAAAAACGAAATTCCTTGAGATTTTAAGAAAATCAAACTGAGGTGTATTAGAAATCCTATAGCAGCGAGAAGTAAGATTCCTTTTTCTACTCCTTTTTGCACTTTGGGTGCAAAAGCAATACTAAAGAGCCGATTGAAAAAGACGAGAAGGGAATTCATGAATTTATTAGGTAGCAAACAATTGATCCATATTTTTAAAACTTTTGAATTCTAACGCATTCCCAGAGGGGTCATAAAAGAACATCGTTAGCTGTTCTCCAGGGAGGCCTTCAAAACGAAGGTAGGGGGCGATTTGAAATTCAATGTTTTGGTCAATCAATTGCTGGCTAAACTTTTGGAATACTTCCCATTCCAAAACAACCCCAAAATGCGGGATTGGAACCGATTTTCCATCTACTTCGTTAAAGTGCTTATGGCCTTTATGGTTTTTGTCTTCGTGGAGCACCAACTGGTGTCCAAACAAAGAATAATCTGCCCACTCATCAGTAAAACGTCCTGGTGTACAGCCTAAAGTCTTTTCATAAAAAGGTTTTGCTGCAGCCAGATCGCTAACAGGGATAGCCAAATGGAAAGGGGTTATTTTTGCCATACGTAAAGGTACATATTTTTAAGCTATCGCCACTAGAAAGTAGTACTTTTGCAATTATGAATCAATTATTGCAAGAGCAGGTTAATACAGGTGCTGCTTTGCCTCTAATGGAAGCGTTTTACACACTACAGGGGGAAGGGTACCACAAAGGGAGTGCCGCTTTTTTTATTCGTATAGGTGGTTGTGATGTAGGTTGTCACTGGTGCGATGTAAAAGAAAGTTGGGATGCTGAAAAACACCCACCCACCCCTATTGGGGCTATTGTAAAACAGGCAGTAGTCCACTCCAAAACCATAGTCATCACCGGAGGAGAACCTCTGATGTGGAATATGGAGCCCCTTACGTCTGCTTTGTTGCAAAAAGGGATGCAAATTCATATAGAAACTTCTGGAGCGTATGAAATTACTGGGCATTGGGATTGGTTTTGTTTGTCGCCAAAGAAAAACAAACTACCTACGTCCGCAGCCTATAAGCGGGCAGATGAACTTAAAATCATTGTGTATAATAAAGACGACTTGCGCTTTGCAGAAGAGCAAGCCTCCATGGTAGATCAAAAATGTATTTTGTATTTACAACCCGAATGGAGTCGAAGAGAACAGGTAATGCCCTTAATGGTTGATTATGTCTTACAACATCCCAAATGGAAAATTTCTCTTCAAACCCATAAGTATCTGAACATACCTTAGGGATAGATCAAATAGTTTTCTCGAATTTTTTTAAAAGCTTTTAGCTTGGTTTCCCAGCTAGCTCGAATCGTCTTTTCATCCAACCCAGATTTGATTTGTTCCTTTAATTCAGAATTGCCTGCAATTCGATCAAAGCCATTTAAGAAAAAAGATTCTGATTTTGGAAACTCGTTGTAAGCACTCATCAACCATTTCAATTCAATTTTTTGCAGTTTTGGAGTTTGAGATAAATCTTCTCCATAACACAGCTTTCCTTTGTGTTTTGGGTTTTTAGATCCGAAATTGGGTTGAGGAGTAAACGAAAACGCTCTTTTAGGAAGTAGAGGATGACCATAAATTTGAAACTGTCGGTCTGTGCCTCTTCCCACGCTTATTACCGTGGGTTCTAATAAACATAAACTAGGGTAAAGTGCAACAGATTGCGCATTCGGTAAATTGGGAGAGGGTCTTACAGGTAGCTTATAAGCTGTTGTTCTGTTGTAGTTTTCTATTGGAATTACGGTCAAATCACATTTTATCTGTTCTTTTAACCAACCTTCTCCATTAATCATTTTTGCATACTCACCAATCGTCATTCCATAAACTATAGGGACTGGGTGCATCCCAACAAAACTTTGGTGGGCCTTTTCCAAGACTGGTCCGTCTACATAATGAATATTGGGATTGGGGCGGTCTAAAACGATTAAAGGTATGTCATTTTCAGCGCAAGCCTCCATAATGTAATGTAAGGTGGAAAGATAGGTGTAAAAACGAACCCCTACATCTTGCAAATCGAAGACCATCAAGTCAATTCCTTCCAACTGCTCTGTTAATGGTTTGCGATTTTGACCATAAAGAGAATAAATAGGCAAGCCCGTTTTTGAATCCATTTGGTTCTTTACTTTTTCTCCAGCATCTGCTGTTCCTCTAAAACCGTGCTCTGGTGCAAAAACACTCTGAATGGATATTTTGTTGTCCAGCAAATAATCTACTAAATGAAGCTCTTTCGTATTGGAGTAAATTAAGCTGGCTTGGTGAGCAATTACACCAATATTTTTATCTTTTATCAGGTTTAGGTACTGATTGCCTTGAGCAGCTCCTGGTAGCACTTTTTGTTGAGTAAAACAGCTTATAGGGGTAATGGCTAGAAGCCAAAATAAAACAGTATTTTTGAGGAGCGAATGGATTAAATAATTTTTCATTGAATCTTGCTTTGTTTTTTACGCAAAAAATGCGTGGATACCAACAGTCTAAAAATACGGTTTCTGCGCGAATAATCAATATCGCTACTTTAGCTGTAACACTCGGAATAGCCACAATTTTAATCGCTCTTGTATGTAGTAAAGGACTACAACAGGAAATACAAAACAAGACCAGCGTTTTTAATGGACCTATACTGGTTACTCTTTTTGAAAATAATGAATCTCAGATTTCAGTGAATCCATTTCTAGATACCGAAGAAATTAGAACACATTTTCAGAAGGAAGAGAACATACTTCGTTCTCATCCCATTGCTATTAAGGCAGGAATGTTAAGAACGAGCGCTGATTTTGAAGGGGTATTACTCAAAGGTGTTTCAACTGATTTTGATTGGAGTGGGATTACTCCCTTTCTAACCAGAGGGCGTTTTCCCAATTTGTCTGGAGGAATAAGCAATGAAATTCTCCTTTCTGAAACATTAGCAAGACAATTAGATTTAAAATTGGGAGATCAAACCGAAGCTTTCTTTCAAAGGGAACACGAAGCAGGATTACCGTTAAGAAGACGTTTTACCGTTGTGGGAGTTTTTTCGTCTGGATTTCCTGATATAGATCAAACCCTAGTGTATGGTGATTTGAGACAAGTACAACGTCTCAATGGTTGGGATAGTAACTCCATAGGAGCGTTTGAAGTTTATATCAAAAACTACGAACATCTTGAGCAAACAGCAGAACGCTTATATGCTGTTTTACCTTCTGATTTAAACAGTATTCCAATCAGTCAAAGGTTCTCTAGTGTCTATCAGTGGATTGCCCTTTTTGATTTCAATGTGTTGATTATTTTAGTTGTGATGCTGTTGGTAGGTGTCATCAATATGGCTACAGCATTGTTGGTATTGATTTTAGAACGTTCTCGGATGGTAGGCCTTTTAAAGACTCTAGGAGCCGGTAATGCTTTGATTCAAAAAATATTTTTATACAATGGAGTGGCTATAATGTCAAAGGGATTGCTTTTTGGAAATCTTATTGGATTGGGGTTTTATTTTTCTCAAAAGTATTGGGGATGGATACGGTTGGATCCAGCAACTTACTTCGTGGATATCGCTCCTGTGTCACTTTCTTTCACAGAATTATTAGTTTTGAACCTCTTCTTTTTGTTGATCTCTTCTTTATTGCTGTGGTTACCTTCGAAAATTATTTTAAAAATCAGTCCTGCTAAAGTTTTGCGATTTCGATAGGATTTCTAGAGATTGATATATTTGTGGTGATAAAAACCTATGAAATACTCAAAAAATATTCTTGAAACCATCGGTAACACGCCGCTAGTAAGACTTAACAAAATCACCAAAGAAGTAGATGCTTTGGTTTTGGCAAAAATAGAGAGTTTTAACCCTGGAAATTCAGTGAAGGACCGCATGGCTCTTAAAATGGTTGAAGATGCAGAGCAACAAGGTCTTTTAAAGCCCGGGGGAACTATTGTCGAAGGAACCTCAGGAAATACGGGAATGGGACTTGCTTTGGCAGCCATTGTAAAAGGGTATAAATTGATTTGTGTTTCTACAGACAAACAGTCCAAAGAAAAATTTGATGTGCTTCGTGCGGTAGGCGCACAGGTAATTGTTTGTCCAACCGATGTAGCTCCAGACGACCCCAAATCCTACTACAGTACTTCAAAGCGGATTGCAGCAGAAATGCCCAATAGTTGGTACGTCAATCAATATGATAATCCATCTAATACACAAGCGCACTACGAAACGACTGGTCCCGAGATTTGGGAACAGACTCAAGGTAAGATTACCCACTTTGTAGTGGGGGTAGGAACAGGAGGTACGATTTCTGGTGTTGGCAAATTTTTAAAAGAAAAAAATCCTAATATTAAGATTTGGGGAATCGACACCTATGGTTCTGTATTTAAAAAATACCACGAAATGGGGATTTTTGACCCAGCAGAAATTTATCCGTACACTACAGAAGGAATAGGGGAGGACATCCTACCAAAAAATGTTGATTTTTCTGTAATAGATCAGTTTGAAAAAGTGACTGATAAGGATGCTGCTCTTTACACAAGAAAGCTCGCTAGACTCGAAGGAATTTTTGCTGGTAATTCTTGTGGAGCTGCAGTAAAAGGTTTACTTCAATTAAAAAAGTACTTTACAAAAAAAGATGTAGTTGTTGTTCTTCTTCACGATTCTGGAAGCAGATATATTGGTAAAATCTACAACGATTACTGGATGAAAAGTAAGGGATTCATAGAGTAATTAATTGTAATCGTAGCTTCACAGATCCAATAGCCTGTCAAAACCTTTTTGAAAATACTTTTTTAGTGATCGGTTTTTATTGTAAACGAGCAATGACAGCTAGTTTTAGTTTCTTTTATCTATACTAAACTAACCAGCTTTTTCGTTATATTTACCTTGATTTAATGCGCCCCAATGCATCTCAATAAACCTAAAACCTACAGTTTACTATTCTTTTTGTTTTCTTTTTTCGTTTCCTGGGCACAGCAACCCTTTGGGATAACCACCTCTGTTGGAAACACTTCAACCATCACAATTTGTGATGGTGATTCAGTAATTTTTATACTGGACCCAAGTAGTTCTCCTTCTTTTGATTACGAATTTATTCGAATAAGAAATGGTGTTACAGAGATTATAGAACACAATCAAGCACTTACCAATATTTTTACCCTTCCAGGCACTTTATAACGGTCAGTATTGGGAAATAGAGGATGGAGATATTTATTATGGCGAAATTAATGAATATGATCCTCCGCCGACTAATACGATACAAACGGATCAAATTACAGTTAATGTTCTTCCTCTTTCTGGGAGTACGTCCTTAGATGGAGGTACAATTCAACAATTAGATCAATTTGTATGTATGTCTAATTCGGGAATAACCCTAAGTGTATCTAGTACTACTAGTGGAACTTCCTTTTTTTCACAAGAAGCCCAGCTGGGAGAATTTTCCTTTGGTATAAGCCAACAACTTTCTTACGGAGATATAATCAATCTTAATAACGTGGGACTTTCAGTAGGGCTATCTGTTGAAAACTTTGATTTTGGTGTTTTGTATAATTTTCCAGTTAGAAACTTAGAAAAAATATTTTCACCCTCAATTTTTGAATTATATCTAACCTTTGATTTTAGAAAATTAGAAGAAACCAAAGAGGTCTGTTCAAACGAATCAATACCGATAATTATTTTTAATCTCGAAATATAGAATTGGGGAAAACTACAGGACTTTCATAACCATTTTTTCCAACTGTGGCAATGCCGAAAAAGTAGTTATCAATTACAATTCCATCCAGTGTAGTTTCACTCACATCACCTACAAATTTACTGTGGTTCCAAGTGGGAGAGGTGGTGTCTCTCCAATAAATTTTGTACCCAGCAACGTTAGAATCTAAAACTTTTTCCCAGCGAAATTTAACTGAGGCTTGAACAATTCCACCAATTGCAAGTTTCTTTACAGCAGGAGGAGCCCAGGCTAAACTTGCAAGGTTAATGGAATTTACTGCGGTTAGTTTTTTTGCATACTCAAAATCCACTCCTTCAATAACATCTCCATAATGAATCCCATTTTCAGTTCGAATATCTTGGTGTTGCATGATATAATTCTCATGGGCTTCCATAATACGGATTCCTGCAAAACCAACATCATTAAAAGGGCGGTGGTGTCCACCACGACCAAAACGATCCAATCTGTAAATCATCATTGGGTTCATTTCAGGCATAAAAGTCTTTACTGTTTTATGAACATAGCGTGCTAGTTGACGTGAAATACCGTCTACTTCTCCTCCGTAAAAACGTCTTGAATTGCGCTGTCTTTCTGTTTCATTTGCAGGCACAGGCTCTGAAAAGATTCTGAAAGTTCTGTTGTCGATAACACCGTCAACACCTTTGATGTTACCAATCATATCATTATTTAAAATCCCTATGATTTCCCATCCTTTTTTTTGAGCGTAAGCAGCCATTCCCTTTCCTCCAAAAAGACCTTGTTCTTCTCCAGCCAATCCAACATAAACAATACTACTTTCAAAATTATATTTTGACAAAACTCTTGCTGCTTCTATGGTTCCAGCCATACCACTGGCGTTATCATTTGCACCTGGTGAATCCTCTGTATAATTGGTAGGATCAGAAATGCGTGAATCAATATCACCACTCATGATAATAAAGCGATTGGGATGTGTTTTCCCTCTTTGAATAGCAACTACATTATTGATCCACACCGGTTTGACAATGCGATTTCCATCCTCCGGTGTAAAATAGTTTTTTTGATAAAATACTTCTAAACAACCGTTGCATTCTTTGGAAATGTTTTCAAATTCCGCTTTTATCCATCTCCTTGCAGCACCAATACCACGTGATTTTGAAAGGGTATCGCTCAAGGTATGACGTGTACCAAAATTGACCAATGTTTGAATGTCTTTTTCTAATCGATCACTTGAGACCTCGTTGATGATGTTATAGAGTTCTTTTTTTTCTTGTCCTTGAACCGAAAGGAAGCTTACTATCAGAAGTATTAGAATACGGATTTTCATAAAACTAATTTTTGTTAAAATACTAAAAATCACCAATTTTATGTCCCCTTTTGCTGTGATATTCTCTTATAATTTTATAAGAAATAAGTGTTCTCTTCAATAAATCGATTAGCAATTTGAGTTTTTAGTTCAATAAGGTCAGGAGGATTCTGATAAGCACAATTTTTATGTAAAACTTCAAGGAGCTGTTGTTGTTCTTTTCCTTTGGAAAGTGTAAAGATCACTTCTTTAGCTCTTTTAAGAATGATATCGTGTGCTTCATAAACGTACTGTTGCACCATAGCGATTTGTGTCTTTTGACTCGCATTTCCTTGAAGTTCTGTATTTTTCAATGTTCTTAGAAGTGCGGATTCACTTAAATAAATTTCAATTAAAAGATCAGAAAGGGCGAGGAGTAGCTGTTGCTGCTCCTCTAGTTTAGTGCCGTACTTTTGAACGGCAGTTCCTGTGAGCATCAAAAAGAGCTGTTTGAATCGATAAATCAATTCTTGCTCTTCTTGAAGAAGTTGTGGGGTATCCTCTTTTGATTGTGGTCCCTCTCCTAGTTTGGCAGCAGCTTGCATTACAGCTCCCATCAAATCGAGCTGACCTTTCAATCCTTTTTTGAGCAGCATACCCACAGAAAGCATCCTATTGATCTCATTCGTTCCTTCGTAAATTCTTCCGATACGAGCATCTCTCCATGCGGATTCCATAGGTGTATCCGCAGAAAATCCCATGCCACCAAAAATTTGAATGCCTTCATCAGCACAATTTTGAATGTCTTCGGAAACGGCTACTTTTATAAGAGAACATTCTACAGCAAAATCTTCAACTCCCTTAAGCTCTGCCTGTTGGTGAGTCAATCCCTCAGAAATAAAATGTTCTATGCGGTCTTCAATGTCTTTAGCAACACGATAGCAAGCAGATTCTCCTGCATAACAGGAACTTGCCATTCGAGCAATTTTTTCTTGAATTGCTCCAAATTGAGCAATGGGAGTTTGGAACTGAACGCGTTCGTTAGCGTAATTGATAGCGGCAGTGGTAACACGTCTTTGGGCATCCAGACAAGCAACGCCCAATTTTACCCGGCCTACATTCAAAGCATTCATGGCTATTTTAAAACCCTCACCTCGTGCTCCTAGCATATTCTCAATAGGTACTTTTGTTTCATTAAAAAAAACTTGTCGGGTGGAGGAGGAGTGAATCCCTAATTTATTTTCTTCTTCTCCTAATCGAATACCGTTTTCAGCATCGTAAGGAACAATAAATCCTGTGATGTTCTTGTCGTCTTCAATACGAGCAAAAACAATCATTAATGAGGCAAAACCCGCATTAGAAATCCACATTTTTTGACCGGTGATTTTATAATGACTCCCATCTTCTGATAAAACCGCTTTTGTTTTTCCAGAATTTGCATCCGATCCTGCTCCAGGTTCGGTGAGACAATAACACCCAAACCATTCTCCAGAGCTCAATTTGGGGAGATAGTTTTGTTTTTGCTCTTCTGTTCCATATAACGTAATGGGCAGTGTGCCAATACCTGTGTGTGCTCCAAATGCAGTAGAAAATGAACCTGTAGCTCCCGAGATATAATCACAAACTAACATTGAAGAAACAAATCCCATACCCATTCCCCCGTAGGCTTCAGGAACCGAAACACCCAAAAACCCTAAACTTGCTGCCTGCTCCATAAGAGTTTTGGTGAGGTTGTAGTCTTTTTTTTCAAAGCGTTCTTTTTTGGGCCAGACCTCTCGATCAATAAATTCTTTCACAGCAGCTTTCATCATTTGCTGCTCTTCGTTAAAGTCTTCAGGAGTAAAAAGGTTTTGGGGAGTTTGATTCTCTACAATAAAGCTGCCTCCGCTTATTGATTTTCTATCTGTTGTTTTCATAGTACATTTGTTTTGTTGAGGTGTTGAAGTGTTCAAATTCTAGAGCTTGTTCTTTTATGCATTGCATTACTTCAAAAAAGTGTTGAATCTTTTTTGCATTCAATTGTTTTTCTATCTCTGCATTGAAATGCAATACAACCGCTTTGGAGTCTTCTCTTTTTTCTTTTCCAAAAGCGGTGAGATGTATTAATATGCTCCTTCCATCTGCTGGATTTTGAGAACGATAGATTAATTTTCGAGTTTCCAATGTATTTAGTAAACGAGATAAACTCGTCGGTTCCATTCCCATTTTTGGACCTAGAGTAGTAGAAGGTGTACCCTCTGCATCAATACTCAAAAGGGCAAAACCCATTGCCATAGTAGAATCAAATTTACTTGCCTCTTTATTGTACATCTTGCTTACTTGGTGCCATGTTGATCGCAAGGCGCTATCAAAAGTCTCTTTTTTCATTTCTTAAAAGCACATTTTACTATGCACGCATAGTAAATATACCAAAAAAAATGACTTAGACTGTTCTGATTTAAAGCCATTTTTAAAAAAAGTTACTCGTACATTTTTTCAATCAGATCAACGTATTTTTCGGTGACTATTTTTCTTTTAAGTTTCATTGTAGGCGTTAAATGTCCTTCATCAATACTCCATTCATCTGGTGTGAGTTGAATTTTTTTAACTTGTTCCCAAGAGCCAAATTGTTCATTGTGTTGCTCTACTTCTTTTTCGATGATTTCTTTTAAAAGAGGTTCTCTCACAGCTTCGGCTAATGTGTTACAGTTTTTTCCCTTGTTTTTCAGCCATTGTAACGCATGTTCTACATTGGGTTGGATAACTGCCGTAGGCATTTTTCTTCCAGGTCCTACCACCATAATTTGTTCAATAAACAACGATTGTTTCATTTGGTTTTCTATGACCTGAGGAGCGATGTATTTTCCTCCTGAGGTTTTGAACATTTCTTTTTTTCTGTCTGTTATTCGCAGAAATCCTTCAGAGTCAATTTCTCCAATATCTCCGGTGTGGAAATAATCTCCACTCATAACATCTTGAGTCATTTTTTCTTCTTTGTAGTAGCCCATCATTACATTAGGTCCCTTACAAAGAATTTCACCGTCTTCTGCTATTTTTATCTCAACACCATCGATGACTTTACCTACGGTTCCGATTTTAAAATAGTTTTTTCGCATGTCGTTTACAGAGATAACGGGTGAGGTTTCTGTAAGGCCATAACCTTCCACAAGTGTCATTCCTGCTGCTGTAAAAACACGTGCTAAACGAGCCTGAAGGGCTGCGCTTCCAGAGGCGATGAGTTCTAAATTTCCACCTAGAGCCTCCTGCCATTTAGACAAAATGAGTTTTCGAGCAATTTTCAATTTAAATTCATACCAGACTCCATTTTGACCATAGGGTTCGTATTGAAGTCCTATGTTGACTGCCCAATAAAAAAGAGTCTTTTTGATTCCAGAGAGCTCTGCTCCACGTGCATAAATCTTGTCATAAACTTTTTCTAGTAAACGAGGTACTGCAGTCATCACATTCGGTTTGATTTCCTTTAAATTGTCTGCAATGGTGTCTAGAGATTCAGCAAAATATACTGAAACACTGTTGTACATGTAGATGTAAAGTATAACGCGTTCAAAAATATGGCAGACCGGTAGGAAACTCAACGCAGAGGCTTGCCCTATGGTCAATGGAAGACGTTTGGAACTTGCAATGACATTAGAAACCACATTGTGGTGACTCAGCATCACTCCCTTGGGTACACCTGTTGTTCCAGAGGTATATATAATAGTGGCTAAATCTTCTGGTTTTACTTGATCACGCATTTGGGATACCGTCTCATTATGCTCTGAATTGGAACCTTCCTCTAAGAGTTCACTCCAATGACTACATCCCTCTATCGTATCAAAACTGTATATTTTTTTTAAGGTTTTGACATTTTTGGCTATGGCTTTTACTTTGTCATAGACCTCTTGGTCAGAAACAAAACAATACAAGCTTTCGGAGTGATTTAAAATATATTCATAATCCTTTGAAGAGATGGTCGGATAGATTGGAATATTTACAGCTCCCAAGGTTAAGAGGCCTATATCCATCACACTCCACTCGGTTCTGTTGTTGGAAGAGATCATCGCTATTTTATCTCCTGCTTTAATTCCCAAACTCACCAAAGCCCGACTTACTGCTTTTGATTGTTCTAGAAATTCTGAAGAAGAAAGGCTCTGCCAATTTCCGTTGTGTTTCGTTGTAAAGGCTTTTTCTAAAGGGGCGTTTTCCTGTTGAAATTCTATAAATTCAAAGAGTCTCGTCGGTTCCATAAAATCATTTTACTGCAAAATAGGAAATATTTTGAAGTAAAAGAAGGGATTGGTTTTTGACTAGTTGTCTAACCACTGATAAGCATTTTCAAAAACAAGTGTCCAAGGACTCACCTGATCTTTTCTATCAGTTGGGTAGTGTGCCCAATTCCAGGGATAAGTGGAGCGCTCTAAATGGGGCATCATGACTAAATGTCGCCCGTCTTCACTAACGAGCATTGCCGCGTTATAGTCAGATCCATTCGGATTTGAGGGATAGTCTTTGTACAAATATTTGGCTGGAATTTGATAGTTGTTTTCCGACATAGGAAAAGAGAATTTACCTTCACCATGTGCTGCCCATATACCTAAAGTAGATCCTTCTAGCCCTTTGAGTAAAATCGAACTGCTTTCTTGTAGGGTTACTGCTGTAAATATGCATTCAAATTTTTGGGAATCATTATGCAACATTTTAGGAAGTTGATCATGTGAGGGTGTAAGCAGTCCAAGCTCAATAAATAACTGACAGCCGTTACATACTCCTAATGAAAGCGTATCGGGTCGGTTGAAAAAGTTTTCTAATGCTGCTTTTGCTTTTGGGTTGTATTTGAAGGCTCCTGCCCAACCTTTGGCTGAACCCAGTACATCCGAGTTGGAAAATCCGCCTACTGCAACTAGCAATTGCACTTCTTCTAGAGTGGCTCTTCCCGAGATCAAATCGGTCATATGAACATCAATTACTTCAAAGCCACTGAGATCCATCATATAGGCCATTTCACGTTCTGAATTACTTCCTTTTTCACGAAGCACAGCGGCTTTTATCCGTTTGTTTTTTGGTTCTGGTTTTTTTCCGGTGAAATTTTGAGGGAATTCAAAACGTAAAGGTTGTTCGGTTTGCTGTTTTAATCGAACGGAAGCTAATTCAGGCTTGGTTTGCTTTTCTTCTAAAATGGTTGAGGTTCGCATCCAAGAGGAGCGAAGTTCTGGAATTGAAAAATTCCAAGAAGCTACTTTAATCGTTGCATCTGCAGTAGGTGACGCTATCTGTACCGCAATGAGGCCTTTTTGAGCAAAAGTACCAGACAGATCGTGTTTTGATTGTAACACCACTCCCATTTTTTCACTAAAGAGTACTTTTATTAAATCCTGCTCTTTTAAACTGCTCAAATCGACCTTCATTCCAACCTCTTTTGAGGGGAAACAAAGTTCCAACAGGGTGGTAATCAATCCTCCAGAGCCAATATCGTGACCGGCAGTGATTACACCTTCTGTAATGAGTTCCTGAACAGTATTAAACGCTTTTTTAAAATAGGCAGCACTTTGAACGGAAGGTGTTTCTGTTCCGATTCGATCTAAACTTTGAGCAAAAGAAGACCCTCCAAGGTGAAAGGCGTCTTGGGCAAAGTCGATGTAGTAAAAGGCACCCCCGCCTACCGTAGCTACTGGAGTAATAATATTAGTCACATCTTTACATTGGGCTGCGGCAGAGATGATTACTGTTCCAGGGGCTAGCACATCACCCTCTGGGTATTTTTGTTTCATGGACAAAGAGTCTTTACCCGTTGGTATATTGATTCCTAAAGCAATAGCAAAATCAGAGCATTCTTCAACGGCTTCGTATAGACGGTAATCTTCACCCGGAGTATTGCAAGGCCACATCCAGTTTGCCGAGAGTGAAACACTCTCCAATCCCTTTTCTAAAGGTGCAAATACAATATTTGTCAAAGCCTCGGCTATAGCTGTATTGCTTCCTTTTTTTGGATCAATAAGGGCACTTACGGGCGCATGACCGATAGAAGTGGCAATTCCCTTTTGACCGGTGTAATCTAAAGCCATTACACCACAATTGCTAAGAGGTAATTGAAGTTCGCCCACGCATTGTTGTTGGGCTACGCGTCCTGTTACGCAGCGATCTACTTTATTGGTTAGCCAGTCTTTGCAAGCCACAGCCTCTAATTGTAAAACTTGATTAAGGTATTCTGGAAGTTGATCTTGATGGTATTCCAGTTCTTGGTATGTTCTAGGGATTCTGGTATCCCGCATATAGGTTTTTGGTGAGCTGCCAAACAAAGCAGAAAGTTCTAGATCGATAGGAGTTTCCTTATTTTTTTTTGAATGAAAGGAAAAATGATGATCGTCTGTGACTTCACCCACAATATAAAAAGGAGCTCTTTCTCTTTGTGCAATTTTCTCAAGCAAAGAAGCATCTTTTGGAGAAAGAATGAGACCCATACGCTCTTGAGATTCATTACCAATAATTTCCTTAGCAGAAAGGGTTGGGTCACCAATGGGTAATTCATCGATTTCTATGGCTCCCCCATTATGTTCAACTAATTCAGAAAGGCAGTTCAGGTGCCCTCCCGCCCCGTGATCATGAATGGAGACAATCGGATTTTGATTGCTTTCTACAAGGGCACGTATGGCGTTGGCAACACGCTTTTGCATTTCGGGATTGGAGCGTTGTACGGCATTGAGTTCAATGGCGCTGCCAAAAGCACCTGTTTCTGCCGAAGAAACCGCGGCACCTCCCATGCCGATACGGTAATTATCTCCTCCCAAGATGATGATTTTATCTCCCTTTTTTGGAAGTCCCTTTTGAGCTTGCTCTTTCTTTCCAAAACCGATTCCACCTGCAAGCATAATCACCTTGTCAAAGCCTAAACGCTGGTCTTTTTCTTGATGTTCAAAAGTAAGTACGGATCCTGAGATAAGGGGCTGACCAAATTTGTTGCCAAAGTCTGAGGCTCCGTTGGAGGCTTTTATGAGAATATCGATAGGAGTTTGATACAACCACTTACGTTCTGCAAAGGAGCTTTTATTCCGGTTTTCCTGTACTCTAGAGTAAGGAGTCATATAAACCGCTGTTCCGGCTAGAGGAAGCGACCCTTGGCCTCCTGCAAGACGATCCCGAATTTCTCCACCTGAACCGGTAGCAGCCCCATTAAAAGGTTCTACGGTGGTTGGGAAATTGTGTGTTTCGGCTTTTAAGGAAATCACACAATCTACAGTCTTTTTAATGAATCTACTCGGGTAGTCTCCGGTTTCTGGGGCAAATTGTTCAATTGCTGGGCCTTCTATAAAAGCGACATTGTCTTTGTAAGCCGAGACAATTGTATTTGGATTTACTTTAGAAGTTTTTTTTATCAGTTGGAACAGGCTGGAGGGTTTCTCTTCACCATCCAGGACAAAAGTGCCATTAAATATTTTGTGGCGGCAATGTTCTGAATTGACCTGAGAAAAACCAAATACCTCAGAATCGGTCAGGGTTCTTCCTAAAGATAGGGCCAGATCGTTTAGATAGGTAATTTCTTCATCACTCAAAGCCAATCCTTCTTGTATATTGTAGGTCTTTATGTCCTCAATATATTTGACTTTTTCTGCTTCTATAGCCACTTTAAAAAGAGTTTGGTTTAAACTTTTAAATTCAGTGACCAACATGGGGTCTATCGTTTCTACCAATGCTTTCGACAGGTACTCTTCAATACGAAGAATTTCATTGATCCCCATGTTTTGAGTAATTTCCACAGCATTGGTACTCCAAGGTGTAATCATGGTAGCTCTAGGGCCAATAAAGTCTCCCGAAATTTCTTGAGTTTCGATTAGTGGTGCTTCGCCAAAAAGCCATTGAAGTTTACTGATGTTTTCAGAAGAGAGGTTAGATGTAGTTTCAACGGCATAAACTTTGGTTGTGGCCTCACCAAAAAACAAGAGCATAGTGCGTGTATTTAAAGCTCAAAAATAATATTTTCTAAAGGAATTAGAAGTAACAGAAACTTTGATTTCGTCAAAGTTGTTTTGGAGTTATTCACAATTAATTGGAAGAGACTTTTTTGATCATTTTTGCCATGTAGAAACTATCTCCCTCTGTTTGGTATGAGAGCAAGCTTATTTCTCTTTCAAGGATGAAATTAGATCCTTCATTGGATTTTAAAAAGGTTTGAATTTGTTCTTGATTTTCAGCAGGAAAAAGGGTGCAAGTAGCATAAACTAAGCTTCCTTCAGTAGCTACTAAAGCAGCATTTTTTTGGAGAATTTGTTGTTGCGTTTTTACCAGTTCTTTTATTTTAGAAGGAGTCATGTGCCATTTTGCTGCGGGATTTCTCCTCAACACACCTAGTCCGCTGCAGGGAGCATCAACTAAAACGAGGTCTGCACGACCTTTGAAGTTTTCTTTTTTAAAAGCAGTGTTATCTTTAATTATATGAATAATCTTTATCCCATTTCGCTTTGCTCTTATATCTAGTTGCTCCAGTTTTTTTTCATAGGGGTCTAGTGCGACAATTTTCCCTTGATTCTTCATCAATGTTGCCAAATGCAGGGTTTTTCCTCCAGCTCCAGCACAAACATCAATCACCAAATCACCTGGTTTAGGCGCAGCAAAAAGACTTACCCTTTGGGAGTTGATGTCTTGAATTTCAAAGAATCCTTTTTTAAAAGCGGTTAGCTGATCGAGCTTTTGGTGTACTTCGATCATTAGTGCACTGGCTACATCATTTGTGGGTTGGGTCGTGATGTCGTGTTCTTTTTTTAGAAACGCTTGAAGTTTCTGAGAAGAAATTTTTAGCGTGTTGACTCTCAAAAAAAGGGGGGCAGGGCCATTTAAAGATTGGATTTCTTTTTTCCATTCCTTTTTTGAAAAAGTTGTTAGACCAAGTTGGTTCAACCAGTCTGGAATGGACTCTTTTACTTCAAGAGGCAAATGAGTTTCTTCGGATTGACGTTTTAAATTCTGGATTTCTGAAAAAACACTCCAATTAGGCAATTCCCTATTCTTATTAATAATCCAAACTCCTATGAGATTCCAATAATAGTTTTCTGATTTAGAGTCGAGTTGACCCATCCATTCGAAAAATCTTTTCCAACGAACAATTTCAAGCACCCCTTCGCCTACCCCTTTACGGTCTCTGGAGCCCCATTTTCGATTTTGTTTAAAAAGCTGATTTAAAGTGGAACGTAATGTTCTCTCATTTTTTATAACATTTTCAATACCCTCCAGGATTCCTTCTGCTATGTTTCTATGTAATTTCAAGTTTTTTGTTTGCTCTTGAAAAAATACCGTGTTGATTGGGTAAGCAAATTTTTAATTTACAGATCGACTTCAAAACTGCTAATTACTTTTTTTGGATTTATTTTTAATTCTATTTAACATCTCTCTGTCAAAACGTTTTTCTTGGTAAAGGATATGAAGCACCTCTTTTGGACGAATTTTCTTCAATAGCATTTCATTTCGCTGGTGTTTCATTTGAAGGCCTTTGATTTCAAATGAATCAAAGTCTTTAATATAGATTGCAGCACTTGAAGTAGTGATGGTATCAAAGGATTGTCTAAGGTTTTTTCTGATTTCCTGGACTTTAATCCAAATTTCACTGTGGTAGGCGTTTTCATACTCTTCGAAAATACACTTGTAGGCTTCTAATTCTTCCGTATTCAATGAAGTATTTTCAATTATAAAATTGAGTTTCCATGCTTTGAGCTCCTCAAAACTAGATGTGCCTTTCTGTGCAGATATTATATTGGAAACAACAAGAAATACAAGAGCAAAAAAAATGAAATTTTGTTTAAATCTTCTCATATTATGGTTCTGAGTTATAAGTTAATGCAGTTTCAACTTCAGTTTCCTCAAGTAAAGAAAGTATGTCATAGCTATCGCGGTCTTCTAAATAATAGTTTTCTATAAAATCATCAAAAGCCTGTTCAGAATAGGTATCTGTAACTAGGTTTTGAGTTGGGGTAGTGACCGTAAAATAAAGCACTAGACAAGCTGAAGCAGTTAGAAAAGCTGCAAAGGAGTTTTGAAATAGTTTGTTAGATTTCTTTTGAAATCCTATCGTTTTTCTTAGAATATCCTTTTCAAGAAGTTCGAAGTAGTTGCTAGGGGTTTTAAAACCGTATGCATTGTAGTTTGTTTTTGTTTTGTCTAAAATTATCTTTTCTAGAGCATCAAAATAGCCCTTAGGTACTTTAAATGGTGACTTATTTTTAGTTTTCATCTGTAAGTTTGGATTTTATTTTTTTAACAGCGTGATGATACGAGGCTTTTAAAGCACCTATGCTTGTATCCAATATTTCTGATATGGATTCATAATTCATATCATCAAAATATTTCATATTGAAAACAATTCGTTGTTTTTCAGGTAAACGGGCAACTTCTTTTTGAAGTGTAAGTGCTGCTGAATCTCCATCAAAATAGGCGTCAGACTCGAGGCTGTCTGCAAGTGCTTCTACCCATTCTTGATTTTGTAATCCCATTTTATTTGATTTACTTTTAATGAAGTTAAGCGCTTCATTTGTTGCAATGCGATACATCCAAGTGTATAGGGTACTGTTTTCTTTGAAATTCTCAATATTTAAATGCACTTTAATAAATGTGTTTTGGACGACATCATTGGCATCATCATGATCAATGACAATTTTTCGAATATGCCAATACAAGCGCTCTTTGTATTCGATAACCAATCGGGCAAAAGCTTCCTCTTTAGAATCTGGATGTTTTAATGCCTGTACAAAAAGCGATTGCTGCTTCAACTTACTTCATTTTTTTTATAGACAATATGCAATATAAATAGTTTAATTCATTTGTTGAATTTGAACCCAGTTTTTATAGTGTTTGTTGTTTGCAATCAACTCTTTATGAGTTCCAGAGGCTGTTATTTTACCTTGGTCTAAGACTAAAATAAGATCTGCTTTTTGAATGGTGGATAGTCTGTGAGCTATAACAAGCGATGTTCTGTTTTGCATGAGTTGTTCTAGAGCCAGTTGTACTTGTTGTTCCGCTTCCGTATCCAGAGCAGATGTTGCTTCATCCAGAATGAGTAGTTGGGGGTTTTTCAGTAGAGCACGAGCAATGGTGAGCCGTTGTTTTTGTCCACCCGAGAGTTTGTTTCCTGAATCACCAATCACCGTTTGATACCCTTGAGGTAACGCTTCAATAAAATCATGTGCAAAGGCTGCTTTGGCAGCAGTGATGACTTCTTTGTTGCTTGCATTGGGAGTGCCTAAAATTAAATTGTTATAAACACTATCATTAAATAATATGGATTCTTGCGTGACCAAGCTGAGTAAGCTGTACCAGCTCTTTTTTTGAATTTTAGCAAGCGAGACACCATCTATAGTAAGTTTGCCCTCATCAATATCATAAAAACGATTGAGTAAATGTGTGATTGTAGACTTTCCGCTTCCAGAAGGACCCACCAAAGCGACCATTTGTCCTTTTTTTATTTCAAAGGAGAGGTCATGTATGACGGGAGTGTCGTTGTAGCTAAAACTTACTTTGTCAAAGACAATACTTTCTTGAAATTGCCTTAGAGGATGTGCTTCTGGAACATCTTCAAGTGTGTCTTTTGCGTTCAAAATTTCTAAAATTCGATCTGCAGCTGCGTTTCCTTTTTGTATACTGTAGCTGGCTTTACTGATTCCTTTAGCAGGAGTTAAAATATTATAGGCTAATCCAATATAGACCACAAAAGTAGTTCCCGAAAGACTACCGTCAATAAGAACCATACGCCCTCCAAACCACAACAAAACACCGATTGCAGTAATTCCCAAAAACTCACTTGTTGGGCCTGCTAAACTCGCTCTAAAGAGCAGTTTATTTGAAAAAGAATAAAAACGTCCGGTTGCCGCATAGAATTTCTTCTTAAAATAAACACCTGCACCATACGTTTTAATGATTTTTTGACCGTTTACTGTTTCGTCAATTATGGACAAAAAATCACCCTGTTCTTTTTGAATTAATGTAGATTGCTTTTTCAATCGTTTTCCAATACTAGAAATGATCCATCCAGAGAGGGGGATGAAAAGCAACACAAAAAGTGTAAGTTTGAAACTGACAAAAAACATGGCTATTAAGGAGAAGAGTATGGTTAATGGTTCTCGAACGACCAGTTCTAGAATGGAGAGGTAAGAACTTTGTATTTCTGTAACATCACTGGTCATTTTAGCCATCAGATTTCCTTTTTTTTCTTCACTGAAATAAGAGAGCGGCAGAGCAATTATTTTATTATAAAGGGCATTGCGCAAATCTTTTAAAATTCCATTTCTAAGAAAGGTGATGAAAAAAAGTGCCAAATAATTGCAGATGTTTTTTAGAAAAAACAAGAATAGCACCAAACAAATTACAAAAAGTAAAGTTCCTTCAATATTTTGTTCAAGTTGTTTTGAAATGTAGTAATTAAGACTGTCTTTTAGATAGGCTTGAAGGTTTAGGATTCCATCGTATTGTGCTGGGGTAAGTCTTTTTTCATTGGTTTTAAAAAGCACATTGAGCATTGGAATTAAGGATACAAAAGAAAGGGCACTAAAAAGTGCGTACAAAGCGTTAAATAAGATGTTTAAAAACGCATAAACCTTGTATTGGTTGCCGAATCTCAGTATTTTTTTGAAAGAAGAAAACATTTAATGTATAAGTTCTTTGATAAAAAGATCAATCTTGTGATTCAAAACTTTTTGTTGTTTTTGCCAGGGCAATTGCTCTTGAAAACCCCCTTGAACACTAAAATAAAATTTAATTTTTGGTTCAGTTCCACTAGGGCGAAGTGCAATCTCACTTCCGTCCTCTAGATGAAAGAGAAGTACGTCGGCTTTGGGTAAATCAATTTGATTAATCGAAGCATTTGATAGCTCAGTTGTTGTGCTATACAAATAATCTGAAATGCTTTTTACAGGTATCGAAGCGATCGATTTTGGTGGATGTGTTCTAAATTGACTCATCATGGCTTTGATTTCTTGAGCCCCTTCTTTTCCTTCTTTAGTCAGAGAGTGAAGTCGTTCATAGAAGATGCCGTATTTTTTATAGCATTCCATGAGATAACTGAAGATGCTCATCCCTTTACATTGTAATTCAGATGCGAGTTCACAGATCAAAAGACTTGCAGAAACAGCATCTTTATCTCTCACTTGAGTTCCAACTAAAAACCCATAACTTTCTTCACCACCGCCTACAAACTTTAACTCAGGATGATCCTGAATGAGTTTGGCGATCCATTTAAACCCTGTCAAACATTTTTTATATTGAACTTTATAAGCGGCTGCCACTTTTTGTATCATGGGGGTAGAAACAATGGTACTTGCAATAAAGTGTTGCTGAGTAAGTTTTTTCTCAGCCTGTTTTTTGGATAGGAGGTATTCGGTTAGTACCACCATGATTTGATTGCCGTTGAGGTAATACCATTCTTGATTCGAATCTTTGATCACGATTCCCAGCCGGTCGGCATCAGGATCGGTACCAATAACAATATCTGCATTTTTGCTTTGGGCAAGATTTACAGCCATTTTTAATGCATCTTCCTCTTCAGGATTAGGAGACTTGACAGTGGGAAAATTTCCATTGGGTTGTTCTTGTTCTTTTACAATGTATAGCTTTTGGTAGCCTGCTTTTTCAAGAACCTGCGGGATGGCAGTAATGGAAGTACCGTGTATAGGAGTAAAAACGATTTTGAGTTGACTGCGGTCCAATGCATGCATTGTAGCTTCTTGGAGTACGGTGTTTTGGTAGGGAATATCTGTAGTTTCCTCCAAGTATTCCAATAGATTTGAATTACCTTCAAAAAGAATTTCTTGAAAAGAAGTTTGCTCGATTTCCTTGATGATGCTCTGATCATCTGGCGGGACTAATTGCCCTCCGTCTTTACCATAAACCTTATATCCGTTGTATTTAGGGGGGTTGTGAGACGCAGTCAGCACAATACCACAATGGGCTTTGAGATGCCTAACCATAAAAGAAAGCTGAGGTGTAGGTCGAAGTTCTCTAAATAAATAGCAATAAATTCCATTTGCGGTAAAGACATCGGCTACTGTTTTTGCTAAAGATTGACTTTGATTTCGGCAATCAAAAGCTACCACTACACAAAGTTGTTCCCCTTTGTATTTATTTTTTAGGAAACGGGAAAGTCCTTGAGTGCTTTTTCCAAGAGTGTATTTATTAATTCTATTGGTTCCAACACCCATAATGCCACGCATTCCACCCGTTCCAAATTGGAGTGAAGTATAAAAGGCTTCTTCAGCTTCTTTGGGATTTTCTGACAGTAGTGCTACTGCCTTTTGGGTCTCTTTGTCAAAGGGAGGTCCAAGCCATTCGGCAATTCTTTTTTCTGTACTCATAGAGGACTCGTTCGTTCTTGGATAGCATATCTTTTACTGCTTTCTTTTGTCCTTAATATGAGATCTCCTAAAAAGCCAGCAATAAAGAATTGACCTCCTAAAAGCGTCAAGGTGAGTGCGATGTAAAATTCGGGTCGGTTGGTAATCAACCTCGCTTGTGTGTCAAAATACAGTTTATCTATTCCCAAATAGAGAGTAAAAGTGAACCCTACTAATAACATACAAGTCCCCAAAAGCCCAAAAAAATGCATGGGACGCTTTCCAAATTTAGTAAGGAACCAAAGGGTGATTAAGTCTAAAAAACCTTTGAAAAAACGATCTGCACCAAATTTTGTTTGTCCGAATTTACGCGCTTGGTGTTGTACAACTTGCTCACTAATTTTTTGAAATCCATGTTGTGCAGCTAAAACAGGGATGTATCTATGCATTTCTCCATAAACATCTATGGATTTTATTACTTCACTTCTGTAGGCTTTGATCCCGCAATTGAAATCGTGTAAAGCAATACCGGATACTCTTCTAGCTGCCCAATTAAAAAGTTTTGATGGGAGGTTTTTAAAAAGTACGGAGTCGTACCGCTTTTTTTTCCAACCGGAAATCAGATCAAGTCCCTCCTCCTGTAAACTGCGAATCATTTGAGGGATTTCTTCAGGAGAATCTTGAAGGTCAGCATCAAGAGTTACTACAAAATCCCCTGTAACTGCCTCAAAACCCGCATGTAATGCTTGGGACTTACCAAAGTTTTTTGCAAAACGAATCCCTTTAACATTATTGTGTTTCTTTGAAATAGATTGAATAACTTGCCATGAGTAATCTGTACTTCCATCGTCAATAAAAAGCACTTCATATGTAAAGGGTTGATCCTCTAACGCTTTAATAACCCATTCATGAAGCTCAAGAATGGATTCCGCTTCATTTAGTAGGGGAACAACAAGAGAAACAGTTACAGGTTTTTGCATACCTGCAAAATTACGAAAATTGACTTATTCAGGTCGGGACTTTTTTACGATCAATCCTCCAATAAGGGAAATGATGAAACCAAAAAATAGGGCAAAGACAATCTGAATTGCGGTCAGGATCAATGGACTTGACATTTTTTCTTGCATAGAACGAGCTGTTTCTAGTGCTTCTTGAGGTATTTCAGGATTTTCTGCTTTAAGGGTTTCCATAGAGAGTTCCATCTGTTTTTGCATCGTATCTGGATCTAAGACATTTATTAAAATTTGGGTGTAAACTATCCCTATTAAAGCAGAAACAAGCGCAATGCCTATGCCCATTTTAAGTGCCTCACCCAAAGAAAGAAAACCTTCATTGGATTTTCTATATTGTAAAAATGCATAAAGCATTATTCCAATCATGATAACGAGAGAAACGATGCCAGCAGTGGTGTCGTTTTTGTAATGCATATCTAAAAAGAAAAGCATTAGTTGAAAAACGACAGAAATACCACCTAAAAGTAAGCCATAGGTGATGATAATCGATTTTAAAGAGGGGTTTTTTGGGTTCATGATGATTACGTGTTTAAATTCTATGTTAAATTAAAAAAAAAATGTAAGAGCAACTGTTTTTAAAAAAATAAAATTAAATTTGCACTCCATTTAAAGATTATGAAAGCAGACATTCATCCAGACAACTATCGCTTAGTGGCATTTAAAGATATGTCAAATGAAGACGTGTTTATTACCAAATCTACAGTAAACGCAAAAGAAACGATTGAGGTAGATGGAGTAGAGTACCCTTTAGTGAAACTTGAAATATCCAGAACTTCACACCCTTTTTACACTGGAAAAACTAAACTTGTCGACACTGCAGGGCGTATCGATAAATTTAAAAACAAATACGCTAAATTTAAGAAGTAGTATTTGCTATAAAACATTTAAAAGTCGCTTTTCAAAGCGACTTTTTTTATTCCTTCTTTACGTTTTTTAATATTAATAAGTTGATGGGATTGATTTTCATTCCCACAACGTTTTTTTGAATAAAACGGACTACTTCATCATAATACAAAGGAATTATAGGGTATTGAGAAAGTGCTAAACTGTCCATTTTCTGATAGGTTTTAACTCGCAAAGGTTCTTCAACAGTACCCATGGCTTTATGGTATAAGGCATCGAATTCATTGTTTTTAAAATGAGTATAATTGGGTCCTTCGGGAGAAAAGTTTGGACTGTAAAATAAAGAAAGATAGTTTTCTCCGTCTGGGTAATCTGCAATCCAGCTGGCCCTAAAGAGTTCCAATTTCCCTGAAGACTTTGCTTGTCGTAAGCTGGCTGTAGGCATAACATCTATCGTAATTTTAATACCTATTTTTTGAAGTTCCCGTTGAAGGTATTCACATAAATCAAGATAGTTTGAATCAGTAGCAAGTCTTAATTCGGGTGAAATCTTTGTTTTTTCAATAAATTGATCAACCAACTTTTTTGCCAAAGAGGGATTGTATTCAAAATCTATCTTACTGTTTCCTGGTAAACCTATTGGAATGAAGCCTTTTTTAGCAGGATAACCGACATTATTCCTCAAATAGGATATCATTAATTTTCGATCAAAACCAATATTGAGCGCCTTTCGAATTTTTTCAGATTTCAAAGCAGGGTTTTTACTGTCGAGGTAGATCCCTATGTATTCTGTATTTAAATAAGGACCTTTGAGCATATTTATTTGGTCTTCATATTTAGGTCTAAGTATACCTAAAGGGGTAAGTAGTTCATCTTTATAAGAAGCATCAAGTGAATTGATGAAATCCAACTTACCTTGTAAAAACAACATAAATTCACTCTGAATATCGGGGATAAAATGAATTGAAATTGCATCGAGATAGGGGAGTTGTGTTCCTTTAGGATCTCGTTCAAAATAGTTCGGATTTTTACGTAATACCAATTTGACATTTTCATCCCATCTTTTAAAATAAAAAGGTCCAGTACCTATGGGATGGGAGCGAAAATTTGTCCCATAATGTGCAGCAACTTCCTTGGGTACAACAGCACAATAGCGCATACTAAGTAGTCCTAAAAATGCAGGAAAAGGGTTTTTTAATCGCAGAGTAAGTTCGTGTTCTGCAGTTGCTTCAAAAGAAGCGATTTGTTGAAGCACCCAACTTCCAGGTGATGCAATTTGGGGATCAAGAAGGCGATTAAAACTGTATACAAAATCTTCGGCAACTACCGCTCTGGTTTGTTTCTCACCAAATAAGGGAGAAGGATGAAAATAAACATCATTTCTAAGGAAGAAGGTATAAGAGAGTCCGTCTGCGCTGATCTTCCAAGAATGAGCAATTTCGGGTTGTATCCCTAGGTTTTGATCCAGTTGAACTAAACCATTGAAAAGTTGATTGATGGGCCAGATGTTTTGTGGATTCCTTGCAAAAGCAGGATCTAAAGAGGTTACCTTTCGGTATTCATTGTAGCGAAAAACTGTTCTACTCTCTTTATTTTCTAAAGAATTACAGCTCATTATTGTGAGTAGAAGGGATGTGACTACTATGCCGTACCAAAGCCATGAAAGCCGCTCTGTCATGAATATTGTTAATATATTTGTAACGAATTTACAGTTTTAAAATGGTTATGGAAAACATAAAACAACCTCAAAAGAAAAAGGTAATCCAATTACCAAAAGTTGCTTTTCACACCTTGGGTTGTAAACTAAATTTTTCAGAAACAGCAACTATAGCGAGGGATTTTAGTCCCAACCGTTTTGAAAAAGTATCTTTTGACTGTCCTGCAGATGTTTATGTGATTAACACTTGTTCTGTAACAGAAAATGCGGATAAACGACTTAAAGGATTGGTACAAAAAGCATTAAAAAACAATCCAAAAGCATTTGTTGCTGCAATCGGTTGTTATGCTCAATTACAGCCTGAGGCAATCGCCTCTTTGGAGGGAGTTGATTTGGTTCTAGGAGCTACAGAAAAATTCAAACTGATAGACTACATACATGATATCAGCAAAAAAGAACGTGGAGAAGTACACGCCTGCGAAATTGAAGATGCGAATTTTTATGAAAGTAGCTATTCGTTGAGTGATCGTACTCGGGCTTTTCTGAAGGTTCAGGACGGTTGCGATTACAAATGTACCTATTGTACCATCCCTAAGGCTAGGGGGATTTCTCGCAGTGATTCCTTACAGAATGTTTTGGAAAATGCTCAAAAGATTGCTGCTGAAGGACTTAAAGAAATTGTACTTACAGGAGTCAATATAGGTGACTACGGAAAAGGGGAGTTTGGAAATAAAAAGCACGAACACACATTTTTAGATCTCATTACCGCGCTGGATCAGCTCAAACCAATCGAAAGAATTCGGATATCTTCCATAGAGCCTAATTTATTAAAAGATGATATCATTGCTTTTGTGGCTCAGAGTAAACGTTTTGTGCCTCATTTTCATGTTCCTTTACAAAGCGGAAGTGATAAGATTCTCAAGAGTATGAAACGACGTTATTTGAGATCCTTGTACAAGGATCGTATTGATTATATAAAAACCATCATGCCCAATGCTTGTATAGGAGCGGATGTTATTGTGGGCTATCCTGGTGAAACCGAAGAAAATTTTATAGAGACCTACCGTTTTCTTATCGAACTAAAAGTGTCTTATTTGCACGTATTTACCTATTCAGAACGTCCCAATACTGAGGCAGTGGAATTGCAAGGAGTGGTTGCACTTCCTGAAAGAAATAAAAGAAGTAAGTTGCTTCGTGCTTTATCTGTTAAAAAAAGAAGAGCATTTTATGAATCCCAGCTTGGAAAGACAGCAACAGTTTTATTTGAAGGAGAAAACAAAGAAGGGTACATCACAGGGTTTACCGAAAACTACGTGAAAGTAAGAACTCATTGGGATCCGAATAAAGTAAATTGTCTGCAAAACGTAGTGTTGGACCGAATCGACGATGATGGATTTGTTCGATTCAGTACAAAAAACTAGAGTTTAATCCCTACAGGGAGTAGTCTCCTGTACCGTCGGTTGGTACGGACAAACCTGGCAATTTTTGGAGAAGTAGGCACTACACTAAGGTTTTTATCAGAAATGAAATCCAAAACTTTAACAATAAAAGCTTCTTCTAACTCCTTATTTTCAATTTCTTCAGGGATGTGTAATTTGGTTAAAAATATTTTTCTTTCCTGTTCTGAATATTCAATTCTAGCGAGGCTGTCTTCAATTTTTATTTCAAATTGGCGAAGAAATTCGTTGTTTACAAGATTAAAATCACTCATCATCATCTGTGTTGATTATTGTTTGTTTTGTTTTATAAATTTGCTTCAACAAAAGGGTTACAAAAATACAAAAAATTAATCAAGACAGGGATGCAAACAAGAAATAATGCTGTAATTCCAATTTATTTTATGCCCGGTATGGCTGCAAGCCCAAAAATTTTTGAATATATCGAACTTCCCGATTATTTTGAAATCCATTATTTGAGTTGGATTCCACCTGGACACAAAGAAAGCTTGCCTAGCTATGCAAAAAGGATGTGTGAGCGAATAACTCACCAAAATCCAATTCTACTTGGTGTTTCTTTTGGAGGGGTGCTTGTCCAAGAGATGGCTAAATACATGGTTGTTAAAAAAATTGTAGTTGTATCTAGTGTTAAACTTGATAAAGAGCTTCCTTTGCCCATGAAGATGGCTAAAAAAACAAATGCACACAAACTTTTGCCTACAAAATGGATTAACAACTTAGATCAATTGGCGTTATTTGCTTTTGGAGAGGGAATAAAAAAACGAATAGCACTTTATCAGAAGTACCTTTCAGAGCGAGATCCGGACTATCTAAACTGGGCAATAGATACACTAGTTCATTGGGAAAAGAAGGAAATTTCAGAAAATATTTTGCACATCCACGGACAGAGTGACACTGTTTTTCCAATGAGTAATTTGAATGAACCTATTATTAAGATTCAAGGCGGACATGCCGCAATAATTACTCAAGCAAAATGGTTTAATGAAAACTTACCCAAGCTACTTTTGTAAAAATTAATTAATTTTAAAAATCGTAATTCTTTTAAAATGAAAACTCAAGCCACACTTTTTTTTCTTATTCTAGTTCTTGTTTTCTCTTTCGGATTTAACAGTATTAATCCCGAGCTTTTTACAGCTTTTAATACAGTCGATCAAGGACAGTCTTCAAAAGTGTACGCACTAAAACTTCCAGAAGTTTTCTTTTTCTCTGATGAGGAGGTGCCCTTGGATGCACCAGATATCCGAGAGCGTTTTGATAAAGAATTGTTGGTCAACACCTATTGGCAATCCAATATGATGTTATTATTAAAAAGAGCAAACAAGTGGTTTCCTACCATTGAAGCCATTCTAAAAGAAGAGGGAGTGCCTGAAGATTTTAAATATTTAGCTGTGATAGAAAGCGGTTTGGAAAACCTGAGATCTCCAAAAGGAGCAAAAGGATTTTGGCAATTGATGCCAGGCACAGCAAAAGAGTATGGTTTAGAAGTCAATACAAATGTAGATGAACGTTATCACATTGAAAAAGCTACACGCGTAGCTTGCAAGTATTTGATCAAAGCAAAGAAGCGATTTGGAAGTTGGACTTTAGCTGCAGCTTCTTACAACCGAGGGATGTATGGAACACAGCGCTTGTTAGACCGGCAGTTGGTGGACAATTATTACGATTTGCTATTGAATACAGAAACCAGTCGTTATGTTTTTAGAATCCTAGCAGTTAAAGAAATCATGTCCCATCCAGAACGATACGGATTTATCTTTGAAGACACTGATTTGTACCAACCCATACCGGTAAAAAAAGTAGGATGGGATATTCCTATCGCCAATATAGCTGAGTTTGCTAAAGAGCAAGGAGTCAATTATAAAGTACTTAAAATACACAACCCCTGGTTGATAGAAAATCATTTAAACAACAAGTCCAGGAAGTATTACGAAATAGAACTTCCGGAAGAAGGTTTTTACTAGATTTTTTTCATCTGTTGTTGTATCATCTTCAGCTGACCGGAGAGCATACCGTGTTTATCTAATTTTTTTGCCTCTGTAAGGAGTTGTTGTGCTTCTCGCTTACGTCTTTTTTGAAGATAAATTCCAGCAAGACTCATTTTTGCCATAGCCAGATCATGATTCATTGATAATCCGAGTTTCAAAGCTGCTTTAAAATACTTTTCAGCTTGAGTTAAGTTTTTTTGAGATTCAATGATTCCCATCAGGTAGTTGTAATACCCTTGTTGTTTTTGTACTAAATTCCTTTCAATATTTGGAATACGCAGTAGCCATTTCTGAGTTCCTTCAAAGTCTTGCTTTCTTAGACGTAAAAAAGCAAGGAAAATAAGTTCATTTTTAAAATACAAAAGAACAAACATGGCCGATAGCACTAAAAACATAATACCATTACCGATGTAATCATCGACTAATTGATAAATACCATAACCAAATGTGAGGAGAGCAAGAATTAATTTTATGACTTTAGGAAACATTATTTTTTTTTCAAAGGTAAAAAAAAACTAAGGCGAAATGTTGATAATCAAGTTTGGAAGACAAAAAAGTTGTTGTATATTTGCCCGACTTTTAACGGAGCAGAACTCCAGTAAGAAAGATTATGAAAAGAACATTTCAACCCTCGAAGAGAAAGAGAAGAAACAAGCACGGTTTCAGAGAACGCATGGCTTCTGCTAATGGAAGAAAAGTCCTTGCTGCTAGAAGAGCCAAGGGAAGAAAAAAATTATCCGTATCCTCTGAACCGCGTCACAAAAAATAATGATTCAATCAACCCATTATAAAGGTGTTACTTTTTTGAGAGTAACACCTTTTTTTTATTTTTAAATTCTATATTTTAAAAGCATGCCAAAAGTAGATTCCATCAAAAGTATTTTAGTTATCGGTTCGGGACCCATCGTCATAGGTCAAGCGTGTGAATTTGATTATTCGGGTTCTCAAGCACTAAGATCTTTGCGTGAAGATGGTATTGAGACCATATTGATTAATTCCAATCCTGCAACGATCATGACTGATCCTACAATGGCAGATCATGTTTACTTAAAACCCCTAAATACAAAGTCAATTATAGAAGTTTTAAAGAAACATAAAGTAGATGCAGTACTCCCAACTATGGGAGGACAAACTGCTTTGAATTTGTGTATAGAAGCAGATGAGAAAGGAATTTGGGAAGATTTTGGAGTTGAAATCATAGGTGTAGATATCGATGCCATACAAATTACTGAGGACAGAGAGCAATTTAGAGAACTAATGAATAAGATTGGAGTAGCCATGGCACCACAGGCCACGGCTAATTCCTTTTTAAAAGGACAAGAAATTGCTCAAAAATTTGGTTTTCCATTGGTAATTCGAGCTTCCTACACTCTAGGAGGTGCAGGAGCATCTTTTGTCCATAAGGAGAAGGATTTTGATGAGTTATTGACACGTGGTTTGGAAATATCCCCAATTCACGAGGTAATGATTGACAAGGCACTCATTGGCTGGAAGGAATATGAGTTGGAATTACTTCGTGATAAAAACGACAATGTTGTGATCATCTGTACTATTGAAAATATGGACCCTATGGGAATTCATACAGGAGACTCCATTACCGTTGCCCCGGCAATGACTCTCTCTGATAAAACATTCCAGAAAATGCGCGACATGGCCATTCATATGATGCGCAGTATTGGTGACTTTGCTGGAGGGTGTAACGTACAGTTTGCCGTTAGTCCAGACGAAAATGAAGATATTATCGCCATTGAAATCAACCCTAGAGTATCTCGTTCCTCTGCATTGGCATCAAAAGCTACAGGTTATCCCATAGCTAAAATTGCTGCTAAGCTAGCAATTGGCTATGCACTAGATGAATTGGAAAATCAAATTACAAAATTAACCTCAGCACTTTTTGAACCTACTTTGGACTATGTTATTGTGAAAATTCCACGTTGGAATTTTGATAAATTCGAAGGCTCGGACCGAACACTTGGTTTACAGATGAAGTCCGTAGGTGAAGTGATGGGGATAGGGAGATCTTTTCAGGAAGCCCTTCACAAAGCGACCCAGTCTCTTGAAGTCAAAAGAAACGGTTTAGGGGCTGATGGTAAAGGCTATACGGATTACGATACAATTATAAGCAAGCTAACTGTTGCCAGTTGGGATCGGGTATTTGTAATTTATGATGCGATTCAAATTGGGATTCCACTATCTAGAATTCACGAAATCACAAAAATAGATATGTGGTTCTTAAAGCAATATGAGGAGCTCCACCTTTTGGAAAAACAGATTTCTAGAGAATCTATTAACACAATAGAGACTCCTTTACTTTTAGAGGCAAAACAAAAAGGCTTTGCTGACCGTCAGGTGGCCCATATGCTCAAGTGTTTGGAAAGTGAAGTGCGATCCAAACGAACAGAACTCGGGATTGAAAGAGTGTATAAATTAGTGGATACTTGTGCAGCAGAATTTGAAGCAAAAACACCCTACTATTATTCCACTTTCGAAGCAAAAGTAAAACTCAAAAACGGAACTGCATTCAGTGAAAATGAAAGTTTGGTCACCGATCGAAAAAAAATTGTCGTTCTGGGTTCAGGTCCAAACCGTATTGGTCAGGGTATAGAATTTGACTACTGTTGTGTTCACGGTGTTTTAGCTGCTGCAGAATGTGGTTATGAGACCATCATGATCAATTGTAATCCGGAGACCGTATCAACGGATTTTGATACAGCGGATAAATTGTATTTTGAACCTGTTTTTTGGGAACACATCTACGACATTATCCAACATGAAAAACCAGAAGGAGTTATTGTTCAATTGGGAGGTCAAACGGCTTTAAAACTCGCAGAGAAGTTGGACCGATATGGTGTAAAAATAATAGGTACAAGTTTCCAATCTTTGGATCTTGCTGAGGATAGAGGAAGTTTTTCAACACTTTTGAAAGACAATAATATACCTTATCCTGAATTTGGTGTGGCTCAAACTGCTGACCAGGCTTTAGCTTTGGCAGATCAATTGGATTTTCCAATTTTAGTTCGGCCTTCCTATGTACTAGGAGGCCAAGGAATGAAAATTGTTATCAATAAGAAGGATTTGGAAGCGCATGTGGTCGATTTATTACAAAAAATACCTAACAACAAGTTGTTGTTGGATCATTATCTCGATGGAGCTATTGAATGTGAGGCCGATGCGATTTGTGATGGAGAAAATGTTCAAATCATCGGAATCATGGAACACATCGAGCCTTGCGGTATACACTCTGGGGATTCCAACGCTACACTTCCCGTTTTCAATTTAGGGGAGTATGTGGTGCAACAAATCAAAGACCATACGCATAAAATAGCCTTAGCCCTAAATACCGTTGGTCTAATCAACATACAATACGCAGTAAAAGAAGATAAAGTTTATGTTATTGAAGCCAATCCTCGTGCCTCAAGGACAGTTCCTTTTATCGCAAAAGCATACAAAGAGCCCTATGTAAATTATGCCACCAAAGTAATGTTGGGAGAAAATAAAATCACTGATTTTGAATTTAATCCGCAATTAGAAGGATACGCCATCAAACAACCCGTTTTTTCATTTAATAAATTTCCTAATGTAAATAAACAATTAGGTCCTGAAATGAAAAGTACAGGAGAGAGTATTTTGTTTATCGACAGTTTGAAAGAAGATACTTTCTACGATTTGTATGCAAGACGAAAAATGTATTTGACCAAATAGGATAAATTGTATAGTTTTACAAAAAACACAGGAATGGGATATAAAGGAAATGAAATGAAAGTTGTTTTTGGTTTGATTGTGTTGGCTTTGCTTAGTCGTTTATTGCCGCACCCTCCAAACTTTGCTCCAATCACAAGTATCGCCCTTTTTACAGGCTATCATTTTGTAAATAAACGTTTGGCACTCTTTATTCCACTGGGTTGTATGTTCTTAACAGACCTTATTCTAGGGGTTCACTCCTTAATGCCGATCATTTATTCGGCTTTTGTTCTTATATCAATACTAGGGCTAAAGTCCAGGACATTGTCTTTTGGTACTGTTTTTGGAGCTTCATTAAGCTTTTTTATTTTGAGTAACCTTGGAGTATGGTATTTTTATTATCCTTTAACCTGGGCAGGGTTAACAAGCTGTTTTGTTTTGGCAATTCCTTTCTTTATTAGTGCCTTAGCTGGAGATTTGTTTTATACTTCTGTGCTCAATTATTCTTTCAAAAAATTATTTAGACCCTCTCTTAGCCTGAATTAATATAGTACCTTTGTAAGGAAGGTTCTTTTTAGCTAAAGATAAAAGGGAATCTGGTGAAATTCCAGAACTGTACCCGCAACTGTAAGCTCAGTCTGAACAAGACACTTTGATCAACTCTTACACCACTGTCTCATTTAGGATGGGAAGGTAGATTAAAGATGCAAGTCAGGATACCTGCCTTCATGTGTAATCGTTTTAAACTTCGGGAATAAAGGGAAAAACACATAATTTACAAATGATAAAAAAAACTTTTTTGAGGACGATATTTTTCGTTCTAAGTGGAGTGGTTTTTGCACAGCAAAATAAATCCGTTCAAGACAGTATAGCATCCCTTGTAGTAGAAAATTTAGAAGAAGTCGTTCTTATTGATTCGCGTTTTCCATTTAAACGATCTCAATCAGGGAGACCCATTATTAAAGTGAGCGAAGAGGAAATTATTAATTTCCAAGGCTTGGGATTTAGTGCTTTGATAAAGCAGTATGCCGGAATCGAAATAGTAGGAGGTCAAACGTATTCAGGACAAAATAAAACAGTTTCTATTCGAGGCGGTAGAAACCGACAGGTTTTGATTTTAATTGATGGAATCAGAGTTTCAGACCCTTCTCGAATTGATAATGATTTCAATATAAATTTTTTAGATCTAAGTCAGATTGAATCCATAGAAATTCTTAAAGGAGCAGCGAGCAGTCTTTACGGGAGTGCAGCTGCAACGGGAGTGATTAACATTAAAACAAAAAAGGCCACAACTGGTTTTAGTATTAATTTACAAAGCAGTGCTGGTTCTCAAAACAGTCAGGACGAAAAGCGAGGGCTCAATTTGTTTACGAACAGTTTACATTTGGGTAAAAAAGGTGAAAAGTGGGGGGCTAAAACCTATTTGAGTCACAATCGTGCTACAGGTATGAGCGCAGTAATTGGATCTGAAAAAGACCCTTTTGATTTACTTAATTATGGTTTTTCGTTGGATTATAAACCCAGAGAATCTTTGGAATTTATTTCTGGTATAGACCGCTCAAGCATTCATTCTGATTTTGACAATAGTTTTCCCCTAGAGGATGCAGATTTTAAACTTCTTACCCAGATGAATAGAATGTATTTCAATTCAAATTATACCTATTCGAATGGAGGGCTTTCCATGCGTTTTGGTCATCAAATTGTGGATCGAGATTTTCAAAGTGCTTTCCCCTTCAAAACCCATGCGGTAAATACGCAAACAGAACTCTACAATAAAAATGTATTTAAGGATCGATACTACACCGTTTTAGGCGTATTAAGGCAGGATAATTTTGCGGATTATGAGGGTGGACAGAGTACAAATCAAACAGATATTTATGGTAATCTTGTAGCAAGGCTTACAGAAGAAATCAGAATCAATATCGGAGGGCGTTGGAATATGCACAGTACGTATGGAAGTCAATTTACTTACAGTATCAATCCTTCGCTACCGCTTTTGAGTTCTAAGCAAAGCAGTCTCAAATTTCAAACGGCATATAGTACTGCTTTTATCGCACCCAGTTTATATCAACTTTTTGATCCCTTTTCAGGAAATTCAGAGCTTCAGCCAGAGGAAAACAGTTCTTTTGAAGCCGGTTTGATCTTCACTACTCAGGATTGGGAATTAGCCACTACCTATTTCAATAGACTGGAGGCCCCTTCTATTCGTTATAACCTTCAAAGTTATCGTTATGAAAATAACCCAGGAAAAGCGCGTTTTTTTGGATTAGAGGTGCTTCTTAAAGGAGCTCTTTCTAAAAAATGGACTCTAGATCACCAAATGACTTTTACTGATAGTAAAGAGGGAGATATGCGATATCTCCCTAAGTTTTCTTCAGCAACTTTTATTTCATTTACTCCCACAAGGCTATTTAAGATATCTTTCAATACTCAGCTGATTGGAAAACGAGTAGGGCTTGATAATACAACCTTATTGGACCAATATCAACTGGTGAATTTAAGTTTGTTTTACAAAATGGAACATTTGCCTCTAAAGTTTTTCCTTCATGGAACGAACTTGTTCAATTCTAGCTATATAGAAATAGAGGGCTATGCAACTCGGGGAAGGAATTTTGTTGGAGGAATTGTTTATCGTATTCCCTGAATTGGAAATTTTTTTTCAACAATCATTTTTTGTCTACTGAGCATTAAAGGATCTGTGATCAACAAGTTTCTGGGATGTTCTGATTTAGGAACGGTAAATTTGCCTGATCCAGATATTAAATTTAAAGCCGTAGCCAATAAGGCTTCATCTTTTTCACCTAAGGTCCCCAGGTTTCTTATATTTTCTTCGACAACGGTACTGGGCTCAAGTCCATCTGCATAGTCTGCATATCCTTTACTATTTGCAATTTTTAATACTATAGGCTGCATTGCATAGGTGTGATCGGGATTTTTTGTTTGATTATTGTCAACATAATCATACAGGGTGATTGAACCTACATTTTTTCCTACTGTTCGCTCTCCAATTTGAATAACTTGGATGTAGGCAGCCAATCCATTGATGAGTAACTCACTAGCAGACGCAGATTCTGAAGTGGTGATAATGTAGACACGATTCAAATTTAATGAATTGATTAGGGATCCATCACCGAGAGCACTTACAAACCGGTCAATGAGAGATTCTTCTCCATATCGATCTTTCAAATAGGCTAAAAGTTTGTCATTCCATTGTTCTTGAGCAAAGATTTCGTTGTCGTATTGCCCTGTAATCATGCTGGCTAATTCAACACAGTTTTTGACAGAGCCCCCACCATTGTATCTCAAGTCAATGACTAGATCGGTAATGTTTTGACTTTTAAAATCACCAAACATTTCATTTAATGCACCACTTTTACTGGCTACAAACTGATTGTACATTAAGTATCCTACTTTCTCTCCATTTCCGACGTCAATCGTATTAACGACTTGAATCGGATTGGTTTCAAAATTTTCTTCTTTAGTGAGTTCTACATCAATACCGTTTGGAGTAAGGGTTCCATTTTGGAGAGAGGCCATATTTAGGGTATAGGTAAGCTCCTCACCAAAGAGTAGCATACGATAGTTACTTACAGTAAGTGTGGTACCGTTAACTCCTGTGAAAAAATCACCTCTTTTGATGTTTTTATTCGATGCATCAGAACCTTGCAGAATATATTTTACAAAGCCTATAATCTCTTCGCAATCTTGACAAGCGTAGGCCAAACCAAACTCCACTCCGTTTGTGGCATAAATACCTTGAAGGGTATTTTCTAATTCTTTATAGTCATCTTGAATCCAACTAAAGCGATCGTTAGGATGTTTTAAAGACTCAAAAAATGCTTTGGGTTCCGGATTTTCACTAATGAATTTAGCATAGGCTTTTTTATCTGTAAATTTTGAATCTGCTAGAGCACTAACTTCTTTTTGCCAGTAATAGAACTGATTTAAACCTTGCCAAATAAAATCACTAATTTGTAAATGTCCCTCAAGACTAATTGCTGTATCATCGGTATCTTGGTTTTGAGTTACAACTTCTACTACTTCTGTGGGTTCTTTTGTACAGCTGTAAGAGACTGCCGAGAGAAAAACAAATAAAAATAATTTCGTTCCGAATTTGAATAGATTCATGTCCTTTCCAGATTTTTTTTGCATTCAAATTTAATGAAATACATCTGTAAAAATAGTATTTTATGGAAACTGTAACAATTAGGTAGTACATTCGTCAATAGCTTATAAGAAATAAATAAATGCAGTTGATCGCGGAGAAACAATTTTTAGATCAAATACAACAAATACGAGATCGAATATTTCGTGTATCGAAAAGAATTTTGATTTCCAAGGAAGAAGCAGAGGATGCGACACAGGAGGTGATTTTAAAATTGTGGACCATGGACAAGGAAAAGCTCAATTCATTTAAAAGTATTGAGGCGTATTCCTTGACCATGACAAAGAATTACTGTTTGGACCGATTGAAATCCAAACAAGCTCAGGTTACGACATTAAATGAAGAGCTTTCCCACAGACCTGCGAACTCCCTACAGCAGCAGTTGGAAATCGGAGATCAATTGCGTTGGGTTACTCATTTGATAGATCAACTTCCCGAAAAAGAACGTATGATTATTCAATTGAGAGAGATCGAGCAATTTGAATACGATCAAATTGCAACTATTTTAAATATACCTGAGGGTACAGTTAGAGTTTATTTATCAAGAATTCGAAAAAAATTAAAAAAACAATTTTTAAAAATACAGTCACATGGAAGCTAAAGCTATAAAGGAATTACTTCAAAAATACGATCAGGGAGCAACCAGCCTGGAAGAAGAGGCTTTACTGAGAAATTATTTTGCAAAGGCTAAAGATATCCCTGACTCTTGGAAAGTGTACAGTGTGCTCTTCGACTATTTTAAAGAGGCTTCAACTGTGACTTATGCCAAAGCTAAACCAAATCGTTTTTCTCTTCGCCCATGGATGGCTGTTGCTGTCATGATAGCAATTGTGGCTACCTTATTTCTAACCACGTTTAGTCCCTCAAATGAAATAGCTCCTGACCAAGAAGAACTTTACCTCGCTTTTGAACAATTTCAAAATAACATTAAACAGGTTTCAATCCATTTAAATAAAGGAACAGAACAGCTTGCTTATTTAGACTACTGGAACGAAACCACAAAAAAATTAATAAAATAATACTCATGAAAAAACAACTTTTTTTACTCGCTACACTATTATTGGCTTACACGACGCAAAGCCAAACCATATTTGAACGCTATGCAAACAACGATGATGTAACCCTAGTTTCAATAAGTCCTAAAATGTTCAAAATGCTAGGGCAAATGAGCATTAGCCTAGATGATCCAGAGGCTCAGGACTATTTGGATATGGTCACCAGTATTAATAATTTCAAAGTATTGATTTCTTCAAATCAAGACATTTCTAGCGAAATGCTCAAATGGGTCAATCAAGAGGTTTCTAAAAACGCTTTAGAACAATTGATGAGCGTCAAAGATGCAGAGGCAAATGTTATTTTTTACGTCAAGGATGGAAAACGTGAAAATCACGTCGAGCAATTATTGATGTATGTTACTGAAAATTTGAAAAACTCAAATAAAAACTTGCAATTCAACGGAAGGACTATAGAGGCTGTTTTACTTTTACTAGAAGGAGATATTGATTTGAATAAAATATCCAAACTAACAGACCAAATGGATCTTCCCGGTGGAAATCAGTTAAAAAAAGCACAAAAGAAAAAATCACTCTAATCATGAGAAAGAAGTTATTGTTTGTTTCCTTATCACTTTTTTTGTTTCTATTTATAAATTGTGAGAATCAGCCATCTTTACAAACCTATTTTGTAGAGAAAATGGAAGACCCTTCTTTTTTAATTGTAAATCTACCGTTTCAACTGGAAAATATTTTTGATAAAACTCTCACGGAGGAAGATATGAAGACCATAGCCAGTGTCGGAAAATTAAATTTATTGGTGTATCGACCCAAAGATGGAGAACAAGAGTTGCTGGACAATGAGCTTCAGACGATTCAAAACATATTGGACAACAATCGTTACCAACACTTGATGGATTTTAAGGCATTTGATAAGGGTCAAGGAAGTTTTATGTTTGAAGGAGAAACAGATCAGGTTGAAGAGGGGATTGTAATTGTTTCTATTCAAGACAACGGGTTTGGCGTATTACGCATTTTAGGTTCTGAAATCAACCCAGTGGCCTTGAGTAAATTGATTAAAAAAGTTAGCCCAAGTCTTCTGAAAAAAGAAATATCCTCTTCAAGTTCTGGACTGAAGAATCTTTTTTAAGGTTAAATCCCAGTGTAGTTAAATGGGGTTATTGTTTTGAGTTTATTCTTGACTTGCTCATTGACATCAAGTTGCTCAATAAAATTTTGAATGGTCTCTCTATTAATTACTGCATTGGTTCTTGTGAGTTCTTTTAATGCTTCATAGGGGTTGGGATAGCCCTCTTTCCTCAAAACGGTTTGAATAGCTTCGGCAATCACCGCCCAGTTAGCATTGAGGTCATCCTCAATTTTAGTTGTGTTAACCACTAATTTTCCCAGTCCTTTAAGGGTAGATTGTAGCCCGATTAATGTATGACCAAAAGGGACTCCTACATTTCTCAAAACAGTACTATCTGTAAGGTCTCTTTGCAGTCTAGAGATGGGTAGCTTGGAAGCTAGAAATTCAAATATTGCATTAGCTAAACCTAAATTTCCTTCAGAATTTTCAAAATCTATTGGATTGACCTTATGAGGCATGGCAGAAGAGCCCACTTCATTTTCATTTATTTTTTGTTTGAAATAATCCATAGAAATATACTGCCAAAGATCTCTATTTAGGTCAATCAGTATGGTGTTTATTCTCTTCATGGAATCACAAAGAGCCGCAAAAGAATCATAATGTTCAATCTGGGTAGTTGGAAAGGAATAGGACAGCCCTAATCGGTTTTCCACAAAATCTTTTCCGAAAGCTTTCCAATCAATCTCTGGATAAGCCACATGATGTGCATTGAAATTTCCGGTAGCACCGGAAAACTTCGCCCCAAAAGGATTTTGGAGTAACTGGGCTTTCTGAATGGAAATGCGTTGAACAAAAACTTCAATTTCTTTTCCCAAACGAGTAGGTGATGCAGGTTGCCCATGAGTACGCGCCAATAAAGTAATTTCTTTGTATTCCTTTGCTTTTGAATTGAGTTGCTCGATTACTTCATCTAAAGCAGGGAGATAAATTTGATGTACAGCATTTTTAACAGAAAGAGGAATAGCTGTGTTGTTGATGTCCTGAGAGGTTAATCCAAAATGGATGAATTCTTTAAAGTTTTGAAGTTCAAGTTTGTCAAACTCCTTTTTTATATAATATTCTACAGCCTTAACATCGTGATTGGTAGTCTGTTCAATTTCTTTAATTTCTTTTGCATCTTCTAGAGAAAAATGTTCATAGATGCTCCGTAGCTCTTCGAAAAGAGAAGGGTTAAAACTGGAAAGTTGTGGTAGTGGAAGTTCACAGAGAGCAATAAAGTACTCGATTTCTACTAGAATGCGATATTTTATCAATGCTTCTTCAGAAAAATAAGGAGCCAGAGATCTGGTTTTTGACCGATAACGTCCATCTATTGGTGAAATGGCATTCAGTGCGGTAAGCAGCATGATTATCAAAATTTATTGTACAAAGATACGAGTTCTAACAGCTTAAAAGAATTCAGTTCTTAAAAACTATTTTAAAAGTAGGATAAAGACCCTTGGGAAAAACTCTTTTGGATTCTAATAAGAGGCCTTTTAGCTGATTTTTTAGTTCTGGAAAGTCTTCTTGAAACAGTACTAGTGTTTTGATAGTGAAACTCAAAGGAGCTGTTTTTTGTTCTGTGATAACCCAATCCAGTGCGGAATTAACAAGTTTCTTTTTTTGATTTATGTTCAGACCATTTTTACGATCTTTTTCTTTTAAATAATACCACAGACATTTACTTATTGATCTTCTTACACTAGAGTCGGATATGGACACCATTTTATCTATACACAAGTCCAGATAGGGAGTAAAACGGTTCAGGTCTTCCAACACGAATAGTTCTACAGTCCAAGCAGCATAGCGGTTTTCTCTCAGTACATTTGAACTGAAAGTCAAATGGAATAAATCAGGAAGTAATTCAGGTTGTTTTTTTACAAAATCCAATGCTTTAATCCTGTCTTTTTTGGAAGCTGTTAGGGATTTAAAATAATCAGTCAAGGGTGTCATTTAGAGTTGTAATACTCTGTACTCTTCGTAGCATTTAGAAATTGCTTCTAAGATTTGTAAATCATTAGCCTCATTCATAAAGGCTTCGGAATAATTACAATTTCTCAAAATCTCATCAATGTCCACTCTTTTGATTCCTAAAAGCTGAATCAGAACTTGCCGATCAAACTTGGAAACTAAAAGATTTTTAATTTTATCGTCTTCCCGCATGAGTTTTAATTTCCGCATTTGTTTAGCATTTTTACCAAAAACAGAGCTTAGTAAGTCTACAGGGTTAAACAGACTCTCTATGGCTTTAGAAAAATTACCAAAACCTCTGTTTCCAGATTCGTAACCCAGGTTGGGTAAACCAGAAATACTATACCTTCTTGCATTATTTATGGGAGCATTTTTTACATCTATGTCCAAATAACCAGTAAGTTGATAGGGGCGTACTTCAATTTCTTCTAAAGCAAACGCCAATTCCGTCATTACAAATTTGAAATCACCAAACTTCAACATGTCGTTGGTAACAGCAATCTTTAGGGGCTTAAATCCTAAATAAGAAAAATATAAGGTATCGTTTACCTGAGCAGGAATTTCAAATATTCCATTTTGGTTTGTAATAGCTCCAATGACTTGAGTTAGGTTGAGTACATGAACACTAGACATTGGTAAACCTGTGGTTTCGTTTTCTACAACGGCACTAAATTCCTGTTGTGAAAGGCCTTTAAAACCAAAAAAAACGATTATTAGGAGCCAAAATTTCCTCATGGTCTAAATTTATGTAAAAATCAGTAAAACCTATGTTATCAGCAGGACTTTAATGTTTATTTTAAGTGCTTTGCAAGACTTTTAAAAGTTCTACTGTTGCTTTTGCTCTGTGACTGATAGAATTTTTTAGTTTATTTCCCATTTCGGCAAAAGTTTGTGTGTATCCTTTTGGAATGAAAATGGGATCATATCCAAAGCCACCAGCCCCTCGTTTTTCAAAAATGAGGGTTCCTTCTGCCGTCCCTTTTAGGGTATAGGTCATGCCAGCCAGATGAAGAAAAAAGACGGTGCGAAAGCGTGCTTTTGGAGAAGAAATCCCCTTGAGTTCGTCCCAGACTTTTTTAATATTAGCTTCATTATTTGGTGGGCTTCCTGCATAACGTGCAGAATAAACACCCGGAGCACCATTCAAAGCCTCTACCTCGAGGCCCGAATCATCAGAAAAACAATCCATACCGTATTTTTTTCGCACAAAATCTGCTTTTATTTGAGCGTTCTCTTCCAAAGTACTCCCGACCTCTTCGATTTCTTGTGTGCAGTTGATATCGTTTAAACTCAATAAAGTAATGGATTCTGGAAGTAATAAGTTGAGTTCATTGACCTTGTTTTGGTTGTGAGTCGCAAAAATAAGTTTCATTTAATTGTTGTGATATGGGTGATTATTCAGTATTGTAAAGGCACGGTAAAGCTGCTCACAAAAAAACAAGCGGATCATCTGGTGTGAAAAAGTCATTTGAGAGAGCGACAGCCGATTGGGAAACTGTTGGTATACCTTTTCAGAAAATCCAAAGGCTCCTCCCACCACAAAGAGTAGTCTTTTTTTACCCGTATTCATTTTCTTTTCAAGTTCTTTAGAAAAGGAAACAGAAGAATACGATTTTCCTTTTTCATCAAGAAGGACAACTGCATCTGTGGGTTTAATTTTTTGAAAGAGTAGTTTGGATTCTTCCTCTTTAATTTTTTTTGGATTTGTTTTCTTAGCAGATTTTATGTCCGGAAGAACTACAATAGAAAACTTAACATAGTGCTGAAGTCTTTTATGATACTCTTCGAGAGCATCAGACCAAAAGGACTGATCTGTTTTTCCTATACAAAGCAATTGGATTTCCACCTTGTAAAGGTACAAAGGCTTTCGATTTTAGCAGTATTTCTCATTTCTTTTGACTTAGCCTTTTATATTTGTAAGGCAAACGCTTTTTTTTTCATGTCCAGATTTTTACAACTTCCTGTTATTAAGTCAGTTGTGTTTTTCCTAAAAGCCCTAAAACCACCTGGCTTTCACGGATTCTCACTGTATGATTTATTAGAGATGTATGCCATTGGAATCGTTAAAGGAGCACTAACTTCTAGAGCGGGAAGTATTTCATTTAGTTTTTTTATGGCACTGTTTCCTTTTCTCCTATTCATTCTCAACCTCATTCCTTTTGTCGATTTAATTCCTTTCATTCAAATTGAAAATTTCGATCAAACTTTTTTGAATTATATCGAGTTCTTTTTACCACCAGACACCCAAACTTTTTTTGCTGGTATTTTTGAAGACATAAGAAATAAGCCGCGAGGTGGACTGCTTTCCTCTGTTTTCTTACTTTCAGTTTTTCTTTCGGCCAATGGTATTTCCTCGATTTTTGGAAGTTTTGAAGTTTCGTATCACGTGGCTTTTTCAAGGAATTTTTTCAAACAATATTTACTTTCTGTTGGGGTAAGTGTATTACTTGCATTTTTATCACTTCTAGCGGTCATTATCTTTTTTTATTTTGAGTTTTACATTCTCAATAATTTGGATTCACTTATTGCTTCCGAAATCCGTTGGACCCGTATTGGTCAATTGGTCTTTTTTGGACTTTTTGTGTATTTGACTGTAAATATTCTTTATTACTTTGGAACTGTAGAAGGGAGAAAAAACCAATTTTTCACACCGGGTGGGTTGATGACCACGTTATTGTTCTTTTTGACAACTTATGGTTTTGGGATTTACATTGAGAATTTTTCAAATTACAATCAGCTCTACGGTTCTATTGGGGCCTTGTTGATTTTTCTTTTGTACATCTGGATTAATTCCAACATTCTTCTTTTGGGTTTTGAATTAAATGCAACATTAACTCGCTTTAAAAGAGAACCAAAGCAGACGAATGATGACGGCTAAAAGTTCATATCACTTCATTGATGTTCTTCTTCCTTTAGCACTGCCAAAAGCCTACACCTACCTTATTTCTGAAGAACAATTAAAGAGGTCAAAAATAGGATGTAGAGTTGCTGTTCCTTTTGGTAAACAAAAGATCTACACGGGAATCATCGTTCGAATTCACTCAGTTCTCCCTCAGGTTTACGAGCCCAAACCAATCGTAATGCTTTTGGATTCATCTCCAGTAGTGACTCAAACTCAATTGGACTTTTGGAATTGGCTTTCCAGTTATTATATGTGTACTCTTGGAGAAGTGCTTCGGGCCTGTATTCCTGGTGCTTTACTTATTGAAAGTGAAAGTATTGTAGTCAAAAGAGAGGCAACAGAGGATCAGCTGAATGCACTTTCCGATGCTCAATTCATAGTATATGAAGCCTTGCAAAAACAAAATTTGACAATTGAAGAGATCAGTCAGATAACTGATTTAAAAAAGGTCATGCCGCTTATTGTTGATATGGTCGATAAAAAGGTAGCGCTGATTCATCAGCGTTTGGAAGAAAAATTCAAACCGAGAAAAGTCCGTATGGTTCAGTTAAATGAATCCTACAACAATGAAAATGAATTAAAAAATCTGATCACTAGGTTGGAGCGTGCACCAAAACAAAAAGCAGTATTAATGGCGCTTTTGAGTAGTGGAAATTCTAAGGAGGCTTGGCAAGAAGTAGACGGTTTAAAAAAACAGGCCACTGTTGGAAGTGCACCATTTAAGTCGCTAATTGATCGAGGTGTACTTAAGGAAGAGTTTCAAGAAAAAAATCGAGTATTAATCCAATCAACTCCTGATGAGTATAAGGCTAAAACCCTTTCGCCCGATCAAAATAGCGCCTTTATTGAATTAAATGAGAAATTAAAAAAGAACAAGGTCGTATTGTTTGAAGGGGTTACTGCTTCTGGAAAAACAGAGGTTTACATTCGTTTAATCGAAAAGGAGCTAAAAAAAGGCAAGCAAGTCCTCTACCTTTTACCCGAAATTTCACTCACCTCACAAATTGTTTTACGCTTATCTGCACGTTTTGGAAGTCAAGTTTTAGTTTATCATTCACGTTTTTCCATTCATGAAAGAACAGAAGTGTGGAATCGTGTTTTAGAAGGAGATCCAAAAGGGCAGGTTGTGGTTGGAGCTCGTTCTGCAGTGTTGTTGCCTTTTAAGGACATGGGGTTAGTGATTGTAGATGAAGAACATGAAAACTCCTACAAACAGTTTGATCCTGCTCCGAGATATCAAGCAAGAGACAGTGCTATCTATCTCGCTAGTGTTATGAATACTTCAGTAGTTTTAGGATCTGCTACTCCTTCTATGGAAACCGCAGAAAACGCCCGAAATGGAAAATACGGCTGGGTTAAATTAACCGCACGATATGGTGGAGTAGCCTTACCCAATATTCAGTTAATCGATCTTAAAGAAGCCCATCGTAAAAAGACAATGAAAGGGATGTTTTCAGTTCAATTGATTGATGCCATACACAATACATTAGAAAATGGTAAGCAGGTTATTTTATTTCAAAATCGAAGAGGGTATGCACCCATATTAGAATGTGAGAGTTGTGGTCATGCACCCCAATGTACCCAATGCGACGTTTCCATGACTTATCATCAAACCCGAAATCAATTGAGGTGTCATTATTGTGGATATCATATTCCAATGCCTTCACAATGTCATGCTTGTGGAATGCCAACACTGTCAACTAAAGGTGTAGGAACTCAGCAAATTGAAGAACAAATTCAAAAGTATTTTCCTCAAGCCTCCGTCAGAAGAATGGATTGGGATAGCACTCGTGGAAAATGGAGTTTTGATCAAATTATTGATGATTTTGATAAAGAACGCATACAAATACTGGTAGGTACCCAGATGGTGGTCAAAGGGTTGGATTTCAAAAATGTACTGTTGGTTGGAGTGATCAATGCAGACCATGTTTTGAATTTACCTGACTTTAGAGCGCATGAAAGAAGTTATCAAATGCTCAGTCAAGTTGCAGGTCGATCCGGTAGATCAGATCAAAAGGGACACGTTTTAATACAAACATTTCAGCCAGGTCATCCGATATTACAACAGGTAATTAACCACGATTTTGATGCCTTGTTTGAGGTGCAAAAGAATGAACGAATGCAATTTCGTTATCCTCCTTATTTTAGAATGATACGAATCACTTTCAAAAGCCGTCAATTAGAAACAGTCACCTTAGCTTCAGATTGGTTTTCAAGTGTCATCAAACAGTCCTATAAAGGTTCCGTACTTGGTCCTGTTTTACCACCAGTGGCTCGTGTGCGAAATCAATACATCAAGCATTTGATTGTTAAGGTAGATCACCAGCTAAATTCTTCAACAGTCAAGCAAATAGTAAATAGGACGTTCAAAAGCTTTCAAGCGATAGCGGCTTTTCGTTCGGTTCGGGTAAATTTTGATGTAGATCCCTACTAAAATAAAAAGGAGGAATAAATTCCTCCTTTTTGCCCCAAATCTTACCATGAACTTAACCTACTTATGTTCAGGTGATGTAAATGTAAAACAATATTTTTTAAAAGCAACAAAATATATTAAATAAATTTTTTTAAAAATTTCAGTCTTATTTTTCTTTAACTGATCAACGGCTTTTCTCCTTCATTCAAATAAATAATCTTTTTATTTTATTTTGCTTTATCAGAAGAGAACTGTACTTTTGCATTCCAAAAATATAATATATGAATCAATACGAATCTGTTTTCATTTTAAATCCCGTTCTATCTGAGACTCAGATAGAGGAAGCAGTTCAAAAGTATGTTAGTTTTATTAAAGCCCAAGAGGGGTCATTGACCCACCAAGAAAATTGGGGTCTTAAAAAGCTTGCTTATCCGATTGAGAATAAGAAAAGCGGCTTCTATCATCTTCTTGAATTTACTGCTCCTAACGAAACTGTATCTGCTTTAGAGCTTGAATTTCGCAGAGACGAACGCGTCATGCGCTATCTGACTGTAAAATTGGACAAACACGCACAAGCATGGGCGGAAAAAAGAAAAAAAAGAAACAAAGCAAAAGCATAAGCAATGTCTAAGATAGAAGAACAAAACACTGGAAAAAAAGAAGGGGAAATACGGTATTTAACTCCCTTGAATATCGATACTTCCTCGCATAAAAAATACTGTCGTTTCAAGCGTTCAGGTATCAAGTATGTGGATTATAAAGATCCCGACTTCTTATTGAAATTTGTGAATGAGCAAGGTAAAATTTTACCCAGAAGACTTACCGGTACTTCTTTAAAATACCAACGTAAAGTTTCTGTAGCTGTTAAAAGAGCACGTCATCTGGCTTTGATGCCATATGTGGCTGATATGTTAAAATAATAAAGCACGCATCATGGAATTAATATTAAAAGAAGACGTACAAAATCTTGGATTTAAAGACGACATCGTGAGTGTTAAAAACGGTTACGGCCGAAATTTTTTAATCCCTCAAGGAAAAGCAGTTATCGCAACAACCACTGCTCGCAAGGTATTGGCTGAAAATTTAAAGCAACGTGCATTTAAAGAACAGTCCATTATAGATGAAGCCAATAAAAAAGCTGATGAGATCAAAGATCTCGAAATTAAATTGGCTTCTAAAGTAGGATCAGGAGATAAATTATTTGGTTCAATCACCAATGCTGATTTAGCTCAAGCGATCAGCGCAAAAACGAGTGAACTCGACAAAAAATTTATTTCTCTTCCTGGTAAATCCATTAAGCGCCTTGGCAAATACGTTGCCCAAGTGAGGTTACACAGGGAGGTAAGTTTTGAGCTACCTTTTGAAATAGTGGCAGACACCACAGCCTAAAACCTTTAAAACCCACTTGCAAGTGGGTTTTTTTATAGTCCTTTTCTATGCGATACCACAAACTATCAGACGAACAGTTTCGTGAGATGCACAAAGAATTTTCTTTGTTTTTAGCCGCTCAAGGGATTAGCAAAAAAGAATGGGATGCTATAAAAGAGGAATCTGACGACCAGGTTGATCATCTCTTAAACACATTCAGTGATATGGTTTGGGATAAGATTATAGGTGCTTGCGCCTATCTAGAATTCTCAACTCCAGATCAGCTTTATCTTTTTCATACTCAAGAAATGAGTGCAACAGTGCTGGTTGTTAAAATAAATCCTCAATTTACAGACTTAACAACAGAAAAAGGTTTTGAGACGCTCCTAAAACAGCTTCACTCTGATAAGGTAACACTCTACAGCGCGTCAAAACCCTACACCCCCAGTAGAAACGAATTTATATACAGTTACTTAAAAAAAGGAGCTACCCTTTCTAAGGGAGGACGCTATATCCGTTTGCAAAGTTATTTTTCCAATTCGTTAAAATAAAAGATATTTGTAGGACAAAACACACTATGGCAATAAAACCAGCAACATCAAAAGGGACACGTGATTTTTCATCGGAAGAAATCGTAAAGCGAAACTACCTAAAAAGTACCCTTCAAAAAGTTTTTGAGCGATTTGGATTTGGTCCTATTGAGACCCCAACATTCGAGCGCTTAGAAACCTTAACAGGGGTCTATGGTGAGGAGGGAGATCGTTTGGTTTTTAAAATTTTAAATTCAGGTGAAAAGATAAAAAAAGCGGATACCGAAGCTCTAGCCGCAGGTGCATACAGTAAATTTATCCACTCCGTTTCTGAAAAGGCACTTCGTTACGATCTTACGGTACCATTTGCACGTTATGTTGCTCAACACCAGAATGAACTCAGCTTTCCCTTTCGAAGGTATCAAATACAACCTGTATGGAGAGCCGATAGGCCCCAACATGGACGATTTCAAGAATTTTATCAATGCGATGCTGACATCGTGGGGGATCGATCTTTATGGCAAGAGGTTGAGGTCTTAGCGCTCTACGATGCTGCTTTCTCAGATCTTGCAATGGAGGGAGTCGTTCTCAAAGTGAATCACAGAAAAATACTAGCGGGAATAGCCGGTTTGTTAGGAGCCGAAGAGCACTTAGTCGATTTTACAATTGCTTTGGACAAAATCGATAAAATAGGGGCTTCAGGTGTTTTTGAAGAACTTAAAAGCAAGGGATTTTCTGATGAATCACTTCAAATATTGGAGCAATTAGTGTCTTTAAAAGGGAGTACTGATGAACAATTTGAAGCCTTAAAAAGACTTTTTTCAGATCAATCCAAAGGCTTAGAAGGACTTTCAGAATTGGAATTTATATTTTCACAGCTAAAAGCAAATAGCCTTAAAACGGTTGCTTTAAAGTTTGATTTAACTCTAGCAAGGGGACTTCATTATTACACAGGAATGATTGTGGAAGTTGCTGCTCCTGAACAGGTAAAAATGGGTTCCATAGGCGGAGGTGGTCGCTATGATGATCTCACAGGAACTTTTGGATTAAAAAACATGAGTGGTATAGGAGTTTCTTTTGGTTTTGAGCGAATTTACCTGGTGATGGATGCATTGGGACTATTTCCTGAAGCACTACAACCCCAAACAAAAGTACTCTTTACCAATTTTGGAGCTGCAGCAGCAGAACAAGCCTATCGTTTTCTTTCTCTACTCAGAAAACAAGGCGTTTCATGTGAGTTGTATCCGACGGAGGCAAAATTGAAAAAACAATTGGCCTACGCTAATGCTAAAAACATCAATAGGGTTGTTTTAATAGGTTCAGAAGAATTGAAACAAAACTGTTTTGTCTTGAAAGACATGAGCAAAGGTACGCAAGAAACCTATCCTGTAAAGGAGCTTGTTGAACGACTAGCCTAGGATTCCTCTTTTGGGGTTAGGGTTGGTTTAGAGTAGGGTTGTAGAGGCTGTTTTAAGAGTGTACCAATTTTACTGTTTGCTTCTTCATCGAAAAAGACATCTACACCATAAACTAATTTTTCTCGATCAAAGGGGAGGTAGGTACCAAAAAGATGATCCCACAAGGAGAAAATGTTTCCGTAATTAGCATCTGTATAGGGTAACCGATAGTGATGATGGGTTTTGTGCATGTCCGGAGAGACCAAAACATAGCTTATCAAGCGATCAACTTTTTTGGGTAATTTAATATTTGCGTGCGTAAATTGGGTAGCAACTAAAGAAATGGATTGGTACAACATGACAATACCTATCGGTGCTCCTACAAGCAGAACGCCAAAGAGTGTAAAAACAAATCGAATAATACTTTCCAGAGGATGATGCCTATTCGCAGTGGTAGTGTCCACATGATGGTCGCTGTGATGGACCAGATGAATCATCCATAGCGGTTTGATTTTATGTTCAACCCAATGCGGTGCATAGGCCCCTATGAGATCCAACAATAACACACCGAGGAGTACTTCAGCCCAAAGGGGAATGGTTGGTATCCAATGCAGTACTCCAAATTGATTTTCCTGAACCCAATCGGAGGTATTTAGTAACAGAAAGGCTAAGATAAAATTAATTAACACTGTGGTCAGCGTAAAAAATAAATTGGATAGTGCGTGTTTCCACTTTTTGTACCGAAAGGGGAATAAGAAAAAGGTTCCTTCTAGTATCCAAAAAAAACTCAACCCACCGACAAGTAGTATGCTGCGATGCAGGGAAGGGATCGTCTCAAAATATGCAATAATCGTCTCCATTGATCCTTGTTTGAGGATGAAAATTACAAAAAAATAAAAAATAAGAAGCTCTTTAAAAATTACTTCTCTTTTTATTGATTAATAACTCGTCCAATTTTACTACTTTACTGATGTATTTTAATAAAAACTATTCGAATGAACCGCAAAGCCTTTATAAAAAGTTCCTCTTCTTTAGCCGCTGGGAGTTTTTTTATTTCACCTTATTCTCTGTTTTCAACTGGAAAAAATATAATCGGGTCAAACGATCGTATTCGTGTGGGTACAATTGGCTTAAATGGAATGGGTTGGTCCAATACTATGGCCATTTTAAAAACTCCAGGAGTGGAGCTTGCAGCCATTTGTGATGTGGATCAAAATGTGGTTCAAAAAAGACAACAAGAACTCGAAAAAAGAGGTTTAAAGGCTGCTGTTTATACCGATTATCGTAAACTTTTAGATCAAAAAAATATCGATGCTGTTATTATAGGTACTCCAGATCATTGGCATGCACTCATGATGATTCATGCTTGCGAAGCGGGAAAACACGTGTATTGTGAAAAACCTATTGGAAATTCTATAGGAGAATGCAATGCCATGGTTGCCGCACAAGAGCGCTATAATACAGTGGTTCAAGTAGGGCAATGGCAGCGAAGTCAACAGCATTTTCAAGATGCTCTAAAATATATTGAAACAGGGGTTTTAGGGAACATACGCACAGTAAAAGTGTGGTGTTATCAAGGATGGATGCGTCCAGCGGCTAAGGTCCCTGACAGTACTCCACCGATAGGAGTAGATTATCAAAGTTGGTTGGGACCGGCACCAATAAAGCCCTTTAATTCCAGTCGTTTCCATTTTCATTTTCGCTGGTTTTGGGACTATGCAGGTGGACTTATGACGGATTGGGGGGTGCATTTATTGGATTACGCTTTATTGGGGATGCAGGCTTCTTTACCAAAAACAATAGTGGGCTTGGGAGGAAAATTTGCCTATCCAGAACTGGCAGAAGAAACACCTGACACCCTAACAACCCTCTATGAATTTGACCGATTCAATCTTGTTTGGGATTCTGCAATGGGCATTGATAATGGCTCTTACAACAGGGATCATGGAATTGCATTTATTGGGAACAATGCTACCCTTATATTAAACCGTGGAGGGTGGGAAGTAGTAGAGGAACGACAAAGCAAAAACAAAGTCGCCAAACCATTAGTAAAACCTACAGACAATGGGGTAGAAAAACACACTGGTAACTTTATAGAAGCAATTAGAGCAAATAATCCTGCAGCAGTTCATTGTTCAGCTCAACAAGGTGCTCATGTTGCTACTGTAGCTCAAATGGGTAATATTTCGTATCGTTCAGGTCAAAAACTCGTTTGGGATGCTACACAAAATCAATTTACAGACAAGCAAATTAATAAGGCCTTTTTTACAAGTATTTATCAAAACGGGTACAGCTTGCCAAAATTTTAAATGTATGAAATACACCATTCTTCTTTTATTATTTGTTCAGTTTCTTATCGCACAACAACCAAAACCTGAGGATACTGAAGTATGGGAACCGGAACCTGTAGTTGTTGCACCAGGGATTTTATTTGCTCCACCTAGCGATGCTGTGCTGCTGTTTGATGGAACCGATTTTTCAAAATGGCGACAAAAACAATCTAAAAAACCTGTTGAATGGACTTTAAATGACGATGGATCTATGACAATAGTTCCAAAAACGGGCAATATAGAAACCATTGAAGAACACGGCTCTATACAGTTACATATTGAATGGAAATCCCCAACAGAAATAAAAGGAAAGGGGCAGGGAAGAGGCAATAGTGGTGTTTTTTTTCAGGGACGCTATGAGGTTCAGGTTTTGGATAGTTATAACAATAGAACCTATTCAAACGGACAAGCCTCCTCTATTTACAAACAACACATCCCTTTGGTCAATGCGACTCTTCCTCCTGGCGAATGGCAAGTATATGACATCATTTTTAATGAACCCAAATACGATACCAAGGGCTTTGAAATCAAAGCAGGAACGATTACTGTTTTTCACAATGGTGTATTGGTTCAGAACAATGTTGAGTTATTAGGAACCACAGAGTATATTGGTCCTCCAAAAAAAGGAAGAGAGATTTTGTCCAAGACTAATAGCTCTATAGTGTCCAGTCGAAATACTCTGGTGCTTCAAGATCATGGAGACCTAGTTAGTTTTCGGAATATATGGATGAGAAAATTATAAGCCTATCGCCGTTTTTTTTTATTCTTTTTTGAAAAGTATTTGGGACTGTAGGTCTTTCCTTTTTTAGTCACTTCTACTATGACTTTTCTGTCGTCCAGAACCAAATCTTCAAAAGAATTTAAAACGTGATTTCTGTGTTTTTTATGAGTTGAGAAAAAAGAAAAGTTTTTCATTACTTCAACTTGAAAAACATCATCTCGTTCTAGATTTAAAAGGGAAAGAACAAAATCCTTCAAAGTTTTCCACTCGTATTGATCTCTAGCTCCAATATTTATAAAAAATCGATCCTTGTCTTCTGGAGCATTGATCATTCGTTCTTCGCGTTCACGACTTTTTCCTTTTCGTCCCTCAGTAGAATTGTAATTTTCCCTAAAGTCCGCTTCTTTAAAATCTCTAGAAAGTAAGAGTTCTACTAGCGTAGTTTTATCCAGCTCTTCAAGTGCTTTTACAGCATCAGGGACAAAGGGTAACAATTCACTTCTTGAAGGGGTATTTTTGATTTGACTTACCCAATGAGCAACTTTATGTTTTAAAATTTCTTCTGGTTCGGGGAGATGCTGCTCTATTATTTTTGTTTGAATTTTATTTTCAATCAAACGAATTTTTCTCAGGTCAGATTTGGTAGCAAACAAAATGGAGACACCTGTTTTTCCCGCTCTACCCGTTCTACCACTTCTGTGGGTGTACGTTTCTACTTCGTCTGGAATATTGTAATGAATAACATGGGTTAAATCATCAACGTCAATACCTCTAGCGGCAACATCTGTAGCGATAAGCATCTGAATTTTTTTCTTTCGAAAAGATTGCATAACTGCGTCTCGTTGATTTTGACTTAAATCTCCATGCAATGCAGCTGCTTTATACCCCTCATCCGTAAGGCGATCGGCAACTTTCTGTGTTTCAATTTTTGTTCTACAAAACACACATCCAAAAAGGTCAGAATGAAGGCTCAGCAGGGCTTTTAATGTTTGGTACCGCTCCCTTGCAGCTACGGTATAGTAGTGGTGATCGATGTTTTTTGCACCCGAGTTTTTAGTTCCTACAGTAACTTCGTGAGGTTGGTGCATAAACTTCTTGGCAATGACACTCACTTCATGTGGCATAGTAGCCGAGAAGAGCCAGGAATCTTTATCATGTGGAGTATGTGTTAAGATATCTTTGATGTCTTCATAAAACCCCATATTGAGCATTTCGTCTGCTTCGTCTAAAACGCAATATTGAATGGCACTGATGTTGACCATTTTTCGTTTGATCATGTCTTTGAGACGCCCGGGTGTAGCTACTACAATTTGTGCACCCCGTTTTAGTTTCTTAGCTTGTTCACTGATGTTAGCTCCTCCGTACACTGCAACAATATTGATTTTTTTTAGCTCACTGGAGTAACTGTTCATTTCGGATGTAATTTGCAAACACAATTCACGCGTGGGTGCAATGATTAATCCTTGAGTGTTGTATTGCTCTGGATTGATTTTCTGTAACATAGGAAATCCAAAAGCAGCTGTTTTTCCTGTCCCAGTCTGGGCTAGAGCAACAAGGTCTTTGCTCTGCTCTAAAAGAAGAGGAATGACTTTGGCTTGAATTTCTGTTGGGATTTCAAAACCTAATTTTTCAACGGCTTTGAGTAATTGTGCATTGAGTCCAAGGGACTTAAAAGTTGCCATATAGTATTTTCTGCTGGCAAAAGTAGTTTAATTCTATCCGTCGAGGGTCTTGTTTCTATTTTTTCTTTTTAAACTGTTATAAAAAAGAAAAAAATCCTGTTCAGAAGAACAGGATTTTTAAATTGAAAGCATGCTAAAGACTTAAATTTCGAAACCGGATCTGTATTCACGTGTAACGAACTGATTGGCAGCTTCGAGATTGATGATTTTCATGTTTTCTCCATCCCATAAAAGTTTCTTTCGTGCATAGTAATCCATTCTTCCGTTGCCTTTTTCTTCACGCAGCATAAAGCTTCTAATGGCTAAATTCCCCATGAGTACAGTTTCTGTCATCGGACCTGCATAATCAAACGAAGAGGTCAGTGCCCGATGCTCTTTACTATTGAATCCAGCTTTACAGGCGTCGACCCATTTGCGTTGGTGGCCGTATTCGGGTTCAATCATTTCTTCCACTTCTGGTCCAAATTCAGTAGTACCATCGTAGAGGTAGAGTTTTGGCATTAGTGGGGAACTGTCGTTAATGTTTGTTGAGATGATTCCTTTTTCTCCAATCATCAACACACCGTTTTCACTATCGGTTCCTCCAATATCAGCATTTGCTGGAATGATTTCTGGGTGAGGGGGTCTTATTCCTCCATCACTCCATGTCATTTGAATTGGAGATTGACTTTTTTCCGTGGCATCAAAGTTAATTGTGATTAATGAAGAGGGGGGACAGCCTTCTGGAATATAATCTGGGCTCCACATTTTTGAAAAGACACTACCCACGCTACATTCTGCTGCTGTGGGATATTTGAGTCCCAAAGTACGGAAAGGAATATCAATCAAATGGCAACCTACATCACCAAGTGCACCAGTGCCGTAGTCCCACCATCCTCTCCAACTAAAAGGGTGCATATTTGGAGTATAGGGTTTTTCTTGTGCTGGGCCGAGCCAAAGATCCCAATTCAGTGCATCGGGCTTTAGGCTGGGGTCTGGTTTTGGCATCATTACACCTTGTGGCCAAACAGGGCGATTGGTCCAAATTTTAACTTCTGAAATAGCCCCTACTTTACCACTGTCAATCCAGTCTTGAACCATATTAAGAAGTGGGTTGGACCCCCCTTGATTTCCCATTTGGGTAACTACTTTTTGTTCTCTAGCCATTTCGGTTAGCATACGTGCTTCACGTATGTTATGCGTCATCGGCTTTTGTACATAGACATGTTTTCCTCTTTGCATTGCAAAGGAAGCTGCAGGACCGTGAACGTGGTCAGGTGTAGAAATGGTCACAGCGTCAATGTCTTTTTCTTGATCGAGCATTATCCTGTAATCCGAATAACGCTTTGCCGTTGGAAATTTTTTCACGGTTCTGGAGGCACTCCCAGAAAAGTCAACATCACACAATGCTACTACACGTTCTCTTCCTTGTACAGAGGCGTTGCTGATATCACTGGCTCCTTTACCACCAGAGCCTATTGCAGCTATATTGAGTTGATCACTAGGAGCTATATACCCCGGTCCACCCAGTACGTTTCTTGGTACGATCATTATGGAGGATGCTGCTATACCTGTTTTGATAAAAGTACGTCTTGATTGCTTTTTTTTGTGTTTCATTTTTCGTTGTTAACCAGTTAGAATTTAAAGATAGTTTTTTTTGATTAAAGTTGCTTTCCGTTTTTTTTATTCCCAGAATGAAATCATCTTTGCAGAAAATAACCAAAGGTGTACAGACAAAACCGAATTGCACTCAGTGTACTCTTTTTTTTATCGGGTTTTTGCTTTTCTTCATGGGCTTCTAGAATTCCAACCATAAAGGCTGCTTTTCAAATGAACGAAGCTCAGTTGGGTAGCTTTTTATTTATATTACCCATCACCTCCTTAATAGGTTTACCCATTTCAGGATGGTTGGTGAGTAAATTTGACAGCCGCTATCCAATGATAGCAGGCTATCTTATGTATGTTTGTTCTCTTGCAGCGATAGGTTGGGCTAATAGAATTGAATTTTTGGCGGCTCTTATTGCAATCTTTGCCTTCGGATTACGGATGATCAATATTTCTATAAATACACAAGCCATTCAGCTTCAAAAGAGATATCCCAAACAAATAAACGGTTCTTTTCATGGTCTGTGGAGTTTAGGAGGTCTTTTAGGGATTTTATTTGCTACACTAACAATACATCATCAGTGGGGCATCAGCAGACATCTAACCTCAGTAGGGTTAGTAGGTCTAGTGGTTGTATTAATCGCTCATTTTTTTGTATTGGCAAACGATAGAGAAACCAGTGGTAATAAACTTCAATTGGGAAAGCCAGATAAGTTTATATTTTATACGGGTCTGGTTGTCTTCTGTGCCGCAGTCTGTGAAGGAGGGATTTACGACTGGAGTAGTGTTTATTTTCGTGAAGTGGTTCAGGCAGATTTGTTCACTCTCAGTTATTTAGTTTTTATGTGTTCTATGACCTTCTCTCGTTTTTTTACAGACCGTTTAATTGTAGCAATAGGCATGAAGAAGCTCTTTGTGCTTAGTGCAAGCATCACAATCATCGGAGTGAGTATTTTGGTTTTATTTCCTTATTTCTATCCAGCGTTGCTAGGTTTCTTTATTACAGGTTTTGGTGTAGCAGCAGTTTTTCCAATGTCTTTTCTTTTAGCAGGACAATCTAAAAAGTACGCAACAGGTATGGCGATTTCCATCGTAGGAACATACTCCACTGTAGGGGTTTTACTCGCCCCTCCATTCATAGGTTATCTTGCACATTTGTTTTCTTTAAACAATGCGTTTATTTGTTTTATAGTAGCGTCTTTATTTTTGATTTATTTTTCAAAACGTGCTTTTGAATCAGAGCGTTAAGTAATTATTCTCAATGATTTTTATATTTTGTATCTAAAACTAAAAAAAACACAACAGATTTTTTTTTGATTTTCAGACGAAATAATAGGTTGAAAAATGTATAGTATATTTATTGTTAGTAAATTTATTTAAAACCCCTTAGTCATGAAAAAATATTTCTTTTGCATACTGCTTTTGAGTGCTACAATGGTCTTTTCACAGCGAGGTAAAACAGGAGATAAAACCTTTGCACATCGATTTCCTGAAGATAAATTTAACAGAGTTTCCAATGCTTCATTGACACTTATAAATGAAGTGGATCATGATATTATTGTAGTGATACGCGATCAAGAAAAAAAATACATTCGTCATGTTTATATAAGAAATATGGAGCAATTCACCTTTGAAGAATTGCCCATCACACGAATGTATGTACAGTTCAAGTCTAAAGAGTTCTATTTTGAAGATTTGGAAAGGACTCCCGTTAACTATGCCGACAAGCATACTTTTAATTTTTTCTTTGATCCCACTTTGGAAGGCAATTATTTTAAAATAAGTGAAGAGGAGTTTTTTAAGCCTTAATAATTTATCGGTTTCTATTCTGTTTTTGTTAACTTAAACAATTCAATAAAGTTTAAATTGAATCCATTCTATGCGTTTATTATTTAAAATTTCATTTGTTTTTTGCATTGTTGTTTTTTCTTTGTCTTGTACCCAAGTAAAGGTACCTTTCACTGTAGCCCCGGTATTTTCTGATCATATGGTCTTACAACAACAGAGTTTAGTTCCTGTTTGGGGTAAGGGTATCCCAGGAACGACACTTGTTTGTGAAAGCTCATGGGGAAGCAGATTTGAGATTCAAGTTGAACCAGATGGAAGCTGGAGAGCGGAATTAGAAACTCCGGAATATGGAGGCCCCTATACACTATCTCTTTCATCTGAAACGGATCTAGTTACATTTAAGGATGTTTTTGTAGGAGAAGTTTGGTTGACATCAGGACAATCTAATATGGAATGGCCCATGAAATCCAGAATACTTAATAGGGAAGAGGAAATCAAAAGCGCAGATTTCCCTGAAATTAGAATGTTTACTGTTCCTCGTGATTTGAATGGTACAAATATTAATGCAGCATCCTGGAAAGTTGCTTCACCAGAAAACGCAGTGAATTTTAGTGCTGTAGGATATTTTTTTGCTCGTGAAATTCATAAAAAGTTAGGGGTCCCTGTTGGAATTCTAAATTCTTCTTGGGGTGGCACCCGTGTTGAGGCATGGACGAGTATCGAAAAACTAGCTGCACTTGATGCGAGTAGGGAAGAGGCTGAATATATTTTGTCTCAAGGAGGCCTTGAGGGATTACAACAAAATACAATCCAAAAAAATAAAGAAATTCAACAATCCAATTCAAATTATCTGCGTTCAAAAAGTTACGCAATCCCAAGTGATAAGGAGGCTTGGGAAACTCTAGATTTAGATGATTTAGAGTTTACTTCCCCATCATTTGATGATACAAATTGGACAGAGCTTAGACTGGAATCAACTCAGAACGAACATTTTTTCTTTGAAAATGAGTTCAACCAGGGTAATCTCGCTGAAAATGGGGTTGTTTGGCTTCGGTCTACTTTTGATCTTGAGGATCCCTCTGCATTTTCTCATTTTGTTGCAGAAGGCGGAATCGATGATTATGATTATACGTATCTCAATGGAAAGCAAATAGGTATAGGACTTTATTGTTGCACAGACCGTTCTTATGAAATTCCTGAAGGACTTTTAAAAAAAGAGGGAAATGTTTTGGCAATGCGTGTAATAGATGTGGCAGGCCATTGGGGTTTTAGAGGAGACGTATTTCTAAAGGGAGCTGAGCAGAATCATTCTCTTATCAAAGAATTTTGGAAACAAAAGCACCTCGCATTTTATCTCAATACATCCATTCAAAAACACCCGTATTCTTTAAAAGAGTTACAAACCAAAGCAGATGAGATAAAAACAAATGTTGTAAAGGGAGAAGCCGTTCAAAATCCAAACGATTATAGCATTTTATACACAAAGATGATTCAACCTATACATCCGTATAAAGTAAAAGGATTTTTGTGGTACCAGGGAGAGCGAAATGTTCCAAATCCACAAGATTATCAAGCTTTATTTTCTGGGATGATTGAGGATTGGCGCCAAAAATGGGGAGAGGATTTACCTTTTTATTTTGTCCAAATTGCTCCTTTTAAATATACAGACCAGGTACAATCTCAGGCATTGCGAGATGCACAGCGTAAAACTTTAGCACTAAATAAAACTGGAATGGCAATTACTTTAGATATTGGTGAGGAAAATGACATCCATCCTGCAAATAAGCAAGATGTTGGAAAACGTTTGGCTCGTTTGGCATTGGTTAATGAGTATGAAGTCGATACTATTATTGCAACAGGACCACTTTTATCAAGTTTTAGTCTATTTCCTAAACATATTGATCTTAGTTTCGAATTTGCTGGAACGGAACTTATTTCAAAGGGAAGACTAGAAGGTTTTGAAATAGCTGATAGCGACGGTGTTTTTTATCCTGCACATGCGGAAATACAGGGAAGTAAGGTTCGAGTTTCTTCTTCTAAAGTCAAAAATCCTCAAAAAGCACGCTATGGATGGAAAAATTATTTCGACGCACGTTTATTTAATAGTGACGGATTGCCTGCCTCTTCATTTTCTATTCCCTAAAAGTAACTTACTTTTTTTGGTAAACACGAACATAGTCAACTTCCATTTGATCTTCTGAAAAATTGGGGTCTATAGGGCCACCAAGATTCCCTCCCATTGCAATATTTAGAAGAATATATTGATCGTTAAAGTAGGGCCAGTTTTCTAGCGTTTTATTTTTTGGCTGGTAGGTGAAATAGGGTGTATCATCAACTGAAAAGGTCAAATTTTCCGGTGTCCATTCCATTCCATACACGTGAAAGTTCTCTGTTACATCACTTACTCTAACTTGTTTAACGATCGTATTGTCTCCATGAGTATCTGGTGTGTGGACTGCACATTGTATCATTTCAAAATCTTCAAAAAGTTGTTCCATGATATCAATTTCACCACATGCAGGCCATCCCACCGTTTCTAGATTACTTCCAAGTGTCCAAATAGCTGGCCAGGTGCCTTGAGCTCGAGGAAGTTTTGCTCTAACCTCTACTTTTCCATAGGTGAAAGAAATCTTAGAATTAAGTCTTGCAGAAGTGTAACTTTGTGTAGTGCCAGAATGTGTGTAGTCCTCTCTTTTTGCAATTATTTTTAAAGTACCATTACTTACTATGGAGTTGTCTAATCTGTCGGTATAATGCTGTAACTCATTGTTATACCAGCTACCATTGTTCGGAGCCGTAGTCTCAAAAAACCATTTATCGGTATCCACTCTCTTATCCTCTTGATCAAATTCGTCACTCCAAATAAGCTGATATAAAGGTTCTTTTGGAGTAGGCTGTTGGCAAGAAAATAAGAAAAGTAAAACAAAATAAAAGGGTATCAATTTCATAATTAAGTTCTTGTTTTGAGTTGCAAGGATGCTTATTTGTAAGCTATCCTGTTTCAATTTACAATAAAATTTCAAGTAGATTTTTGGCAAGCCTTCCAGGGATATATAACGAACTACTTCACAATAGAAAATGAAAAGCTAACCGAAGTCTTTTCCCAGCTTAGAATCACTTTACCCTCTGCTTCATTTATTTGAATTACTTTGTAGTTGAGTTGTTCTGTTAGTTTTTCAGTTCTTTCAGGAACAACATCAATTCTCAGTACGTCCTTGTTGGAGTCGTATTCATCCTTACCGTGTTGATCCCAATTTGAGTTAAAAATAAGAGTCCATTTTGTTTTATTTGGTAGGGCAAAAAAACCGTATTTACCTGCTTTTAAAGTTTTACCCTCTATGGCAAGATCTTTATTTGTCTCAAACGTAGTGACATTGTGAGCACCTGCCTGCCACAATTCACCATAAGCCAATAGCCCCCCAAAAATGATCCTTCCTCTAACACTTGGTGCAGAATAGTCCATATGAATATGAGCATCATCAATCAAAGTCATGGCAAATTTCTTTGGACTTAAGACGGTATTTCTAGTTGCTTCCCTCGTGTTGTGATTTTTATGTAACTCATTCTCCTTATTTTTACAACTAAAGGTGCAGATTGCAAAAAGAATAATAATCCCTGTTTTTTTCATTTTTAAAATTTTAAACGGTTTTAAAGTTACAAAGCAAAAAAAAATCGTTTGATATACACCAAACGATTTTTTTTTTAGTTGATAAAGTGTAATTATTTTACATCCCACCAAAGTCTTGTGTGCAAGTTATCGGGTCCTTGCGAAGATAAAACTTTAGCATAGTTATCAGCATTGTTATTTGCAATAGAAGGATCGTATCCTGCTCTTACGGGTATTCTTTGATCACTAGCATAGATAGATGGAGTTAATTCTGGTGCATCCAATCTTCTCCATTCTGCCCAAGCTTCTGGACCATTTAAAAATAAAGCCACCCATTTTTCATATGCGATGTCTTCAATTCCTGAATAAGGATGCGCATCAACATAACTTTGAGCATCTTGAGCACTTACCCCCCAATATTCCATAGAGGCTTTTATCCCACCTTCATAATAATCTTTGGCCGATACTCCACCAACATTCCATCCGTTGTGTGCAGCTTCAGCTAAGGTAAACCAAACTTGAGCGGCAGTGTAAATAGGTGATGGGTGTACCTGATCGTAAATAATATCAAAGTCAATGAAAGAGTAGTCTGGAACATTACCATTTACTTTTCCATTTGGAGCCCCCACAAATCCAGCGTCGATTCCACCGGGAAACTTAGGTGAAGGATAAACACTATCACGAGCATCTTCAGCGAATTCAAATAGTCTAGGATCTAAATTATCACGTAAAGATTCAATCATTGTTTCAGACATGATGTAGTCTTCACGAGTTTGAAAGTTGTCTTCCCAAGGACTATCACTTGTTTCGTCTGCAGCATAGTTAAATAGCAAGTTTTTTGCATTCGTGGTAGGCAATGTACCGGAAGCATAAGCTTGCTCTAATTTTGACTTAGCTGTAGAGGGGTCAATATGTGATACTCTAATTGCCATAGTTAACTTTAAGGAATTCCCAAAAGAAGCCCATTTGCTCATGCTTCCCTTGAAGATAACATCTCCTACAGGTCCAGCACTATTTAAATTAACTAATGCTAAAGATTCATCTACCTCGTTAAATAAATAACTGTAGATACTTTGCTGTGAGTCAAAACTAGGTTGCGGATTGTCTATTCCTTGGAATGCTTCTGACCAAGGTAATGCACCCCATTTATCAGTCATCCAATGCAGGTAATACGCTCTAAGCAATCTAGCAACAGCAAGCTGGTTGTTTGTTGCTCCATAGGCCAAGGCTTCAGCTGCAGTATCAGGATCTGAATTAATTTCGATAATACGATTTAAATTCTGTAAAGGTCCTGTATACCATCCGTTGTACGATTCAGTAAGTGTTTCATATCTAGAAGCACCAGGATATTGACCCTGAGTAATGTGCTGCATGTATAGAATGGAGGTTTCATTTACCAAAATATTAGGCATGAAAGCTTGAGCATAAGTCAATAGTTGAGAGGTAACTGCTGCAGTAGGACCCCCAGGATTGACATTTGTGTCTCCATAATCGATTGTTTCACAAGCGCTAAGGATTGTTATAGCGCAAATCAATAGTGAAAGTTTATTAATTATTTTTTTCATCTTTTTAAATTTAGAATGTAAGTTTTAAGTTAATACCCATGGACCTGGTTCTGGGTAATGTTCCAGCCTCAGCCCAGTTGATTCCACTTCTTTTTTCTAATTCTGAAGGGTCAATCCATTTTAGGTCTGCATCAATAAGCCACAAGTTATTTGCGAAGAAACTAATTGAGGCACCGTCGATGTTTAGAGAATTTACAAGTTCATTGTCAAATCTGTAGCTCAAACGAACAGTTCTTAATTTAATGTAAGAAGCATCGTGAAGGTTGTTTTCATAGATGTTCCCTAAGTTTCCAAGGTTGAATAGGTTTTGTGGATCAACATAGGCGTCTACAACAGTACCGTCAGAAGTTGGATTTCCATTTGCGTCTGAACCTGTTTCAAGAACCCCTTGAATGTGAACCCCTCCACCAGCAGAAACTGGATCTCTTAATGGGTTTCCTTTGTCATTTAAACCGGCTGTATAATCAGGAAGTCCCGAGTGATCTAAATAGCGTTCCGTTCTAGAGTAATATTTTCCACCTTTTTGGAAATCAAATCCTAACGAAAGATCAAAGTTCTTATATGACATATTTGAAGTAACACCACCCGTGAAATCAGGGAGAACATTACCTAAATATTTATTTGGAGTTCTGGAGTAGTAATAGTTATTTCCAGATTTTCTGAACAACATATTGCCGTTGGCATCATATGTAAAACCTCTTCCATAAAGAGCTCCCCATTCTTCACCCACACGTTCTTGTAGCAGCATGTTTGAAGTGTAACTACTTAAGTCTCTAGAATCAATTCCTTCGTAGAGAGCATCAACAAACTTGTAATATGTAGCATAGTTAATACCCAATTCCCAAGTAAAGTCTTCACCAGAGATTACATCTCCAAACAATCCAACTTCAAAACCATTAGAGGTTTGTTTACCACTGTTAATGATGATAGAAGAATATCCTGTAGATCCGTCTAGAGGGACTAGAATTGGAATATCGGTATCGTTTCGATCAAAATAAGAAAGATCTAAACCGATCTTACTATCAAAGAGTTGTAGTTCAGCACCGACTTCAAACTCTGCACGAACACCTCCTGTTAAGTTTGGGTTTTCTTGCTGAGAACTTACGGAAAGTCTTCCGTTTCCTTGATACAGCGTACCTACACCATAAACCGCATTAATTTTATAAGGGTCTGGAAATAAGGGAGCTTCCGCATATCCTGCTCTTAACTTTAAAAAGCTAATGGTTTGATTGACTGGCAAAAGCTCGTGTGCTAAGAAACTCAATGAACTTCCTAAAGTTCCAATTCTATTAGCGTCTGGATTCGCTGTCGAACTCCAGTCAAAACGATAAGATCCATCTAGGTAAAGAAGTCCTTTATACCCTGCAGATGCTGTAACAAATACACCATCTCTTTTTTGAGTCGTCACATTATTAGTTGACGAAACAGGATCTTTAGATCCCGAAAGATTGTAAAAATCTGGAATCGTTAGGTTTCCAACAGTGCTAGATGAAAGAGAACGATTAGATTCTTCTATTTTTTCAGCCCCTAGACTTGCATTTAATGTTAAGTCATCATTCATAAAACTATCTTTATAACTCAACATTCCGTAAAAGTCCGTACGCTCATTTCTAGAGTGATATTCACTGTAAAATGCGGGATCTAGTAAACTTATTGTTGTAGACCGATCGTCTTGTACATAAGAGTGGAACGTTTTTCGAACTTGAACTTTAGCACTGAATTTATCATTAAAAGCATAGTTTGCTTCTGCTTTTCCAAAACTACTGTTCTTGTTGTAGTTCTTAAAGTTTTCATAGGAATGGAAATAAGGCATATCCCAATACAATGGTCTTAAGTCTCTAGGCCCTCTGATGTTCCAAGACACTACATTTCCGTTTCTTACGTAATTTTTAAGTCGGTCAAAATCCAATTGTCTTTGCCACCATTGGTTGAAGTTAGAACCTAAGTTAGCGTATCCTTGGTCCGGGTTGTTTAACATTTCTCGATCTTCAATATTTAAACTGGTAACAAAAGTGAATTTTTCTGTTATGTTGTAAGATAGATTCAGGTTAAAACGGATCACATTATTCTTTGAATTAGGAATGATACCGTTTTGATCTATATAAGAAATTGCTGAACGTATGTTATAATCTTCTTCTGCTTTTGAAAAAGAAAGCGTTGTGTTTGAAGTCAAAGCATCTTCATAGAAATCATGTACATCGTTTGGAGTCTGTGTCCATGCTCTTTTTTCACCAAACTCAGGAGTATCAGGAATCCAGCTGTCCCAGTGACGTACAAGAGTACCGTCCAATCTTGGTCCCCAACTTTCGTCAGCATAAAAATCAGGATAGTAATCGCCGTCAAAAGAGGCCCAGCTAGCAGGGTCAATAGCAGGATCGTATTTAAATACATTAAAACTCTGACTGTATCCACCACCGTATTCGTTTTGAAAAGTGGGTAGTTGAGCTAATTGATTTAAAGAGACAGATTGATCAAGCTCTATTACAGCTTTTCCTTTTTCTGCTTTTTTGGAGGTAATAATTATAACTCCATTTCGTCCTTCTGGACCGTACAGTGCAGTTGCAGATGCTCCTTTAAGAACTGAAATGTCTGCAACGTTATCTGTGTTAATATCACTAGTAGCGTAAATTCTAACACCATCAACCACATAAAGCACATCATCACTACCTCTAAGTCTAATCTGACTTGAACCAAAAGTAGAACTGTTATTTCCTACAATTTGTACACCTGCAATTTTACCTGCTAAGGCATTTGCAATATCAGTTTCTCTCGCTTTCACTAGTTGATCACCTCCAACAGACTGTTGAGAATAACCTAGAGATTTCTTTTCTCTAGTCACACCGAATGATGTTACAACTACCTCGTCTAAGGCATTTGATGCTGAAAGAGAGATTTTTGAAAAGTCGGCATTTGCAGATAGTGTAAGCGTTTGATACCCTACAAAACTAATTGATACAAATGCATCATCGCCAACTTGAATGGTAAAATTACCGTCAAAGTCAGTTGTTGTTCCATTTGAAGTACCTACTTCGACAATTGTAGCTCCTGGTAGAGGAAGACCTTGGTCGTCTGTAATGACTCCTGAAATGGTTTGTTGTGCAAACCCAAGAGTAGTAAGTAATATCCATAGGAAAAATGAATATTTAAAATTTTTCATAATTTAAATTTATATAGTTGATGTACCAAAATTAATAAAATTTTAACATTTATTAACTACAATTGTAATTTATTCTAACCAAATATAAAATCAACTATAAATTACGTTTTATTCAACTTTTTATTTATTAACATTTGGTAATTGAACAATGCGCGATCCCTATTGATCTAGAAATAATTTTACCTTTTCTTGAATCATCCCTTATTGCCCGATCATTTATTTTTAATTTTCCCATTTTAGATTGATTGTTTTTATCTTGCAAAACAATATTCAAAATGCGTTTTCTAATCCTTTATCAGGTATTGTCAACTTTAAGAACGAATCAGAAATATCATATATGAAACAAATACTATTATTTATTTTTCTTAGTTTAAATTGTATACTTAGTGCATTAGGACAAGAAAAACACTATTATCAGGCCGATTTTAGTGTAGATGAATTTAATAAAAGAAGATCAGTAATTTTTGATGCAATCGGTTCAAACGGAATAGCGATAATTCAAAGCGCACCAACGGTTGCTGGATTTAAAGTCTTTCGTCAGACAAATACATTTTATTATCTCTGCGGTTTAGAAGAAGGACATTCCTACTTGGTCCTTAATGGAAAAAACAGATCCTCTGTTTTATACCTTCCCCACAGAGATGTGCAAAGAGAAAAAAGTCAAGGAAAAATCTTTTCTGCAGAAGATGCGAGTTTGATTAAAGAATTAACTGGTGTTACAGATGTTCGCCCAGTTGAATTTCTTGCAAATGACCTTATTCGATCTGGTTTAATAAAGGGCCAGACTCCTGTTTTATACACTCCTTTAAGTCCAGCTGAAATGGGTAACGACAGTAGAGATGAGATTCTCAGTGGTCATGCTCGAGCAGTTGCAGATCCTTGGGATTCTTTTGTGACAAGAGAAGCAAAATTTAAAAGACTTTTAAATGAGCGTTTCCCGGAATTTAAAGTCAAAGACATCTCCCCCTTACTTGACTCAATGCGTTTAATCAAAAGTCCTAAAGAAATTGAAGTTATAGCAAGGGCTACTGAAATAGCAGGTTTAGGAATAATAGAGGCCATGCGATCTACTAAGCCCGGGATTTACGAATACCAGCTCGACGCTGCTGCGAAATTTATTTTTTATCAGCACGGTGCTCAAGGGGATGGATATCCCTCTATAATAGGGGGTGGTAAAAATACTTTTTTTGGACATTATTTTAGAAAAACCGACCTTTTAAAAGAGGGTGATCTAGTCCTTATGGATTATGCACCGGATTATAAATATTACACCAGTGATGTGACTAGAATCTGGCCCGTAAACGGAGTGTTTAGCAAAGGTCAAAAGGCTTTGTACAACTTCATTGAAGAGTATAGAAATGCGTTGTTTAGACAACTCAAACCTGGCATCACTTCAACTGAAGTGCTAGATAGAGCTGCTGAAGAAATGGAACAGTATCTCCAAGGGAAAACCTTTGAAAAGCCCTACCATTTAGAAGCAGTTAAGAAAGGGTTAGGTTTTAGGGGCCATTTTCAGCATCCAGTGGGTATGGCTGTACATGATGTTGGTCAATTACGAGATATTCCATTGCAAGAAGGCATGGTTTTTACAATAGATCCAATGATCTGGATTCCCGAAGAGAGCTTGTACATAAGAATCGAAGATATTGTTGTAATCACTGAAAAAGGAGCTAGAAATCTTAGCGCATTTGTACCTTCATCTGTCAATGAGATAGAAGCATTGATAAAAGAAAAAGGATTGACGGAGTTTAGACCCGTACAAGGGAATATCCAAAAAAAATAAATCTTTAAAAAAGGAGGCTTTTGTTTTTACATTGTGATCTATTGGGTAAAATAGCCAAGGATTCCCACTACGATGAAGACAAGAATAATTGAAAATAGTATGTCTATTTTGCTATATGAGTTCATACTTTCTTCTTTCTCTTTAATGCTAAGCGTACCCAAAGAAAGGTTTTTAATTTTTTTATAGTCAGGTGGATTGGTAGTTAGAGTAGTTGTGATACATAACAAAACAGAAATTAAAAACATAAAAATTGCCATATGAGCAAAATTTATGGATGCAATTTGAAATAAAATCCCATTGCCCGATAATCCATTGGTAAGCTGAGGTTGATAATATATTTCTGATCCCAACCGTACCAACAGCATGACCAAACCAGTAACCAAAGTAACTATTGCAGCCTGTGCATTAACACGCTTCCAAAGAATTCCTAAAACAAAAACTGCAGTTACCGGTGGTGCGATGTAAGATTGTACATTTTGAAGATATTGATACATCACTCCTCCACCTATACGATCCATAATTGGAATCCAGATGATTCCCAAAACAACAATAAAAGCTGTAGCAATTTTACCAATGGTCAAAAGCTCAGTTTCGGATTTGTGAGGTTTTAATTTTTTGTAAATATCAATTGTAAAGATGGTAGAACAAGAATTGAAAACAGATGACAATGAACTCATCAAGGCTGCCATAAGCCCGCCAGCCACCAAGCCTTTCAGTCCTGTGGGTAATAGTGTTTTTACAAGCATTGGGAATGCTCTATCTGCTTTGACAACTTTGTATAATTCTGGTTGTTGAATACTTAAAGCAAAAGCAATAATTCCTGGAATAAGAAAAATTAGAATAGGTAAGAGTTTGAGATATGCACCAAAAATAGCTCCTCTTCTTCCTATTTTGATATTATTGGCTGCCAAAGTGCGTTGAACTATATATTGATCTGTACACCAATACCAAATTCCAACAATTGTTCCTCCGAATAATAAACCTGTCCATGGAAAATCTGGATCGGTCATGGGGCGCCACATATTGAAATGATCTGGACTTACCGCTCTAACTGTATTTTGTAATTCAGACCAACCTCCCACTTCTTTTAAGCCGAGATAGGTGATGATTACAGAGCCTAAAATTAAAACGATTGTTTGAAGGGTTTCGGTGTAAATTACAGCTTTCATCCCACCTATGATAGTATAGGCTCCTGTAAATAGTACGATTCCGATTGCACCGTACCAAAAAGGCAATCCGAGCAATTCTGAAACTACGATTCCCCCAGCATAGATAGTTACGGATACTTTGGTTAAAACATAAGCAATTAGAGAAAAAACGGACAAAAACCATCGGGAGCGACTATCAAAACGTTTTTCCAAAAATTCAGGCATCGTAAAAGCCCCACTTCGAATGTAAAAGGGTAAGAAAAACCAACCCAGCAGTAAAACAATCCAAGCATGAAGTTCATAATGTGCCATGGGTGTGCCAGATTCGTATCCTGTCCCAGCCAAACCCACCACGTGTTCGGATCCAATATTTGAGGCAAAAATGGATGCTCCAATTACAAACCAGCCCACGTTGCGTCCCGCCAAAAAATAATCTTCCGTATTCTTGTTTTTTTTCAAAACTACCCATATCGCAACTCCAACAAGTGCAATAAGATATAATCCCAAAACTACCCAATCTAAACCTTCTAGCAATGTTGTCATTTTTGATGAATTGATTTTTTCTAAATTGAAGTTCCAAGATAAAGAGAATGAATAACATAACAAATCCTATTTTGCTGCATTAATAGAAAAACCATTTTCTAAATTTCATGACTTTTTTGTTTGGAATTGGATTATAATAATATTAGGATTAAATCGTATGCCCTTGGAATAACATTCAATGGTAAATTAAAAAAACCTTAAATACGATCGATTTTGTATAGAGTTTTAATAAGAGAAAAGTTAGACTCCCTAAGATTTGTGCACCACTGTCCTGTATTTATTTGCTAATAGTTTATAACAATTACAATAAAAAGTGATTGAAAGGAATGAAATAGGAAAGATTCATTACTATGTTATACCATTTTTGATCTATTTTGACTCATTTGGTTTGTTTAGGGTCAAAAAAGATGATCCCTACATTTCAAAATTTCAAGAATTAACAGACTAGTAAAGAATGTCTAACAAATTTTATTTAGTA
>Ga0255768_10000145_pt1 | contig 71569 bp, 68 predicted proteins | sample 071ome_33_FD_179983 | JGI IMG/M metagenome (GOLD analysis project Ga0255768, IMG submission 179983) | Coastal salt marsh microbial communities from the Groves Creek Marsh, Skidaway Island, Georgia - 071412AT metaG (version 2) | ecosystem: Environmental > Aquatic > Marine > Intertidal zone >... | reverse complement strand
TTATTCAAAGAGGCCGCAGCGCAGGGTCTTGGGGCAGAGGATGATGCAGCCCTTGCCAAACTCTATGCCAAGGCCGCAGGTCTGACCTTACCCAAGGGACAATAGCACAATGACCACGCTTTTTGGTGCAATTGCCGATGATTTCACTGGCGCCACGGATCTTGCAGGGCTTTTGGCACGCAGCGGATACCCTGTTTCCTTGCGGATTGGCGTTCCTGAGGAACCGCCACAGGACACAAGCCCCTTTGAGGTCATCGCCCTTAAAATCCGCACTGAGCCCGTGACAGATGCGGTTGCAGAGGCGCGCGCGGCCCTAGCATGGCTCAAGCGCGCGGGGGCACAGCAATATTTTTGGAAATACTGCTCAACCTTCGACTCGACCCCAGAGGGCAATATCGGGCCAGTGGCCGAGGCGATTATGGCCGATCTGGGTGTCGCGCAGACGATCTATTGCCCCGCCTTTCCCGAAAATGGCCGTGCCATTTTCATGGGCAATTTGTTTGTGGGCCAATTGCCCTTGTCAGAAAGCCCGATGAAAGATCACCCCCTGACGCCCATGCGAGACAGCAATCTGATGCGGCTTTTGCAGCCGCAGGTGCATGGAAAAGTTGGGCTGATTGATCGCCTGACTGTTGCCGCAGGGGCCGCGGCCATTAAAAAAGCTTGTGCAGACTTGGCCGAGAAAAACGTGGCGCATATCGTGGTCGATGCGGTGGAAAATGCCGATCTTGCGCAGATCACCGAGGCCTGCGCCGATATGCGGTTTCTGACGGGCGGCTCTGCGATTGCGATGCCGATGCCCCAGATTTATGCCAAGCGCGGCCTACTGGCTGCGCATGAGAAAGAAACCACACCCCGCGACATCGCGCCCGAAGGGGTCGTATTATCTGGCAGTTGCTCTGCCATGACAAATGCGCAAGTTGCGCGGTATAAATCCCAAGGAAGGCCCAGTTTCCAGCTTGACCCCCTAAGCCTGAAGGCACGAGGCCTGCAACCCGCCATGGATTGGCTTGCAGCGCAAGATCTCGCAGCGCAGCCCCTAATCTATGCGACCGCAACACCCGATGCGGTGCGCGCCGCACAAGACCAATTGGGCAAGGCCGAGGCGGGCGCAATCGTTGAGGCGGCACTTGCAGATTTGGCCGTTGCCGCGCGCGATCAGGGCGCACGGCGGATTGTGGTTGCTGGCGGGGAAACCTCAGGCGCGGTCACAAAGGCCCTGCGGGTCGACAGGTTAGATATCGGGCCTGAAATTGCCGCAGGCGTGCCATGGTGTTTTTGCACATCAGAGGGGCAGGATATCGCCCTCACCCTCAAATCAGGCAATTTTGGCGCAGAAAGCTTTTTCAGCGATGCTTTCGCAAAATTGGAGGACGCATGAGTTCTGAATCCAAACTGCGCGAGCAGATTTGCCTCTTGGCGAAATCGATGTTCGATCGTGGCCTGACGGGGGGATCAACAGGCAATATCTCCGCCCGCACCGAAGATGGGGGGCTTTTGGTTTCACCCACAGGCAGTTCCTTCGGGCGGCTTGATCCCGCCGAGTTGTCCCGCTTCGATGCAGCGGGCCAACATATCGCGGGCCTGAAACCAACCAAGGAAATGCCGCTTCACAGTGCCTTTTACGAGACACGAAAATCGGCAGGCGCGGTGGTTCATTTACACTCTTGCCATTCTGTGGCGTGGTCAATGATGCCTGAAATTGACCCCGACAATGTGCTGCCGCCGCTGACCCCTTACGCAATCATGAAACTGGGCAAGGTGCAGCTTTTGCCGTTCTTCATGCCAGGCGATGCCGCAATGGGCGAAGCCCTGCGCAGTCTAGGGGGCAAACGCAGCGCCGTTTTGCTAGCCAATCACGGCCCAGTGGTTGCAGGCAAAGATGTCGAGGCCGCCTGCAACGCAATTGAGGAGCTGGAGGAAACAGCTAAGCTTGCGATCATGATGCGTGGCTTTGATGCCCGCGCCTTGACGCCTGCACAGGTGCGCGATGTCGTGCGTAAATTCGAGGTGGAGTGGGAGTGATGCGTTTTTCTGCAAATCTAGGGTTTCTATGGGCTGACCGCCCCCTGCCTGATGCCATCCGCGCAGCAAAAGCGGCAGGGTTTGATGCGGTCGAATGTCATTGGCCCTATGCCCATGACCCGCATGATGTGAAGGCCGCCTTAGATGAAACGGGTCTTGAGATGCTTGGGCTCAACACAAGCCGAGGCGATGTTGCGGCTGGCGAAAACGGATTGGCCGCTTTACCCAACCGCGAGGCAGAGGCGCGCGCCGCGATTGATCAAGCGCTCGACTATGCCCAGATCATCGGCGCAGGCGCTGTGCATGTTATGGCAGGGTTCGCCAGTGGCGAAAGCGCCCGTAAGACCTTTGTAGCCAATCTGCGCTACGCGACCACACAGGCCGCCGAAAAGGGCATCACAATATTGATTGAGCCCCTCAATCACTATGATGCAAAGGGCTATTTCCTTTCGACAACCGCACAAGCGGTCGCCATCATAGAAGAGGTCAAAGCCCCAAATTTGCGGCTGATGTTTGATTGCTATCATGTTCAGTTGATGGAGGGGGATTTGACCAACCGCCTCAGCCGCCTGTTGCCTGTGATTGGGCATATTCAATTTGCCTCTGTGCCTGATCGTGGCACCCCTGATCATGGTGAGGTGAATTATGAGCATATCTTCTCTCATATCGACAGCCTTGGTTGGGCCCGTCCGATAGGTGCAGAATATAAGCCGAAAATCGAGACAGACCTGACCATAGACTGGATGGCACAGTTTCGCTGATCCCCGCGCGTGTTTGGGATTGCGGAGGGTCTTTTTCTGCGCCAAACTGGTGTGATCAGTATACCAGAATCATGGCAGCCCATGTCCGACCGCGACAAGATCATACGGCCCAAAAAACTGTCAGACGAAGTCGAAGATCGCCTTTTGGCCTTGATCCGCGCGGATGACCTCAAACCAGGTGATGCTTTGCCAAGCGAGCGCGCCTTGATGGCGCGCTATGGCATTGGCCGCCCTGCCATTCGCGAAGCCATGCAAAGCCTTCAGCATAAAGGCGTGATTGATATCCGCCACGGCGGCAAGCCGCGCGTGGCGACCCCATCCTTGGATGGGGTTATTGATCAATTGGGCATTTCCATGCGCCATATTTTGACGCATTCGCACTCCTCTCTCGAACATCTCAAGGAGGCACGTGTGGCCCTTGAGGTGGAAATGGTGCGCATTGCCGCAGAACGCCGCAGCGCAGATGACTTGAACGATTTAGAACAGCTTTTGCGCGCCCAAGCCGCCGCCAAGCGCGATGTGCCGCTTTTTACCCAGATAGACGGGCAGTTTCACCGCCGCATCTCGGCCATCTCGGGCAATCCGATCTTTGAAACCCTGACCCATGGTGTTTTCTCTTGGATGAGCGCCTTTCATAAAGAACAGGTTCACAAATTGGGCCTAGAGCTACTGACCTTGACCGAGCATCGCGCCATTTTGGATGGAATTGCCCGCAAAGATACCAATGCCGCCGCCCGTGCCATGCGCGAGCATTTGGAGCGCGCCAACGCCCTATATCATCAGGATCACGCGCAATGAGCGACAGAATTGAAGCAGATTACCTGATCGAAACCCCGATTGACCCTGCCCGCGCCGCCGCCGTGATGGCGGGCGAGCAAAGCGCGGGCACCTTTGTAAAAGTGCCGGGCGAAACGCCAGAACTACAGGCCCGCGCAGGGGCCCAAGTGGTTGCCCTAACCCCGCTTGATGCAACCGACAGCCCAAGCTTGACAGGCGGGCAGCAGGGCACGCGCTATCAGCGCGCCAAGGTCACACTCAGTTGGCCCTTGGATAATATCGGCCCTGATTTACCCAACCTCATGGCTACGGTGGCGGGCAATCTTTTCGAATTGGCGCAATTCTCAGGGCTACGTTTGCTGGATATCCGCCTGCCGCGCACATTTGCGGATGCCTATTCTGGCCCAAAATTTGGGATCAGCGGCACCCGCAAATTAGCAGGGGTTGCGGATGGCCCGCTGATTGGCACGATTATTAAACCCTCTGTCGGGCTTGACCCGCAGGAAACTGCCAAATTGGTCGGCACACTTGCCGAAGCGGGCATTGATTTCATCAAGGATGATGAATTGCAGGCCAATGGCCCTGCCTGCCCCTTCGAGGAGAGGGTGAGCGCGGTGCTGGATGTCATCAACGCCCATGCCGACCGCACTGGTAAAAAGCTCATGTATGCCTTCAACCTAACAGGCGAAGTCGATGAGATGCGTGCCCGACATGATTTTGCCCTCTCAAAAGGTGCAACTTGCGTGATGGTCAGCCTCAATTCGGTCGGCGTGGCGGGCTTCTTGGGCCTATCACGGCATAGCGCGCTGCCTCTCCATGCTCATCGCAACGGATGGGGATATCTCAGCCGCGCCGAATTGTTAGGATGGGACTATGCAGCATGGTCGAAAATCTGGCGCTTGGCGGGGGCAGATCATATGCACGTCAACGGCCTCCAAAACAAATTCAGCGAAAGTGACGCAAGCGTCATCGCCTCGGCCAAATCTTTGCTCACCCCACTCTTTGGTGATGCACCCTGCATCCCGATGCCCGTCTTTTCATCGGGCCAATCCGCGCTGCAACCCCCTGAAACCTATCGCCACCTCGGCCATGCAGATTGCATTTATGCAGCAGGAGGTGGGATTATGGCCCACCCTGACGGGCCGCGTGCAGGTGTCGCGGCATTGCGGCAATCGTGGCAAGCGGCGATGGCGGGCATCCCCGCCGCTGATTACGCCAAATCCCATCCCGAGCTTGCCCGCGCATTAAAGGCCTATGCGAAATGACACTCCCTGATGGGCCATTAATTGCCTTTTTGGGCGATGATTTCACAGGCTCCGCCGCCACGATGGAGGTGTTGAGTTTTGCAGGCCTGCCAACGGTGTTGTTCCTCGCACCCCCAACAAAGGCGCAAGCGGCGCGATTTGGCGCGATGCGGGGCATCGGCATTGCCACCACCGCGCGCAGCCAATCACCCGATTGGATGGCCAGACATCTGCCACCCCTTTTTGCACATTTGGCCGCTACGGGCGCGCCTCTGTTGCATTACAAAACCTGCTCCACCTTGGACAGCGCGCCGCATACAGGCTCGATTGGCAAGGCAGTTGAATTAGCCCTTGCGGTGCGCGGCAGCGATTGGGTTTCTTGCTTGATCGCCGCACCACCTCTGCGGCGCTACCAAGCCTTTGGTCAGCTATTTGCCGCCGCAGGGGACGCCGTCTATCGGCTTGATCGCCACCCTGTGATGGCATCCCACCCCGTAACCCCGATGCAAGAGGCCGATGTGGCCATGCATCTGCGGAAGCAAACCGACCTGCCGCTTGCGACACTGACGCTTGAGCATCTCAACCCCACAGGCCTTGCATCCTTGCGCGCCAACACGACCGCGAAAATCATAACGCTTGATTGCATCGACATGGATCACGCGGCGCAACTGGGCGCGTTGATCTGGGATGCCGCAGGGGCAGATGGACATCTGGCAATAGGCTCGCAGGGGGTGGAATATGCACTGGTGGCCCATTGGCAAAAATCGGGCCTTATCCCCCCGCCCGAACCCGCCCCAAGTTTTGGCAAAGTGGGTCAGGTGATTGCGATTTCGGGCTCTGTCTCACCCACCACTGCGGCGCAAATTGCCCGCGCTGAAGAAGATGGGTTTATCGTCATCCCACTGGATGCTGCCGCACTGATCAAGGGCGGCGATAGCGCCAAGCGGGCTATGACCAACAGCTATGAAGCCGCACGCGCCGCGCTCTCCCAAGGGCGCGATCCGCTGATTTGCAGCGCGCGCGGGCCAGATGACCCGGCCGTTGCGGCCACGAGCGCGGCGCTGTCAGCATCTCAGCATACACCGCATGAGGCCAATGCGCTCATCGGCACAAGTCTTGGCACGCTTTTGCGTGATCTTTTGCGCGGCACGGGCGTTGCGCGCGCGATCATCGCAGGCGGCGACACATCAGGCTTTGCCGCTCAAGCGCTCGGGTTGTTTGCCTTCACCGCGATTGGCGCAACCACGGCAGGCGCGGCCCTTTTGAAAGGGCATAGCGACACCCCCGAATTCGATGGTTTGGAATTGGCCCTAAAGGGCGGGCAAATGGGCAGCCCTGATTATTTCTCTTGGATCAAAAACGGCGCGCGTGCCGAAGCGAAAGGATAGATCATGACAAAAATTGCACTTCTTGGTGCGGGCGGCAAAATGGGTGTGCGGATTGCGCGCAACCTGATGCAAAGCAGCTATCATCTTGCCCCTGTCGAAGTGACCGAAGCAGGCCAAGCACGCCTTAAGTCGGAAACGGGGCTTGATTGTGTGGCCGCTGAAACCGCCCTTGGCGATGCGGATGTTGTTGTCATGGCTGTGCCAGATCGCCTGATCGGCAAAATCGCGCATGGCTTTGTGGACCAATTGAAATCTGGCGCGGCCGTGATCGTGTTGGATGCTGCCGCACCCTATGCAGGTCAGATGCCCGTGCGCGAAGATGTCACTTATTTCTGCACGCATCCCTGCCACCCCCATATCCTAGAGGCACATGACAGCATTGCCGCGCAGGAGGATTATTTTGGTGGGATCGCCGCGCCGCAGGGCATTGTTTGCGCGCTGATCCAAGGGCCAGAGCCGCATTATGCGCTATGTGAAGATATCGCTAAAGTGATCTATGCCCCCGTTGCGCGCTCGCATCGGTGTAGCCTTGAAAATATTGCTGTTCTGGAACCCGCCCTTTCTGAGACGGTCGGAGCAACCATGGCCTTGGCGCTGCGCGAGGCAACAGATCGCGCCGTATCCATGGGCATCCCTGAGGCGGCCGCACATGATTTCATCTTGGGCCATCTCAAAATTGAATTGGCCATCGCCTTTGGCATTTTCCCAGAGGGCAAATTTTCAGACGGGGCCTTGATGGCGATTGATAAGGCGCGCTCTGTGATCTTCCAACCCGATTGGCTAGATCGCGTCTTTGATCTGGCCGCCGTCAAGAAATCCGTCACTGAAATCTGCGAAGATTAACGGTGCGGCAGTGAAATCAGAGCGTTTCTATTGCCGTTAAAGTGGCAGTATGCGTTGCATCATAAAATTAATAGGGTTGCACGAGCCAACCTATTACTGAAAGATTTTGGCAAAGATCAACGAGTTGGCGATACTCCAAAACCCGTGGCTACAAATCGAGGACTGATGGAATGGATTTCACTATTAAGCAGGTCACTGTTAGCCGCGTTGAAGGAAGTGGAAGCGGTGGGGACTATTTCCAGCAAAGCAAAGAACATTGGCTCATAGGCTCCTTGATCGCCAATCCGATGTCAGGGCACGATGACTATAAAAAAGTGAGAACAAGCTGGGGAATAGACGTTCTAGGATCGATAGTTGTCGAGATCGAAACTTCTAATGGGACAATTGGAGTTGCAACAGGATTTGGTGGTGCGCCTGCAGCTTGGATAATTAATCACCATTTTAACCGTTTTTTGGTCGGCCAAGACGCACGAAATATTAATCTTATTTGGGATCAAATGTATCGCGCCAGTTTGCCGTACGGGCAAGCTGGTTTGCCAATAGCGGCCATCTCTGCGGTTGATTTGGCATTGTGGGATTTGCTGGGCAAACTTCGCAACGAACCTGTTTACAATTTAATAGGTGGGTGTAGCCGTTCAGAAATATCGTTTTATTGTACTGGCCCTAATGCGAAAGCAATAAAGAACATGGGCTTTTGGGGGGCGAAAGTACCGCTTCCTCATGGCCACTATGATGGAATTGATGGAGTAAAACAGAATTATCAATTTCTGAAAAAGCAGCGGGCCGAAATTGGAAGTGATTTTCCTTTGATGGTGGACTGCTACATGTCCTTAACTCCAAGCTATGCTATCGAACTTGCAAAAGCTTGCTCTGATCTGAACATTTATTGGTGGGAAGAAGTACTGCAGCCGACAGATATTGAAGGCTATCGCATAATAAGAAATGCTCATCCCACACTAAAGTGGACGACAGGTGAACATAACTACACTAGGCATGGATTTAGAAAGTTAATTGAAGAACGAACCATCGACGTTCTTCAACCTGATGTCATGTGGGTGGGCGGCTTAACTGAACTTCTACGCATTGCGGCACATGCATCAGCTTATGATATTCCCATTATTCCTCATGGCTCCGGTCCTTATAGTTACCACTTTATAATGAGCCAAAACGAACAACCGAGATGCGAATATGTTACATCAGCACCTGATGGAACCTATATACGACCGGTTTTTGGTGAATTGTTTAGCGACGAACCCGTACCAAAAAATGGAAAACTCAAATTAGAGTCGAAACCGGGTTTTGGGATGACGCTCAATCCTGATTGTAAACTTGCACAATTCTGAACTTTAAATAGATATAAGTGGAGCTCCTTATGACTGACGTACTTGCAATTGGGCCATACAGCGAACGTGATATTTCAGGTCTAAAATCTGCTTTTGATCCTATTTTTTTGGACACGCCTTCTCAAATGCATGAACTCGATGCAAGCGCGCGATCAAAAATAAAAGCACTTGCGTTCAAGGGGCACACCTCGTTTGGCGCTAATGAAATCGCAATGCTTCCAAACCTAAATCTCATAGCAAATTTTGGGGTTGGGTATGATGCTATTGATATTTCGGCTGCAAATGAACGAAACATCAAAGTTACCAACACTCCAAATGTTCTTAATGATGACGTGGCGGATCTAGCCGTTGCAATGTTGTTGATGCAAGTCCGAGAAATGGCTCAAGCTTCCGAATGGGCACATTCAGGAAACTGGAAAACTGCAGGCGAATACCGCCTAAATCGAAAGTTCTCCGGTGGGCGCGCGGGAATCGTTGGCCTTGGTCGTATCGGACGAGAAATTGCTAACCGTTTAGCGGCCTTTAAAATGGACATCCACTATTACGCTAGAACAGAAAAAGAAACCCCAGGTTGGACCTATCATTCAGACGTAACGAGCCTGGCCACGGCGGTGGATTATTTGATTGTCGCTGTAGTAGGCGGTCCAGACACTATAAATTTTGTATCGCGCGAAGTCATTGCAGCATTGGGCCCCCGCTCGATAATTGTGAACATCTCACGCGGAAGCACAATAGACGAAGAAGCTATGCTCGAAGCGCTGGAGACTGGTAAAATTGGCGGCGCTGCATTGGACGTGTTTCTCAACGAACCCAACATTAATCCAAGATTTTATAGTTTGCCAAATGTAGTGGTTCAGCCGCATCAAGGCTCTGGAACAGTTGAAACCCGTGACGCTATGGCGGCTCTTCAACGAGACAACATTCACGCATTCATTCAAGGATCCAATTTGATCACACCCGTCAATTAACTCAAAATAAAAACCCCCGAAAAACGGGGGTTTTTTGATGATATACGACCTAAGTCAGGCTGCAGGTTTATCGTCTTCCAAATAATATCGGATATTATCCTCAAAACTTTCATCTGCACTTAAGCCAAGTTTAAGAGCTTTTTCAGGCCGCAAATCAAAACGCCATCCTTTACAGATTTCTTCAATCATTGGTTGCGCTTCAAATTTAATTAGCTTGGCTGGCTCCGGTCCAGCGACCACTGTCAAAGCTTCAATCATCTGACGAATTGTCCAAGTTCTACCGGGCATCATCATGCATCGGTTTTGGCCGAGATCTTCCTCGTTAACCTCTGCTCCGCGAATAAGGTTTTCGACACATTTGCGCGGCGACAGATAGAAATGCGGGAAATCATCACTAACAGGGCAAATTGCCTCTTGCCCATTGAGCGGCTCGCGCAAAATCGATGACATGAAGCTAGACGCGGCGCGATTGGGTTTGCCAGGCCGCACCGATATGGTAGGCAAGCGGAAGCCGCGACCGTCGATATAACCTTTGCGGCTAAAATCATTCACCAACAATTCGCCCATCGCCTTTTGCGCACCATATGAAGTTTGTGGATTTAGAAAAGTGTGATCCATAATCGGGTCCGGCACTTCACCCCCATAAACAGCAATAGAAGAGGTAAAGACCACTACCGGCTTAGTCTGCAACTCGCGCGCCCGCTGCAATACGTGGAGCGTCCCCATTAAATTAATCGACAACCCAGCATCAAAATCCTCTTCTGCATGGGCAGAAACAATGGCAGCGAGTAGATAGATCACATCCACATCTGCTCCGAGCGTGGCAGCCACTGAAGCGGGATTACTGATATCACAGGAAACGCAATCGACGTCGAACGGGGCCTCTATCATTGCGGGGTCAACAATATCAGCCAAAGTGATTTTACGGATTTCTTTTCCGCGCAACTGCCCGCGCGCGGCCAATGATCGCGCCAGTTTTTGTCCCACGACGCCGCCGCCGCCAATAATCAGAATATGCATTACGTTTCTCCCTCAAAAATCTGTGGCACCAAAGCTCCGCGATATTGGATAACCTGACCTGCAAGCTGCATCGCGGCTAATGCGGCCTCTTCCAAAGCGCAACCCTGCGCTACGTTTGCTACAAAAGCTGCGCCAAAACTGTCCCCCGCAGCGGTACTATCGACCACATGGTCGACGGGCCGACACGGTAAGACACGCACCCCGCCTGCTTCATCCCACAATTGCACATCGCCCGCGCCATCTTTAAGCGCGATGATATGTGCCCCTGCTGCGCGGTAGCGGGCAATCGTGTCTGACGCTGTCGCTCCCTCAAACAAGATTTGTTCTTCATCAAAAGACGGCAAAATAATATCAGCCACTGCTGCACCAGCCATTATTCCTGCCTGCATAGTCGCATGATCTTCCCACAAACGGGGGCGAAGGTTCGTATCAAAGGCGATCATGGTCCCTTGTCTACGCGCCTCCGCCAATGCGGCGCAAAGGGCCGCGCGCCCCTCAGACGAAAGGATTGCTAGGGTGATGCCAGAGAAATATATCACACCGGACCCGGCCAGAGTGGCCTGAAGCCATACGGGATCATCGGCGAGGCAGCGCGCGGCAGATTGGCTGCGCCAATAGGAAAAGCTGCGCTCGCCCTGATCCAGGCTTATCATGTAAAGCCCAACAGTTTGATCGGGGATCACGCGCAATGCCTTGGTATCAATTCCACCGGACTCCATGAAGGCGCGCATCTCGCCCGAGGCTGCATCCGCACCAATGCAACTGCCATAAGACACAGTCCATGTCTCGGGCAAAATGCGGCGGGCATACCATGCGGTGTTAAACGTATCCCCCGCAAAGCCGCGCCGATAGAGGCCACCGCCCTGATCGGACAGCTCAACCATACACTCACCCAAAGAGATGAAGGACGACCCCATTAAATCAATCTACGCTCTGCCAAATTGCGCATCAAGGCCGCCATACCAAAGCGCCATTCGGGGCATTCGGTCGACAGTCGCACAGTGTTTTGCAACGATCCAAGCCGCGCTTCAGTAATGGTAACCACATCGCCACCATGATGGGTAAAGCCCTGACCTACTGCGTCGCGATCTTTGACAGGGGCAAACATCGTGCCTAAGAACAAGAAAAACCCATCAGGATATTGGTGATGCCGCCCGATGGTCTGCGCCACAATATCGGCAGGGTCGCGACTGATCTTGGTCATCGATGAATGCCCTTCAAGAACGAATTCATCTTCGCCCACAACCCGCATGGAAAGCTCCGCCGCTCGAATATCATCAAGGCTGAAGCTGTCATCAAACAGGCGCACGAATGGGCCAATTGAACAAGACGCATTATTGTCTTTAGCTTTACCCAAAAGAAGCGCAGAGCGCCCCTCTACATCCCTAAGATTAACATCATTACCAAGCGTAGCGCCTACAATCACACCTTTAGAATTGATTGCCAAAACAATTTCTGGCTCTGGGTTATTCCAACTGGACATCGGATGCAGCCCAACTAGAGCGCCGTAGCCCACCGATCCCATTGGTTGGGATTTGGTGAAGACTTCCGCGTCAGGGCCAATGCCCACCTCAAGATATTGCGACCAGAGCCCCTCTTCTTGGAGAACCGATTTCACCTTCATCGCCGCCTCTGATCCGGGCTCAATGCCGGACAAGCTGTCGCCAATCACCGCTTTCACGCGCGCGCGGATCCCGTCAGCCAAATCGGCATTGCCTGCCGCCTGCTCCTCAATAACACGCTCGACCATGCTTTCGGCGAAGGTCACGCCAGACGCTTTAATCGCTTGCAAATCGGGTGGGGCCAAAAAACGCAAAGCATTGGCATCGCCTGTTTGCGCAGCGGAAAGGCTGCTTTCAACCAGATCATCAAGACCACATATCACATCGCCCTTAGCAGCACGGGCGGTCGCCGCAGGGTGCTCACCTTCCAAAAGGTCATGCATGGTTGGACAAGCGCGGCTCGTGATATCAAGCACATCCCCTCCGTCAAGCCTAACAAGCGCAGGCCCCACATCAGGTCGCCAGACGCGGCCTACATAAGTTCCTTTTGGATCAAAATCTTTTGTGGAAATCATGCCTTGCCCTTTCCTAATGCGCTGGAAACATCTTGTTCGGATTGAGAATATTTTTCGGATCAAAAGCCGTTTTTATTGCCCGCATGTAAGCCACTGCCGCGCCATGTTCAGCATTCATGAATTTGACTTTGCCAAGGCCAATCCCATGCTCGCCCGAGACAGTGCCCCCCAAGCGTAGCGCGGTTTCAGCTAAGGCCGTGGTGAATTTTTCGGCCCGCTCCATTTCATCTGAGTCATTCGGATCAACACTGAGGCCTGCGTGGAAATTTCCATCGCCAACATGGCCAACAATCGTTGCGGTGAGCCCCATTGCCTTTGCATCGCGTTGCGCCTGCAACACGGCCTCGGCCAATTTTGAGATCGGGACGCACACATCTGTGGGCCAAATATGGCCGCCCTGCCCTAAGGCCGCACTGGCGTAATGGGAATTGTGGCGGATCGCCCAGAGGGCGTTGCGCGCTTCAGTGGTAGTGGCTGTCTCAAACCCATCTGAGCCAAACTCGCTTGCGATATCCGCAAAAGAGCTCATCTGCTCTTTGACACCCGCCTCTGTGCCGTGAAATTCTAAAAACAAATGCGGTATTTCGGTGAAATCTGATTTTGCATATGCGTTAAAGCCACGCACCATCATCTCATCTACCAATTCGATGCGCGCCATCGGAATACCCGACTGGATCGTTAAAATGACACAATTGACCGCATCCTCGACGCTCGGAAAACGGCAAGTGGCAGCCGCAATTGTTTCAGGCACACCGTGCAATTTCAGGGTCAACTCCGTGATGATCCCAAGCGTTCCCTCCGAACCGATCAAAAGATGGGCCAAGTCGTAGCCAGTCGAGGATTTGCGCGCGTCTGAACCTGCGCGGATAATCGTGCCGTCTGCCATCACCGCCTCAAGGGCAAGGACATTCTCACGCATCGTTCCGTATCGCACTGCAGTTGTGCCAGAGGCGCGGGTGGCGGCCATACCCCCGACTGACGCATCTGCGCCAGGATCTACCGAGAAAAACAAACCCGTTGCGCGCAATTCCTCGTTAAGGGATTTGCGCGTGATGCCGGGCTGCACAGTCACCTTCAAGTCTTCAGCATCCAAGGACAGCACGCGCGCCATGCGCGACATATCCAAGCTGATCCCACCTGCAACGGCGAGATGCTGCCCCTCCAGGGACGATGCAGCGCCATAAGCTACCACGGGACATTCTTGCGCGTGGCAGATTTTGAGAATTTGAGACACTTCCTCGGTCGTCTCAGGATAGGCAACGGCATCGGGTGGTGTGTTGGGATAATAGGTCTCATTTTGACCATGCAGGTTCAAATCAGCTGCGCTAGTAACTAAGCGTTCTCCCAACAGTGCGCTGAGCTTAGTAATGGCCTGTGAATGATCACGCATGTCATCCCTCATTGCGATACACGGCGCGCAGTTGTGAAAGCGCGATCAAGATCAGGTATCAATTCCATGCCCAAACCTGGTGAGCGGCTAACAGAAATTCGGCCATTTTTGACTTCGGGTAACCCTGTCACAATTTCCGCATACCACCCCTTATAAAAGGCGCGTACGCTTTCTTGGATCAGGGCATTGGGTGCAGACAGCGACAAATGCGTGGAAGCGGCTAAAACTACAGGTCCTGTGCAATCGTGCGGTGCCACTGGAAGTTTCTCCGCCTCGGCCATCGCAGCGATTTTCCGCGCAGCAGTCAAGCCGCCACACCATGACAAATCCAACATAACGACGCCTGCTGCCTGCGCGGCCAAAAGATCACGAAATGCACCGATTCCATTAAGCGTTTCAGAGGCACAAACAGGTGCGGGGCTTTCTTGAGCATAACGTGAAAGGGCTGCAAAATTATCCATTCGGATCGGGTCTTCATGCCAATAGGTCTGATAGGGTTGAAGCGCCCGCGCAATGCGAATTGCAGGGGTCAATTGCCACATCGAATGGAATTCGACCATGATATCCATTTGATCACCAACGGCGCGGCGAATTTTCTCAAACGGCGAGAGCGCCAATTTCAATTCTTCAGCCGAGATATGCGATCCCTCATTAGCCTCTGCAGCTGCATCAAATGGCCAAATTTTCATTGCGGTAATCCCTTCTTCCAGAAGAGACTGAGCCAAATCGTCCGCTCGATTCAAAAATCCATTCAGATCATCATATCGATCATCTGCACCGAGTCCGTAATTCTTGGTAGTCTGGCCTTCATTATTCTTGATGTAATCATTACCTGCACAAGTGTTGTAAGTACGAATGCTATCACGAGTGAAACCGCCTAATAGCTGCGCCACTGGCTGGCCTGTGGACTTGCCCCAAAGATCCCAAAGCGCAATATCAAATGCAGAATTTCCCCGCGCCTCAGCGCCTGTTGAGCGCCATCCGAGATAGCCCTCCACTTTGCGGGCCAGATACTCAATGCGCAATGGATTCTCACCGATTACCAATGGTGCAAGGGTCTCATGAATATACGCTTCTACTGCGCCTGCGCCAAAAAATGTCTCGCCAAGGCCCGTCACACCTTCATCCGTATGCACATGCAGCCACAACAAGTTGGGCCGTTCCGCAACGCGGATGGTTTCTAATTTGGTGATTTTCATCCCTGACCTCCGAAACTTGACCATAGCGCCAAACCAACCACGCCAAGCATGGCCAATGCCATGAAAATATTGATGATCCGCTGCGTGCGAGACGGCAGATCAAGGCGATGCAGCGTCACCCCTGCCCAAAGCCACGCCAGATGGATCGGGATCCAAATTGCGTTGGCAATCAGAATTTTCATGGTGATCTCAAAGACCAAATTATCGGACGCAAACTCAAAACCCGTCATCAGCGATGTGTTGACGGCATAGGCCTTTGGGTTAATCGCTTGCAGCAAGATACCCCCCAAGATGCCCGGCGGGGCGGCGGCCTCGATAAACGCAATTTTTGCGCCCGCAAAACCAATCTTCGCCGCAAGATAGAGCAGATAGGCCACCGAGGCCCCCATCAGCACCACGCGCAACCATGGCACCGACAAAACCACCGCCGCCAATCCAGACACGACCGCCAACATCACCAAATTCGTGCCGATGAACAGGCCCAAAACATAGCGCAGCGAGGGCTTGAACCCATAGGCCGCGCCAAAGCCTGCGGTGCTAAGAACACCAGGCCCAGGCGTGATGATGAGCAAGACGACAGCAAGCGCAAAGGTCAGCACGGGCCAAACTCCAATTGCACTTTCATGGCCTGTGAGCGGTCATTGGCCATAGCAAAAGCCGCCGCAAATTCCGCCCATGCAAAGCTATGGGTAATCATGGGCCGCGTGTCGATCAGCCCGTTTTGCATCATCCGCACTGCCATTGCGAATTCTTCATGGAAGCGGAACGAGCCCATCAACTGCAATTCACGCGCAGTGATCTGCATCATAGGAAGCTGCATATCCCCAGACATTCCCAATTGCACAAGACGGCCTTGGGGGCGGATTGCGGGCAGCGCAGAAACAAGGGCCACTTGCGCGCCCGAACATTCGAACAGCACATCAACCGTGCCTTTGCCTTCGGCATAGGGGCTCAGCGCCCCTGGGTCGCGGGCCGTGTTCAGGCAGGTATCTGCCCCCGCTTTGCGCGCATAGTCCAGCATCGTGTCGCTGATGTCGGTGGCGATGATTTCGCCTGCGCCCGCACGGCGCGCGGCCATAATGGCCAAAACGCCAATCGGGCCGCAGCCCGTCACCAAAACGCGCTGCCCCACAAGGTTCCCTGCGCGGCGGGTTGCGTGCAGCGCAACGGCCAAAGGTTCGGCCATCGCGGCCTCGGCAGCACTCAAACCATCGGCCTTGATACAGTTTTCTGCGCGCGCCGTGATCACCTCGCGAAACGCACCTTGGATATGGGGGAAAGGCATAGCCGATCCGTAAAACTGCATATTTAGGCATTGATTGTGCAATCCGCGCTTGCATTCAACACAAGCGAAACAGGGGCGCGAGGGTGAGATTGCAACCAAATCCCCAACCGCCAAGCCCGTTACATCTGGCCCAATTTCCGTGATCTCGCCCGCCACCTCATGACCCAAAATCATCGGCTCGCGCAGGCGCACTGTGCCAAAGCCGCCATGGTTGAAATAGTGCAAATCAGACCCGCAAATCCCGCCTCGGCGCAGCGCAACTTGCACCTCGCCCGCCGCGGGATTGGCCGTTTCACAGGGGCCAAGGCGCAGATCGCCAGAGCCATGCACGAATAGCGCTTGTGCCAAAACACCCTCCCCGTTTGTGGCCGTCAGGCTTTCTCTTGCACCGACTTAAAAATGGTATACCATTTGCGCATAGAACGCGGGATCAGCGGGAAATGTCAAGGGCGCGGGTGGCGTTTGGGACGGCCAATTCCACCAAAACCATGACGCCAAAACCCGAAGGAGAAATGATGAAGCTGTTTGACCTAAGCGGGCGGCGCGCCTTGATTACAGGTTCCTCAATGGGGATTGGATTTGCCTTGGCCAAGGGCCTCAGCGCGGCAGGGGCGCAGGTGGTGCTCAATGCCCGCAATGCAGAGCGCCTTGAAGAAGCAGCCGAAAAGCTGCGCGCGACTGGCGCAGATGTTTTGACATTGGCCTTTGATGTCACCGATGCCACCGCAGCGCGTCAAGCGATTGACACATTCGAGGCCGACACAGGCGCGATTGATATTTTGGTGAATAACGCAGGCATGCAGCATCGCGCACCGCTTGAGGATTTTCCCGCCGATGCTTTTGATCGGTTGATGCGGACAAATGTGAATTCGGTTTTTTATGTTGCCCAAGCAGTGGCACGCCACATGATCGCACGCGGCAAAGGCCGCATCATCAATATTGCAAGCGTGCAAACCGCCCTCGCCCGCCCCTCTATCGCCCCCTACACAGCGTCTAAGGGTGCGGTTGCGAACCTCACCAAAGGTATGGCGACCGATTGGGCAAAATACGGGCTGAACTGCAATGCCATTGCGCCTGGCTATTTTAACACCCCCCTCAACGCGGCGCTTGTCGCTGACCCCGAATTCTCCGCATGGCTTGAAAAGCGCACCCCTGCAGGCCGTTGGGGGGAGGTCGATGAATTGGTGGGTGCTTGCGTATTTTTATCTGCGGAGGCGTCCAGTTTCGTGAACGGCCACACGCTCTTTGTCGATGGCGGCATCACCGCAAGCCTATAGGAAAGGGAGATCCATATTATGACACAAAAACCCGTTATCGGTTTTATCGGCGTAGGTTTCATGGGCCATGGGATGGCGAAAAATATCCTAAAGGGCGGGTATGAACTTTGGATCTTGGGCAACCGCAACCGCGCGCCTGTCGAAAGCTTGCTCAGCATGGGTGCAAAAGAGGCCGCATCGCCACAAGACATGGCCTCAAAATGCGACATCATCCATCTGTGTCTGTCCAACTCGCCCCAGGTCGAAGCGGTGATCACGGGCGAGAGTGGCATCATCGCAGGTGCGCGCAAAGGTATGATTGTGATCGACACGACCACCGCTGATCCAACATCAACGCTGGCTATGGCAGAAAAGCTTTCAGTGGTTGGCGCGCATATGGTGGATGCCCCCTTGGGCCGCACGCCCAAAGAGGCCGAGGAAGGGATGCTTGACGCGATGTTGGGCTGCGATGCTGCACTGTTTGATCAGGTGCATCCGGTCATTGATTGCTGGGCTGGCACCATCACGCGCATTGGCGAGGTGGGCACAGGCCACAAGATGAAGCTCTTGATGAATTTCTTAGGAGCCGCTTATGCTGCTCTTTATTCCGAGGCTACTGTTCTAGGCGCAGCAGTTGGGATCTCACCCCACGCGTTTCGCGAAGTGATTGCACCCAGCCGTCTTGGCTCAGGCTTCTTTGGTACATTCATGCAATATGTTTGCGATAGGGATGAGAATGCGCATAAATTCTCGATTGAGAATCTGTCAAAGGACATCCGCTATGTGAATGCGATGGCAACAGATGCGGGCGTGATGAATGTCATGGCATCCGCTGCGCGGCATTATTTCACCCATGCCGAAGCCATCGGAAAAGGCGGAGATTTTGTTCCAATGCTGTCGGATCACATTGGCAACTTAAACGGAATGGATTTAGCCGCCGAAGTAGCCAAAGGTAAAAAGTAGCACCTGCATCAAAAAGGAGGCTAACCATGCTATCCAAAGACGAGATCGCATCCTACCAAAAGAATGGCTATCTGATGGTGGAGGATGCAGTCAGCCCCTCCCAATTAAACGAATTGCGCCGCTTGACCGCGCAGTTCATTGAGGCCTCCCGCGATGTACGCGAAAGCAACGCGGTTTATGATCTCGACAAGGGCCACGGGCCAGACACCCCGCGCCTAACCCGGATCAAAATCCCGCATAAGCAGCATCCCTATTTCTGGGAGGTGCTGCGCAATTCACGCATGACCGAGGTGTTGGCAAGCCTGCTTGGCCCCGATACAGCCATTATCACTTCTAAGCTCAACACCAAGGCACCAGGCGGTGGGGCAGCGGTGGAATGGCACCAAGATTGGGCATTTTATCCACATACTAACGATGACCTTCTGGCCTTTGGCCTGATGCTTGAGGACGTGGATGCGGCCAATGGCCCATTGATGGTGATCCCTGAAACCCATCGCGGGCCAATTTTGGATCACGGCATAAACGGGGTTTTCGCGGGCGCGATCAATCCCGATGACCCACTCTTTGAGCGCGACAAGATTGTAACTTTGACAGGAAAAGCAGGATCAATGACGGTGCATCACGCCCGCATTCTGCACGGCTCAGCCCCGAATGTCAGCGATAGACCGCGCTATATTCTGTTCTATGAAATCGCCAAGGCAGACGCATGGCCGATCCTTGGTGCCGCTTCGTATATCCACGAATTGGGTCAGCGGCGGTTTTGGGAAGATTTACAGGAACGCATCATCACAGGCAAAGCCTGCCTAGTGCCCCGTCTTGAAACAGTGCCTGTGCGTATGCCCCTGCCACCTGCGCCAGACAACAGTTCAATTTTCAAAACTCAACAAAGCGCAGGCGCGAAAAGTGCGTTTCAGTGACAACGAGCGCGGACCTTCAATAAGTCGCGCGCCCACCTGACAGGTCAAAAACTGATGCAGTGGTAAAGGAATTCTCGCGGCTCACAAGCCAAGCGATCATTGCCGCTGCCTCATCAACTTCTAGAAAACGATTACGTGGGATCTTTGAAAGCATATAATCTATGTGCTGTTGCGTAATCTGATCGAAAATCGCTGTGCGTGCCGCGGCAGGTGTTACACAATTAACTGCAATGTCGTGGTTCGCGCATTCCTTTCCTAGTGACTTAGTAAAGCCAATGACACCAGCCTTCGAAGCGCTATAAGCGCTTGCATTGGGGTTGCCTTCTTTACCAGCGATAGACGCAATGTTTACGATCCGACCAAAATTGCGTTCTATCATTCCAGAAATCACAGCTTTGTTCGTGTAATACGTGCCCATCAAATTGATATCTATAACCCGCCGAAATTCGTCATTGGAATACTCCGCCACCGTTGCGTTATCGCCTGCAACACCCGCACTATTCACAAGGATATCGATGCGTCCAAACGCGGTCTCAGTTGCATTAACCGCTGCCTCAACAGAACTGTAATCGCTTACATTACAATCAAGAGCCTGAACCCGCCCAATCGCAGACAAGCTTTTGACCGCTTTATCATTTAGTGCCGAATTCATATCCCAAAGCATAACACTAGCCCCGGATCGCAATATTCGTGATGCTACAGCATAACCTATGCCTTGCGCGCCACCCGTCACCACCGCACAAAGGCCCTCTAAGTTAATCCTGCTTTCAGTGTCTGACATAACTTACTCCCTAATTAATCGACTATTACTGCGCGCCCATCATTAATCATCTCGGAGATAATGGGCATTTCGCAAAATCCATTGCGGACTTTTTCATCCAATGCATCTTCAGCTGCGCTGATTTCATTTATTGTAGCAATAACTTCATCAATTCGAGCAAAAGGTACTACTACCACGCCGTTTATGTCAGCCACGATAATATCACCACTTTGCACATTTCGTCCGCCAACTATGGCGCCGAAACCAACACGAGCAGGCCCATTGGAATAGGGCGAATTAGGGCTAAGACCCGTACAAAAAACTGGCAAACGGGTTTCCAAAATCCCCTCATAATCACGCATTTCGCCATCTGTAACGAACCCCGCCGCACCCTTGTTCTTTAGCATGCCACAGAAGCGATCCCCGGAAGCCGAGCAGTTTTTACCGCCTTGCATTGCAGCAATGACTATATCTCCCTTTTGCAAAACATGCAGCGCACCCATTGTGGCAAGAATTTCTGCTGGGCCATTTTCAGCGACAAGTGCCACCCCCACGGTGGTGTAAAGATCTTTATCTCGAGTAGCTGCAAAAAGGGGCTTAATACTACTGTCCATCGCACCCTGCCCCTCCATGGCGTCACAGACATAGCCGGTAGGTATATTCTTAAAAGCAGCAATTTGTGCTGAGGATGGGCGCTTGAAGTTCTCACAAATAGTCAAAATTGGTGGTTCAAAAATCACGTTATTTTCTCCTGTTGTAAAACAGCCAATCAAACTTTTTTCATTCTAACTAATCAATATACAGGCAAGCGACTTGAGTGGCTTTTACGCCATCAATCAAGGCTTGCTGCGCGTGATGTGACCCTGACTAATGCAAGACCAGAGGTCGTTGCGAGACACTGTGCTTTTTGCCTTTGAATTATTTCTCCTGATAGTTCGGATAAAGCGAGCGCTAGCTCCTCCAAACGATCGCACTGCAACAAACCGCTGAGCATATCGTATTTAAGCCCAATCGTCATAAGAGCAATTAACTGCTCGTCAACTCTGCCGCGGATATCTGACATCGCAGAACTGATGCCCTCATCAAACTGACCACGGGCTTCGATAAAACATAAGGTCGCGACCGAACTCATATCTTCAGACTGAGTGAGACACGGATATAGCGCTTCATTGATGCACGACAGTACTCCCTCTTCGTCCTGAGTACCTTCAGACAAGCACGTGTTGAGTGTTAGTCGTGCATCTTGCGCTGATGCAGGGCCCGAAAAAACTAGCATGCAGGCCACTGTGAGGAATGACCAAAATTTCGTTTTCATAATGTTTCTCAGTTCAAACGCTTTACTCTTGCATTTGGTATACCATTTGCATTTTGTATAACAAGAACACTTTGACGTTTGACTTTATTAGAGCTGCTAACCCCAGCGAAGCCGCTCGATCAGGAGATTACAATGTCTGACACTCGCGCCAACAAACGTTTCCGCTCACAAGAGTGGTTTGATAACCCCAACAACCCGGGGATGACTGCTCTGTATGTTGAGCGTTATCAGAACTCGACGTTTTCACGCGAAGAATTACAAAGTGAGCGTCCAATCATTGGCATCGCTCAAACGGGATCTGATCTGGCACCATGTAATAAGATACATGTTTTCCTGATGGAACGGATCAAACAAGGCATTCGTGAGGCAGGCGGGGTTCCAATGGAATTTCCCGTCCATCCAATTCAGGAAACAGGCAAGAGGCCAACTGCAGCGCTTGATCGCAACCTGCAATATCTTTCGTTGGTAGAGGTTTTGCATGGTTATCCTATCGACGGAGTGGTGTTAACCACAGGATGTGACAAAACAACCCCAGCAATGTTGATGGGAGCAGCCACTGTCGATTTGCCAGCAATCGCGCTTAATGGCGGACCAATGCTTGACGGTTGGTGGAATGGAAAGCGAGCGGGTTCCGGCATGATCGTATGGGAAAGCCGTCGCCTGCTTGCTGCTGGTGAGATAGACTACGAAGAGTTCATGTCGCGGGTATGCTCGTCAGCGCCTTCACTCGGGCATTGCAATACCATGGGAACAGCTTCGACTATGAATGCCATGGCTGAAGCCTTGGGAATGTCTCTGACTGGAAACTCGGCTATTCCTGCACCATTTCGTGAGCGGATGACAATGGCTTACGAAACAGGCAAGCGAATTGTACAAATGGTTCATGAGGATCTAAAACCTTCCGACATCATGACGCGCAAAGCTTTTGAAAATGCTATCGTCGTTAATGCGGCGATTGGTGGTTCGACCAATGCTCCACCTCATTTGCAGGCGGTTGCCCGTCACATAGGTGTAGAACTTAACGTACGGGACTGGGAAAAGATCGGCTATGACGTACCACTAATGCTTAATATGCAGCCAGCAGGCGAATATTTGGGGGAAAGCTTTTTCAGAGCCGGCGGTGTTCCTGCTGTTATGGGAGAACTACAAAAGGCAGGCCGCATACATGAAGATGTAATTACTGCGACAGGTAAAAGTATGGGCCAAAACCTGGAAGGCCAGGTCTCTCGTGACCACAGCGTAATTACGACTTATGAAAAACCGCTGCGTAAAAATGCAGGCTTTAAGGTGCTCTCAGGTAACCTGTTTGACTCAGCTTTAATGAAAACCTCTGTGATTTCGGAAGACTTTCGCAAGCGCTTCCTCTCAGAACCCGGGAATGAGGGCGTATTTGAGGCTAAGGCAGTGGTTTTTGAGGGCCCTGAAGATTATCACGAACGAGTTAATGAAGCCTCTTTGGGCATCGATGAGCACACCATCATGTTTATACGTGGCGTTGGCGCCGTTGGCTATCCCGGCTCAGCGGAAGTTGTGAACATGCAGCCACCTGATCACATCATTCGTCAAGGTATCAGCCACTTGCCGACCGTGGGAGATGGCCGTCAATCAGGTACATCTGAGAGCCCATCAATCCTGAACGCTTCGCCAGAAAGCGTAGTTGGAGGTGGCCTTGCCTATCTAAAGACAGGCGACCGGGTAAGATTGGATTTCAACAGTTCAACATTGCACGCATTAGTTGATGATGCCGAGTGGCAAGCCAGAATTGATGCTTGGATCCCTCCTGAGTTACATCATCAAACCCCATGGCAGGAAATTTATCGTACTCATGTGGGCCAGCTAGCCGATGGAGGTTGCTTAGAATTAGCGACTGCGTATCAGAAGATTGGGCGTGATCTACCCAGGGACAATCACTGAAGCCACCGCATAAGATCAATCGAACAAGGAGGCCTAATATGTCCAAAACTATTATCATTACAGGCGGCGGCGGCGGTGTCGGACGCGCCACAGCGCAACATTTCCTCGCCAATGGATGGCAAGTCGGCTTAATTGGCCGCAGATCCGCCGCTTTGGAAGAAACCGCGGCAAAAAATAAAAATACACTTATTTTACCATGTGATGTCACTGACGAAACCCAAGTGGAAAGTGCGTTTAACACTGCCTACGAGGCATGGGGACGATTGGACGCCGTATTCAACAATGCCGGCGTGAGCCTCGGAGGCGCGCCAATCGACGAACTTTCAGTGGATGACTGGCGTAATCTTATTGATATCAACGTTACAGGCAGCTTCATTGTGGCCCGCGCCGCTTTTAGGATCATGCGACATCAATCGCCACAGGGCGGCCGCATTATCAACAATGGATCTGTGTCTGCCTATGTACCACGTTGGGGCTCTGCGCCGTATACAGCTTCAAAACACGCGATTACCGGTCTTACTCGCTCAATCAGCCTTGACGGACGTCCATTCAACATTGCTTGCGGGCAAGTTGACATCGGCAACGCACTTACCGACATGGCCAGAAAAATGACAAAAGGTGTACCGCAAGCTGATGGAAGTATCGAAGTAGAGCCGGTCATGGATGTGTCTAATGTAGCAACATCCGTGCTTCATATGGCAAATCTTCCTTTGGAGGCCAATGTCCAGTTTATGACAGTCATGGCTACGAATATGCCATATATTGGACGTGGCTAAATTATTAGTGGAAGGGAGAACCGCCCTTCCACTCACCACCTAACGCTGTAAGCGCGAAGTCACTCTTTTTCCGCTATCGTTTTACCGGCTTAAGAAATTCGAAATCACAACCCTGTTCTGCCTGTGTGACTTCGGTAGCATAGAGCTTATTATATCCACGCAAATTCTCAGGCTCTTCGAGATCAGATACCCATTCTGACCGACGCTTATCTAATTCCTTTTCATCGACCAACAAATCAATACGCTTGTTAGACACAGAAATGCGAATGCGATCTCCATTTCGCACGAGTGATAGCGGACCGCCTATGGCTGCTTCAGGAGACACATGAAGCACAATAGTACCGAAAGCAGTTCCAGACATTCGGGCATCAGATATCCGCACCATATCTTTCACACCCAATTTGCTGAGCTTTTTAGGAATAGGTAAATACCCCGCTTCAGGCATCCCAGAGTCACTTTTTGGCCCTGCATTTTGTAGAACCATAAAGTCATCGCTAGAAATATCTAAATCTGGATCATCAACTCTTGCAGCTAAATCTTCGAGAGAGGAAAAAACAACGGCACGGCCCTCTGCTTCAAAGAGATTTTTGTCGGCCGCAGCCCGCTTAAATATTGCACCATTTGGAGCCAAATTTCCAAAAAGAGCAATCAACCCTCCTTCTGGCTCTAACGGCTCCTGTGCACGTGCTATAACCCTCGTATCTATGTAGCCGTCATCTGTCTCCAATCGATCGCCAAGCGTTTCACCGGTCACACTAATTGTATCCAAGTGTAGCAGGGGACGTAATTCGCGAAGTACAGCTCCCATCCCACCCGCGAAGAAAAAATCTTCCATGTAATGTGAGCCCATAGGCTTTAGATTAACGAGGACTGGTGTCGTATCCGATAGCTCGTTCAATCGCTCTAAAGAAACGTTTATCCCTAGCCGACCAGCAACGGCAGTAAGGTGCACTATGGCATTTGTTGAGCCGCTTAGCGCGAGCAAAACCCTGATTGCGTTTTCAACGGATTTTTCAGTTATGATTTCACTAGGAAGTATTGGTTTTTCAACCATCCGCGCCGCGGCCAAACCAGACGCTTCAGCCGCTCTAAGGCGATCCGCATGCACCGCGGGTATAGCGGCCGTACCAGGAATGGTCATTCCTAGAGTTTCAGCAACACAAGCCATTGTTGAGGCAGTGCCCATAACTGCACAACTGCCTGCAGTAGTGGCTAGCCGACCTTCAATATCATCGATTTGGTCTTTTGAGACATCACCAGACCTGTACTTAGCCCAAAACCTGCGACAATCGGTGCAAGCTCCTAGCCTTTCTTCACCATAGCGGGAAGTCATCATTGGACCACCAACCAGCTGAACTGCCGGTAAATTTGCTGAAGCCGCACCCATTAATTGAGCCGGCACAGTTTTGTCGCAGCCCCCCATCAACACAACGGCATCCATTGGCTGAGCTCTTATCATTTCCTCGACGTCCATCGACATCAAATTTCTAAATTTCAGACTAGTCGGATTAAGAAAAACCTCGCCGAGCGATATGGTCGGAAACTCAATGGGCAGTCCTCCTCCTAGAAGAACGCCCCGCTTAACCGCCTCAAGCAATTCAGGGAAATGCCGATGACAATTGTTAAATCCAGAATAACTATTGGCTATTCCTACAATCGGCTTTCTCAGTACTTCCTTAGAATAACCCATAGAAGCTGCGAATGAGTTTCGCAGATACAATGAGAAATCTTGGTCACCGTAATTGGTAAGTCCCTTACTGAGGCCGACTTTTTTCTCTTTTGACATAATCACCCCAAAAGAAGACTTATCCAACGAAATTGGACTGTACTTTTTTGTAACGTTCTCTTCGCCAAATATAGAGACCAGAAGTGATGATAACTGCAGCCCCGGCTAAAGTCCAAACCGTTGGATATGTGTTGAAAATTACTACTCCTACCAACGCCGCCCAAAAAACCTGTGTGTAGATTAGCGGAGCTAGAATTGATGCGTCAGCCCAACGATGGGCAGTGGTAACCGCAATATGGCCCATAGCGCCGCAGAAGCCAATTATGCCGAGGACGGCCCAGTCCACGCCATTATTTGGCCATACCCAAACATTTAAAGCAAATGGCGCTAGCACTATTGTAGAAATTCCGCTGGACCATACCTGTTGTGTTGCATTGGTCTCTACACCAGCCAAAAGCCGGGTCATGATAAAATATGTCGATGCCATCAATAACACGCACAAGCTTAGAAGCATTGCAGGATGAAACGATTGCCCCCAAGGCTGAATCACCAGAAGAACCCCAAGAAAACCAACACACACTGCAATAATACGACGCAAACCCACCTTTTCGCCAAGGATTGGGATAGCCATTAAGGTTATTACGATGGGTCCAGCAAAAGAAATCGTCGTGGTAACGGTAATGGGAAGAAATTTTAGGGCTTGAAAGTTCAACACAGTACCCATGAAAAGAGCGCAAGAGCGCAATACTTGACGCTTTGGCGCGTTAGAATGAAACACCCCAAACCCTTCACGCGGCACATAAATTACTAGTGAAATCAAAAAGTGTCCTGCGTATCGAATAAAGACAATCTGCAAAACAGGAATGCCAACGATACTCAACCATTTTGCAGACGTATCAATGCCAGTGAAAAATATCACCGCTAGAGCCATTGCCAGCACGCCAGCAAAAACTCGATGCTCTCTGGGCTCCGGGACGTTCATGTCGATTGATTACATCGTCATGCCACCGTCAATGGCAACGCATTGACCGGTCATGTACTTCGTTTCGTCGGAGGAAAGATACACCACAAGCTCGGCAATTTCGTCCGCGGTACCAAGTCTTCCCATTGGCTGTCGCGCAACAAAATCTTCCATGGCCTGATCGTAATCACCTGTAGCATGTAAACGGCCCTGTAAACTTGGTGTATCTACAGTGCCAGGTGCAATACAGTTCGCGCGAATACCGCGCGTAATATAATCGGCAGCCACTTGTTTGGTCAGGGCAATGGTTGCGCCCTTAGATGTCCCATAAATGAAACGGTTCGGAAGCCCCCGTAAAGACGAACATACTGATGCAATGTTCACAATGGCTCCCTGACCGCGCTCTAACATTCCAGGAACAGCAGCTTGGATGGCGTGAAAATGGGCCCGAACGTTCAAGTTCATCGCCAAGTCAAAATCCTCATCGGTTGCTTGCTCAATCGTTCCAGAATGCACAATCCCAGAGCAATTCACCAAAACGTCTGGCTGTGCTTTTGTCACTGCAGCAACCAGAGCAGCCTTATCAAGAACATCAAGGGCAAAGGCTTCCGCAACATTTAAGTCAGCCAGAAATTTATTGTGCAAATCCGTGGCAATGACGTGTGCGCCTTCACGCGAAAGAGCAAGAGCACTGGCCCGTCCAATCCCCTGCCCGGCAGCAGTTACAAATACGCGCTTACCTTGTAATCTCATGATGATTTCCTTCTCAAATTTTCAACCATCCAGTCCACAATCTGCGGGACCATTAAATCCCCTGAGCCACCTTCAACAATTTCGGCAAGCGTGGCGTTAGCTGCACCTGACATACGGCTATTAAGGCCTAAATCTTTGGCCATTTGTCGATAATAGCCGACATCCTTAGCCGCATTTTGTGCTGAAAACGCCAGATCAATCTGCCTTTCAGTAGCGTAATTTCGAACAAATTGCATCATACCTGAATGGTTTGGTCCTGCCGCCATCACCTCATAAAGAGATTGGCGCGCGATTTTCGCCTCATCGGCGAGAGCAAAAGCCTCTGCCATAGAAATCGCCGTAGTCATGGCAAAGTAATTGTTGATCAACTTAATTGTGTGACCATTCCCAAGCTTGCCTAAATGGAAAACATTTTCACCCAAGACGTCCAGAACCGGCTTCACGCGTGTGTAAGCATCTTCGTCGCCGGCACACATAATATTTAATTTCCCATCATAGGCATGGGCAGGGGTACGCCCTAAAGGTGCATCAAGATAAATCGCGCCTTTCTCAGCCAACGCCGCTCCGATCTTTAGTGTGGACGCCGGCAGCGAGGTGCCGAAATCAATCACAATTTGATTAGGCTTTGCGCCCGCCAGCACACCGGCCTCGCCAAAAATTCGCGCTTCCACCTGTGCCGATGTACCCATACAAAGCATCACAATATCGACCGATGCTGTTAGACTTGCAGCGTCTAGCGCTTCAACCGCACCTTTTGCAGCGACTTCCTCGATCCCACTACGATCTTTGTGCCCCAAAACCGTTACAGGATGACCCGCTGCCAAGAGGCGGGAAGCCATCGCTCGCCCCATAAGACCCAGTCCAATAAATCCAATGTGTTCAGCCATATGCTCTACCTTTTACCTTTTCAAATACCACAGAAATCTTGGGGAATCTCGCCACGAGATACAGGCTTTCCGAGCTTTGCCGACAAGGCCGTAGCAAGTGTCATTTCCATCGCCAGAATACCTTGGGATCCAGTGCACAGGACATCATCATGTGCACCATCTGTAACCGCAGCGAACCGCTCCATCTGAGCAAGGATCGGATCAATAGAATTATAAGCAGGCGCTTCAAATTGAGACAGACCCCGTCCCCATTCAACTTCACCAGAGTAATCGGCCCTCCAAATCTTTCGTGACGGAAACTCCATCGAAGCTCTTGTACCAGTGATCTTAATATAGTCCTGACCTGTCCCTGCAATATTTGGATTTTCGAACGTTCCTGCCTCAAAACTCCAAGGCGAAGCCCCAGCGTCAGAGATTAAAAAAGATCCTAAAGCTCCATTTTCAAATCTCAACGCCAATGAAGCGGTGTCTTCGATTTCTAACTTGCGGCGAGCAGATGAAGTCAGTGCAGTTACCTCACTGATTTCACCAATTAAAAAGTTTAGTAAATCGATTTCGTGGATCAAATTTATCATAAGAGGACCCGCACCTGGCTTACGGCGCCAAAGTGGGTCGAAATAGCTGTCATTTTTGCGTAGCGACCAAAAACCTTGAACACCAACCAAATCACCGAGACTTGAAAGCTCTTCACGCGCCGAAACCGTGAAAGGATGGCAGCGCCGATGATGCCCAACAACCAGCGGGATGCCAGCTTTTTCGAAAGCATCAACAACTGCACGAGCCTCACCGAGTGTTGCCGCCACGGGCTTTTCAAGAAGTACTCCCAGCCCTTTATCCAAAGCCGACATAGAGTTCTCATAGTGAGCTGGAGTTGGTGTCGCAATGACAGCAGCCCGAACATTTTTGGGCAAGTCATCTACTGCGGCCACAGCAGACAGGCCACTTTCTATCAGTTTAATCCGCCGGGCTTCATCCGCCTCTACAACAGCAACAAGGTCAACAAAATCAGACTTTAGCGCCACTTCTACATGGCGCGCTCCAATTAATCCTGCTCCAATAACACAAATTGGGAGAGGTTTTTTCATAATCCTACCTTACATCACCGCGCCAACTTGCCATGGTACAAATTCAAAATCACCCAACCCCTGCGTCTCAGATTTTGATTTCTCACCAGACGCCATACGTAACCAAGCATCATAGATTTCACGTCCTACTTGCTCGACAGACGCGCCATCAGTGAGAATACGACCGGCATTCACATCCATGTCGTCAATAAGTCGGTTATACATCTCAGTGTTTGTCGCTACCTTTAAAGTCGGTGAAGGCTTAGAGCCAAAAGCCGAACCGCGCCCTGTTGTGAAGACAACTAGGTTACAACCACTTGCAATTTGTCCCGTAACACTTGCCGGGTCATATCCGGGGCTATCCATGAAAGTGAACCCCTTGGCTGTGACCGGCTCAGCGTATTTATAAACACCGGCAAGCGGAGTGGTCCCGCCCTTGGCCGCTGCGCCCAAAGATTTTTCCAAAATTGTGGTCAAACCGCCCTTTTTATTTCCGGGAGACGGATTGTTATCCATCGATCCCCCATTGCGCGATGTATAAGTTTCCCACCATTTAATTAATTCAATCAGCTTATCGCCAACTTTGCGATCTGCCGCACGGGCCGTCAAAAGGTGTTCGGCCCCATAAATTTCAGGAGTTTCGGCCAAAACTCCCGTGCCTCCCTGCGCAACTAATAGATCACATGCATATCCAACTGCTGGGTTAGCGGTAATTCCGGACCACGCGTCTGATCCGCCGCATTGAAGGGCAACCATTAACTCAGATGCGGGACATTTCTCACGCTGGGCTTCATTTACCAAAGGCAGCATGGCGTTAATTTTTTCGATACCCCATTCGACTGTCCGGCGAAGTCCACCAATATCTTGAATGTTCATTGTCTGAAACAATGGGCCAGGCTTCAAACCATAGGCTTCGATCAACCAATCAATTTGCATCATCTCACAGCCTAAACCGGCCATAAGCACACCACCAACATTTGGGTTTCTTGCATATCCCCAAAGAGTTCGCTGCAGCAGCTCAAAGCCAGTGCCGTCTCCCCCCATTGCACAGCCAGTTCCATGGACGAATGCAACCACTCCGTCTACATTCGGATACGCTGCGAGGCGTTCAGAGGTAAAATGTTCTGCGATTAAGCGAGCCGCAGTCGCAGAGCAGTTAACGCTGGTTAGGACTGCAATATAATTACGGGTACCAACACGACCGGTGGCACGTCGATACCCCATAAAATAATCTATCTGATCTGCAGCAACGACAGGACGCAGATTAGTCGAATATTCATACTCGGTATCTACGTTACGGAATTCCAAGTTGTGCGTGTGAACATGCGAACCCTTCGGTATGTTGCAACCTGCGTAACCAATAGTTTGCGAATATTTGATAATTGCTGAACCCGCCAGAATATCCTCAGAAGCAACTTTGTGACCACGAGGAATTTCTTGAACCGCGCCCTCATCGCCAATTTTAAGAGTTTCTAGGGCAGTAACAACATTATCGGATTGGGAAAGTCTTACTGTCTTCATATCCAAACACCACTAAACACAACTTCCATAAAAGAACGCGCGCAATTTATTTCACAATTACGCGCGCTCCAATTTTGATCAGTTATTGACCTATCCTAAAGGAACAACGTCACCATGTTGGGCCATGTGAGCAATACAGCCAAAGCGCAAAGCTGCAGAACAATAAAGGGTAGGAAACCTCTAAAAATGGCCGTCAATGTGATATGCGGCGGCGCAACCGATTTTAGGTAAAACGCCGCTGGTCCGAATGGTGGCGAAAGGAAGCTTACCTGCATGTTCATACAGAAAACCACACCAAACCAAATTGCGACATAGCGAGGCTCAAGCTGGCCAATTAGTCCTATTTCCTCAACTGGAAGCCTTGTCACGATAGGCAAGAACACTGGCATGACCAAAAGCACAATGCCAATCCAGTCCATAAACATACCCATGACGAGGAAGATTAGCATCATCATCAAGATAACGCCCATTGTTGGCAACTCCGAGGCAACGATCAAGTTAGCAACGTAAGTTGGTCCACCAGCTAGCGTGTATGATGCCGCCAAAGCTGCGGCACCGATCGTAACCCAAATGATTGTACCGGTAGACTTCAAAGTCCTCATAAGGCTGTCCCAAACAATCTCGAAAGTCATTTCGCGACGGACTAACCCAAGCACAAACACTGCTATCACGCCCATCCCAGCAGCCTCTGTGATCCCAGTAATACCCATATAGATGGAACCCAGAACAACCCCAATCACGATCGTAGGGGCAATCAAGCCTTTGCCCATCTCCCAACCACGTTCGGTGCGTTCTTTTCCAACCAACAAAAACACGGTCGCTGCAGCCAGAGCAAAGGCTCCAACAATGTAGGGAATATCAGCAACCATCCCCAACGGAATTGGATCAATACCTTCTACGATTTTATTATCACCAGTGAGCGTAAAAAACACCGCTCGGATGAAAAGGACACCCGTCACCCACATGGCGAACTTAGCGAGAAAGCCAAGGAACAACATAGCCTTTTCGGATCCAGTAGGCATCGAAGGATCAGGCTCCGGCAGAGGAGCAAGTGACGGGTTTAGGTTGGTGCGGATCAAGATATAAAGAATGAAAAACGTCGCCAACATAAAGCCAGGTAGGAAAGATGCTGTGAACAGAGCCTTGATCGAAGTTTCAGTCACCAGACCATAGAAAATCAAAACGATAGATGGCGGGATCATTGTACCCAAAGAGCCAGACGCACAGATGGTTCCGATCGCCAGGTTTTGATTATATCCAAGACGCAACATTTGGGGCAAAGCGATGAGACCCAGAAGTACGACCTCACCACCAATAATGCCGGACATGGCAGCCATAATGACCGCCATAATCGCGGTCACAACTGCAATACCACCCCGAGTTCGGCTCAACCAAACGTTCAGAGAACTGTACATGTCTCGGGCGATACCACAGCGCTCAAGTAGTGCCGCCATAAAGATAAAGAGAGGAACCGAAATCAGAACATAGTTCGTCATCTGGCGGTAAATCGCCTGACTGAGAACGGCCAATGGGCCAGAGCCAAAATCTCTAAAGATAAGTTCCGGGCCAAACTTCATACCCAGAACAAGAACTGCCAACGCAGCTGATGCAAACCCGAGAGGCATGCCAATCGCCAACAAGGCAAACATTGCAAGGAGCAAGACAAGACTAATTGTGCCGATGTCATCAGCCTTGATCCACGAAAATAATTCCAAGAATTCCATGTTTACTGCTCCAGCGTCTTACGGATATTTTCGATTTCCGTTTCATCAATGTCATCGTGAGCAAGGTGCTCAGGAGCCTTGTTCCAATCTGAGAAAAGGTTGGACACAGCTTGCACAGCGACTAAGCTGATAATGGCCAGAAGTGACGCCTTCAATGTCCCTGGGATGGGTGGATCCCAAAAGGTTCCAAAAACCTCCATACGGGCCCAACGCGCTGCTGCATCATTGTAACCACCCCAAACAAGCGCAAAGGCAAAGAAAACGATTAGAATTACCGAAATAACATCAGCCGTTTTTTGCGCCCAGCGTGGCATCATATCGTAGATAACGTAGATCCGAATATGGCTTCGCTGCTGCATGGCATACTGACCAGCGAACAAAAACACAAAAGCAGCGATCCATAGCGACATTTCGTTGGCCCATAAAGTTGGCGCTGAAAACACATATCGCGCCACCACCTCGTAAAACATTACCATCACAATTATCGCAATCGCGATCATGGTAAGCCTGGACGTCACCAAAGTTAGTTTGTCAAAAAAGCCGTCGGGCACAGATTCAATCGCACCTTTGGTGTCAGAAAAATAAAGCGAGGTCATGATTAAGGTAAAGGCAACTGATACCCAAGTAACCGGTACAATTGGCCGCCCTTCAGGCCGGATCATCTCATACAGGCCCATACCTTCCTCTGCCCACAAATGGGTGGACAAGAGATACAAGTAGATGACGCCCGTAATACAGCCAGATGCAATCGCTAGCATTTTTACTGGTTGGCGCATCTTCCCCAACCAAAGACTATTAGTCTGCATAATTTGCCCCAATCACTTGTTGGTTTAACCCTGCTGGAAGGGGCTGGCGAACCTGGTAGTTCGCCAGCCCCGAGCTAACCGCTAATTGCGGCCATTAAGCATTAGTTGATCAAGCCCAGAACGGTCATGTACTCAACATGGCTGTCTACCAGCGCAGCTGCCTCAGGCGAACGTGTTGCCCAGTCAGCCCAAGCTTCTTGAGCCATCGAGCGGAACATCGCACGATCTTCTGACGACCAGTCGTGAAGCACGATACCATCCGCTGTCAGCTGAGCCGCCGCTTCGGCGTTTGCAACGTCCATGTAGAGGGTCAGCTGCAGAGAAAGCTTCTGCCATGCAACTTCCATGATGCGCTGCTGCTGCTCAGTCAAACCATCCCACACGTCCTTATTGCAGGCCAGGTGGTCAGATGGCATTGAGTGGAAGCCAGGGAACGACGCATGTCCTACGATGTCGTAAAGACCCATTGCTACGTTGTTAGCAAGTGCAGAAGCGTCGGCGCCGTCGATAACACCCGTCTCAAGAGCGGTAAAGATGTCAGTGAAATCCATCACGATTGGCGATGCACCAAGCTTCTCAAAAATCTCGGTCTCCATTCCGGGAGGCGAGCGGAACTTCCAACCTTCAAGATCTGCTGGTCCAGCGATTGGACGGGAAGAAGACATCGATTCTTGGCCGAACAGCGACCATCCGATGAGCTGCATGTTGTATGAATTGTACAGCTCCTGGGCATCCTCGTATCCACCGCCCTGGTAAAGCCAAGAATACTGCTGCCATGGAGTGTCATAACCACCCATGATATCGCCCAAGAATTGGAAGGCAGGGTTTTTACCAGTTTGGTAAGCGGCGCCGGTTGCGTCGCAATCCAGAATGCCGTTAACCGCAGCGTCCCAAGTTTCAACAGAACCCACAACAGATGAAGAGAAGAACATCTCTACGGTAATGTCTCCGCCAGACATCACACTAACGTCGTCAGCCCACTGTGTAATATGACGACCAAGCGGCGTCTCTGCTGCGTGGTGAGTTTGGATCCGGAGATTAACCGGGTCCGCTGCGGCTGCTCCAGCGACCATAGCGCCCGCTGCAGCCGTTACTAAAAGCGATTTAATTTTCATCGTTCCTCCCTTTGCGACTATAGCCGCTGAGTATTTTGCTGCCGAACTGCAGCTTGTAAGTTCGATGGCGCACCATCTAGAATCGACGGTAGCTAAAGCGCTATCGACAATCAACCACTTTTGGTATACCAAATCTTTCGTCTCAATTATTCCAAACGTTCTGTATTGGTTTGTTGTCGATTGTAAGATTTCTATGTCAGAGTTTTCGTCACAAAATTTGGCCGATCAAACGGCTCTAAAGCTCAGAAGAAGCATTCTTAGGGGTGACGTCCAACCTGGCGATCCAATCAAAGAACGAGACACAGCCATCGTGATGGGTGTGAGTCGTACTCCGATGCGAGAGGCGATCCGTGTGCTATCCAAGGAAGGGCTCATTGAGCTTCGGCCAAGCAGGAGTCCAGTAGTTGCAGAGCTGGATGTAACATCCGCAACAGAGCAAGCCGCAGTCCTTATTGCTCTGGAAAATCTTTCCGTTGAACTAGCGTGCGAAAACGCGACCAAGGAAGATTTAGAGAACATGCAGCAAATTGTTGAATACATGGATGCGAATTTCTATGACTTCGACCCCCTCGACATGTTTGAGATTGACATGTCGTTTCATACAGCTATCGCCAAAGCGTCGCACAACTCAGCGCTAGCAAAGACACATCAAGCCTTTCAGCAACGGCTATGGCACGCACGCTATTTAGCAGCGCGGCAACGTCGCAACCGAGATCGCGTCGTAGGTCAACATACCTCTATTCTTGAAGGGCTAAAAATGAGAGACAAACGGGCTGCTTGCAGCGCTGTAGGAGTGCATCTGTCGCAATTAGCCGAAGATATTCGTCAACAGATTACACGTCAAAATGCCCAGAAGGGTAAAAAAAAAGATCAAAGCAAAGAGTAGGAGAATAACAGATGAAATTACTGCGCTACGGCCCCCAGGGTCAGGAAAAGCCAGCCATTCTAGATGCAGATGGCCAAGTGCGCGACCTGTCGAGCCATGTCACTGATTTTGCGGGCGCAGACGTATCGTTCGAAGCATTAGATGCGATCCGAAAGATCGACATCTCAACCCTACCTGTTGTTGCCAAACCTGGCAGGATTGGCGCTTGCCTTGCGTCTGTGCCAAACTTCTATTGCATCGGCCTGAACTACGCCAAACACGCCGCCGAGACAGGCGCAGAACCCCCGAAAGAACCCATCATTTTCTCGAAAGCGACGTCATCTTTGTCTGGCCCGTTTGACCCTGTTGTCATTCCGCGCAATTCGGTCAAAGCCGATTGGGAGGTGGAGCTTGGCGTGGTGATCGGCCGCGAGGCCCTCTATGTCAGCGAGGCAGATGCGCTCTCCTATGTGGCGGGCTACTGCACCATCAACGATGTCTCAGAGCGCGAGTTCCAAATCGAAAAAGGCGGTCAGTGGATCAAAGGCAAATCTGCTCCAACTTTCGGCCCTACAGGCCCCTATCTGGTCACCGCAGATGAGGTGGGCGATCCGCAAAAACTGGGTCTAACCTTGTCGCTAAATGGCGAGGTTGTGCAGGATTCCAACACCGATGATATGATCTTTGGTGTCGCCAAAATCATTTCCTACATGAGCCAATTCATGAAACTCGTTCCGGGCGATATCATCGCCACAGGCACGCCTTCGGGCGTAGGTATGGGGATGAAACCGCAGCGCTTCCTCAAGCCAGGTGATGTTATGGAGATCGAAGTGAAGGGTCTCGGCGCACAAAAACAAACAGCCGAAGCTGCAAGCTAAGGCCATCTAAGTTTCCCAAGGCGGGGTTCGCCCGCCTTGGTTTTTTATGTTCGGCCAGAGTTTGTCCCCATGTCGCGCACGCCCAACCTTAACGGCTTTCTGTATTTCGAAACCGTGGCACGGCGGGGCACGATCAGCCGCGCCGCCGAAGAGATGTCAGTATCGCCCTCGGCGGTCAGCCAACAAATCAAACTTCTTGAACAAAATCTGGGCGTAAAGCTGTTCCGTCGTCAGGGGCGTATGTTGAGCCTGACGCTGGAAGGCGAGCAACTGTTTCAATCGGCCTCCGTGGCGCTTCGCATGCTGCGCGACACAAGCCGTCATTTCAAGCGAGGGTGCGAAACCTATCAGCTGAATATGGGCGTATCACCTAGTTTTGGGGTGCGGTGGTTGGGGCCCCGACTGTCTGATTTCATTGCCCGCTACCCTGATTGGGATCTTCACATTGATGCGGCGCCCGACCCCACCGATTTCGACCGCGAGAGGATGGAACTGGATCTGCGCTATGGCACGGGGAATTGGCCAGGCTATCACAGCGAAGCGGTGTTTGACGATTGCGTGGTTCCCCTGTGCAGCCCCGACTACCTGAAAGAGCTACCACAAAGCGGCGATGCCGCTGCCACCCTCACCGCGGCGCGTCTCATCGGCACGCCACGGGCTTTGTGCCAGTGGGACTATTGGCTGAACCACAATGCCATCACCCTGCCCGAACGGCATATGCCGATTTTGATGGATCGCTCCTCAATGGCGCTGCAACTGGCCGTTGATGGTGTGGGCGTGGTGCTCGACAGCATGTCCTTAGCCATGCCCGAAATGGCCGAGGGGCGGCTTGTACCAGTTCTGCCTCAAATACCGGTTTTGCGCTTTGCATCCTATTGGGCGATCTGCCCAAGCCGCTATATCAAGCGGCGCGCCGTGCAAGAATTTCTTGCATGGTTAAAATCGCAGACCAAGGATTTTGAAACTGAAATCACCGCTGCCTGCGCCCGCCACGGATTGCGTCAAACACGTATAGAATTCGACCTCAAGCGGGCGGCAGAGCAGCATTAGGTTTAGTGAATCAATGATCCGCCGTTCACATCGACCTCAGACCCCGTCACATAGGCCGACAGATCGGATGCCAAGAACAACGCGCAACCTGCCACGTCCGAGGCTTCGCCCGCGCGCCCCATCGGGATACCCGCAAGGATCTGCACCTTCATCTCAGGTGTCAGCTTGCCCGCCGTAATATCGGTGGCAATAAATCCAGGGCAAATCGCATTGGCACGGATGCCGTCAGGCGCCAATTCCCGTGCCATCGCCTTGGTCAAGCCCAAAACGCCCGCCTTGGCCGCCGAGTAGTGTGGCCCCCCAAAAATGCCGCCGCCCCGCTGTGCCGACACCGATGACATATTCACAAGCTTACCACTTTTGCGCTCGCGCATATGAGGGATCACAGCCTGACTCATATTGAGCGTGCCGAGCAAGTTCACATCCATCACGGCGTCATAGTTTTCGTGGCGGATTTCCATGATCTTTAACGGCTGCGTGATGCCCGCATTATTAACCAAAATATCAATCTTGCCATAGGCCTCTAGGATCACAGCGACCGCACGGTCACAATCCTCTTTGCGCGTCACATCACACGCAAGCCCGATATGACCCACACCCAAATCTGCAGCGGCATCCTCGGCTTGGCCCTCGTCCAAATCTAAGATCGCCACTTTTGCGCCATGCTCCACGAAAAGCTTTGCCGTTGCCTTGCCCAATCCGCGCGGGCTTGCAGCCCCCGTGATGATGGCAATCTGTCCGTCCAGTAAACCCACTCTCGCTTCTCCTTTAAACACGCCGCGCGGCGCGTGGTTATTGGTCGACCCAATTGCGCAGTTGCTCCGCAATCCGTTCAACTGTGATCCCGTATTGGTCATGCAGGCTTGGTAGTGCACCTGCGTCCAGAAATTCATCCGGCAAACCAATTTGGCGCAATGGCACAAAGACATCATGCGTCATCAGCGTCTTGGCAACCGCATCACCAAGCCCACCCGTGATCGAATGATTTTCTGCAACCACCACAAGGCGACCGTTTTTTTGTGCCTCGGCAAGAATTGTGTCTTGATCCAAAGGTTTGATGGTTGGGCTGTGCAACACCGCAACGCCAATGCCATCTTGCTCCAGAACCTGCGCCGCATCCAAGGCGCGCATGGTCATGATCCCGGAGGAGATGATCAAAACATCCGCGCCCTCGCGCAACATCTTCGCACGGCCAAGCTCAAAACTGTAATCATATGCGCCCAACACATTGGCCACTTGTCCGCGCAAAAGCCGCATGTAAGCAGGACCTTTATAGTCAGTGATAGCACGCGTAGCCTGTGCCACGTCCACCGCATCGCAAGGGTCAATCACCACCATATTGGGCATCGCCCGCATGATCGCCATATCTTCGGTCGCTTGATGGCTTGGGCCATAGCCCGTGGTCAGGCCAGGAAGCGCGCAGACGATTTTGACGGGTAGGTTTTCCTCTGCAATCGCCATTGCGATAAAGTCATAGGCGCGCCGCGCGGCAAAAACCGCGTAGGTGGTGGCAAAGGGCGTAAAACCTTCGCGGGCAAGCCCCGCTGCGGCCGACATTAAAAGGCCTTCGGCCATACCCATCTGATAAAACCGCTCAGGATAGGCCTGCGCGAAAATATGCAGATCGGTGTATTTCGACAAATCGGCAGACAATCCCACGATATCCGCGCGGGTCTTGGCCAAGTCCACCAATGCATGACCAAATGGCGCCGCAATCGTCTCGCGACCTTCGGCATCGAGAGACGCGATCATGGCAGATGTGCGTACCGCATCTATGCCGCTTGCGCGACTGCGGGGGGTATATTTCGACTTTCTGCGGGAATGGGGAGGGATGCTCATAGCGGCTTTTTCTCCTCATGCTCGGCCAATGCCTTGGCCCATTCATCGGCTTCGACACGGATAAAATGCGTTTTCTCACGGGTCTCAAGAAAGCTGATCCCATGACACATTTTGGTATTGCAAATAATAACACGAGGGCATGGATTGGGATGCGTTTTGGCCGCATCAAAGGCCGCAACCACCGCTGCTAAATCATTGCCATCCACCTCTTGTGCGAACCAGCCAAAGGCCTCCCATTTCGGCGCTTCGGCCCCTTGGGCCAAGGCCGCACGACTTGGCCCATCGGCCTGTTGATTGTTGAAATCAACGATCGCAATCAGGTTGTCTAATTTCCATTGGGTGGCAGACATCACGGCCTCCCAAGTCGAGCCTTCGCCAAGTTCGCCATCTGACAACAGATTATAGACAAAGGCAGGGTTGTTCTTGCGTTTCAGACCCAAGGCTGCGCCCACCGCAATGCCCAACCCATGACCAAGCGATCCGCCTGTGATCTCCATTCCAGGCGTATAGGCGGCCATGCCCGACATCGGCAGGCGACTATCATCCATGCCATAGGTGGCGATTTCATCCTCGGGCAAAATCCCCGCTTCAATCAGCGCCGCATAGAGCGCGATCGCATAGTGACCTATGGAGAGATAAAACCTATCGCGCCCTTCCCATTCTGGATCATCGGCGCGCAAGCGCATCGCATGAAAATAGGACACGGCCAAAACATCAGCGACACCAAGCGCCTGCCCGATATAGCCTTGCCCCTGCACCTCGCCCATCAATAGCGCGTTGCGCCGAATGGCCCAAGCCCGTTGTGCCAGCGACATATTTGCTCCGCTCTGGCTCACAACACCCCTCCCTGCATGCTCTGCGGTTTCCTCATGATATCCGCGCAGAAGATGCGCCAGCGACAGAGCGAAAAACAAGACCAGATAAATGAATTATCTTTAAGCCCTGCTTTAAGATAATGCTCAAAAAAATGATGGTTATTGTCGCAGCCGTCCCGTTATCAAAGATAGGGATTGTGCCGCAACCAATAGGGGAAAAAGATCATGAACCTGTCACGACTGCTTGCCGAATATAACGCCGCCAAGGGGCCTGTGCGTGTTGGTTTGATTGGGGCGGGAAAATTTGGCTCAATGATCCTCGCGCAGGCAAAGCACATCAAGGGCTATCACATTGTGGGTGTTGCGGATCTTGATATCAGCAAGGCCAAAGCCTCCTTTGCGCGCGTTCATTGGACTGCCGAGGCCTATGACGCCCCGACCCTCTCTGACGCGTGTAAGACGGGCAAAACCTGCATTACCGATGACGCGCAGGCGTTGATGGAATTTGATGGCATCGACTGCGTGATTGAGGCCACAGGGCATCCGATTGCAGGCATCCGCCATGCGCTTGCCGCCATTGAGGCGGGCAAACATGTGATCATGGTTAATGTTGAGGCCGATGTTCTATGCGGGGCCTATCTGGCCGCGCGCGCCCGTGAAAAAGGTGTGGTCTATTCCATGGCCTATGGCGATCAGCCCGCCGCCATTTGCGAACTTGTCGATTGGGTGCAGGCGAGCGGCTTTGAATTGGTCGCCGCAGGAAAGGGCATGAATTTCTGCCCGCATTACCGCTATTCGACCCCCGACACGGTCTGGGGCTTTTTCGGGTGGAGCGATGAAGAAGTCGCTGCAGGTGATTTCAATCCAAAAATGTATAACAGTTTCACCGATGGCACGAAGGCCGCGATTGAAATGGCCGCGGTCGCCAATGCCACAGGGCTTGACTGTCCAGAGGATGGCTTGGCCTTCCACCCTGCGGGCCTGCATGATCTGGCACGCGTATTCAAACCCCAATCCGAAGGCGGGCAATTGGCCCGTGCAGGTTTGGTCGATATCGCAGCAAGTCGCGAGCCCGATGGGCGGGTGGTGATGAACAATATCCAGTACGGAATGTTTGTCACCTTTCGGGCGCCCGATGAATATACGCGGGCCTGCTTTCAACAATATGGGCTCTTGACCGATGACAGCGGGTGGTATGGGTCGATGTGGCGGCCGTTCCATTTGATCGGCCTTGAAACATCGGTTTCCGTGTTGAATGCGGTTTTGCGAGGCGAGGCCACAGGCAGTTCAACGCTTTACCGCGCCGATGCAGTCGCAACCGCCAAAGGGGATTTCAAAGCAGGCGACTATTTGGACGGCGAAGGCGGGTTCAAAGTGTGGGCCAAGGCAATCCCCGCAACGCGCGCGGCCAAGGTCAATGCCTTGCCAATCGGGCTTGCACATCACATCAAACTCAAGCGCGACATCGCCCGCGACCAGATCGTGACCCTAGACGATGTCGAAATTAAAGACGATCTCGATATATTTGAGATGCGCCGTGCCTTGCGCGAAATGGCCAATGGCTAGGGAGGGCAGCACGAACATCCAATCCATGGCGGATTCAATCCGCTTTTTGGCACTTGATACGATTGTGGCAGCGGGTGAGGGTCATCAAGGCGTCCCGCTTGGTATGGCCGAGATTGCCGCAACGCTTTACGCCAATCACCTCAAGGTTGACCCCAAAAACCCGCTCTGGTCCGACCGCGATCGCGTGGTTCTCTCCAATGGTCATGGATCTATGTTGCTTTATGCGCTGTTGCACCTCTCAGGCTATGAGAAGGTTGATCTTGCGGCGGTGAAATCTTTTCGAAAATTGCACTCGGTCTGCGCAGGCCATCCCGAGATTGAGCAAGATGCAGGGATTGAGATCACGACGGGGCTGCTTGGCCAGGGCATCGCCTGTGCGGTTGGCATGGCCGTGGCCGAAGAACGGATGCGCGCGGAATTTGGCGCTGATCTCTGCGATCATCGCACATGGGCCTTTGTGGGTGATGGCTGCTTGCAGGAGGGCATTGGCCAAGAGGCGATTTCACTGGCGGGTCACTTGCGCTTGGGGCGTCTGACATTTCTCTGGGATGACAACCATATCACCGATGACGGCGACACTGCTTTGTCGATCAGCGAGGACATTCCCGCCCGTTTCACCGCGGCGGGGTGGCATGTGGTCGAGGTGGATGGCCATGATATCGCCGCGATTGATGCCGCCATTCTATCTGCAAAGTCTGACCCCCGCCCGTCTTTGATTGCCTGCCGCACCACAATCGCGCGCGGCATCCCCCGCCTTCAGGGGCAACGCGGCGGACATAGCGCGCCACTCTCTCCAAAAGACGCGGCTGAGGCGCGCGCTGCGCGCAACTGGACGCACGAGGCCTTTGTGATCCCGCAAGTCATTTATGCCGATTGGACAGCCGCAATGTCGCGCGGAAGAGATGCTGCGCGGGATTGGGCCGCGCGTCTAGAGTTCGACCCAAAGGCCGCAGAATTCACCCGCCGAATGGAGGGCATATTGCCCCAAAACTGGCCGCAAATTATGGCCGATATTGAGGCGCGTTTAACAGCAACGGACGCAGCCCGCGCGACAATCGCCTCATCGGGTGATGTTTGCGAAAGATTAGAGGCCGCTTTGCCCGAGCTGTGCATTCTCTGCGCAGATTTGGAGGCCCCCACCAATCACAAGCGCGGTCGCACGGCATTCGGCCCTGAGAACCGCCAAGGCAGCTATGTGCATTGCGGGGTGCGCGAGCATTTAATGGGGGCAATGGCCTGTGGGATCGCCGCCCATGGCGGGCTGATTGCGGTCAATGTGACCTATCTGGCCTTCGCAGATTACGAGCGCCCTGCGATGCGGATGGCCGCCTTGATGGGGCTGCCCGTGCTTTTTGTCTTTAGCCATGACTCCATCGGGGTCGGGTCGAATGGGCCAACCCATCAGCCCGTTGAAATCCTCGCCAGTTTTCGCGCTATGCCGAATTTCTGGGTGATGCGCCCCGCCGATGCGCGCGAAACAGTCATGGGGTGGGATCAAGCCCTGCGCCGAAAATCAGGCCCCACCCTTTTGGCGCTCAGCCGTCAAGACTTGGTGCAGCTGCCCCAAATATCGGGTTGTGCCAATGGGGGCTATATCCTGGCAGGCGAAGACCTTCGCGATATCACGCTGATTGCAACAGGCAGTGAAGTTGCACTTGCGCTTGACGCAGCCGCGCAGTTGCAACGGGCAGACATCCGCGCCACGGTTGTCTCGTTGCCCTGTTGGGAAATTTTCGAAACCCAAAGCCCCGCGCAGCGCGCCGCAATCTTGGGCACGGGGCCCAAAATCGGTATTGAGGCCGCTGTGCGGTTTGGGTGGGATCAAGTCCTTGCCCCAGAAGATCCGTTTATCGGCATGACGGGCTTTGGCGCCTCTGCAAAAGCGCCCGAACTCTTCGCCCATTTCGGCATCACAACCGAGGCCATTGTTGCCGCCGCCAAAGCACGGCTTGCGCGTTAAGTCGCAAGATAAGTCTCTAGCGTTTTGCGCACCCCCTCACGGGACATGGCTAGATAGGCATCCGTCACGGGCGCATGAATATCAGCGGCAAGGCTTGGGTCGAAGATCGCCTCAAGGCCCAAAATTCGTGTAACCGCCTCGGCCCCATCCACGCCTGAATGAGCGGCGCGCAGGACATCGGCCATAGGATCGCGCAACTCAATCGCCTCCCCCGCCTCGTCAAAGCCAGCGGTGTAGCGCATCCACCCTGCAACAGCGAGGATCAGACCCCGATCCTCAGCCCCCTTTTTGCGCGCCGCGCGCAATGTCCCGAGCAGGCGTTGCGGTAATTTCTGGCTGCCATCCATCGCGATCTGCCATGTGCGGTGCTGGATCGCAGGGTTCTTGAACCGCGCACGCAAGGCTGCGGCATAATTTTCGAGCGATACACCCTCAGGCGGGGTCAAATGCGGAATGACCTCGCGCGCCCAAAGACTTTGCGCATAGGCGTCAAACACGGGATCAGCCATAACATCCGTAATCGTATGATGCCCCGCAACATAACCCAAATAAGACAAGGCGGAATGGGAGGCGTTAAGCATCCGAAGCTTCATATCCTCATAGGGGGCGACATCTTGCACCAACTCTGCCCCGACCTGATCCCATGCAGGGCGCACACCGCCGACAAAATCATCCTCCATCACCCATTGGCGATAAGGTTCATGCACCACGGGTGCGGCATCGGCAAAGCCCGTCAGGCGCGCCACTTCTACCCGTGTCTCATCGGTCGTAGCGGGCACGATCCGATCGACCATGGTTGAAGGAAAGGCCCCATGATCCGCGATCCATTGCGCAAGATCTGGGTCAAGGCTTTGTGCAAATTCCAAAACCAGCCCGCGCAAAAGTTTCCCGTTATGAGGTAGGTTATCACAGCACAAAACGGTAAAGGGCGGGATGCCCGCCGCCTTGCGCAAGGCAAGCGCGCGGGTGAGATAGCCAATGCTGCTTTGCGGGCTGTCATGGGTCAAATCATGGATGATATCAGGATGATCTCGATCCAACGCGCCGCTTGCGGGATGGTGGCAATAGCCTTTCTCCGTGACGGTCAGCGAAACAATTTTGACCGAAGGGTCTGCCATTGCGGCCAAAACCGCAGAAGGGTCTTCTGGGGCAACCAAAACCGCGCTTAGGCTTGTAACAAGGAGAAGCTCTGCACCATCTGGGGCAAGTTCCAAAGCGTGATAAACAGCGCCTTGCGGTTGCAGCGCATCACGGGTTGTGGGCGATTTGAGAGAAACCCCGATGATCCCCCAATCCCCGCCTGCCTTTGCCATGGCCTGTTGCGAGTAAATTGCCCCATGCGCGCGAAAAAACGCGCCAAGGCCCAAGTGAACAATGCCCGGGCTTGGGGCAGGTGCCGTGCGGGTCAAAGGGTTATCGGGCAAGCCATCCTCCATCTACATTGATCACCGCACCATGAATATAAGCCGCCGCAGGCGAGGCGAGAAAGGCCGCCGTATGACCAATATCTGACGGCTCGCCCCATCGACCTGCGGGAATGCGCGCCAGAATTGCCGCATTGCGATCGGCATCTTTGCGCAGGTTTTCCGTGTTGTTGGACACAACATAACCCGGCGCAATCGCGTTAACGTTGATGCCGTCTGCTGCCCATTCATTGGCCAAAATTTTGGTTAAACCCGCAACCCCATGTTTTGAGGCCGTGTAAGCAGGCACGCGAATGCCACCCTGAAACGCCAACAGTGAGGCAATATTCACCACCGCTGCGGGGCCGCGCGGCGCGCGGTCAAGATGCGCCTTGGCGAAGGCCTGCGTGGTAAAAAACAGCGCTTTGAGATTCACATCCATCACCGCGTCCCAATCCGCCTCCGTATAATCGAGACTGTCCTCGCGGCGGATGCTGCCCGCGTTATTGACCAAGATGGAATAGCCCGCGCCCACAAAAATTTCGCGCGCGGCCATGGGATCCGCAAAATCAAGGATCATCTCATCAGCAATACCGCCCTTCGCCGCAATCGCCGCGCAAGTTTCAGCGCAGTCGCGCCGCCCCGCACAAGTGACAGGTGCCCCTTGATCGGCCAAGGCAAGGGCAATGGCCTGACCGATGCCCGTATTCGCCCCCGTCACCAAGGCCCGTCTACCGGCAAGGGAAAACGCGCTCATCTTAGATCCTCCAGATCGACAAAATCCATATCCGTGAAATCGACATTATCCCCCGCCATGGCCCAGATGAATCTGTAATGCCCATGCCCCGCGCCCGCGTGAATTGACCACGGCGGCGACAGCACAGCGGCCTCATTTCCCACAACTAAATGGCGGGTTTCTTGCGGTTGCCCCATCAGATGCAGCACCCGCGCCTCGGGCGCCATATCCCAATAAAGATAGGCTTCCATGCGCCGATCATGCGTGTGTGGCGGCATCGTGTTCCAGACCGATCCTTGACCCAAAGTGGTATAACCCATGACCAATTGGCAGCTTTCCATCACCAAAGGATGGATGAATTGGTTGATCACGCGCTCATTGGCCGTCTCAGCCGCGCCCAAGGCCACGCGGTTGCTGTCTTTCGGGGTAAGATGGCGATTTGGATAGCGGTGATGCGCGGGGGCGGAGGTAATGTAAAACCGCCCTGCCCCTGAGAAGGTCACATCACCCGCACCCATGCCCAGATAAAGCACATCGCCCTGCGCCATCTCCCACATCTGACCATCCGCGCTGACTTGGCCTGTGTCCCCAATATTGACGATGCCCATTTCACGGCGCTCCATGAAACTGGCCGTGCGCGTCTGTGCAATTTTATCAAGGCGCAGACTGCCGCCATTTGGCACAGCGCCGCCAAGGGTGAAGCGGTCATAATGCGTATAACACAGCTTGATCTTGCCGCTCTCAAACAGACCTTCAACCAAAAAGGACGCGCGCAATATTGCCGTATCCATACCCTTTGCGTGGTCAGGGTGAATGGCATGGCGGGTTTCAACCTCGATCATCAGGGCAGTCCTTTCAAAGTTTATAGGCACGGCGCGCAAGCCCCGTGGTTAATTCCTGCATCAGATCACCCGCTTCGCTTTCGTCCAAGCGTCCCGTGACAATCAATTCCGCCAAATAGGCCGCATCGACCCGCCGGGCGACATCGTGGCGCGCGGGGATCGAGCAAAAGGCACGGGTGTCATCATTGAACCCTGCAAGGTTATAGAAGCCCGCGGTTTCCGTAACCGAACGGCGAAAGCGCATCATCCCTTCATAGCTGTCATGGAACCACCAAGGCGGGCCCAGAAAGAGACAAGGATATACCCCCGCTAAAGGTGCCAGTTCGCGGGCGTAGCTGCTTTCGTCCAAAGTGAATAGGATCAGGTGAAATCCGTCCGCGCGGCCAAATTCCTGCAACAAAGGGCGCAGCGCGGTGACGTAATCGGTGCGTTGCGGGATGTCGTAACCCTTATCCCGACCAAAGCGCGCCAAGACCCAATCTGAATGATTGCGCTGTGATCCTGCATGTATTTGCATCACCAAACCATCTGCAACCGACATGCGCGCCATCTCTGTCAGCATTTGCGCGCGAAACAACTCGCGCGTGGCGGGATCAGCCTTGCCTGACATGACATCGTCAAACAGGGCCGCGGCCTCGGCCTGCGAGAGATTGGCGGTGTTGGCCGTTGGGTGGCCATGGTCAGTCGCAGTTGCACCCAAAGATGCAAAATACGCGCGGCAGGTATGATGGGCCGCGAGATAACTCTCCCATGTTACAGCACCGCCACCATGCGCACAGAAGGCTTCGACATTGCCTATGAACCCATCAAAATCAGGATCGATAACCGCATCAGGCCGGTAGGTGGTGATAACGCGACCCTGCCATCCGCTGTCGCGGATCCCGCGGTGATGGGCCAAGTCATCAAGCGCGCTTTCCGTGGTCGCGAGAACCTCTAATTTGAACCGCTCAAATAGGGCGCGGGGCCGAAAGGCGGGGCTTGCTAATTTCTCGTTGATGGCATCAAAAGCCGCGTCTGCCGTCTCTGGCGATAGTCTTTGATCTAGGCCAAACAAATCTTGCAGCGCGTGGTCAATCCACATCCGCGAAGGGGTCGCTGCAAAAAGGCGATAGTGTCGCGCAAACAACCGCCAGATTTTGCGCGAGTCCCTTTCCACCGCACCACCATCGGCACGCGGCACGCCTAAATCCTCTAACGCGACACCTTGGGAATGAAGCATCCGAAACACATAGTGATCTGGCGTAATGAACAGTTTGGCGGCGTCTTCAAAGGGTTCATTCTGCGCGAACCACTGGGGGTCGGTATGACCATGGGGTGAGATGATCGGCGCATCCTTGACCTGCGCATAAAGCGCACGGGCCAGCAACCGCGCTGTAGGCTCTGTAGGAAACAGGCGGTCTTCGCTCAAAAAGCCCATAGGCGGCCCCTTTTGGTTAATCTTCTTGCAAACTGATATGCTAGTATATAACCTAGGTCAATCAGACAGGGATTGATCCTGAAATGGCCCAAGATATGCCACTCATATCGCTTGACCGAACCGCCCGCCCTGCGATCGCGGATTTGGTCTATGGGGAATTGCACAAGCAGGTGCTCAACCTTGACCTGAAACCCGGTGAGAAGCTGTCAGAAGCTGAGATCGCAAAACGGTTTGAAGTCTCCCGTCAGCCCGTGCGCGATGCGTTCTACAGGCTTTCGAAAATGGGCTTCCTGCTGATCCGCCCGCAACGCGCCACATTGGTGTCGTTGATCTCCACCCGGGCGGTGATGCAGGCCCAGTTCATTCGCATCGCGCTTGAGGCTGAGGCCGTGCGCCATGCGGCCACGCGACTTACTACGGCAGATATTCAAGCATTGGAGGGGCTGATCGCAGAACAGGCCGCCGCCAAAGACGCGGGCGACAAGCTGCGGTTTCATGCCGCCGATGACGCCTTCCACCGCGAAATCTGTTTGCGGGCGGGGCTGGAATTTACATGGGATCTGATTGCCGAAAACAAAGGCCATATGGATCGGGTCAGAATGCTGTCCTTGGCGTTTTCATCGCAAACGGCATGGGATGATCATATCGCACTGACCCGCGCCTTGGCTGATCGTAATCCTGATGGCGCGGCCGATATAATGCGCGCGCATCTCTCACGGATCCATGAGCAACTGATCCGTATTCGGACCGAGCACGAAGACTATTTCGAAGATGACGACCCAAATGAGGCATCCCTGCCTCTCAGATTGCCAGAAAAGAGGATGCTCTAATGCAAGAACCTGTTGCGCGCAACGGAAGCCATCTCGCCCCAGATATGATCGAGCGTTATTGGGAGGATGGGTTTCTATTTCCAATAGATGTTCTGTCACGCGATGAGGCGCAAGCCTATCGTACTCAACTGGAATTGGTCGAGCGTGATTGGCTAGACGGTGATTTGCCCCTGCCCCTCAACACCTACAAACGCGTCAACGCGCAGCTGGTAATGCCCTTTGTCCATGAGATAGCGACCAAGCCACAGGTCTTAGACGTGATTGAAGGCGTTCTTGGACCTGATATTTTGATCTATAGTGCCGAGTTTTTCATTAAAAACGCACAAAGCGATCAGTATGTCTCGATGCATCAAGACCTGACCTATTGGGGAATGGGCACCACCTCTGAGATGGTCACTGCTTGGATCGCCCTTTCCCCAGCAACGCGGGCAAGCGGCTGTATGGATTTCGTCAAAGGCAGCCATAAATCCGAAATTCTACCTCATACCGATACGTTCAGTGAAAAGAACCTGCTGTCGCGTGGCCAAGAGATTGCGGTCGATGTGGCCGAGACAGACAAAACCGCCATTGAGCTGATGCCGGGGCAAATGTCGTTACATCACGGGCTAACCATTCATGGCTCTGGTCCAAATGTCTCAGATGATCGGCGCATCGCGGTTGTAGTACGCTATCTCACGCCTAAAGTAGCGCAAAACATGGCCGATCAGGATTTTGCTATGCTTGCGCGCGGCATCGACCGGGTGGGCAAGTTTATCCACTACACTGCGCCGCAAACTCTGTTTGAGTCTCGCGCGATTGATCTTTACGACGAAATAAGGCAGTCGCGCGCCAAAGCGATGATGGCAGGCGCAAAAGCACAAAAAGGCATCTACGCCTAAGACCCCATAGTTTAGAAAGAGCCCTCCCCATGCTCGCGATGCTGCATGTTCTGACACATGACATCCTGCCCGTCTTTGCCATGATGGCACTGGGTTTCATACTCGGTAGGGGTAACTTAGTCAGTGTTCCAGATGCGAAAACGCTTAACCGTGTAGCATTTCTTCTACAGCCTGCACTTTTGTTTCCCTTGACGAATTTGCTCGATTGGCATGCCTTTCAATTCGACGCAATCGGTCTTTATGCAATTTGCCAAATAGTAATATTTAGCATTACTTTTTTCATTTGTCGGATCGTTTTAGGTCGTGAAAAGCTCGAGGCCTGGCTGCTCTCAATGGCCATGATTTTCGTTAATACTTTATTATACATGTGGCCGATTTCATATCTAATTTATGGCGAAGCTGCAGCCCTTCCGATTACCGCAATTGTGGCCTGGGATGCCACTATTACATTTGCTTTCTTCATAATAACAACGGATTTGATGGCCAACTCAAAAGCAACTGTTTACCAATCTATGCGCCGTATAGCACTCAACCCTGTGTTGATTTCAATTTTTTTGGGGATCGTCACCAACTTGGTGGGTGTAGTAGCGCCAGCACCAATACTTACCGGTCTCGACTTTGCTGGAGCAGCCGCTGCACCACTAACGCTATTCGCGCTTGGCGTGATTCTATCAAGCCATTCACTTACTCCCAACATCAGTGTCATCATGCTTACAGGTGTAAAACTTCTAGCGTTCCCTGCTTTGGTATTTGCCGCTTTGAGCCTTGGAGAGCGTCCAGCCCAGTGGAATACGCTTGTGGTCCTTTGCGCGGCGGGGCCGTCCGGGGCCATGGCATTTGCACTCGCAATGCTGCACGGAGTACGCACAGATACTATCGCCCCAGTGATTATCTGGACATCGACCCTCTCGCTAATCTCACTTGCTTGGTTGGCTTAGCAATACCGCTCGATTGTGCGCATGTGATTGTAAGAATAGCGATCCCCACAGGCAAATCCCACAGGTAACACTGCTTCAATCTGCGCCATATCAGCATCGGAAAGGACGACCTCATCAGCGCGAGCCCATTCCATCAAATGTGCCGCAGTCCGTGTTCCAGGTATGGGAACAAACCCAGTGCCACGCCGAAGCACCCATGCCATTGCCAAGGCGGAGACGGGTACAGATTTGGCTCGTGCCAATTCTTTGAAGCGATCGATCAGTTCTTTGTTTTTCGGATAATTCTCGGTTGAAAAACGTGGAATATCACGGCGCAAGTCACCCTCAGCCATCAGCGTCGTATCAGGATAATTTTCGCCAAACACGCCGCGTGCCAAGGGCGAAAACGGCACAAAGGTAATATCCAATTCTTCACAACTTTGGATTACTCCCAATTCCGGCAATCGAGACCAAAGTGAATACTCACTTTGGACCGCAAGCGGGGGTAAAATTGCATGAGCCTCCCTAACTGTCGAAGGCGCTACCTCAGATAGACCGTAACCGCCGATCTTCCCCTCTCGGATCAAATCTTGCATTACCCCGACAGCCTCAGATAAGGGCACTGCGGGATCGCGACGATGCAGATAATATAGTGCGACATGGTCTACGCCGAGGCGCTTCAGCGATCCTTCTATTTCAGCTCGAATATGGTCGGGGCGGTTGTTAACCGGCTCTTTGGCATCACGTTGGATCCCAACTTTTGTGGCAAGCACAACATCACGACGGGCTTTTTTTAGCCAAGAGCCAAGAACAGTTTCCGATCTCCCCATTCCGTAGATATTAGCCGTGTCCAAAAATGTGATGCCCATCTCATAAGCGCAATCTAGGCACGCGTGGCTTGTTGCCTCATCCGTTTCGCCAAAGACACCCGCAAAACTCATACATCCCAAACCAATTGCCCCAACCATGGGCCCATTTGCACCAAGTCTGCGCTGTTTCATAAAGTCTCCTGCATCATTTATAAAATGTCATGGACATAGGGGACAGATGAAACCGAACTGTCAAGGTTATGAAAAAAATGACTCTTTTCAAAAACTCAGAAATTGCCCACAGTCGCATCTTAACAAGATCTGAAAGAGGTAGCTGCTAATGTCGATACTCGCGTCTTTGACTCCACGAAAGGGCTTACGCGTTTTGATAACTGCTGGAGCCAGCGGCATAGGCAAACACATCACGGATGGGTTCATAGAAGCCGGCGCTCGTGTCCATATCTCTGACATCAACTCAGATGCCCTCAATGAGGCAATAGGCGGCCCAATCACGGGAACCCTAGCAAACTCAGCTAGTCCCGAAGATACCAAGCAGCTGTTTACACAAGCGATACAAAACCTGGGGGGGCTTGATGTAGTAATTGCAAATTCGGGGATAGCAGGGCCCACAGCAACTATTGATGATGTCTCACCAGAAGATTGGGATGAAACACTCGAAGTTAACCTGAAAGGAGCCTATCTAGCAGCTCACCACTCAAGCAATGAACTAATTAAATCAAAAGGCTTATTTATCGCAATGTCGTCAGCCGCTGGTCGACTTCCCTATGCTTTTAGGACACCTTATTCAGCCTCCAAATGGGGCGTAGTAGGATTGGCTAAATCCCTCGCTGCAGAGCTTGGTCCAAAAGGGGTGCGCGCCAATGCTATTTTACCGGGAATAGTTCAAGGACCCCGCATGGATGGCGTGATATCGGCCCGAGCCGAACAAACAGGCGTAAGCTTTGAAGAAATGCGGAATACATATCTTGCCAAAGTATCGTTGCGTCGAATGGTAAGCCCGCAGGACATTGCATCAATGTGTCTATTTTTGTCATCTCCCGGGGGCTCCAACATTTCAGGTCAAGCTCTAAGCGTCTGTGGTGGTGTTGAAACACTTTAATCCTGCTTGGATCATGTTCATTACACTAAAATACTCAGGTAAACTTGCTAACAGCTTTTAGAATAAGGAGCCGCCAGAATGCCGAAATCTTCACGTAAGGTGATCATCACATGCGCGGTTACAGGCGCAATCCACACGCCATCTATGTCACCCTTCCTTCCTGTCACCCCACAAGAGATCATTGATGACGGGATCAAGGCCTTTGAGGCAGGCGCATCTATTTTGCACCTGCACGCGCGCGATCCTGAAAATGGACGGCCTACACAGGACCCTGAGATGTTCCGCAAATTCCTGCCACAACTCAAACAGGCAACCTCAGCGGTGTTGAACCTAACCACAGGCGGTTCGCCCCATATGACCGTGGCGGAGCGAATGCGCCCTGCCGCAGAGCTCAAGCCCGAGGTTGCCTCCCTCAATATGGGAAGCATGAATTTCGGACTGTATCCCATGCTTAACCGTTTCAAAGAGTTCAAACATGACTGGGAGCGCGAGCATCTCGAAAACAGCCGCGACCTTGTCTTTAAAAACACATTTGCCGATATCGAACACATCCTGCGCACGGGCAATGCCAATGGCACGCGGTTTGAGTTTGAATGTTATGACACAAGCCATCTCTACAATTTGGCGCATTTTGTGGATCGTGGCTTAGTCAGGTCCCCTTTCTTGGTTCAAACCGTCTTTGGCCTCTTAGGAGGAATTGGCGCGCACCCCGAAGATGTCGCACATATGAAGCGCACTGCAGATCGCTTGTTCGGGGATACTTATGTGTGGTCTGTTTTGGGTGCAGGGCGCAATCAATTGCCCGTGGCGGCCCAAGCCGCTGCGCAAGGGGGGAATATCCGTGTCGGGCTTGAGGACAGCCTTTGGTCGGCGCCAGGTCAATTAGCACAAAGCAATGCCGACCAAGTTAGAAAAGCTCGTGCCTTGCTTGAAGGACTGAGCCTCGAGGTGGCAACGCCTGACGAAGCGCGCGAGATGCTGGATTTGAAGGGGGCGGGTGATGTCGCATTCTGATCCAAAAGGCGCGGTCATTGTCACGGGCGGCTCACGCGGGATCGGGGCCGCAACGGTGCGCCGCTTGGCCCTTGCAGGCTATCCTGTGCTCTTCACCTATCACAGCAACGCCGCCGCTGCTGATACGCTCTGTGCAGACCTTCATGCACAGGACGCGCAAGTGGCGGCACTGCAATCTGATGCGGCTGACCCCGCCGCGGCGGAGGCCGTGGTGACCGAATGCATAAGGCGCTTTGGGGCACCAATCGCGCTATTTGCAAATGCTGGCATCACGGGACCTGCCCTACCATTGCGTGATCTGGACATGGCTGATCTGCGGCGTGTTATTGATACCAACCTTCTGGGTGTCTTTGCGATCGCCAAGGCCGCCACTGCCGCGATGCCCCAAGGTGGGTCTGTCGTTTTGATGTCCAGCCGTGCGGCAAAACTGGGTGGCGCGGGCGAATGGGTGCATTACGCAGCCTCAAAAGGAGCGATTGACACTATGACCGTCGGCCTTGCCCGCGAACTGGGGCCAGCTGGCATCAGAGTGAATGCGGTGGCCCCTGGCTTGATCGATACGGAGATTCATGCAGCCGCAGGAGTGGGAGACCGGCTAGTCACAATGAAAAAAAATGTACCGATGCAGCGTATCGGACGGGCTGATGAGGTAGCCGAGGTCGTCAGTTGGTTGCTCTCAGACGATGCAAGCTATGTGACTGGAACAATTGTGGATGTCTCAGGGGGGCGCTAGGCGTTTATAACCCCGCCTAGTATAACCCTAAATCTTCTAATCCACACTATCATTGCGTCTATTGGCCTTGCGTATTAAGGCCGAACAGCAGGGTCAATTTGCCTTCGACTTCGGTAAAAACGGCAAGGGCGCGATTTGCACGCCCTCCTCAATCAATGCTTTGGCTTCACCGGGGGCTGCTTCGCCGTGGATCATGCGCTCGGGCGCGGTGCCATCATGAATTGCGCGCGCTTCTTTTACAAAATTCTTGCCAACATAGGTCGAATTTTCTTCGACATGTTTGCGCATCGCTTGGATCATTTCCTGAAGCTTACCATCGGGGGCGCTTAACGCCCCTGTGGGCGGGGTGCTTGGCACGGGCAGGTTATGTGCAATTTGATGGCTATCGCCATCGCTTTGGGCGACACGGGGGGCCATGATCGCCTTTGTGACATCAGAAGATCCGCAAACACCACAAGACAGCAGTCCCCGCTCCGCCAGATCGTCAAAGGCGGCAGCAGATTGGAACCAACTGTCAAACCCGTGCCCTTCGGCACATTTCAACGCATATCGGATCATAGAATCTCTAACTGTGGCGAAAACGTCAGATTGCAAGTGGCGCTAAGTGTTACATCCTGCGCATTGCCCCCTGCAAGGGTCAAAATCACGTGGCAGGTGGCGGTGGCAGAAACCCTTTCAGGATCGCCTTAAGGTCAGGCTCCCGCACCTTTGACGCGGCCTTTTTCGCGGAAAACCATTTGCGCCACCGCTCCCCCGCTTCGGGATATTTATCGGCCAAAGATTTCACCTCGACAGGAAAGACGGACACGATACAGGGCACTGGATCGGCGCCATCAATCTCTTTGGAATAGGAATAAAGCCCGACACAAAGGTCTAGGGTCGTGCCGCGCACACCTGCCTTTTCCCATGCCTCTATCCCTGCGGCTTCGGCGGGGGTTTTGCCATCCATGGGCCATCCTTTGGGGATGATCCACCGCTCACTGTCACGCGAGGAGATCAACAAAATCTCTACGCCTTTCTTCTTGCGGCGAAAACACAGCGCTGCAAATTGCGAGCGCGGATCCCGTTTGGATGCCCCCTCAACCCATAATGGCCCTTGCACTGTGCGAAGATTGCTCATCGCGTTTTATCACCGCTCTTTGTTATATTCGTTATATCCCAGTTTGCCGAACTTTCCCAAGAAAAGCAAAATAAACCATAAATTTTTCAAGCGGGGGTTGGCGCATGTAGCACCCGCGCCCTTGATCGCTTTGGCATTTCGACTAACTTTTGCACAAATGCCAATCGAAGGAGCAGCATTGATGACAGTCTCAGGGATTTTGGCCAAATCCGTTTTGGTTTGGGCTGTGGCCACATCAATGGCCGTGGCTGTCGAGGATTTCACATTTCCTTCGATTGACGGCGGTGAATATCGGTTTTTAGACTGGCGTGGGCAGCCAATTTTGGTGGTAAACACGGCATCGCAATGCGGCTTCACACCACAATATGAGGGATTGCAGGCCTTGCATGATCGTTATGCCGATCAGGGATTGATCGTATTGGCCGTGCCTTCCGATGATTTTGGGCAGGAACTGGCCAACGAGGCCGAAGTGGCCGAGTTTTGTGAATTGAATTACAATTTGACCCTTCCGATGACCGAGATCACGCGGATTAAAGCCCCCGATGCACATCCATTTTTCGAATGGCTCGCACGCGAACATAATGCGCGTCCGTCATGGAATTTTTCAAAGTTCCTCATTGATGGAAATGGTGAATTTGTCGAAGATTGGTCAAGCCTGACTGGCCCGACAAGTGGCGCGATCATTCGGGCGGTTGAGCGCGAATTGGCGCGCTAGTCCCTGTGACCACACCCGTTTTTCTTGGCTCCGAGATATATCGCGGATCAACCTATGGTTCGTGGCACCCCTTGCGCATTCCGCGTGTCTCAACTGTGATGGATTTATGCCGAGCCATGGGATGGCTGAGCGCCGCGCAATATCGCCAAAGCCCGCGAGCCAAGCCAAAAGCCCTGACTGCATGGCATGACCCCCTCTATATCGAGGCGCTCATGCGCGCCGAAGAAACCCAAGATGTGGATGACGCAACCCGCGCGCGCCATGGCCTTGGGACTGTGGCAAACCCCGTCTTTCCCGAAATGTATCGCCGCCCCGCCACGGGGGCAGGTGGCGCGCTTTTGGCGGTTGAATTGCTGCGCGCGGGCGGTGCCGTTTTTCATCCAGGCGGTGGCACGCATCACGGTCTGCCCGACCGCGCGAACGGGTTTTGCTATCTCAATGACCCTGCGCTTGCGATCACGGCGTTGCGACAGCAAGGGCTGACGCGCATCGCCTATGTCGATATGGACGCCCACCATCCAGACGGGGTGGAGCATGGGTTCAAGGGCGCGTCCGATGTCTTGATGATCTCTGTGCATGAAGAGCGGCGTTGGCCATTTACAGGGGCGCTGGACGATGATGGCGGGGGAAATTGTCTAAACCTGCCCGTCCCGCGCGGGTTTCATGATGCGGAAATGGCACTCATTCGGGATATGCTGATCTTACCCGCCCTTGCGGCGTTTTCGCCTGAGGCCATCGTTTTGCAATGCGGTGCTGATGCGGTGACCGATGATCCGCTCTCAAGGCTCTGTCTCTCTGCGCAAAGCTATTGGGACATGGTCGCTGCCGTTCAATCGTTACGCTGTCCCCGCCTATTGGTGACAGGGGGTGGGGGCTATAACCCATGGACAGTCGCCCGCGTCTGGAGCGGGATTTGGGCCAAACTCAGCGGGCAAGATATTCCTGACCGCCTCCCACAAGAGGGCGAAGCGATCTTGCGGGGCCTATCTTGGGCGGGGCATTCGAAAGGGAAATCACCACCCGCGACATGGTTCACGCAGTTGCATGACAACCAAGACGAAACACCAATTCGCGATACAATCCGAAATCGCATTGCCCTGCTCTCTGCGCGCCCTGCGGCGCAGGGCGTTTTGCCATAAAAAAGGCGGCCCCGAATAAGGGCCGCCTGATTGTCATTCGCGCACCACAAGGGCTTAGGCGATTTTCGGCAGCAAGCTGTCGATTGAGGCCTTTGCATCGCCATAGAACATCCGCGTGTTCTCTTTGTAGAAAAGCGGGTTCTCAATGCCCGAATAGCCCGTGCCCTGCCCCCGTTTGGAGACAAAAACCTGCTTGGCTTTCCAGCATTCCAACACAGGCATCCCTGCGATTGGCGAGTTGGGGTCTTCTTGCGCGGCTGGGTTCACGATGTCGTTTGAACCGATCACAATGGCCACATCGGTGGATGGGAAATCCTCGTTGATTTCATCCATTTCCAGAACGATGTCATAGGGCACTTTGGCCTCTGCAAGCAGAACATTCATGTGACCGGGCAAGCGGCCTGCAACGGGGTGAATGGCGAAACGCACGGTTTTGCCTGCCGCGCGCAGTTTGCGTGTAAGCTCAGCCACACCTTGCTGTGCCTGTGCCACCGCCATGCCATAGCCTGGGATGATGATGATGCTGTCGGCCTCGTTCAGCGCATTGGCCACACCATCGCTGTCGATTGCGATTTGCTCGCCCTCAATGGCCTGCTGCTCGCCTTTGGCACCGCCAAAACCACCTAAAATCACACTGATGAAACTGCGGTTCATGGCTTTACACATGATGTAGCTGAGGATGGCGCCCGAAGAGCCCACCAAAGCCCCCACAACAATCAACAGATCATTGCCAAGGCTAAAGCCAATCGCCGCCGCCGCCCAACCTGAATAGCTGTTCAGCATGGACACAACCACGGGCATATCCGCGCCGCCGATCCCCATGATCAGGTGATAGCCGATAAAGAGAGCCAGAACTGTCAAAGCAATCAATGTCCAGCCGCCTGCGCCGCCCAGATACATCGCGGCCAACGCCAAGGATGCGGCAGCGGCAGCAGCATTCAAGATATGCCCACCAGGCAATTGCTTCGCCGCACTGTTCACACGCCCTGCAAGTTTGCCATAGGCGATGACGGAACCCGTAAAGGTCACAGCACCGATCCAAATCCCCAAGACCAATTCAACGCGCAAAATGCCAACTTCAACGGCGGTTTTCTTTCCCAACAGCGCCGCGAAATTGGACAGGGTGCCAAGCATTTCATAAACAGGCGCCGCAATCGGGCCTTTGGGTTGCGGGAAGGCCATACCTGCCTCGCGCAAAACCTCGCCCACGCTGACCAATTCAAGATGCGCGTTAAAGCCCACGAAAACGGCAGCAAGACCCACCAAGGAGTGCATGATTGCCACAAGTTCAGGCATTTGCGTCATTTGAACCTTGGTGGCGAGTTGATACCCAACCCCTGCGCCTGCCGCGATCAAGACCAATGACATCAGCCACAACCCCGAACCTGGGCCGATTAAGGTGGCCGAAATCGCAATGGCCATGCCTGCGATGCCATACCAAACCGCGCGCTTGGCACTTTCTTGTCCCGACAAACCGCCCAGCGAGAGGATGAAGAGGACGCCCGCGACTGCATAAGCCGCAATGGTGAAACCGAAATCCATATCTGATACCCCTGCTGCTTACGATTTCTGGAACATGGCGAGCATCCGCCGTGTCACGAGGAAGCCGCCGAAAATATTAACTGCAGCCATGAAGATACCAAGGGCCGCCAAGATCGTGATCAGCGCAGAGCTCGAGCCGATTTGCATCAGCGCGCCCAAGATCACAATCGAGGAAATCGCATTGGTCACCGCCATCAAAGGCGTGTGAAGGCTGTGCGCCACGTTCCAAATAACTTGGAACCCGATGAACACCGACAGCACAAAGACGATGAAGTGCTGCATAAAGCTCGCAGGCGCAATCAAGCCCACGCCCAAGACCAACGCGGCACCAATCGCCAGAAGGGTAACTTGGTTCTTCGTCTGCGCCTTGAAGGCGGCGATCTCTTGCTCCCGCTTTTCTTCGGGCGTCAGTTCTTTGGGCTTTTCACGCTTCTGCGCGGCAATAGCCGCCACTTTGGGTGGGGGCGGTGGGTAAGTGATCTCACCGCCGAACACCGCAGTTGCCCCGCGGATCACATCATCCTCCATGTTGTGCACGACCTGCCCATCCTTTGCGGGGGTGAGATCGGCCAACATATGGCGGATATTTGTGGCATAGAGGGTTGAGGATTGCGCCGCCATACGGCTAGGGAAATCGGTATAGCCGATAATCACCACGCCATTGTCGCTGACAATCCGCTCATCCGCCTTGGTCAATTCACAATTGCCGCCCCGTTCTGCAGCCAGATCGATGATTACCGAGCCAGGCTTCATGCTTTCGACCATGTCTTTGGTCCACAGCAATGGCGCAGGGCGGCCTGGGATCAAGGCCGTGGTGATCACGATATCCATATCTGGCGCGATCTCGCGGAATTTGGCCAATTGCTTGGCTTGGAACTCAGGGCTTTGGGGCGGGGCATACCCACCAGTCGCCGCCCCATCGGGCAATTCGTCATCTGAGAATTCAAGGAACACGAATTCCGCGCCCATGGATTCAATCTGTTCTGCAACTTCGGGACGCACGTCAAACGCATAAGTGATTGCGCCCAGAGATGTGGCCGTGCCGATGGCGGCTAGGCCCGCAACGCCTGCACCAACCACCAAAACCTTTGCAGGGGGAACCTTGCCTGCCGCAGTCACCTGACCTGTGAAGAAGCGGCCAAAGTTATTGCCTGCCTCAATCACCGCGCGATAGCCTGCGATATTCGCCATTGAGGAGAGCGCATCCATTTTCTGCGCGCGGCTGATGCGGGGCACCATATCCATTGCGATCACATTGGCACCTTTACTGCGGGCCAATTCCATCAACGCCTCATTCTGGCCGGGCCAGAAGAATGAAATCAGGGTCTGCCCCTCGCGCAAGCGCTTGACCTCAGCCTCTTGGGGCGGGCGCACTTTGATCACAACATCCGAGGCTTTGCACAAGGCCGCCGCTGTTTTCACAACGCTGACGCCAGCCGCCTTGTAGACTGCGTCTGAAAAGCCAGCTGCTGCACCCGCACCTGTTTCGATCACGCATTCGTGTCCAAGCTTCTGCAATTGCGCCGCGCTGTCGGGTGTCATCGCAACCCGCGCTTCGCCCTCTTCGATTTCTTTTAAAGCGCCAATTTTCACGCTACATTCCCTCCAGTTTTTGGTGGCTCCCGCCCCCATAACAACTGCCGCAGATGGATACAACGGCCCATTCCGCGACATAATATTTCGTATACAACCGCATACCGCGCAATATCTGTTCAAAATAAGAATTGGCTCAAGTTGCGGCAATGTCCAGAGGCAGAACGCAGCCGCGCCAGATCAATTGACCTCAACGGGCAGATGCGGCAGCAATTCGAAAAAAGGAGAGGCCAAGATGACAGATTTCACCAAAACCCGTGGGGCATTCCATATTCCCGATGGGGTGATCTATCTTGATGGCAATTCCCTCGGCCCCCTGCCCTTGGCGGCACAAGCAGCAGCCAGCCAGACCTTGACCGACCAATGGGGTGAGATGTTGATCACCGCATGGAACCGCGCAGGCTGGATTGATCTGCCGCGCAAATTGGGGGATCGCATCGCACCGCTGATTGGGGCTGAGCCTGAAACAGTTCAAGTGGGCGATACATTATCGTTGAAACTTTATCAGGCGCTTGGGGCCGCTTTGGCGATGACAGATCGCAAGATCATTCTTAGCGATCAGGGCAATTTTCCGTCCGATCTCTATATGGCCGAAGGGTTGATCCAAACCACGGGCCAAGGCCACGAACTGCGCTTGGTTGCACCCGAAGCCGTGGAAGCGGCGCTCAGTGACGAGATCGCCGTGCTGATGCTGACCCAAGTTGATTATCGCACAGGCCGCAGGCATGACATGGCGCGCCTGACGGCTCAGGCACATGAATTGGGGATTATCACAATCTGGGATTTGGCCCATTCGGCGGGGGCGTTCCCCTTGCATCTTGCGCAAACAGGCGCGGATTTTGCGGTTGGATGCAGCTATAAATACCTCAATGGCGGGCCAGGGGCGCCCGCCTTTATCTATATCGCCCCGCAGTATCGTGACCATGCGCATACTGTGCTCAACGGGTGGCTTGGGCACGCAACACCCTTTGCATTTCCACTAGAATATACACCCGCCACAGGGGTGGATCGGATGCGGATTGGCACCCCTGCGGTGGTGCAGATGCAAATCCTAGATGCCGCCCTTGATGCGTGGCGGGGGGTTGATCTGAATGATCTGCGTGCGGCCTCGGTCGCGCTTTCTGAGCGTTTGATTGCGGGCGTTGAGGCCAATTGCCCTGATTTGCGCCTCGCAAGCCCCCGCGACCCCGAGCAACGCGGCAGTCAGGTTTCATTTCATTTTCAAGACGCTTATGCCCTATGCCAAGCGCTGATCGCGCGCGGTATCATCGGAGACTTCCGCGCGCCCGACATTCTGCGATTTGGGATCGCGCCGCTTTATATCGGCACGGCTGAAATTGACGCAGCCATTGCCGCAATTTCGGAAATCATCAAAGGCCGCCTTTGGGACCGCCCCGAATGGAAGACACGCAACGCGGTGACCTAAGACTGCCTGATTGCATACCGCCGTGTGCAGATAAACCTTTAAAATACAAATAAATTTTTGGTTTACATATCCAAAAATTTTCGTCAGGTTGAAGCATCTTCCCCCGCCTGAAAGGCGTGACGGCATATGCTACAAGATCATCCGCTGCGCTATGCACTTGCCAATGAGTTGCACGCGCGGCCCTTTCCTTCGCTGAACGCGCCTTCGCAGGCTTTGTTCCTCGCGATCAAACAGCCGCAAAATGCCGCCAAGCGCGATCGCGCTCTTGATCGCGCGCATCTTATCGCGCTGCTTGATCGATTTGGCGCCGCGCATCCGCAGCCTGATGCCACCCATTATTTCGGTGATATGGGCAAGTTCCGTATCAAATGGGAGATGCATACGGAATTTGTGACCTATACCGTCTTTGTGGACGGGCCAGAAACACGCGCCTTTGATCCTGAGCTGTGGCAGGTCTTTCCCGAGGCGTGGCTAAAATCCGCACCCGGTGCGCGGATCACATCCTTGCATATTCGCGTGGCCAATGCCCCAAGCGATGCCCAGATCGCACAAGAGATTGACGAGTGGTTTGTTCCAGAAAGCCTTACCGTCAGTTCGGTTCTCGATGGAAGTGCTGTGATTGCAGGCGATTTTCGCATTGATAGCGGCGGGCATATGCGCTTTGCCGTTTTTGTGGATAGCGAGACACGTCAACGGCGTATCGGCCGCGTGGTGCAGCGTATTTGCGAAATCGAAACCTATAAAACCATGTCCATGCTCGGCCTTCCCCGCGCGCGCGATATTGGCGCAAGGATGGGCGAGTTGGACGAAACCCTCTCGCAACTTGTCGCTGATATGAATGGTGACTTGGCACAGCCCGAAGACACGCTTGATCAACTTCTCTCCATCGCCGCGGAATTGGAGAAATTGCAATCCGAAAGCGCGTTTCGCTTTGGGGCCACCACCGCCTATAACGCGCTCGTCAATCAACGCATCAACGTGCTGCGCGAAGAGCGGTTCGCGGGGCGGCAAACCTTTGCGGAATTTATGATGCGCCGCTTTGACCCCGCCATGCGAACGGTCAAGGCGAATGAAAACCGCCTGCAACAGATCACAGATCGCGCCATTCGCGCGGGCGATTTGTTGCGCACACGGGTCGATGTGGGGCGGTCTGCGCAGAACCAATTGCTGCTGGAAAGCATGAACAAACGCGCGGATCTGCAGTTGCGGCTGCAAAAAACGGTTGAGGGTCTTTCGGTCGTGGCCATCAGCTATTACGCCATCAATCTGGTGGCCTATCTTTTGGCCCCTTTGTCCGAACCTTTGGGGATTTCCAAAACCACACTCACAGCCGCTGCGGTGATCCCTGTGATCGGGCTTGTCTGGTTTGTGATCAACCGCCTGCGCCGCCATATCGAATGAAGGCTTGCGCAGGGTTTATGCGCTGATTTAGGCTTGTGCGCATGAACACCACCGCGTCTTTAATCGACCCATTTGCCCGCGCGATTTCCTATCTGCGCGTCTCCGTCACGGATCGCTGCGATTTTCGCTGCGTCTACTGTATGGCGGAGAATATGACATTCCTGCCCAAGGCCGAATTGTTGAGCTTGGAAGAGCTGGATCGGCTTTGTTCCAGTTTCATCAATCTTGGGGTCAAGAAACTGCGGATCACAGGCGGGGAACCCTTGGTGCGCCGTGGCATCATGACCTTTTTCGAGGCGATGGGACGGCATCTGGAAACAGGCGCGCTCGAGGAATTGACCCTCACCACCAATGGCAGCCAACTTAGCCGCTTTGCGCAGCCGCTTTATGATTTGGGGATGCGGCGGATCAATGTCTCGCTTGATACGCTGAAGGATGACAAATTCGCCGCCATCACCCGATGGGGCCGCCTGCCCCAAGTCCTCGCGGGAATCGAGGCCGCGCGCGCCGCGGGTCTGCGCGTCAAAATCAATGTGGTGGCCCTTAAAGGGTTCAATGAGGATGAACTGTTCGACATCCAATCCTGGTGCGCGCAGCACGATATGGATCTGACCTTTATCGAGGTGATGCCAATGGGCGATCTAGGCAATGAAGATCGCCTTGATCAATATTGGCCCCTGTCGGATTTGCGCGCACGTCTGGCCACGCGCTTCACCCTGACCGATCTGGCCGAACGCACAGGCGGCCCTGCCCGATACGCCCGCCTTGAGGAGACAGGGCAGAAAATCGGCTTCATCACGCCACTCACGCATAATTTCTGCGAAAGCTGCAATCGCGTGCGCCTGACCTGCACGGGGCAGCTCTATATGTGCTTGGGCCAAGAGGACATGGCCGACCTGCGCGCGCCCTTGCGCAACAGCGATGATGACGCCGCCCTAGAGGCCGCCATCCACGCCGCCATCGCCCGCAAACCCAAGGGCCATGATTTCGACTATTCCCGCCAAAAAGTGGCAGGTCAGATGTCACGGCATATGAGCCATACGGGAGGATAGGTTTACCCCTTCAGCCCGCCGCCATCCGCCGCTCTACGATCTCGGCCCACCACGAACATCCTGCGGGTATGGCTTCATCGTTGAAATTGTATTTTGGGTGATGCACGCCTGCGCTGTCACCATTGCCGACCAGAATATAGGCCCCCGGACGGGAATTGAGCATGAAGGCGAAATCTTCGCCACCCATAATCAGGGGCGCTTCGACACAATCGCCTGAAACGGCGCGGGCGACTTCGGCGGCGAATTCGGTTTGCTCCTCCGAATTGATCATCACAGGATAGCCATGGTGATATTGCACCTCGGCCTGCCCGCCAAAGCCCTCGGCGGTGGCTTTCGCAATCGCGGTAATCCGCGCCTCGGCCAATTCGCGCAGATCAGGGTCAAGCGTGCGCACCGTGCCGCGCAGATGGATTTTCTCAGGGATCACGTTATAGGCCTCGCCCGCGCTGTGCATCGCCGTCACGGACACCACCACCTGTTTCACAGGGTCGGCATTGCGACTTGCAATGGTTTGCAGGGCAAGCACCAGATGGCTGCCCATCACCACAGGGTCAACCGTCTCTTGCGGTTTGGCGGCATGACCCCCTTTGCCCGTCAGGTAAATATCGAATTGATCGGTCGCGGCGAAAAATGGGCCAGAGCGGATCGCGAATGCGCCCGTGGGCATCCCCGGCCAATTATGCATCCCGTAGACCTCTTGGATGCCGAAGCGCTCCATCATCCCGTCATCGACCATTTCGCGGCCACCGCCACCACCCTCTTCGGCGGGTTGGAAGATGATGGCGACCGTGCCATCAAAATTGCGCGTCTCAGCCAGATATTTCGCGGCACCAAGCAACATGGCCGTGTGCCCGTCATGGCCGCAAGCATGCATCGCACCAGGTGTTTTCGAGGCATAATCAAGCCCCGTTTCCTCATGGATCGGCAGGGCATCCATATCCGCGCGCAATCCGATGCAGCGGCCCGATGCAGTGGATTTGCCTTTGATGATGCCCACAACCCCTGTGCGCCCTAAGCCCGTAACCACCTCGTCACAGCCAAATTCGCGCAACCGCTCGGCCACCACGGCCGAGGTGCGATGGGTTTCAAACAGGATTTCTGGGTTCTCGTGCAGATCGCGCCGCCACGCGGTGACTTCGGGCAGCAATTCGGCAAAGCGGTTTTTGATCGGCATAAGAGGCCCCTTTCTTGTGCATAGGCTGTCTCACGAAAACTATAGCCCGCCGAGATAGGGCAGCAAGCGGATTCCCACCGCCCCGTTACGGGAGCGGCTTAACCTGCGCCTTGCCATCGGCCAGTTCAACCTCAACCTTGGACGCCGTGCGCAAAGCCGCGGTTGTGGTGATCAACCCCGTCTCATTGCGCAACACCGCATAGCCGCGCTTGAGCGTTGCCGTGTAACCAAGGCTTTGCCGCATCCGTTCAAGGGCATTCAGTTTCTGCTGTGCATCGGCAATCGCGCGGCTCAGAACCGAGGGGCGTAAATTGGCGCAAGCGCGCTCATAAGGCAGGCGCTTTTGCGCTAAAGCACGATCCAAGGCAGGCACCAGCCGCGCGCCCACGGTTTGCACATGATGGCTGCGGGTTTGCACGGATTGCACCAATGCAGGCTCAAGCCTGTCTGCCACGCGATCAAGGCGCTGCTGCGCAGTCTCAAGCAGTGACGCCGGGCGCGGCAAGGCGCGCGAGAGATCCGCCAGCCGCACGCGGCGCTGCGTAACACCCGCCTGCGCCCCCCGCGAGAGGCGCGCGCCGCAATCTTGAACCCAAGTGAGGATATCCATCCGCACAGGCACCGCACGCTCAGCCGCAGCGGTCGGTGTGGGCGCGCGATAATCGGCCGCAAAATCAATCAAGGTGGTATCGGTTTCATGCCCCACAGCTGAGATCAGCGGGATCCTGCTTTCGGCGGCGGCGCGCACCACGATTTCCTCGTTGAACCCCCACAGGTCTTCAAGGCTGCCCCCGCCCCGCGCCACGATGATCAAATCAGGACGGGGTATGTGCCCCCCTGCGGCGAGGGCGTTAAACCCCCGAATGCCTGCCGCCACTTCTGGCGCACATTTCTCTCCCTGAACCGCGACAGGCCAGATCAAGACCTGCCGTGGGAAACGATCTCGTAGGCGGTGCAAAATATCGCGGATCACCGCCCCAGAGGGCGAGGTGACCACACCGATCACCTCAGGCAAAAAGGGCAGCTCTTGTTTGCGCGCGGCATCAAATAAACCCTCAGCAGCCAATTTCATACGGCGCTGTTCCAACATCGCCATCAAGGCACCCGCCCCCGCAGGGCGCATGTCTTCGATCACCAATTGATATTTCGATTGGCCTGCAAAGGTCGTCATGCGCCCCGTGGCGACAACCTCCATCCCCTCTTCGGGTCTGTGGGTGAGGCGCGCGGCTGTGCCCTTCCAGATCACGGCATCCAAATTTGAGCGATCATCTTTCAAGGTCAAATAGATATGACCAGAAGCAGGGCGCGAAATACGGCCCAATTCGCCGCGCACGCGGATATGCGAGAACTCCCCCTCAATCATTCGCTTGACCGCGCCAGAAAGCTCGGTGACAGAGAACTCAGGTGCGTTTCCGCCCTCGGCTTCTTCGATCAAATCCGACATCTGCCCCTCATCCCTTGGGTTGGCTTGCGTTGATTTCCCTCGCAGCTTAGAACGCGGCAACGAAAAGGCCAAGTGGAGCGGATGCGATGAATATCTTGATTTTGGGCAGTGGTGGCCGTGAACACGCGTTGGCTTGGGCGGTTCTGCAAAACCCCAAATGTGATACGTTGATCGTTGCCCCTGGCAATGCGGGGATCGCGCAAATCGCCGCTTGCGCGGATATCAATATTCTCAACCCTCAGGCGGTTGTGGATTTCGCTGCCGAAAACGCGATTGATTTTGTGATTGTTGGCCCCGAAGCCCCCTTAGCCGAGGGCGTGGTAGATGCCTTGTCACAATCGGGCATCTTGGCTTTCGGCCCAAGCCGAGAGGCGGCGCGGCTTGAGGCCTCTAAGGCCTTTACCAAGGAAATCTGTGATGCGGCCAAGGCACCGACTGCCGCCTACGCGCGGTTTACGGATGCAGCATCCGCGCGGGACTACGTCACAGCACAAGGCGCGCCCATCGTGGTCAAGGCCGATGGTTTGGCGGCGGGCAAAGGCGTGATCGTGGCGATGACCTTGACCGAGGCGTTGGACGCGATTGACGATATGTTCGGCGGCGAGTTCGGCGATGCAGGTGCCGAGGTGGTGATCGAAGAGTTCATGGAAGGTGAAGAAGCCAGTTTCTTCATTCTCTCTGATGGCGCATCCATCCTGCCTATTGGCACGGCCCAAGATCACAAACGCGCCTTCGACAATGATGCGGGGCCGAATACGGGTGGCATGGGTGCCTATAGCCCTGCCCCCGTCCTAAGCGATGAGATCGCCGCGCGCGCCTTGCGCGAGATTGTTCAGCCCACGATTGACGAAATGGCCAAGCGCGGCACGCCCTATCGCGGTGTGCTTTATGCAGGGTTGATGATCAAAGACGGCCAAGCACGCTTGGTCGAATATAATGTGCGCTTTGGTGATCCTGAATGTCAGGTGTTGATGATGCGCCTCGGCGCGCAGGCCTTAGATCTGATGGTGGCTTGCGCGGAACAGAGGCTTGACCAAATGTCGGTCAACTGGGCCGAGGATCACGCGCTGAGCGTTGTGATGGCGGCAAATGGCTATCCCGGATCATATGAAAAAGGCAGCGTCATCAACGGGCTTGAGGCGTTGACGCAAGACAGCAACCACATGGTATTTCACGCAGGCACCAAGGAAGTGAATGGCGCAATCACAGCCGCAGGGGGGCGCGTTTTAAACGTCACCGCCCGTGGTGAAACCTTGGCCGAGGCCCGCAGCCGCGCCTATGGCATGGTCAATAAAATTGATTGGCCTGACGGGTTTTGCCGCTCAGACATCGGATGGAGGGCGCTGTAGCACAGCGCGCCTCCGATGACGTCACAGCTTGGAGAGCTTGTTTTGCAATTCCGCAAGCTGGCGTTTGATCTGGCTCAGTTCGTCCTCTTCGCTCGCAGGGGTGGGCGCGTCTTCCTCCTCTGCGCTCGGGCCTGACCACCCTTTTCCCAAACCACCAGTCATGGCCTTCATGAAGGCTTCTTGCTGCGCGCGCATGGCCTCGAACCCGGGCATGGAGGCCATCGGGTTAATCGCGCTCATGTTTTCCATCATCGCGGATTGGCCCTGTTTGAGCATATCAAAGGACATCGCGAGAAAATCGGGAACCACGCTTTGTGCTTGGCTTGTGTAACTGCGCACCAAGTCATTCAGCACGGCGATTGGCAAAACACTTTCGCCGCGTGATTCATGTTCTGCGATAATCTGCAACAGAAATTGGCGGGTCAGATCATCCCCTGATTTCAGGTCAACAATCTTCACCTCGCGCCCTGCGCGGATGAACCCCGCAATATCATCAAGCGTCACATAATCGGAGGTCTCAGTATTATAGAGCCTGCGGCTGGCATAGCGTTTGATCAATAAAGGCTCTTGTGCCTGTGCCATTTCATCCTCCCTGACTTACTGTCACGCGTTCACCCTAGGGATCAGCCTAAGCAGTCGCAGAAAAAAAACAATAATTGTTTTGCAGATGCAAAAAGGGCAGGCGGTGAGGCCTGCCCTTTTTGGGAGCGCGTTGGAAGGGAGGATACCAACGCGGCACAGAAATCTGTAACTTATGCAGCTGCAGTTGCTGCTTTCTTGGCTGCTGCAGTAACTTCAGCAGTTGCTTTTTTAACAGCTGCAGAAGCTTCTTCAGTTGCAGATTTGCCTGCAGCCATCATCAACTCAACAGTATCCATCTGAACTTTTTTCGCAACTTCAGCGAAAGCAGCCATGTTTTCAGCTGCGATTTCTGCTTGTGCAGAAGCGAAATCGGTCAGGGCTTTGCTGTAGTCAGCAGGCTCTTCTTTAACTTTGGCAACATCGCCGAATTTCGCGATGGTGTCTTTTGTCCAACCTGCTTGGATCTCAGCGGATTTCTCAGCGGCTTCAAGAGCAACTTTCGAGAACTTCTCGCCCATCGCGGCAGAGTTCTTGAACGCATCAGTCATTGCCGACATGTCCATTGGGTAAGCCTTCATCATATCCTGAAGAACTTTTGTGAATTCGTTTGCGGCGGTTTTTGCCATGGTCTCTACTCCAAAAAATATCGCGTGTTTCGCGGGCTGCGTTTGCTGCATATGCAGTATATGCCATGCTGCACTGCAGCAAGTCAAGCATTTTTCTGCACCGCAGCAAACGCCAAAAATTTTATGGATTATCAGAGTTCTGGCGTTTCCTTGACATAGGTGCCGGGGGCTTGCGCCAATATTTTATAACCCGACTCACCCAAGCTGCGCGCAGCAACGCGCTTTCCCGAATGAGTGCGCAACCATGCTTCCCACCGAGGCCACCATGACCCTTCGTGGAATTCAGCCTGCTCGCGCCAGTCTTTCACGGAAAGGCTAAGGTCATCATTTGTATAGTGACCATATTTCTTTTTGTTGGGCGGATTGATGATCCCCGCGATATGGCCCGATTGGGACAGGATAAAGGTTTTATCCTCTGACCCCATTTTTTGCACACCGCGATAACTGTCCTTCCACGCCGCAATGTGATCCGCCTCGCAGGCAATGGCGCAAAGCGGCAGGTCGACATCACTGACCTTGAGCTTCTTTCCCATCAATTCAAACGTGCGCTCCGCAAAATCATTGCTTTGGCAAAGACCTCGCAAATATTGCACGGTCATCTTGCCAGGCAAATGCGTCCCGTCACCATTCCAGTAAAGCAGGTCAAAGGCAGGCGGGGCCTCGCCCATCATATAGCTGCGCACCGCAGGGCCGTAGATCAAATCCTTGGCGCGCAAAAAGCTAAAGGTCTTGGCCATATATTTGTTATCAAGCACACCATCTTCGGCAACCTGCCGTTCGATGGCATCGACAAAATCATCTTGCAGAAAGACCGTAAATTCACCCTGATCGGAAAAATCTGTCAGCGTGGTGAAGAAGGTAGCCGATGAGATCGGCTTTTGGCGGCGTTTTTTCAGCAGCGAGAGCGTGAGGCTAAGGGTGGTGCCTGCAATGCAATAGCCCACCGCATTGACCGCCTTACTCCCCGTGACCTCTTTGGCCACGTCAATAGCCTTGAGATAGCCTTCCTCGATGTAATCTTCGAGGCCCTTATCTGAATAGGATTTATCAGGGTTCTTCCACGACACTACGAATAAGGTATAGCCTTGATCCACAATCCATCGGATCAAACTATTTTCGGGGCGCAAATCCATTACGTAATATTTGTTGATCCACGGCGGGAAGATGATCACAGGTTTTTTGTAGACGGTTTCTGTGGTCGGCGCGAATTGCAGCAACTCCATCATTTCATTGCGATAGATGACGGCGCCTTTTGCGGTTGCGATATTCGTGCCCAATTCAAAGGCCGAACCATCGGCCAAGGTTGGCAAGATCTCACCCTTATGGGCCTCAATATCGCGCACGAGGTTCTCTAAGCCTTTCACAAGGCTTTCGCCCTCGGTTTCAACCGCACGCTCTAAAGCATCTGGGTTTGTGGCCAAAAAATTTGTTGGTGCAAAAAGATCAACCATCTGTTTTGCAAAGAATTCGATTCTCTGCTGATCTTTATGCTCTAGCCCCTCAAGATCCTTCAACGAGGCCTCTATGGCATTGGCCGAGATTATATATTGCTGTTTGACGTAGTTAAAATAGGGGTGCGTTTTCCACAGCGGATTGGAAAAACGGCGATCATCTGGGGTGTTATCCTCGGGCGGCTCTAGCTTGCCTTGCGCAAGATTCTGTTGAGCTTCGGCGTAATGCGTGACGGAATCAGCCCAAAATTTTACCTGCCGCTCCATTAATTTTGCGGGGTTATTCACCAGTTCCGACCAGTAGGCCATGCTGGCTTTCATATAGAGATCGGGGCCTGGCCCATTCAGGCCAGGGTCGTTTTGGCCTTTATTTGCGAGTGCTTCAACCAAACGTTGGCTTAACTCTTCCACGCGTTTGAGATTGGTGTTTAACTTTTCTAAATGGTCACCCATGACCCTTGCCTCCTCGCGCGCGGATCGTCACTTTGCTTGCTTTTATCCGATA
>Ga0255768_10000141_pt1 | contig 71974 bp, 54 predicted proteins | sample 071ome_33_FD_179983 | JGI IMG/M metagenome (GOLD analysis project Ga0255768, IMG submission 179983) | Coastal salt marsh microbial communities from the Groves Creek Marsh, Skidaway Island, Georgia - 071412AT metaG (version 2) | ecosystem: Environmental > Aquatic > Marine > Intertidal zone >... | reverse complement strand
AAGTGGCATGTCTCCAATCTCGTCAAGAAAGAGTGTGCCATCTGCGCTCAGTGCCATTTTCCCAACTTCGCCACCCGGTTTTCCACCCGTGAAAGCTCCCTTTTCATAACCAAACAGTTCTGACTCAAAAAGTTCGTTGGAAAGTGCTGCGCAATTGATGTCCACAAAGGGCTTATCCTTGGGTGCATAGGTTCTTTGATGAATCTGTTTGGCTACCAGTTCCTTTCCAGTGCCAGTTTCTCCCTCGATAATGACGGGAACGTCCGGATCCTGGGAGTAGATGCGAATCTGATCCTGGATATGTTCCAGGCTGGGCCGTAAAAAAATCTGGCTCGAATTGTAAGTCTGAGAAGGTGAACCCGCTCTTTTTACAGCCTGATTTTGCTTTCGACTCTCTTGGGTATCCGAGAATTTGGACTTTTCTTCCACCTTGGATACCAGATGTGCAAGCTCACTAACCTGAATCGGCTTCTGGAGATAATCAAATGCTCCCAAACGAAGAGCTGAAACGGCCGAATTGACATCTCCGTGACCGGTGTAGACAATAACACTGCAATTGGAGAGGTTTGACTTTTGAATCCACTCCAGTAGCTCAATTCCACTCATGCCTGGCATCTGAATATCAGTGATAACAAGAGGGAAGGAAGATTCTTTCAGAATTCTGACTGCTGTACCCGCATTGTCAGCCTCAATGACTTCATGACCCATTTCCGTCAGGAATTCCGCCACACTTTCGCGGGAGTTTTGTTCATCGTCCACCAGCAGTATTTGCATGGCTTCAAGATACCTTTACTTTACGGGGAGTTCAATAAGGAATCTGGCGCCATTCTCTTTTCGATTTTCAACCTTGATTTTCCCTCCCCAGGACTGGACACAGTTGTTAACAACTGAAAGGCCCAAGCCCATCGCTCCCGGGGCTTCTCCGGAGTAAAAGGGGTCGAAGATATGATCGATGTTCTCTATTCCCGGTCCATTGTCTTCAACCAAAATCTGGACAGTTTTTCTATGAGTTTTGGTTTGGATTCTTATCCAGGCTTCACTCTTATTCACCGTTTGCAAGGCTTGTCGTGAGTTTTGCAGTAGATTGAGAACTACTTGTTCGACCTGGATGGGGTGGGCGTTGACAGGAGGTAAAGAGGGGCTCAGCTCCACTTTGAGCTGAACTCCTGTCTTCTTGAGTTGGCTTCTAACAAGGGAAAGTGCCTCTTCGATTCTTTCGTTGAGATTCACCTGCTTAAGCTCGGGAAGATCCTGATCCTGGTACAAGGAGCGTGTATGTTGCACAATCTGAGTGATTTTCTCAATGTGCGTGCTGGCTTTGGCCAGTTTGTCCCTCACCGTAGGGGAATCAAGACTTTTGCCCTTGTCCAGCCAGTACTCCATTCCGTCGATCTTAATTTTCAAGGCGTTTAGAGGTTGGGAGATTTCGTGTGCGATTCCCGCAGCCATCATACCCAGCGAAGCGCTTTTCTCTGCCTGGATGAACTGTTGCTCTATCTGTTTCCGATTTTCAGTAGCTTTTTTCAGGTCCTCATAGGTTCTGGTTAACTCTTCGTTGGTTGCCCTGAGACGAAGATTGATTTTCTCCAGTTCGTCCTGCTTCTCCTGAATTGCATTGCGAGCTTCGATTTTAGAACTGATGTCTCGAAGAGCAACGACCAGTGTGGGTACGCTCACTTCAGTGAGAGGTTTGATTCCAAGTTCTGCGGGGAAGGACTCATCATCACTTCGATTAAATCGAATCTCTAATTGTCCCTCATCAGCTACTTCCAGGGCTGCTTTGAGTTTAACTTCGTCTTCCTTATGAACCAGATCAAGAAAGTTGGTTCCCAGGATTTGGTAGAGTGGATATCCAAAGCACCTTGAGAGAGAAGGATTTGCGTCGACGATTCGTCCTTCTTCCAGGATAGCGATTCCCTCGGAAGCAACTTCAGCGAGTCTGCGAAATCTCTCTTCATTCTCTCTTAGCATACCCTCCATTTTCTTTTGAGAAGAAACATCAAGGCACAAAACCAGGACTTCCAGCCCATGTTTGCCTTGTACTGGATTGATGCGGGTGGAGTAGACAAGTCCAGCCCATTGTAAATCACCCGTTACTATTTTTTGACTCTCCAGGCACAGCTGTATTGCTTCTATGAAATCAGGAGCCTCTTCGAAGATGATTCGCGCACTCACATCTTTCCACTCATTTTCACGAAAGGGGAAGTTACTGAGTTCTTGACCCATAATCTCACTGATTGTGAAATCTTCTTGAATTCGTAAAAGAAGCCAGGGGCCCTGACTAAGTATATCCTGATATTGTTTAGTGCTTGTAGCGCTCAAGTGTTTCTTTCCATTCAGGACTTTCACTGGACCACAAGTCCTGAAGTTCTTTGCAGCTCATTGTGGCTTGCATAAACTCAGGCTTTTCACAATCAACGAGCTTCACCAGAGCATTGAGTCTGTTTCGTAACCCTTCCGCAGGCAGAAAGACAATTTGATCACTAATCTGGTAAAGCAGAACCAGTGCATCCTGGGCCTTCCTTCTGCGCAATAATTTTCTAAGCTGAGGAAGTGAATCTTCCATGGCTAAAATCAGTTTTTCAAGCTCTTCAAATGCCATCTCGGAGTATTCTTTGGTGAGCGACTCAAAGTCTTCCCTGGTCATTAAATCAAATCCAGAATCCAGAATTTCACCATCATCAGTCACTCTGTTTTTGTAGTCTTGTAATTTGGTAAGTACCAGTTTTGCCTGAATTGGTTTGGTTAAGAAATCGTTCATTCCTGCACTGAGGCAGGCATCCCGGTCTTCCTTCTGAGCATTCGCTGTCATTGCCAGAATGGGAATTGGGTCCAGCTCTTTTCGTTCAGCTTCAATTTCACGGATTGTGCAGGTCGCTTCGAGTCCGTTCATAACAGGCATCATCATATCCATAAATACGAGATCCCAGCCTTCATTTCGAAACATGTCAACAGCGACTTTTCCATTTTCGACCAGCTGCATTTTGTGACCTGCATCCGTGAGTAGCTTTTGAATAATTCTCTGGTTCATCGCATTGTCTTCAGCGACCAGGATTTTCAGTGAGTGGGGCTTGTCATCAGAAATGATCTTTTCCCTGACCTTTTTGCGAGTCTTTGTCTGTTGACCCATGGAATGTAAAATGATCTCGCAAAATTCGTCAGGCATAAGAGGTTTCTTGCAGGCATTTACCCGAGGAAGTACTTCTTTGGCGTGTTCCAGAAGACCCTGGCTCATTCTATTGAAACAGAAAACAATTCCAGGTGGACTATCCGGTGTTTGAGCCTGTAAATTCTCAAGAAAATCATCTTCATCAATCAGAAAACTCTCGTCCAGCACAATGCAGGCCGGGGTGGATTGATTCAATGCTTCATGCAGGACTGAAGCCTGTTTAAATCTTTGAATAGGGCTTTCCAACCATTCGCTCAGGTACTTTTCCAGCAAACCGCTCATGTGTCGATTTTTAGAGCCAATCCAGACTTCCTTCTTGTGGGAGACAAATTGCATCGGTTGAGACTCTAGTGCTAATTGAAAGGGAATTCTGAAATGAAATTGGGAGCCTACCCCCATTTCACTCTCAACCCAGATTTCTCCATGCATGAGTGTGAGTAATTGCTTGGAAATCGTCGTTCCAAGACCTGTTCCTCCGAATTGACGAGTTGTTGAGCCATCAGCCTGGGTAAAGGACTCAAAAATGGACTTCTGACGATCTTCAGGAATTCCTATACCTGTGTCTATGATACTGAAAAGAAGGATGCATTCATTTTCTGTGATATTTTCAACTCTCAGGCGGGTGCTGACATATCCGTCCTGGGTAAACTTGATCGCGTTACCAAGGATGTTGATGATAATTTGCCCTACCCTGCCAGGATCGCCTTTCAGTTGACTGGGAAGATTTTTATCTATATCAATGAGAAGTTCGAGATTTTTTTCATACGCTTTGAGTGCTAGCGAAGAGTGAACGCTTCGAAGAAGATCGTAGCAATTGAAATCAATGGCTTCGATCTCCAGCTTACCGGCTTCTATTTTAGAGAAATCAAGGATGTCATTGATGATTTCCAGAAGATTGTACGCACTTGTCTGAACGATCTCGAGATTTTCTCTTTGGTCCGTGTCCAGTTCTGTATCCAGAGTTAGCCCTGTCATGGCGATAATACCATTCATTGGAGTACGGATCTCATGGCTCATGTTGGCAAGAAACTGACTCTTGGCCTTACTTGCCATTTCAGCCTTGTTCAGAGCAATCTGGAGCTCTTTGGTCTTCTCATCAACCATTTCTTCAAGCTTGTTTGAATACTCTTCCAACTCCTGGTTTTTCTGAATGTTTTCAAGGCTGATGTTATGAAACTGATGACGAAGATTCTCCAGCTCGTTGCGATTGTGGCGTAGGCGAGTTTCGACCTTGTCTATAATCCTTTCCTGTCGGGCTCGAACAACGAACATCTCCAGTGTATTTCCAATAGCTTGAATTTGTTCACGCTCCCGTGAGCCTGCGGGACAGATCAGAAAGAATCCTTCATAATCTTCGTGGCTATGAATCGGTAGCAGGTAGTAGTTGGGTGAATCTTCCGGGTAAACTTTGCCTTCAAGATCCTTTTCGTGACCGTCGGCTTCGAACTGATCTGGAAAATCGAGCTGACTACCTGGGGCGGGAAAACTCTCTTGAAGCTGTCCAAAGGCATCATAGAATGCCATGTCGACAGGCATTAGCGGAAAAATATGCTCACGCGCCAAACCGGGTAGATCGAGCTGCTCTACAAAGGTCTCTTCATCCTTTAATAGATCAAATAAATCCATTCTAGGTGTCCACCATGTTGATCAGGTCAAGGGCCTTTTCAAATTCATCCGGAAGCTCTTCTAGAATTACCGTAACGTCAGTTTTTTTGAAGTCAAGTTGGCGCAGGGCAAAATTAAACTCCGGAGCCGTGACTTTTGGGGCTTCAGCGTATCCAAAGTTGTGACTGTCACAGAGAACGCCGGCAAGATATACAATTGAGACCAAATCTCTGTACTCACCTTTGGCTGCCTGTGGTCGGTGATGGCATGAGACAGCATAGGTAAACTCGTCTGGCAATTTCCAGCCGGCAATCACTTCTTTGGCAAGGTCCTGATGATTCCAACCGATGATTTCATCTTCGATATTTGGTAGACCACGAGGAAGAGCTTTGGGGTGGGTCATGCAGGCATAGAAATGTTCATGAAGATATTGATCAAGCATGACGATGCCGATATCGTGCAAAATACCGGTTGAGAATACAAAGTCGGTCAGGTCTTTTCCGGCTCTTTGAGCAATGACCTTGGATGTTATGGCTACGCAGACGCTGTGGCGCCAAAGACCTGATCGGGTGTAATGGCCAATAGGGGTGTTATTCTTGAATATGTCGCAAACACTGGCTCCCAAAGCCAGGTCCTTTACTTGTTTGAAGCCCATGAAGACCACGGCCTTTCGAATATCCTTCACTTCTTCCCGCAAAGCAAAGTGAGCCGAGTTAGCCATCTTCAAAACTTTGGCAGTTAAACCTGGATCGCTCTTGATTACTTCTTCAAGCTGAGCGACTGAGCTCTTTGGGTCACTGGTCAGTTGAATAATCTTGAGCGCGATATGAGGCAGGGTGGATACCTCTCGAATTTTTCGAACAGTCGCTTGCAGTCTTGGTTTCACCAATGCGGGATTATCCATCGGCACATTATACACCTCGATTGAAGACAATTCAGGTATTTGTGAGTTCCAGATCTCTCAATTTTTCTTCCTCGAACATTTTGCCGGAATCAATGCAAGGTGTTGTAGAAGTTGATCGTGCTCCCCGGTATGCCGTCCGAGGTAAAACTTCTTTGCATGAGCAACAAGGAGAGCATGGTATTCCTGAAAAATGGAAACGTCCGGCTTAAGTCTCTCCTGAATGAATTCTTTCCAGAATTTATAATTTCTCTTTTGATTGGTGGAGGGCATTAGCCTTGAGAAGATGCGAATCGTATAACTATCAATGATAAACTCAGGTCTCAAGAACGCGTAAAGAAGCATGGAATCAGCAGTTTCTTCGCCAACACCCAAAACGCTGAGAAGATCTTTTCTATCGAGAGGATATTCAAAGTGACTGCTAGCTCTAAAATCAAATTCAAGGTCAAGTAAATGAATTGTAATAGCTTTCAGGTAGCGACTTTTTTGGCGAAAGTACCCCGCGCTTTTAATCATTGACTCCAATTCAACAGCTTCACATTCAAGAACCCATTCAGGATTCATGAGTTTTTCAAAGCAGCTTCCCTGATAAACCCTTTCTACATTGGACCAATTGGTGTTTTGAGTTAAAACACAGCCGACGCAAACTTCCCATTGTCTGGACGGAGTCCAGAATTCTTTGTATGGCTTCGATCTGTAGATACAACTTTGGGATTTACCATCAAAGAGTGGCCACCAGCCTTGTGCTCCATAACTTTGCAGGAGGAGTTGGAAAACTTCTTCAACCGTTGTTTGAGTCTTATTCTGCATTTTCTATCTGTTTATCCCCGGAGTCGTTTAAGTTTTTCCCGGGGGCTGTACCAGGATTACTCCCGAGGCCGTATGAGGATAGCAGACTCTATGAGTGTGTTCTCAATAATTACGAGCAGAGGCACGCGACTTCATGATTTTCAGCTTTTAACAACTTCTTATGGGAGTCAGCTTGAACTGTCGATTGACTGCTTGTTATGGTAGGGGGTCATAATCAGGGAGTTAGTTTATGCACTGTTTTTTCAAAATCACACCCGGTTACCTGGTGCTTGTTTTGTCCTCATTGGCTCTTTTGAGTACAGGATGTGGGGTTGACTTCAGTTCTGGTACTACCATAGTTGCTCAAAACAATGCGGGACCTGATAATCCTGCATTGGGTAATGCTAACCTTGCAAATGCTTTTGCCAATGGAGGCGCAGCCGATCCAGTTGCGGGGTTTAATGGCGTAAACCCTGTTGCCGCTGCTGCAGCCAATGCAAACGGCGATGTGATTGGTGCGGTTCTTAATGCCAATGGAAATGTTGTGTTGCAGAAAGCAGCCGGAGGAGCCCGCTCTGTTTCCCAGATTCAGGCTGCTTTATCTCAGCTCGATGGAAATCCGGAGTTTACCAATCGTTTGAGCTATGTAAGTTCCATGACTCTCGATACTTCCAAGACGACTTTATTTTTGATGGATACCGTGGCACAGCCGGTTCCAAATGCCGGAAGAGATCAGTCAGGTTTGATTTTTGTAGTCAATACGTTAACTGACAGCGTTAGTTCAATATCCCTGAGTGGTGATATCGACCTTCCTATGGGGATTTGCTACGGAGCAGATGGGATGCTGTACTTTACTGCGATGGTCTCTGGTCAGGGCAGAGTTTATAAAATCAGTACCTCTGGAGGGACTGCGACTCGTGTTGGGTCTGCACTGACTTTCGTGGAGCCAACTGCCATTGCTACTGACGGCACTTTCTTTTTCGTCTATGATGTTGTGGGTCCTGGAAATGCAGGGAAGGTTTTCCGTTTTGATTCAACTGGAGCGGATAAGGTGGAGATGGCCAGTGTTACAGCAGTTCCAGCCTCTCAGCCCCTGGCTGTTGCGAATCAGGAAAATTACAAGATTCTCTTTTTCGTCGATGGCAATACAGTTAAGGCGATCAATCTGGCTTCCGGTTCCAATCTCGCAAGCACCGTTGTTCCTTCCGGAAGGGTCAGCGATATTTCTTCAATTTTTTATGCTAATAACCAAAGTACTCTTCTGGTAAGTTCAGAGGCCTCCAAGCAGGTCATCAAGGGCTCCAGTATTTAATTCAATCCAAGGCAGGGTAAAGATGATTCGAATTTTTCTTAGTTTTCTGATCGCAGTAGGGCTTCTACAGGCAGCAGACCATCGGGATGCTTCCATGATAGCCAAGGATTTTAAAGCAGATATTAATGACGTGTATGCCTGGGCAACCGCTGACGGCAGATTGAATCTGATAATGACAGCTGTTCCCAATGCTGTGTATTCAGGTTTTAACAGTCCCCATCTTTTTGATCCCAATGTTCGCTACACTTTTAACATAGATGCAGACATGAATGGCACTGCTGATCGCTGGATCGATTGTAGCTTTAGTTATGACAATAGCGGGAATCAGGTGTTAACCGCACAAGTTCGTAATAGCTCACTGGTTGTGAGCTCACTGGTCGCAGGTCCAAGTGTTCAGGACAGCAGGGAGCTGACCGGCGGAGACGCTGGTGTGAATCTGAGTTCGAAGAGAATTAACAGAGATGTGAACAATCAAATGAGTGTTTTTGCCGGGCTTAGGGATGATCCTTTCTATCTTGATATGGAAATGTATCAGAAATTCGTTAAATCTTTTGTGGGGCAACCGGCTCAGAATACCAAAGCGGCTCGAGTTTCGGCCGCCTACACAGAGACTCTGGCAGCTGCTGCTTCTGCGACAGTTTCACATACTGATTTTTTTGGTAGAGAGAATGTTGCAGCAATTGCAATACAAGTGACAACCGCTGCCTTGAGTATCACTACAAACGTTATTCAGCTCGATGGGGCAAGTTATCGAAAGGCATTGCATGTTCGTCGTGCAGGTCTGGATGATGCGAGCCGTGGAGCCTGGGTTCAGGTTGATCGTTTGGCAAAACCTTCAATTAATATTGTTTTTGAAACAGCAAACCCGGTTTCCCGGCATGCTACAAATACAGCTTTCGTGAATATCAATGAAAACTCTTTCAATCGGGCCAGACCTGCGAGTGATGTTGCAGTTTACGGTCCCGATTATGCTGGTTTCATCAAAGCCTTGAATTTGAACGCTGCCGGAGGAACTGCAGCACAGGCTCTCAATCTCACAACAGCAACATGGGCAGGCGCACTAACTAGTGTCTTGCTGCCAGACTGGTTGCGAGTTCAAACGAACCTTCCCTGTGTGTTCACAAATAAAAACTCTGCAGGTGATCAAGCCTTGGCCGCACAGCCGGGAGTTGGTGAACTTGTGAATTGTTATGGTCAGATTCTTGTCGGGGGAAGTGGAGTAGCTGACAGGGGTGGAAGAGCATTTATGGAGGCAGGGCGACATTTGACTGACAATGTGATTGATTTGTCTTTGACTGCAATCGTGAATCCCGGTTTAGCTAATCTGGGAAGCCCTGGTGGATTGAACAGTATTGTAACGGATCAAATTTATTCCAATGATCGAATGTTCAACACCACTTTTCCTTACCTCGCGCGGCCCTGGTCCAAGAGAGACTTAAAGTAGTTTTGAGATGACTCGGCTTGGTCCGATTCTTCTTTGTATCTTGTTTATCGTAATCAACCCTGTTTTTTGTTCAGCAGGGTTGAATGCATTTCTTGGCTCTCTAAAAGAGAGATTCCGTATTAGCAGTGAAGATCACAAGGAGCCCAGGGAAAAGTTGAAGTGGTATCGCAAGGTTTTAAGAAAGCGTGAGGAGTATTCCGGCGCCGTAGTGCTTTGTGAATGGCAGGCTCGCCTCGAAGATCAATTGCATTTGTTTCAGTGGGCGATTCAGACACTTGAGAATTGTTACGAGATGAGTAAAGAAGTGGAGTATAGAGCACAAAAGGCTTCTGTCTTTCTGCATCAGGGGAAAGTGGACCAGGCTCGAGAAATTCTTGAGGCAACCAGGGGGCAGGGGGTTTATTTTCTTGAGTTGGTACGCTGGGCTCAATATTTAATGGAAGTCCGAGAATATGATCAGGCCTTGGTTTTTTGGGATAAAGCCTTGGAGAACTATCCGAGTCAGGACCCTTACTATGCCGCGTGGATTTTGTCTCGAATAGGTGACTTGTTTGCTCTTCAGGGGAGATATGATGAGGCTTTTGAGAATTTTCAAAAGGCTATGGAGCTTTATCCGAACTTGTCTCTTGGAAAAACCTTGTTGAAACAGGTTGAAGAGAAATTGGGTAAACGTTTGCGTACTGAGACTCGTTCGAAACAACTTTAATTTGAGGGTTTATGACTTTAAATTCAGTACAAAGGGTAATTGTTCCCACTGTGTACGGGGTAAAACAATCGCCTTTTGTTCGTAAGGTGCGGGCCTTTTTATATGCAAAAGGTCGCAAGTACAACAGTATCAGTGTGATGCCTGGGGACTCCCGAGCCACATTTCGTAAAATTTCCCCCTTTGGGAAAGTTCCTGGTTACCGTGAAGGATCACTCAAGCTTTGCGATTCCTCAGTAATCTGTGCCTACCTTGAGAGATCAACTCCACAACCTGCTTTGTTTCCTCTCGATCCAAAGGAGATGGCTCATGCTCTCTGGGTAGAAGAGTATTGCGATACTTTTGTAGCCAAGATGCTTACGTTTCGACTCTTGTATCAGTGTTTTATCAAACCAGCATTTCAGCATCGAAAGCCGGATGAAGAACTTGTGAAGCAAACATTGGAAGAGGAAGTGCCTCCAATTTTTGATTACCTGGAAGGTATTGTAAATGGGGAAGAATACCTTGTGAATGATGAGCTTAGCATTGGAGATATTGCGCTGATGTCTCATTTGGTCAGCTATGAATACTCCGGACATGAAATCGATGCAGCTCAATGGAAGAAGTTAAGCGATTATTATTCGTTTATGCGAAAAACCCCCTTATTTGAAAAGGTTCTGACAGAAGAAAATGCCCCATTTATAAGCATGTTTCGAGACTTTGACTGGCTAGGCCTGGAGTAGTTGGAAGCATTAAGAGATTCCTACGGTTAGGGCTGTTTCCAAGAGAATCTAATTGCTCTACAACGCTTTGGTGCTGTTGATCAGATCATCGAGAAGATCATCCACTTCATCGAGATTATCCAGTGACTGACTTTTCTTTGGCTTCAGTTCCTGAAGCAGATTGTCGATTTCAACATGTTCATGAGCGTGTACAGAGCTGCTCTGTTGAACAAAAAGTTCCTGGACTCTGGCGATCAATTCCGTTGGAGGGATTGGTTTCACCATGAACTCTACTGCACCGCGGGCGTAGGCCTCGTAAGTAACCACAGAATCAGGGTTTCCAGTCATCATTATGACCAAAGTATCAGGGTACTGGCTACTGAGAAAGTCCAGAAAAATTAATCCATCCTCTCCGGGCATGCGAATATCTGAAATGACCAGGTCGATTGAGTTTTGAGCGAGGATTACCTTGGCCTCAGCCGTATTATTCGCTTGGTAGCTTTCATAGCCTCCAACCTTAAGAAAACTAGAGAAAGCCTGAGCAATAAGAGCTACATCATCTACGATGAGAATTTTCTTTTTTGCTTGAGGGCTTATCAATTGTTGATTCTGACTCGCTTGATCCATAATTAACAGTATAGTGAGTTTTTTGCTGTCAGGCTAGTTACTGCACGAGGCTTTTTCATTTCTTTTCGTCTTGCAACAGTTCACCAAGGGCCCAAGCTACAAGGTCTTTGGGGAAAGCGGAATGTTTGCTTCTGCCTAAAGATGTCTTAAGCTTTGTGTTACTTTTGCTCTCCATCCAATGGTTTTCTCATGAGTCATGAGGTCATTTCTTTATTCTTGTTCTCCCAGAAGGACGCTCAATTTTATCTGAAGCTCGTTTAGAGTTTGCAACTAGAGGTTACCTTGGGTTTGCAACTCAGGTTCGCCTGGAGTTTTCCCGAGTTTTGCAGCTGAATGTAGCCTGGAGTTTGTTGCTGAAGTTGTCCTGGAATTCACTGCTGGTGCCCGTCGAGAATATTTAGATAAAGTTTGTCTAGAAAATGAGCGCTTGTTAACAAGTTTGCAATTGATTAGCAGTTATCATTTTGTACAACTTTAGCCTGACAGGTTTTGACACTTGGAAAGGGTACCCTCTCAACAGTAAATTAACATAATAACAATTATGCGCAGAGTAACTATTAGCCCAAAGTGTTAATGTCCGGTTCTTCCAAAATGTAAATGTCCTCTTTCGGGGAAAAATTATACTGACTCTTTCTATTTTTTTAGATTTGGAGTTAGTCCAATGCGGGATTAATTAACAATGAGTCACAGAGAAATTCATCGGGTTCAAGTATTACCGGGTTTACGGAGTCGAGAACTCACTCAAATCCAGGCTGCGGATCATCTTGGCATTACTGTCAGGCAGGTTCGTCGAATTTAAAAAAGGTATTGAGAAGAAGGCCCTGCTGGAGTTATCAAGCTTTAGTAGAATTAGGATTCTGCGATTCGTTTAAATACAGTTCACAGGTATTTGAACAATGTTTCCATGAAGAACTTCTATTGTTGAGGCAGAGTTCACGAGTAAGCCAAAACTGCAATTGTTCTCCTGTACAAAGTCTTGAATGGCCCTTAACTTGCGCTTATCAATCCTTCTGCCCAGTTGTATCAAGATTGGAATGATTTTTTGAGATGTCTCTATGATTAGACTTATCTCTGAGCCATCTTTGGTTCTCAGGTGCGAAAACTTACAGGTTTGCCTTGATTTGCATTGGATTCCACTTATCAATTCCTCTACAGCGAAAGATTCGAATCCGGCATTTGCTTGGGGATGAACCAAAAGTTGATCAACATCTTTGACTTTTAGATGGTGATTCAAGATCCCCGAGTCCCTAAAATACCCTTTTGGAGCTTTCCTTAGTGTCTTTGCTGCGGACTTATTAAAACTGCTCAACCCCCTCCAAACTCCCGTTTGTTGTAAGATTTCAAAATAATGTTGAACAGTCACAGAGCTGAGATCCAGTGACCTCGCTATTCTGGAATGGTTGATTAAGCTACCTGAATGCTGTAGCGATGCGGCGATGAATAAATAGAACTTTTGATAGTTAAGTCTTGGAAACTGGTTTTGGATGTCTTTTCGTAAATGTGTTATCAAGTACTCGTCCATCCAATAGTTTTGAAAACTAGCATTTTCTCTGCAGCTGATTCTTGGCTGCGGGAAGCTTCCGTAAAACCAGTGTTCATAGACTTCTTGCAAGGTTAAAGTACCTCTCAATTGGAGAAAATCTTCTGGCTGGGTTTGGTTTTTGAGAAGTACTTCGTATATCTGAGGGAGCTCCTGGGAGTAATATTCAGTCATCTTGAAGGGCCAAAGTTCAATGTCAGGAATTTCTTCAGACTGATTTAATCCAGCTGTCTCTAGCTCAAGGTTCCTCAGCTCAGAGTTTCCCAAGTCAGGGTTCTTTAACTCAAAGGTCCTTAACTTAGAATTTTTCGGCTCTATATTCCTAATCTTGAAGCTCGTACATCCAGGTTGTTTCGATTTATCTGTTATCGAATCATCCGTTGTTGACCCATCCGTTGTCGCTTCACCCGTTGTGGGTTCAGTCTTTGTAGGCGATCTTAGTCTTGCGGAGGAAATCAATATTATATGAGAAACCTCCTGTGACCCAGATTCAATCAACTGCCTAAGTACTGAACAGATATCTGGCAACAATTGAGCTTCATCAATTATGACTTTCTCAGGATACCTGCTAAAAAACCAACTATGTCCGAGAGGACAAGTCTGTAGTGGTCATAGTTATCCAATGAAAAGTAACTCCAGTCAGGAAACAAATGTTGAATTATGGAAGATTTGCCACATTGGCGAGGTCCGAAGATATTCACTACTGCATATTGCTTCACGGAGTCTTTGATCTTTTTCGCGAGGAATCTATATTTATACGTCATATTTAAAGTCTACACTTAAAAATAGCGTATTAATATCATTTCTGTTTTCTCTTACAGCTTCGTGGCTCTGATTTATCTCTATTTTTGGGACTCCGAACTTTCTGTTTCCAAATGATGGATTCTGTTTTGTGTCTCATACTGAATTCTGTTTTGTGTCACATGCTGAACTCAGTTATCTCTTAACTCATTACAATTTCCTTCTGTCTTTTGCTTTCTTCCATGCCTGGAGTTGCTTGCTATGCCTTGTGCTAGTTGGTCTCCAGCTAATATGCTTTGTTGGGTGTCTGACACCCGGACCAGTTGTACTCATGGGTCACACTCCTTGTTCTTTTCCAGTTGCCTCCTTATGTGGCTAAAAGCATTTGGTTGCTTATCTTGAGTCTATTCTGTTCCTGTTGGCCATGTTTATACCTTCAATCTTTGTTGAAGGTATGATGTGGGCCGTAAAAGTGGCTTGTCTTTTTCTCCCCTTGGTGGGTGGTTTAAGGACCTGACGGTTATCTTCTCTCTATGAATTATTGCCCTTGCCCTGGTTGGAGAGTCTCCAGACTTCCCTCTTGTAAAACTTCTTGTTAGTTTTTAGTAATGTTGCTCGGGATCTTGTTCTTCCCCGGCTGTTTCATTGACATTTTGAATCTTTCTCACAACATTTCAGTGGATTATTTACCTGACTGACTTGATGTCTATTCAGGGGGGATACGGTGCCGACTCAGGCTAGACTTGATATTGATTTAAGTATGATTTGGAAGAGACTTGGAAAAATAAAAAAGAAGTTTTGATGTGTCGGTATTGTGTCACATACACTGAATACAGTGAAGACAGAAGCGACCCGTATACCTTTGGATAAAAGCTTAAGCTTTGATTCAAGTTTTAATGCTTTAAGAACTTAAGTTTCATTGCAATACAGCTTCAAGTTGAATCTTGAATTCAGAGCAGAGGAGTCAATTCTAAATGGCTATAAGGAGTGCATTGTGAATCTAACCCGCCGACAACAGGAAATCTATGATTTTATTCGCTCTTATCAATCCGACCATGGCTACCCGCCCCATGTAATCGAGATTCAGGCACAATTTCATTACAAGGCTCACTCGACTGTTGTTCAACATCTAAAGGCTTTGGAAAAGAAAGGAGTGCTAAAGGTAGCCTATAAACAAAAGCGTGGGATTCACCTGCTAGAACCCGGGCGTAGAAACAGGATGATGCTTCCTCTGCGTGGAGTAGTTCCTGCGGGTGCAATGGTGGAATGTTACGAAGATTATGAAGAAATTTCCCTTCAGGATCACATGGTTGCAAGCCTGGACAATACCTATGTATTGCAGATTCGTGGGGATAGTATGATTGATGAGCATATCATGGATGGAGATATGGTTTTGATCGAAGAGCGATCCTACGCTAAAGATGGTCAGATTGTTGTTGCTTGTTATGAAGGCCAGATGACTTTGAAGAAATATTTTCGGGAAAAAGACCATATCCGTTTGCAGCCAGCCAATCCCACCATGGAAACGATTCGTGTTTATGGGGATGTACAGGTTTTGGGCGTAATGGTTGGCTTAATGAGGCGAATGACGACACATTGATGAGTTATTTGAGTCTTTTTTTGAGTTATGATTTTATGCGTTTATCTTCCCCACTTCCTTCTGGAATGCTTTCTCCTGGACTGGGACCTGGAGAGTTCTCGTCCTGCTGTTCTTTTAGGGAGAAGGGTTGAGTTGAATGAGATCCAGGAGCACAATGGCGTTTTTCAAGATCTGAAACTGGAGTTGAGTCATCACCTTTCCAACTCCTCTCCTTCAATGACTTCACAAGACTGGCCGTTGAAAACTCAACGGGACTTTCAGATTTCTCAGAGTATTTTTCAGAAGACCCTTCAGGTTACTGAGAAGACTTCCCAGAAGAGTTTTCAGATCACTCAGGAGGATTTTCATGGTACTCAGAAGGGTATTCAGGGTATTCAGGATGATTCTCAAGCTTTAAATCCGATTGGTGAACGGGAAGATAAATTTGTATTGGATGCTTGTGCTTTGGCAAGAGCCTGGGGATTGAAGCGGGGAATGCCTGAACGAAGAGCTAGAGCCCACTGCCCTGGTGCTTATTTTGGTGCTTATGAACTTGAGCGCGCAATGGAACGTCAAAGGGACTTTTATCACCTCTTACTGGAGTTTAGCCCTTGTATTGAACTTGTGGCTCCAGGAATGGCTTATGTTAACCTGGGTAAAGGTAAGCTTGATTCTTTGAGGCAGCAAGCCCTGATCATACAAACCACTCTTTTGCAAAATCTTCGAATCAAGGCAAGGCTTTCCCTGGCTCCCAATCGTTTAACGGCACGCTTTGCCATGCGTCTTGCTAAACCCGGTGAAATTTTCAGCGTTTGTGAGGAAGAGAGACAGAGCTTTCTGGACTCACAAAGTCCGACCTTTCTTCCTCTGTCTCAGAAGACTCTCAAAAAACTGGATCAACTGGGATTGGTTACTTTTGGTCAGCTGGCCGGATTAAGCTATCAGGACCTTCGAAAGCAGTTTCGTGAGGAAGGAGAACTTTTGTACTCCTGGTCAAGAGGAAAGGATTTTCGGCCGGTTCAAGCCTTGATTGAAGAAGAAAAGCCAGAGCTTTCTGTTTATTTGGAAAGCGCTTTGCTTGATGTGAAGAGTCTTTTTCATCATTTGTGTGAAAATTTGGATAAGCTTTTTTCCGTGCTAAGACCTCGAAGATTAAAGACCTCTCGTATCTGTATGAATTTTCGTTTGGAAAACTCTTCAGGGAGTTATCTTGAACTTGGTCTGAGTGAGCCTGGAGACCAACTTGATGATTGTCGCAAGCTTCTTTTTAAAAAGTTGACCCAAAACAGGTTTGACAGTCCGGTGGTGTTTTATCATATCCATCTTCGAGAGCTTGTGCAGGAAAGGAAAGAACAGCTGTCTTTGAGCTCTTATTTTGCAGCCCGGCGAAGCGGTTTTGTAAGACTCAAACGTAGTCTGGAGCGTGTTTTGAGTAAAGGGTTTTCGGTTTTTCAACCGGAGCTGCTGTTTCTGGAGTCAAGGCTTCCTGAACGCCGAGCTTGTTTGAAGCATATTCGTAATGAAAACTTGCGAAGATCTCTTTATCAGCCTCGTCAATTGAAGGTTCGTGCTGATAGCCAGGGCAGTCCTCATCGAGTGAAAACAAGGGAAGGTTTTCAACTGGTAATCAAAGTTCTTGAACAGTGGTTGATTGAAGAGGATTGGTGGGACAAAGTTCCCATTCGAAGAAGATATTTTCGGGTTTTACTTTCTAATCAGCAGGTTCTGGACCTATTTCAAGACCTCAGGAGTCGGAGATGGTTTCGACAGAGGATTTGAGCAAGAATCCAATTCCTTATGCAGAGCTTCACGCCAGGAGCTATTTCTCTTTTCTTGAAGCCTCCTCAAGCCCTCAGGACCTGGTTGGTGAAGCCTTTAGACTGGGATACCAGGGAATTGCTTTGACTGATCTTTGCGGTCTTTACGGAGTGATACCTTTCGCAAAGGAGGCCAAGGACCTGGGGATGCACTGGATTGCTGGAAGCTCTATGGTTATGGAAGACGGGGTTGAGCTGGTTTTACTGGCCAGGAGTCAAGCAGGTTATGAGAGTCTTTGTCGCCATATCAGTTTGGCTCGACATCGATGTGAAAAAGGTAAGTTTCTGTACCTATGGGAAGATCTTCTGGAGGGAGACTGGAGCGACTGGATTTGTCTTGTTGGAGCCAAGTTTGGGAGGATGAGACAAGAGCTTGAGGCTGGAAATCAAATCTTTATTGAAGAGAGACTACTTCAACTGAAGGAGCGTTTTTTTGCAAATGGTAACGCAGACTGTCTATATCTGGAGTTAAATCATCATCAGGAAAGAGGAGATGAGCAGCGAATTAGAAATCAACTGGAGTGGTCTCGCAAACTGGAGATTCCTGTTGTTGCGGCAGGGGCAGCTCATTATGCTTCAAGAGATCAGGCAGCTCTGAGAGATATTCTTCTTTGTATTAAGCATCGATTGAGACTGGATGAAAAGGAGGCTTATGATCGGCGTTTTGGAAACTTTGAGTATGGTTTGAGAGAGTTTGACAGACTGAAAGAATTGTTCAGGGAAGTACCGGAAGCTCTTTACAGGTCTGTTGAAATTGCGAATTCCTGTCAAGTAGATTTGAACTTTGAAGCGTATCGCTTTCCGGAGTTTCCTGTACCCAAAGATCACACGGTCGATAGTTATTTGAGACTCCTTTGTGAGGAAGGCCTTGAGCGCAAGTATCCAAATCCAAAGGAGGAGGTTCTTGAGCGTCTTGAAGAGGAACTGGCTTTAATCTCTCAAAAGAAACTGTCGGGTTATTTTCTGGTAGTTTGGGATCTGGTGCAATTCGCCCTGAAAAGAGGTGTGCGTTGTCAGGGAAGAGGAAGCGCGGCCAATTCCATGGTGGCCTATCTTCTTCAGATAATGCCAGTTGACCCAATCAAACATGGGTTGTTCTTCGGGCGATTTTTAAATGAAGAGACCGAAACAAGCCCTGATATTGATCTGGATTTCGCATCTACCCCTTCAACGGGAAGGCCTGACCGGGAAGAGGTCATTCAATATGTTTATTCTCGTTATGGTGCAGATCACGTGGCTATGGTCTGCACTATGATCACCTTCCGCGCCCGCAGTGCAATTCGTGAAGTGGGTCAGGTTCTGGGAATGCCAGAGAAGATTTTGGATAAGATGGCTAAAATGACAGGTAGCTACTCCTATGAGAATGCCTTTGCAGAGATCTCTCTTGTGGATGATTTGCAGGAATACACTCGCAGCAGAAACTGGAAGCTTTTTCATGAGATGGTTGATCAGATTATTGATGTTCCCCGTCATCTTTCCATTCATGTTGGGGGAATGCTGATTTCTTCCCTGGAGTTAAATCGAGTCGTTCCATTAGAGCCAGCTCGGATGAATAACAGAGTGGTTTGCCAGTGGGATAAGGACATGGTCGAAGACGCAGGTTTGGTGAAGGTAGATCTGCTGGGTTTAAGAATGCTTTCAGTACTTGAAGAGACTCGGGAGTTAATTCATGAAGATCAGGGTATCGATGTAGACCTTGAGTTTATTCCCAGAGAAGATGAGCAGGTTTTTAAGATGATTTCCGAGGCTGATACGGTGGGTGTCTTCCAGGTAGAGTCAAGAGCCCAAATGCAAAGTTTACCCAGGACCACTCCTTCGAGTTTTGAGGAATTGGCAGTTCAGGTTGCCATTATTCGACCGGGCCCATTGCAGGGAAAGATGGTGAATCCATACATTCGTCGCAAGCACGGAGAGGAGCCGGTAGAGTATCTCCATCCGTTACTGAAGCCAGTGTTGGAAGAAACCTTGGGTGTTATTCTTTTTCAGGAACAGGTGTTGAAGGTAGCAGTTACTCTTGCGGGATTTCGACCGGGTCAGGCAGAACAATTGCGAAAGGCAATGAGTCGTAAGCGCTCTCGTGCTTTTATGCAAAAGCTTGAAAAGGAGTTCTTTGAGGGTTGCAGGCGAAACCCTGTCGCTGTTGATGAAGAGGAGGCCAAAAAGGTTTTTCAGTCTTTGCAGGGTTTTGCCCTGTATGGCTTTTGCAAGTCTCACGCTTTGGCTTTTGCAAATATCTCTTATTTGAGTGCTTATCTCAGGCGATACTTTCCAGCAGCTTTTACGGCTTCTTTACTCAACAATCAACCGATGGGATTTTATCCGAGAGCTGTATTGCTGCGAGATGCCAAGCGCATGGGCGTCGAATTTCTGCCTGTGGACCTGAAAGACAGCAGGCCTTGGTGTCATTTACAGGATGGGCGAGTTCGACTTGGGCTTTGCCTGACAAAGTCTTTGGGACTCGATCAGGCAAAGAAAATTGTAGAAGAAAGATCACTAAGAGACTTTGAAGGTTTGTCAGACTTTGTCAGGAGGACTCAAACCCCGGTAAATGTATGTACAAAATTGATTCAATCCGGTGCAATGGATTGCTTTGGTTTGGATCGAAGAGAGCTTTTGTGGCAGTTGGGCCTGCTGTTTTCTCCTGATTTTCAATGGCAGTCTGTCTTGAATGAAGGACTGAAAACTCCTGAACTTCCCTTGAGTACAAGCTGGGATCAGTTGAAGTCGGAGACAGAAGTCTTGGGGTTTGGTACAAAGAATCATCCCTTGCAGTTTTTTAGAAAGGAGTTTCAATCTCGGGGCATTGGAGGTTATAAACTGTTGAACAGTAAACCGGATGGAGCTGATTTGAGCATTGCGGGAATGGTGGTTTGTCGCCAAAGGCCACCGACTGCCAAAGGCTTTGGCTTTTTGACTCTTGAGGACGAGGATGGAATGATGAATATCATTGTTCCACCCGATGTTTATGATTCTTGTCGCTTGTACTTTCGAAGATCCCCTTTGCTGATTGTGAAAGGCTTTCGCATCTCGAGGGACGGTGTGGTCAATCTAAAAGCGAGGTCACTGCATCCAATGCAACTTGGCAATGAGAATACACAAGGCTCTTTGTCCTTTGCCTGAAGCGAATTTCAAGCTTTGAAGCACTTGGAACTGCTGAGTTTCATGATGTATATAGCGTGGGAAGGACTTGAAACTATATTCATAATCCCTGCTAATGTGAGTGCAAAATCATTGGTGGAAAATCAGGGGTGGAAAATCTTGAACAGTGATAAGAAAACCAAAGTTCTGGTCGTTGAAGATGAGTTAAGTACGGCCACATTGCTGACACAGGGACTCACAAATAAAGGCTATGAAGTACGGCAAACTCACACAATGGTAGACTTTATCGATCTTCTGGATGAATATGAGCCGGATGTGGTTCTTCTGGATCAGGAACTTCCAGATGGTAGTGGACTTGATGTTTACGAAAATATTCCACTGGATTTAAGGCCGGCAGTATTAATGATCACTGCACATGCCACCGTTGATCTCACCCTGTCCTTTCTAAAGGCCGGCGGAGGAGATTTGATCACTAAACCTGTTGATGTTTTGATGCTTGATTATCGCATTCAAAAGGTTCTGCAGCAGAGAAAGTTGGAAAAGTCTCTGGAAGAATCCCGGGAGACAAACCGGGAGTTGCTGGGAAAGCTACAGAGCATCGAGTCTACAGTAGGTGAAGAAGGTATCGCGGTAGACTACTTTTTGGAAAAGCTAACCAACAAAGAAATCTCGGGCTTGACTCAGGAACAAAAAGAAGAACTGGCATCAGAAGTAGACTCCTGGATTGCATCATTGCACTCCTTCAAGAGTCAACTCGACTAGAATTCCTGCCAACTGAGTTTCCAAATTAAAGATTGCCTTCCAGGAGACCTCCATCAAATCTGATCATCCGAAAAAGAGTACCACAGGAACAGCAGAGAAAGTGGAGTAGTAAACACCAATGCATAGTATGGGTCATGTGCAAGGTAGATCAGGTAATACAAGGAACTGGCACAAAAGAAGTAGTGCACACGACTGGCTTTGAATTTAAGGAAGGCCGGAACTGCCATCAACAAATACCAGGGGTTATTCACAGGAGTGAAAAGAAAGAATCCCAGGGTTGCCCATAAAATTATCTTTGGAGAACGCCCGAACCTGAGAAAAACACCAATAATCCAGAGAGCAAGAAGGAGTACAAACAGGTAACGTAACTGCAGGACTTGCTCAGGAGTGGCTTCAATAGTGTCTTGTATCAAGATTCGAAGACCTGTAAAGAGGCCGTTGTTGAACTCCCAAACGTTGGCAAAAGTAGATAGAGAAGCATCTGTATCAAAACGCTGCGGGAACCAAAGGTAAGAGCCCCATTCCATACAAACCCAGCTGCCTAGAGTGGTTAGAAGAATATAGGGTGAGCAAAACGGTAGAAAAATTAAAGCGTACCCTTTGAGGTGAATAGCCAAACCTTGAAATATGCCCGCCAGAAAAATTCTACCCCTCTCCTGAAAACACAAAAACAATAGAATGGAGAGCCCAATCCATAGATCGTAATGTCGATTGTAATAAGCCTCCTGAAGTACAAGTGGATGAATCCACCAAAACAAGGCAAAATTCCGGTCAATCAGATTGCGGGCTAAAAGGAATAATAAAACAAGCAATTCCAGACCCAATGCAAAAAGGTTGAGACTGAAAGGACTTCCCACATAGGAAAAAATCTGGATCACAATGGGTGGATAAATTCCACTCATCCACGCAAACCCGGCATTCACTGCCCAGCTTTTCACCAAAATTCGATCAGGAATATCAGGGTTTTCGTCAAGATATACCCCGTAGTCATAGGGACTGACCAGATAAGGATTCATCCCGGATTGAAGCGTTTCACCTTCCACATAATAGCGATAGAAGTCGTCTTCAAACAAACCATTGGAGAAACAACTCATCAGACGGAAAAACAGGCCAACAGCTATAAGGCTCAATAAAATCAGGCGAGAAAACTCAGTTTTTTTTAAGCTCAGGAAGTAAGCATAAGAGATAGTGAAAAGAAAGTAGCTGAGAAAGAGAAACCACTCCAGATAAAAAACTTCATAGCTTTTCACAAAAGTATGGAGACCGGCTCCGACAGTATAGAGAACGATACTTAACAAAAGAAATTGGCTTGCACTCAGTGGGCCGGCTTGTATTAGCTTGTTTAACTGCATTCTGTTTTCTATTTGTCTGGCAAGATTCGTAAGTCTTGGGCGTGAGGCAGAGTCAATGCAAGATTAGTCTCACATTGCGTGAGAAGTGGGAGCATAATAAAACAGTTCATGAATTGCCAGTCTTTGGGGCACAAGCTCTGCTGGTTAGAATCGTGAGTGTTGGGAAATAGGGAATTGGAAAGGTCTATGTGTAAAGAAATCAAGCTGGCAAAATATATAATAGTTGCCCTGCTGGTTTTCGCGACTTCAGTTGCGACTATCGGGGCCTCAGGTACTTTTATCTATCCTCCTCCACCAAAGGTTAATGTTGAGGTTGATCAGGCGACTCTGGATAAAGGAAAGCAATTGTTTGAAAAGGAGACGGCCGGGCAGTCCTGTAAAGGGTGCCACAGTAAAGGTGGCAGCAATCGTTTTCGTCGAAGCAAACTGGCAAGAGTTCTCAACAAGACCAAAAGATGGCACAAGAAAGGCTCCGGAACAGATTTGAGTCAACTCAACGAGTCTGAACTGAAAGCTGTTCAATTGTTTTTGGCTGACAAGTTTCGATTAATGGATTACTTGAAGTAAGGGAAAAAGATGAGAGCATTACTAATATTTACAATCCTGGTTTCTCCCTTATTCGCAAACCCTTGGGCATCAGGCAGAGGGAATCGCTACTTTTCACTCAGTTACTCCACCGCAAATTATGATCGTATTTATCTCAACGACAAGCAGTTTCACTTCTCAAATCAGGAAGTGACAAACGAGTCCTGGGATATGGGGTATTACTACGGCATGAATGACCGTGACACCCTGATTCTTACGAGCAAATACTCCAATATTGGAGCTTTCGCGCCTATCCCTGGCCCAGGAACATCTCAATGGACGGATACATATCTCGGTATGAAGCGAACCTACCGTTCAGGTAAAATCTCCCAGGCTTGGGAGTTGGGTTATATGAGTCCGACAAATTACGATGCAAAGACTATCACTGCACCCGGGTACGGTGAATCCGAAATCGTAGCAGCATGGCACTGGGGAAAAGTGAATAATATGTCCAACTTCATTTCCTTTTCTGCACGTTATCGAAAGAGAGACAACGCAGCTCCCAATGCTGCTCAACTAAGTTTCGAATACATCAAGAAGATTAAAGAAAAGCTAACAGGCCGAGTAATTGCCTTTTACGATGAACAGTTTAGTGCTGTAAACCTCTTCGATGCCATGACTGGATGGACGAACTTCTCTTTTCATCGCAAGGATGAATCCCAGTTGATTGGAGCTTTGGCTTTTGCTTACAAACTGAAGCCTGGTCTGGATGCCAACTTTCAAATTGCTCACAAGTTTGATGGGCGTAATACAGATGCATCTGATCGCTCCATTACAGTTGGCCTGGGCTGGAGTTTTTAGGAGAGTAATTTGTCCGGTCTGAGACGGGTGCGACTGACACCCCTGTATAGAAAGTTTAGCCTAAGCTTAATCAAGAGGCTGAGCGTTCTTTTGCTCTTGACCCTGGTAATCCTTGTTCCCATCGAATTGACCCTTTACAGGCAAACTGCAAATCGGGAATACAAAAAGGTTCAACAGAGAGTAGCTGAAAGACTAAAGGCCATTGCTTCCACCGCAATTCTGACAATTGACGGAGAAAAACATCTTGAGGTTTTTGGTAAAGGTGATGAGTCTCTAAGCGAATTTCAGGATTTGCGTGAGTCCCTTAGAGCTGTACACAGACAAAACAGTCTGACTGATGAAATCTATACCTTAAGACTGGAAGACGAAGAAAAGCGCCTGGCCAAGTTCGTCGTTATGTCAGGCCCAAAGCCATACATAGGAGATGGCTATATTGTTCCTGTAGAGATGATGAAGACTTTCAAGGAAGGGCAAGTTGTCGTCACTGACTTTTACACGTCCAAATCTATTGAGGGTGGACGTTGGATGAGTGTTTTTGCACCAATAAAAGAGCCGGACAGTGAGTACTATGCAGTATTGGAAGTAGATATTTCTGTGGAAAATCTACTGCTGATCTACGAGAACGATATTATCAACCTGCGAAATCTGGCTTTGGGTCGTTATCTCGCGTTGGTTCTGGTCTTTTTGGCTTTGAATACCCTTTTGTTTGTTACCGTGCGGAAAAACGTTCTGGAAGAGATTGATCGTCCTTTGGAGACAATTGTGGACTTCGTTCACTCTGTAAAGGATGGAAATTTGCTTGAAAAGCTGCAAATTACCAGTGGAGATGAGATGGAATTGCTGGGTGATGCACTTAATGAGATGGTTGAAGGTTTGAAGCAAAAGCAGGCCATGTCAAAATTTCTGACAGATATGGAACTTGCAGAAGTGAATGATGTTTTGGAGCAGGGTGGAGAAGTCATTGCCGGTGGGGCGAAGCGCGATTGTACGGTTTTGTTTTCTGATATCAGAAACTTCACAAGCATCTCAGAAAGCTGTGATCCATCAGTAATTATTCGTTCATTGAACATGTACTTTGATGTGATGATTCCAATCATTGAGAAGTATGGCGGTAGCCTGGACAAGTTGATTGGTGATGCCATTATGGCAGTTTTTGAATATCGAGAAGGTTATGACCATGCATCTTCAGCATTACTGGCCGCAATTGAAATGCAATCGAGTTTGCCAGGCTTGAGGGATCAAATGACCAAAGCCGGTTTACCTGAGTTTCACGCAGGTTTTGGTATCAACTCAGGAGAGGCTGTTGTTGGAAATGTAGGAACTAAAAATCAACTTTCCCGCACAGTTCTGGGAGATGCTGTCAATCTCTCCGCAAGAGTAGAATCTCTTTCCAAAGATGGGAAAGACTCAAAAATACTTTTCACTGAATTTACTCTGGCTGCTCTGAAAACGGAAATTGAATATGACTTCTTACTGGAGGCGACTGTCAAAGGAAAAAGTAAGCCAGTCAAAATTTATGAAGTTTCCTTTAGTAAGCTTTATGACTGGGATTCACAATTGTCCTGAAATTCAGTGAACTGCTGTTCCATTGATGCCAAAATCTAGTATGGTGAAACTGGTATATGTACAGTGCGAGACAAGTTAGATAGCTTGAATCCAACCGTTATCAGGAATCTATTCTGCGTAAATCCGATATAAATTTCTATCATACAGAATCAGGAGTTTGTGTTGAGCATCGAATTTACACAAACTTACACTTCCCTGAAAGCGCCTTTAGCTGCGAAAGTCTCGCGAATCATTCTCAGGGGCATGCTTCTCTTTAGCGTTCTCGCCATTTTCCTGACTGCGGCGATCGAATATAAACTCTAAAAAGAAACTGCAGAGCGTAATCTAGATAATTTAAGAGAAAGTATCAAGCAGCGTCTGGCAGCTGTAGGAGAGACCACAGTCACGTTTCTCGATCGGGAGAAACACGACGCAATATTTGACTTCTGGGACTTTCAACTTGAGGACTTTCAGCATGTAAAGAATCAACTTTTGCAGGTTCAGAAATCCAACCAACTCAAGGAAGCTCTGTACACCTTGAGGTTGGAAGATGAAGAAAAGAGAATCGCAAAGTTTGTTGCCATGACTGATTTATCCCAGGGGAAGCCCTACATCGGAGTGGACTACGTTTTCCCTAAGGCCATGCTAAGAGCATTCAAGAAAGGTGAAACAGTTTATACGGACATCTATGTGAGTAAGTCGGTTGAAGGTGGCCGCTGGATGAGTGTGTTTGTACCTTTTGAAGAGCCAAGCAGCGATGATTATGCTGTATTGGAAGTGGATATTTCCCTCGAGAATCTACTTTTGGAAGTAGAGAGCAAAAACAGGCAACTGATGCTTGTTCACTTATCCATTGCTATTGGGCTGCTACTGGTTTTTATTGCTTTGTACTTTCTAACGCAAAGATTGATACATCGAACCCTGCTGTCCGAGGTGAATCTACCATTGGCGACCTTCATGAATCATATAGATCAGATTCAAAAAGGAAGCGAGGTCCAAAAGCTTCAGATCAATACGGGTTGTGAATTGGAGGTTCTGGCAGAACACTTCTCAATAATGTACTCAACAATTCAGGAGAAACAGCAAGAATTGAGCAATCTGAACCTCTCCCTTGAGGACAAGGTGAAAGAGCAGACTGCAAGTATTCGAAATCTCCTCGATAACGCTGGGCAGGGATTCCTGTCCTTTGAACCTGATTATCTGATATTGCCGGGCTACTCGCGAGAATGCATCAATTTACTGGGAAGCGAATTGGGCTCAAATGTTGATGTCAGTGCATTACTGTTTGCAGATTCAGGGGAAATTCAAGAGTTTAAAGAGTGGATGGATAAGGGGTTTGATGAGGACTTTGATTTTGATCTGGTGAATGAACTTGCACCGAAAGAGTTTGAGATCGAGGGTAGATTTATGGAAGTACAATACCGTCGAATTGTTTCCAGGGATAGTCTTCTTGTCATGATGATTCTCACAGACGTGACCGAGAAGAAGGAACTTCAAAATATGGCAGCTCGTGAAGAGAATTTGATGAAGCGTATTTTGCGAACCCTGCAATATCCAGATCAGTTCACGGACTTTGTAAAAGAATAGGAAGACTATGAAGGATATCTTGAAAGTTCAGGAATTCTCGATCAGATGGATGGAAAGCTGGAGAGTGAGCAGTTAGGGACTTTGTTTCGGCTGGCCCACACTATCAAGGGGAATGCAGGATCCTTCGAGTTTGAGGCAATAGTGTATGCTTTCCATGAACTTGAATCTCAGTTGCAAGACCTTAAAGAAGGTAAGGAGAATGAGGATTGTGATTTGATGACAATGGTCCAAAACTGTTCTGAAGCCTATTCAAGTACTATGCAGGAAATACGAACGACACTTGGGGATTCCCTGGACTGGGAGGAAAAACGAGTCCGAATTCCCGAACGGGAGTTTAAGAATCTGCTTGAGCAGATCAAGAGCAGTCATCCTCAAGTTTATGAGAACTTTGTCCCTTATGTACAAAAGAAGTTCTGTGAGTTGATGACCCAATATGAACTTCTGGTCGACGAGTTGTCCATGCGTTTGGAGAAGCCTATGATAATAGAGGGCGGGGACTTCTTTGTTGATCACAATGACTATTCAAAAGTTGTGGGAACCATGGTTCATATTTTCGACAAGCTGAGATGGCGGTGGAATTCACCCTCAAAGACTTCGAGGTGTCTTAAAAGCAAAAGGGATTTACAACGAAGCAGAACTTGAAAAACTCAGCGATCAGCAAGTCATCGAGTCAATTTTTCTGCCTTCATTTTCGAGCCGGGAAGAAGTCAGTGACACCTCTGGAAGAGGAGTTGGGCTGGATGCTCTGAAGGTTGCCCTTGATGAGATGGGTGGCACGATTACTGTCAGTAGTGAAATAGACGCAGGAACTCGCTTTGAAATGAAACTTCCTTTGCTTTCCTGACGTAGTAAATTTAAGACATTGACAGATTGAACTGAGTGGTTAAAATTTTGTCATTGAAGATTTAATTTATCAGGAGAACAACGTGAATTTGAAGAAAACCATACTTTCCGTCCTGGGAGTTTCAATACTCTCTACAACCTCAACTATCGCAGTAGATTTCGCTGATGGTATTGACAAACTTCGTCAGAGTGTAGAATTTCGTAAAAAAGCTATCGATGTAGAGAAATACCTTGAGCCTCTCGAGAGCTATACTGATGAGAGAGGCAACGACTATTTATTTTTCACCAAGAATCACGAAGGGATTCCTGTTTACGGTGAGAAGAAAGTGGTTGTTCTTGAGGCTGGTGGTTTCAGTCCCATGTACTTGAACCCGCTTCAAAGTCTAAGCGCTGATGAAATCACTTTCATGGAAAATCATGAAAGCAGAGAGTACGAAACTAACATCGGGCTGGAAGAAGCCTTTACAATTGCCATCAAGGATATGCGACAAAGCAAGGCGATTCTCCATGAAGCCCTTCCAAGTCATCTGGCAAAAGCTGGACAGAAGTTTCTCTATCGCGATGGGGATGATTACAAGCAAGTTTGGCATGTTGTTCTTCCTGGTCTGTATGATGGACTAAAGTCATCTTTTGATTATTTCATTAATACTGAAGATGGAAGCGTTGTGGACAAAGTGCGTAATATCTATGACATTGACGGTTCCGGGTATGACCTGACAGAAGGAACTTTGCACACTTTCCCCGTTGAAGAGGAAGATGGTAAGAAAATCCTGAAAGACAGCGGTCGTAAACTCAATGTTTACAATTCTAGTCAGGGTAAGTTTTCTGCTGATGATGATGGAGTCTGGGAAGACGAAGGCGAAACCAGAAAAGAAAACCAAAGAGCCGAGGTTGAACTATATCTAAATATGGCTCGAACCATCGACTACTTCAAAGACACTCACAACTTCACCTGGAAAAACGGTTCTGCAGACGTTCAAGCAACAGCTCACGTTAGAACAAACTTCAACAATGCCTACTACAGCAGTTGGCAGGGAGGATTCTTTTTCGGAGACGGAAGCGGTGATGCAAAAGGTTTCGATTACCTGACCAAAGGTCTTGATGTGGCAGCGCACGAGTTTACGCACGGTGTGATCAACGTATTGTCCCCACTCACCTACTCTGGTGAATCCGGAGCTTTGAATGAGCACATTGCCGACTTCTTTGGAGCAATGGTTGATGCTGACGAATGGCAAATGGGTGACAACATTACAATTGGTGACAATCCTGCGCTGAGAAATATGAAGGACCCGACTCGAGGTAAAGGAAATCTCATTACTGAGGGTATGAGCTACAACGACTGGGTAAAGATGCACAAGGACAACAACATCCTTTGGAGACTTTATCCTGATCGCGTGAGCAAGAAAATCCTTGCCAACGGTTGGGGACAAGACAACGGTGGAGTCCACATCAATTCTTCGATTTTCAACAAGTTTGCCTACCTGGCGACAACAGGGGAAGAAATCGGGGAAGAAGGTCTCGGACGCGATTTGATGTCTTCTTTGTACATGAGGCTAATGAGAAGCAAGACCCTCTCTAGCAGAGAGTCATTCCAGGGCTTCAGGGACAAGTTCATGGCTAACGCCGAGATTCATCTTGCAGACCACGAAGCAAAAGATCAGCATCTGAACACTTTGACCAAAGCGTTTGCAGCGATTGATCTGTAAAATTTAGATTCATTCAATGAAAAAGGACTCCTGACCAGGAGTCCTTTTTTGTTTTGAGGGGTAAACTCACCTGCGCCAAGGCGCAATATACATCTTACAGGTCCGAAAAGAAGATCTTTCAGTTGGACAGAAAGTTTCTGCGACTTCTTAATGAGCCAATCTTCTGCACTCATTCCAGCCGGCTCTAAAGTAGCTTGAGAAACTACAAGCAGAAGGGCTACTTGAAAGAGCAATTCATTCAAAAAATCAATCATTGATGATTGTTTTGTGTACCTTCCCTTATCTCCAGCTTGAACTGAAACTAACCAACTGGTTTGATGAAGTCAGTACTTTCAACAGGGAGTGAATATGATTCGCAGTTTGGTTCTTTTTTTGGCTCTAACGGCCAGTTGTTTTGCAGTGGATTACTATCGTGGCTACGATATTCCAGGCTATTACGGAAACACTTCACCTTTCTACTTTCAGGATCATGGCTATGTGCCAGCCAAAGGCTATGGATATCATCACTATCGTCCCTGTTGCACCAGTCATCGCAAGAAGAAGATCTACAAGGTGCGGGTTGGTACGGACCGCTGTTGCAATCCTGTGTATGAGCACAGAGTGAAGTATGAGGATGTTGACCCTTGCAAGAGAAAAGGCAAGAGAGGTTTCTTCAAACGTCTGATTCGACTCGATTTCTAGAGTATTTCGCCTCGACTTCCAGTGCGATTCGACTTTCAGATCGATTCGCCTCGACTTTTCGTTTGACTTGCTTCGATTCCAGAGCGCGAGTCACTTCAAAGCAATTAGTAAGAAGATTTTTCAAGCGGGATATACAGACCGGTTTTCTCGATGGACTTTTCCGACCTGCTCCACTGTAGTTCATCGATAGAACTCATGAAGGTGTACCGGGCCTTCGTGCTAGAACTTCTGGTTTAGAAAACACTTTCCTCAGTTGCTGGACTTGTATTCCTTTGTAGCGAATTGAGATCTATAGCTTATAAACCTTGCCAGAAAGCTCAATCACTGAAGCTTTACAAGCTCAGTTCCTGGTGAACCTCTTTTGTTTGAATACCGTCTCAAAGCCTCTCTTGAGGCCAGTTCACCTAACTATTTGTTAAATTTTTTCAAAAATTGACAACAACAAATAGTTAATTTTACCGGTCCATACAAAACAAGTAGAATCTCCTATGGAATTCTTCGAACTCACAGATACGGGTATGGACTTGGACAAACAAACTTGTCCTATAATCATAGGAGTGGATCAAGAAAAACCAAGGATGGTATTCGAGAAAATTGATCCGCAGCCAATTAAGGCACTATTTTCCAAGGAGAGGCAAATGAAGAAGACATGGAAGACGATCTTGACCTTTATGGTCTTGAGCATGGGTCTGTTTACAGCGGATGCACAGGCAGAGCACTGGGATGACTATCCCCTGCAAAGAAGTCTGTGGCAAAGACATTATGAAGCTCCATGGCACTACAGCCATGGCCAGTACGTTTACTATAACCCCAGGTTAACTGCGAGTAGCGCTCCGTACAACTTCTATGAGAAGCCAAAAGTAAAGAAGAGAAGCTGCTGTTGCACACCACAGCGCAAGGTACGCAAGTACAATCGCAGAGTGGTTTATCAACCAGCGCGCTATTACAGCGGACATTGCAGTGATAATTATTACCGGGCCAGACGTTACAAGACTTGCTGTCGCTAAAAAGTAAGGGAGAACAACAATGAAGTTAGCAATACTCTTGATTTTGACCATGATAAGTGCCGTAAGTGCGGATCGATACTATGTTTACCCAAAGTACAGCTCTTGCTGCAATAAAGTAGAGTCACGGGCTGTTCGATACCATGCCAACACGAAAAACTGTTGCAAGCGTACCTCTTGTCGAACCTGCTCCACACATAACAATGTGGTCAAGGAGATTAACGGCGGTACACCTCGCTATGTAACCAATGGAACCTATACTGTTTGTAACCAACCTCAAGACCGTCGCAGATTGACAGAAAACTACGGTTGGTCCTGGAACAGGATGCAACCTTACTATAGAAAGGTTCCCATTTACCTTGATGAAAGGCCCTCTTCTCACCGATACAATTACTCAGAAGACGATTATGCTTTCTCCAGAGATAGAGCACGTCGAGCGTATTACTATTGGTAAGAAGGACTGTTAACCAATGACCCGGCTTAACATTTTGTTAGTTCTTGCAGGACTTGCTCTGAACCTGGCTGTGCCAGGTGCAAATGACTGCAGGTATTATAAAAACTGTGGAATGTACTCCTCTGAACCCTACAAGGTGACCTACTCCTACCCTTCTGAACATTGGGGCTACGAGAAGCGTTTTGAGGACAACAGGGTTGTCTTGAAGGCTCGAGAGCTGGAAACAGCTGAAGAGTACCGACATCCTCTTCCACCGATTAACCAAAGCATTCAGTTTCAGATTGAAGATGTGTTTGCTTTGGGAGGGCGTGTACATCACTACGCGACAACAATCGAAGACGAGCAGGGTCGCGAACATTTTCTTAGATTAGAGTGGAATTCACACTTCAAAACAAAGGATCGGAGTCTCTTCTTCCTCAAAAGAAGAAAGGTCCGGCACTATGTGAAAGTGACTTTAAACGACAAGCTTCTTTTCCTCATTGATGATGAGGTGGATAAGGGAGCTTATGATTATGAAGACTTTTTCCGGGTTGGCAATCGCAAGTACCGCATTATGGTGAGTATGCAATCTCATCGTGACAACTACTATTTTGGTGCCACCCTGGTTGATACTTACTGACCGGGAGCGATCCCGCAAATCGCACCGTACGGTTCTGCCGTGCGGTGCTTTTTTTAATCAAGAAAGTCTTGTATCCAGAGAGGGAGAAACTGCTCTTTAAACCTTCCCTGCATAGGTGTCGCAACGAGCTCATCACCTTCCAGCACGCAGTAAGGTGCGTCCATACAGATTTTTAAATCCATGGCTTCTCCCTTTTCAGGGAGATGACTGTAAAGCTCGTCTCCATGCAGCTTTGTGAGTAGATATCCTTTGCATGTGATATTCTCCTCACCATCTTCACCTTCGAAGCGAGCCAGAATGATGACAGACATATACTTTTCGTGGATCTCTGCCAGACCCAGAAACTCACAGTCAACGAGGACAAGTTCCACTTTGGGTTTGACCCGCAATGAGTAGAGCAGATAAAACCCCAGATCCAGATAAAAGCGATCGGGCTCCGGTGGGACCTTCATTCTGTGAACTTGCAGTTTCTTGATTTCTTCAGGAGTCATTTTCTGGAAGTCTTTGCTGATTTAAGCCATTGTATCGATCTGATCAATAATCTTTTGAAGAAAGTCATCAGGAGTTAAACCTTCTGCCTCTCCTTCAAAGTTCAGGGCGATACGGTGTCGAAAAGTTGGAGGAACCATCTTTACAATGTCTTCCCTTTCAATGTGGTAGCGACCATTGAAATAGGCATGAGCCTTACTCGCCATGATCAATGATTGAAGTCCACGAGGGCCGACCCCATAGTGGGCATATTTCCTGGCTATGTTTGAACTGTACTGGCTGTCAGGCTGTGTAGCCAGCACCAGTTTACAAGCCAGCTCATTGAGGTGGCTGGCAATAGGTACATCCCTGATATTCTTTTGAATCTCTCTGATGCTGGGAACATCTACAACAGGAAACAATTCTATGTTTTGATTACTGGTGGTGCTTTCCACAATCTTCATAAGAGTTTGAAGATCGGGAAAAGGTACATCGATTTTGAAGAAAAAACGATCCAGTTGCGCTTCGGGTAGTTTGTAGGTCCCATCCATTTCCAAAGGGTTTTGTGTACCCATTACGAAAAAGGGCTTTTCCAACGAATGAGACTTACCAGCAACACTGATGGAGCCCTCCCCCATTGCTTCAAGCAAAGCACTTTGTGTTTTAGCAGTCGCGCGATTGATTTCATCAGCAAGTACCAGATTGGCAAAAAGTGGTCCTTTTTGAAATCTGAAGACTCTTTCACCGGAGTCCAACTGGTGAATCACTGTTGTTCCAATGATATCCGCCGGCATTAGGTCCGGAGTGAATTGGATCCGGTTGTACTTGATATTGAGGACTTTTGAGAAGGTTTTTACCAGGAGAGTTTTCCCAAGACCAGGGACACCTTCCAGTAAAACATGGCCAGAACAGAAGAATGCAATAATCACTTGCTCGATGAGCTCATCACTTCCCAAAATGACTTTGGAAACTTCCCGTTTGATATTTTGAAAAACCAGTTTCGGATCAATCATATGCGATTCTTAATTTCAGTCTGTAGGACAATGATCGGAGTATAGCAGTTCCCTGAATCATGTCAAAATACCATAGTTTCTGACTAACAATTCAGTGGCCAGACATTGACTCATCCTGAGTGCGTTTGAGGAGTTATTCAGGGTACTTGTTGGGTTTGCAGCAGCACCCTGGAGGTTGAACTTTGAATGAGGAGTAAGTCAGTCAAGGAGTCGGAGTTGAACTGAGTTGGAAGAACACTGGTGACAAATGGGGGAAGTGTCAGTTCCTTCTGGCTCCTCACCAGATTTTTGTCTTCCAGGATTGCAAAGGGATAGGCTTTTGAGCCCGAGCTTTGTGAATTGGCTTTATCCAGGATTAAAATTTCTCGAGGGAGAGTCCCGTTGGCCTCAATTTTTATGATTTCAAAGGGTCCTGTCGCAGTAAGAGGAAGAGTCACGCTGGAGCTTAACTGCAATAGATGAGTGCTGTCCTGCTTGTAAAATCTCAACTCTTTGTTGCAGAGAGTGATTAAGTCTTGAAGTGAGTCGGTACTGTAGTTCCCAGTGGAGCCCTGCTCGCAAAGATGTGAGTCGGGGAGCAGCTGTCGCAGACTAAATTGCAGATTGGAAAGATTCTGCAGAAAGTGAATCCCGCTGAGACTGGAGGAAGCTTGCGTGGATTGAAAGACCAGCAAGTCATCCAGTTGATCTCCGGTTAAATCTCCACTCAACCACAGTCTGGAACTGGTAAACGCTGGGTGTTGTACTGATCTGGTTCGTAAAGTCAGAGGGTTATTGGAGAGAGTGTCCAGGACAAGGAAAGCAGAGTTGCTAGTGTGATAGGCGAGACTTGATCTTGTACTAGTTTGAAATCGCCCTGTGGAGAATCCAAAGGGTACCAGAAAGGGTGATCTTTGAAAGGACAAGGCCTGACTGGAATTGGCCAGGTTGCTCTCGCCAGTTGCAAGGGAAACGTGAACAGGCTGAATCGGGTTGTTGCGCAAGATTGCGAGGTCCAGATCATTGTCTTGATCCATATCAAGTATTGCGTAATCAATACCGGTAATAGAGCTGGCACTGGTGAGAAGACTCAATGACCCTGTACTGTTTTTACTCAGAATCAAACTGGAGTTTGCAGAATCTGCTACCAGAAGAAATCGATTCGAATCCATGAATTTAATCTCGATTGGATTTGTGGATTGAAAGACTATCCTTGCCGTAGTGAACTGAAAGGCTTGACTGGAGAATGTGCTAAAACCAGAGCCGGCGTTTGAAAAGCTGGTTGTTGTAAAGAGCGAAGAGCGAATGGAAAGAAACTCAGCACTTTGTGAACTCATGGAAGCAGTCTGGAGACTCACATGATCAAACGCTTTAAGAAACATAGAAGGTCCAGCCAATGATTCAGTCAATAAATTACTTCCGAGAAAACCATCATAGTTCCCATCGCTGGCATCTGCTTGAATACGAAGAAAACTGTCAAGACTGTTGAACAGATCATCTGTAGCCTCCTGATTGGCCATTCTTGAAAATGTAGCCAGGTGTTTTGCCATCAGGAATGAATTCAATCCTACGGTTCCAACGGATGATGAGGAAATGGAGCTTAGGGCTGGATTGATTTGATGGAGTTGTGCGCTCCCGTCAAAGCCAAACATGGAGTTTAGAAAACTTGATGCTGCAAAATAACTTTGTGTTGGGATTTGATTTTGTGAGTCCCTTGCAAGCTTTACCTGCAGTGTAGAAAACGGATGAACATAGACCGGTGCGAGGCTGTCTGCCACTGTAGTTTTTTCAAAAACCGCTTCCAATACAGGGCTGTTGGACAAATTGACTGTCTGTCCCGTCAATTCATCAGAGTAATTCCCTTCCTGGACTTGAAGGAGAAGATATCCTGTGTAATCTCTCTTCAACTCCATGGAAAAATCTCCATTAGAATCGGTTTTGACTTGATCTACAAAGAAACCTGTTGTTAGAGGTTCATTCTGGAGTTCGTAGAGTTTGACGGTTGCGTTTTGAACCGGGCCTTTAACAATCTTTCCGCTGAGAACTACCGTCTCGGGTGGATCGTCTCCACAGCCGGACAAAAGTGCACAGGCAACTAAAGTAACAAAGGCTGCGTAGGGCAATAGAGCTTTCATAACTGTATTCTAGATTCTTCTCATCAATTTGGAAACTCTTGAAGTGCTAAGCTCGGGTGCAAACCTCCAAGAAAGGGTTCATTTCGCAGATTGTGAACTGTTTTGATTGTATTGGCGTGAATTCAAAGTGTGAACTTGAAGCACACAAGCTATAATGAGTTTGTACGAAGCTTGAGCAAAATGCCAGCAAGTTCATTAAGGAAATCGTTGGAAACTTCGATGGAATTTCAAAGATGAAGCGCTTTTTTACAGACTCTCATACTCTATTTTTATTCAGCCTCACTTCGGTGTTGCTGTTTTCCGGTTGCTTTTCCGAGCAAAAGGAGAAACCAAATCAGTCTTTGCTCAAAGTCCAGGAGCACTATCTCAACATGCGAGTCAAAGAGGCTCAGGCTACTCTTGAGGAGCTTTCCAAACAGGAAAATCTTCCTGAACAGTACTTTGATTTAGGGGTTAAAGTCTCCATGCGTGGATTTCAGTTTGAGAAGGCACTCGAGTATCTTAAGGCGTGGGAGAAATCAAGCTCACGTGAAATGATTCAAAAGCGTAGAGAAATCTATCTCGCTTACTTACGATATCAACTGGATCATCCAAATTTAAATATTCGTTTTGAAGCGATAAAAGCCGTCGGTGAACTTGGGGATAAAAAGTCAGCCCAGTTACTGATGGATGCCTTTCCCGTGGCACCATTACCAGCAAAGTTAACGATTTGCTACGCCATGACATTGTTAGGAGACGGTGAAAGAGCTCTGCCATATCTCCAGGATCGCTCGCAGTATGGTAAGCGTTCCAACAGGGCATTGGCAGCCTTGTTACTAACGGAACTTGAGGATGAATCCCTTTTGGATAGTTATCTTCGCTTACTTGATGACTCAGAGGATGCAATTCGCGTCATGGCTATTCGCGTCCTTGGAAAGTTCCAGTCACAGAAAGCCAGGAATTACTTGAGGTCTTTGTATGACTTAACCTCCAGTCCTCAACTTCGATTGCTTCTTGCTTCCAGCTTGTACCAGATGGGAGATACTGAGGTTCGTTCCTTTCTTGAGAAGAGTTTAAACTCCAGGAGTAGAGCGAGAAGTACGAAAATTCTCTTCTATCAGATGGGAGAGAAAAGGTGGCTGGAGGAGCTACTTAAAGCAGAAAAAGAGTTTAGCTCCGAAGAACGTTTCGCTCTATTCTCAGCAATGATAGAGAACTCTGAGAACGAGAAGGTTCTGGCACGATCGAGAGAGCTCTCTGCCAGTATTATGGGTGAACTCTTCGACACGCGAATCGCGCTCGACTTTCTGGGGTCCCATGGAAAGAAAGAAGATCTATCTGTAATCGAGGGTCAGTTTGCATCGCCTTTTACCCAGGTGAAAGTAGGGGTAGCAAAGGCAATGATTGATCTGATCGATCGACACTACAAGCCCAAAAGCTCCTGATTTGAATCCATCCGTTAATCCCGCCTTCAAAGTTTGAGAAGAAATTCCTAAGTAATGGTTGCAGGATCAGGTGTGTATGCCTTCCTGTCTGAAATGTATAAGAAATAACTTGGGAGACGACTGGAGTGCGAGCTTGGTCACTGTCACTTAAGCCAGTAAATCAATGACCGTACCGATCATTTCATCTTCTGCTTGAATCACTTTTCTGTTGGACTTGAAAGAACCTTCCGCTTTGATGGTCTCAACCATATCCTTAGCGACACCTTCCTTGGCGCTTGCCCGATTTTGAGCAGCCTTGTTAAGGCTCGTAGTCGCTCTTTGCAGTCCACCGACAGCGTTGTAAGTAGCGCTTAGCATATCCTATTTTACCAAGAACAGGTCTTATTGAACAATCAGGCTTTACTCAGGATTAATCTTGAACAAGTTAACAAGCTCTGGATGGTTGCTGAGAATGTAATTGAAACGATTAGCAGCAGGGTCCTGATTTTGACCGGTTTGCATATTGAAAAGAGGATTCCCGCCAGCATAGGCAGTTCCCAAAGGGTCTCCATACTGATTCAAGCCTCTTTCAGCAAGAAATCTTTCGATCTGAAACTTCTGTTGGTTGCTGACACGGTAGCGGGTAACCTGGGTTTGATTGGCCGGAGAGCCCCCTTGCATGGGTTGACTCAGCTGCTTCACGAAAATTCCCTGGGCTGTATACAGGTAATAACGAGTATTCCCTACACCTTGTCCCGTGATCCCGCCCGATGTGGTCACAGTGATCTGAATCTGACCGTTGTCGAGCTTGGTTTGATTTTGCACACGAACCTGAATGCGATCTGCACCAGTTAAATTACCTGTTGCTCCGATCTCATTTTGAAGTCTTCGGACAGCGTCATAGTTGGCCATCTGGACGGCTTGCTGGTTTTGGGCAACTTGATTTGGTCGCTGACCGTGCCATCCCCCGGGAATATTTTGATAGTAGGGATTGGAACCAAAGCCGAAGCCATAAGGACTTCCGCCGTAGCCATAATTGAACCCTCCCCGTGGCATATTAAAAGTGCCGGGATGAGGTCGGTAGCCATAATTGCTGTACGGTCCGAAACCACCGGGAAAGCCTCCAGGTTGATTTCTGACTCCTGCATAGTTTCCACCAAAAAGATTTTGAACAGGTACATTGCGACTGAATTGACCCCAGCCCGGTACGCCATTTTGATAGCCGCTTTGCTGAGGTACAGTCCACATATTCTGCATGTGAGGTGGTAGATAGTTCTGACCCGATACATGGTTGGGAACTATGTTTTGTCTCTGGTACGGGTTTGTGTAAGGATTTCTGAAGGGAGTGCCTCCAACAGGTGCGACTTCATTGACGTAGGCATTGGGCGCATTGAGTACGGGAACAGGGCGACCTTCCATCACATGGGTGTTGTTTCCGTAGCCTCGTTGCCAGGACTGATCAAGAAAGGGAGTGTTGTAGTTCATATTGGCTACTGGTCCACGGTAGAAATAAGTATCCCGTCTAAGGTTTCCATTGCCGGCTGAGTTGAGGGGAGACTGAGCTGTAGTTCCATCCATCAGGTTTTGCCTTGCTTCACCAACAGCATTTAATTGGGACTGTAACTTCAGGATTTCCTGGTGGAGTTTGTCCTTCTGAGCAGAGTCAGTGACATTGGCCAGTTCCTGAAGTTTGGCTGACAGTTGGGACTGGAGGTCCTGCAAGCTTGCCTGGGCATCAAGATTTGCCATAAAAACACTACTCAAAACTGCAATTGGCAGGAAATACTTTCTCATTATTGATCCTTATTTTTGGCGAATTGATCGTCTCTTCTAAATTCCCTTAACTAAAAATACGATAAACCTAGAGATAAGTTTCACGCCCGCACAAAACTTGTGTAATTGAGGTACATTTTGAACTCTAGGAAGAAGAATATCCTGTCTTTGAAGTCTTTGATGCTACTTTGCGTAGTTGTTCTCGGACTTTTTCCAGGCTGCACAGGTGCCAATCATCCTCTCTATGACCCTCCTCCGGGAATCGTAGACGGGAAAATTCTTGACCCAAATTCTGGCCCGGTAGACAAGGCAACAGTACGGCTTGAAAACAAAGTGGCCAACTCGGAAGCTGTACTCACAGACAGTGGAGGCTCTTTTTCGATCAAGTCGGTGAACCCGGGGACCTATGACCTTGTCGCGGAAAAAACGATTTCCGGAGTGAAGCACCTGGCTAGAAGACGCTTTCTCACGGTGAACAACAAGTCCCAGATCAATCGTGAAATCAAAATACTGCCCGGTGGTACTTTACGCGGAGTCGTGACTCTTGAAGGTAGAACCGATCACTCAGGAATTCGAGTGGATCTGATTGGAACCGGGAGGACAGTGGTTACAGGAGTGGACGGTGCTTACGAGTTTCCTGATCTTGCCTACACCTACCGTGACGATGCGACGAATACTCTCTTTCTCTACGATTTGACCTTTTCCCTGGACGGATATGCCAACAGAAGTCTTCTCAATATTAGTCTGGATGCGGGGGGACTGAGCGTTTTGGAAACAATTCAGCTGGAAAATCTGGACCCTGCCGGTGTGGCGACTGTTACCGGGAATGTGACCCTGGAAGCCCGGACGGGAGCAGCTGAAACTGTTGTTAAAATCCTTGGTACTGCCATACACGAGCAACTCATTTTAAGCGATGGTGCGACGCAGGGTAATTTTGAATTCCAGGACGTTCCGGCGGGGACTTACATCCTGGAGATTTCACATCCGGATTATCACACCATGGAAAAAACATTCACCATTGGTGCCGGGCAGAATGCAGTGGATTTGGGTACTCATCAATTGACGAACGTGGCCCACTTTGGTGATCAATTCAAGGCCTATGATCTGACTTTAAGTCCTGGAGGGCATCAAATTGCCTACATCCGCTATGAACCGGGTTCCCCACTTACGGACAAGGAAATCTATATCATGGATGTTGAGGGAGTTTCCTTCAATACCCGTATCAGTAACAGGGCACTCGGGGCTGATGATCGGGGAATGACCTGGTCTTCAGATGGGCGATACATTATGTATGTAGAGCGCAACCCTGCCAACGTGGCTCGGCTCTATCGCCTCAATGCGATCTCCTCTTCCGGGGGAGATATCAGCAACTTGACAGCTTACAGCCTGGATGTTGCTCAGCCCGCTTTTGCTCCTGTTGGACATCGCTTTGTTTACCAACTTTTTGAGACAACTGGCGCGATTTTTGGAGCGGAGTTAATGGACAAACCTGCGGGGCTTGTGATCGAAAATCAGGTGGTTGTCGTACCAGAGAGAAATGATCAGGTATCCCAGAATCAGTTTAGCTCGATTGAATTCGGAGTCTCCGATCGTATTCTGTACAGCAAAGATAGTAACTCAGCATTTACTGTGCCATTCAGTGCAGCCGGGGATGAGGGATTGAAGTTTGCGATTCCAAATCTTGGTGTTGATACTCATTCAGTCACCTTCAGTCCTGAAAATGATCGAGTCGCCTACTCTCGGACCACAGCAGGAGTTCAGGGTACCTACATCGCCAATGTGGATGGCTCCCAACCTTTGAAAATATCAGATGGTTATGGACGTTCATTGGAATTCTCACAGGATGGTAAGAAACTGTTCTTTGTAGATCGCAGAACTTCCCATCATCGAAAACTTGGAACGATTATTGTTCCTCGAAATTTGCGCTGAGCCTTTGCAAATCTGAATCCGGAAAATTCAAGAAACGCTAATTGGACGATTAGCGATTGCTGGAGTACAGAGAATAGCCATTGCGTTCAATCCACTCTTTCAGGCGGTGCAAGCGATCTTTTCGAATAGTTTCTGTGTTCTCGCTGCCCAGAAACCATTGAGTTGGGTCCATGGATTCAGGAAGTTCAATGCCAAACTCTTCCCTGCGATCAAAGATCTCGCTCCCGGGTAGGAGAATGCAGTCGTTGACTGAAGTGAAGCCTGCGATCTGATGCTTGTTTCGATCAAGAAAGCTGAGTGTCTCCTGAAAATCCTCTTCGTTTTCTCCTGGAAAACCCACGATCATATTGATTTGCGAATTGATTCCCGCTTGATGAATCCTCTCCAGTGCTTCTTGAGATTGTTTCAGGTTAAATCCTTTGCGCATTAGTTTCATGACCTTGGGACTACCGGACTCAAGGCCCAGATTCAAGGTTTTCAAACCCAGGCGGTGAAGCTCCTTCAACTGCTCAATCTTTAACTGTCGATTGGGGGTGGCCAATGCAATCCATTCAAAATGCATTCCTTCCTTTTCGATTGTTTGAAAGGTTTCCAGAAGCTCGGGGATCACACCATTGATGAGGAGGTCATTAAACCATGCTTTGCGATACCCAGCTTTGTAGGCCTGTTTCAGCTGCTTGATTAACTGTTCAGGCTTCACTTTTCGAAAACTACCCATACTGGAATAGTCTGAGCAGAACCGGCACTTGAACAGACAGGAGCGGCTTGCAATCAAAGGGATGGCAGATAGGGTATACTGATTCAATTCGAAATCAGAGAAATCTGGTGGTGGAAAACTGGACAGATCACTCACCGCTCGAAATGGGAGGTGGCGATGGAGAGGCTCTTGAGTAGAGTAAAACCCATTGGGTAAGCTGGATTTCTGTCCCGATCTCAAGAACAGAATAAATTCACCTATGGCTTCTTCACCCTCGCCATTGAGGTAGTAGTCGAAAGCCGGGCCCAGTTTGATCCTGCTTTCTCGTGTGAAGACTTCTGGACCACCGGCAATGATAATCGTTTGCGGGACTCTGGCCTTGATCTCTCTTGCCAGTGAATTGCTAAAATGAATGTTGGAATCCAGAATGCTCAAACCCACAAACAAAGGCTGGGCCTCTACGATTTGCTCCGCCCATTTCCCGATTGCTTCATCAATCCAGGGTTTGACAAGCTTTTCATACTCGTTTTCAAGGGTCCAGCTTCTAAGTGAGTTCTTGTCCCAGAGTTTTTTGTTTTGGGAAAACTTGTACGCACTGTAATTCAGGTCTATACATTGAACTCGAAAGTTCTGAGATGTTAAAGCTGACTTTAAAAGGGCCAGATTCAGTGGAGGTAACTCAACTCCCCAGGACGGGCCGATCAGAAGAAGACCATCAAGATTCCGACCGAGATTTATTTTAGGCACTGTTTGCAAGACAGACCTTTCTAGAATCCTTTGATCTTTTTCAGGTACAGTTCCTTCACGCAATCGTGAATCTCTACTTTGATGTTCTTCATGCCATGGATTGTAAACAGATGATTCAGACTCTTTACATAATCCTGACGGGCGACTTCATAGGCCTGTTCTTCCTTAAAGCGTGGTAGAAAGGGTTGAAAGTTGGTCCCGACAGTATGAAAAATGCGCCGCAGAATAGTGTCTTTGTGGGCCCAGTTTTGATGATTGAGAGTGAGTTGAAAGCCGTCTTCGATGTGGGGAAGAGGGACTTCCTCAATGGCGCCATTTTCCTGAATTAGAATTCCGTAATAGTGGGGTAGATTTGCCAATGCCTGATTCTGATTCACAATCTCTCCTGAAATCCGGATGAACTTTGAATTAGTCTTTTGGTAGAAAGTCCAGGGGATCCAGTGCCTCGTTGAGTTTTCGAATTTCGAAATGTAGGATCGGTTTCTTGGCCCTTCCGCTTTGACCAGTATAACCTATCACCTGACCTGAACTCACTTTTTGATCCTGTTTGATTTTATCAATCTTCCCCAGATGGGCGTAAATTGTAAAAAATTTGTCCTGATGATCAAGAATTACAGTTTTTCCGTAGCCCTGTAGTTCCCCTTTGTAAGAAACCACTCCTTTGCGAGAAGCCTTTACAGCTTTCTTTTGTTCCACATCCAGTAGAATGCCGGAGTTTTTCATGTCGTTTGAGAGAACTCCAAAATGACCACCTTCACTGACCTTTGGGTCTTCTACGGGCCAGATGAATTCCTGCATCTTTTTCGCTGAGCTTGAAGACTTGGGTATTTGAGTGGGAACACTATCCTCTTTCTCATAGTAGGTTTTCCCTGATTCGTCAGCCCTGGAGTTTATCTGTTTGGGCTTGGGTTTGGATGTGCTCGCTCTTTGCACGGGTTTATTGGGGTGCGGATGTTGCTCATGTTCCTGATTGGGTTTGATTTGGTAGGTGGAGCGAGGTATGTAGATAGTGCGCAGGGGCAGAATATTATTTTTAATTGAATTGGCTCTCTTGAGCCGATCTTCAGAAACATTGAATCGTTTGCTCAGGGAGTAGAAATTGTCTCCCTTTTTGACCTTGTAATAGAAGCCTTTGCGCTCACGGGGCCCCTGTCTCTTTCTGAATATTTTGGACCAGAAAGCCTCCGCGCTGAACAGCAGAGTCAGGTACAGGCAAAACAAGAGGGCAAGCTTTTTAAGAGGCATACTATATAAGGGTTTCGATCAACTACCCCTTGAGTTTAAGTACTTCCGGGATGGTTTACACCAGTTTGAGAATTAAATGAAAATAGATAGACATTCTAGGCGTTAAATGGGGGAAAGAAGTATAATGCGGCGGAATTTCAATATTTTAACAAGGAAAGCTTTCCATGATTAAGCCAGAGCATAGAGAAGATTGTGACCACATCATCAGACAATTGTTTCAGCATGAAATCGCCCAAAGACGTGTGATTAATGAGCGTGATGTAATCAAGGCCTACTTTGAAATCAAACAAAGAGTTGAGAAGGAGTTTGATGGGCTGGATGTAAGCAAACTCCTCTCAAGTTCCATTTACTAGAGCCCGCTTTGACCATTGTATGGCTGCTGACAGCAATTTGTGCACTCGTTCTAATTCTGGCTTTGACAGTCTTTTTAATCTGGGTTGGCTATTCTCGTAAAGTCTTGTCAGGGGTTTCCAAACGTTTCTTTCTCCCAAGCAGGGAGATGCATCAAACTCCTGCAGATTTTGGAGTTGATTACGAAGAGCACAGGGTTGTTTCCATTGATGAAAGGGGCGCAGAAGTAAGTCTGTCCTGCTGGTTTGTGCCAGCTAAAGAGTCTTCAGTTTGCGTTCTGTTTTTTCATGGAAATCAGGGTAATATCAGTGACCGGCGGGAAACGATAAAACTCTATTCAAAGCTGGGTTTGTCATGCTTTTACGTGGATTATCAGGGCTATGGAGCCAGTGAAGGTACCTGCTCTATGCAGGCACTGGAGCAGGATGCTCTGGCAAGTTTTGATTATCTGGTGGAAAGTCTTGGTATTGAGAAAAATCAAATTATTGTGCATGGACGTTCAATGGGTGGTTATCCAGCTTCTTACCTGAGCTCGAATAGAGAGTTCGGTGGCTTGATCGTTGAATCAAGTTTTACTTGTGGAAAGGAACTTCTTCTACGAGAGCATCCGTGGTTGCTGATTTGGGGTTGGAAAGACTCGTTTCCATTGCAGGAGCATTTGATGGAGAGAGCAGAAAAGCCACTGATGATTTTGCATTCACCTTCCGATGAAAGAATTCCCTACTCCATGTCTCAGACACTGGTGAAAAGCTACCCGGGAAAGGTGGAGCTCAAACGAATGCAGGGAAGTCATGATACGGGATTTTTGGCGACCAGGCCACGCTATGATCAATGGTTGCTTGAGTTTGCAAACGACATGAGTTCGAGCAATTCCCACCAGAAAGTGGCTCTTTAATCCCAGTCCAACCAGGGAGGCGAATGAACTGTATAAATCCTGCAAACTGGATTCCTGTTGATATTGAAGTTCATCAGGAGAAACTTTGCTTGTTGATGTATGGTAAAAACTCCATGGTTCTTCTGGAAGGGACCACTTTTCCTGAATTGAAGATCAGGAAATTGCCTTTCAAATTCAAAGCCCGACTGTTCTTGCATCAGGGTAAAATACAGATTGCTAAAGCGTGGCCTGATGGGGACCTACTTGCACTGTATGACGCCGAAACCTTCGAGAAGCTAAGTCTCTGCAAAGAGGAGTTGAGCAAACTTGGCATCAATGAGCGGGTGACTCACAACAGACTGGTGGAGAAGATCGCTTCCTTCAAGAGTCTGAAGCGAAATGTTCTTGTCCAGTGGGTTTACCAGCTTGGTTCAAGCTATGTTGTCTTGGGGATCAGAAACTCGCGTCATTGCATTTACATCCTTGATGAACAGGGCTCCATTAAGACTTTGCTTGATGGAATTGGTGAAGTGTTTTCGGGATCAGCAACCCGCGATCATGTTTACTTTCTTATCACTCATCCTGCTCTGGAGTGTGGTCTTTTGAGGATCTCTCCAGAGGGTGGTATGGAACTTGTGAGAATGGATGGTGGAGAGTTTGGAAGTCAGATGACATTGAGGTTCCAGACTGTTGAAGCCCCTTTGTACAATTACCAAAACTTCATTACCGGCAAGGGCGAGCTTCGCTCCTATTGGAAGCGATACAAGGGAAAACTCAGTACTGGAAAAGCTCTGGTTTTTGTTCACGGTGGTCCCGGGGCGCGAGAAGGATTGAAATTCAGAGAGTTGTTTTCACTATGCCTCTGTAACGGAATTGATGTGTTTGTAGCCCATCTACCGGGCTGTGGTGGTTTCAGTGGTCCTCACTTTCAACGGCTCGACAAACGCCACGGAGTTTTGGATACTCAATCACTGCTCATCGGACTACGGGAAATTTCTGAGCGCTTCAAAATATCGAACTTCTCTCTATGCGGTGAAAGCTATGGAGGTTATGTGGTGCTTCGAGCGCTTGCACAAATGGAGCCTGAACAGAAGCTCATTCATAACCTGATCAATTACTATGGAGTCGTACAATGGAAAGATCTGATGGAAGAAATCTATCAATATGATCCGGAAAGTTCTCAGTTCGACAAGTTTGCCCATCCAGTCAGAGAAGCACAGAAGCTTGTTAAAATGACTGTTCTTGATATTCAAGGGGGATTGCAAACAACCCCAGTACTAAGTCTTCATGGAAGCAAAGACAGGAATGTGCCTTTGAGGCATTCCCAAGACCTTCATAAGCAGCTGAGAACCAAAAACAAAGCTTCTCACCATCTCGAGGTACTGGACGGGGAAGGTCATGAGATTTTGGGCTTTGAAAACCGTCAGATTTGCCTTCAAAAAGTTCAGGACTTCTGGAATCAGACTGGATTTCTCAAGTAGGGACTAGTATTTACCTGCACCGGCGTCTTTGCCGGTCACAATAGCAATGGAAGCACTTGCTCCAACTCGACTCGCCCCAGCAGCAATCATTGCGCGGGCATCAGCAGTAGAGCGAACACCACCGGAGGCTTTCACCCCAATGCCATTTCCGACTGCATTACGCATCAGTTGAATATGCTCTGCCGTAGCTCCACCCTTGGAAAAACCTGTGGATGTTTTCACGTAGTGAGCCCCGGCTTCCTTACTGAGTCGACAAGCAATAAGAATTTCTTCCCGACTTAGCAGGGCGGTTTCAAAAATAACCTTTACCAGTGTCCCGGCAGCTGCGTCGACCACTGCCTTGATGTCGGCCCTAACTGCATCATAATCGCCGCTTTTCATTGCTCCAATGTTGAGAACCATGTCGATTTCATCAGCACCGTTTTGAATGGCTTGAGCAGTTTCCCAGGCTTTCAACTCCGGTGTGTTGGCTCCCAGAGGAAAGCCGATTACCGTGCAGACTTTGACTCCAGTGCCTTGCAATAATCTTGCAGAAGTTTCAATCCAGTATGGGTTGACGCACACAGAGAAGAACCCGTAATCACTGGCTTCCTTGCAATGTGTTTGAATCTGGGCCAGAGTAGTCTCGGGCTTGAGAATTGTATGATCAATGTACTGAGCGAGTTCCCGGTCCTGGGCGGGATTGAGAACCGGTCCAAGAGGTGCTTGAAAATTGTGAGGTCTCGACACTGAAGAAGGCGAAGAGGCAATAGCAAGCGGGTTGGCTACCGGAAGACTTTGAGAGACTTCCTGATCAAACTCATATCCGTACTGCTTAAGCTTTTGAAGAATTCCGTTGAACTCTTGCATCATTCCGGAAGGAAGTCTTGGAATTTCGCTCAAGCTGATTCTAACTGCTTTTCCCCAAAGAAGTGCCTTGCGGGCTATCAAGGCCACCTGATTGTCACCTTGCAAGGCGGCCATTTTGGACAATGTATTCAGTGTAGGGTTGAGTACAATGAACTGATCAAAGGCGTGCAAATCATCAAGATTGCGAGTGTCATCGAGATACTCATAACCTGCAAAGGGCCTTTGGGAATCACTTTCGTAGAGTCTTTTTGCATTACCCGAAAGGATAACTTTTGCCTGGCGGTAGCTCTGGCGGATTACTTTGAATTTCTCGAGAGTATCTTCTCTATGAGGGCTGTTTCCACAAACCAGTACAAGAGCCTTCTGCCTAGAAGAATCCTGGGAGCTTGGTGCAGAGAAGTGATGACTGGCATTGATTCTTGGAGCCGCCATAGTTGGTCGGGGAACAGTTTTCTCAGGCTCACAGGCACAATCACTATTGTCATTAGAGCCGGGTACATTGTAAATCTTCATGACTTCAGAAGTAACGCGGTCAATGAGATCTTTCTTGTTCATAAACTACTCCCGAAACCCGACCGTCAAGCCAGGTTTAACTCTTCCTTTTGCCTTTGGTCAAATTTTATTTTGTCCACGATTCCTACAATCACACTTTGCAGCGGTGCTCCCTTTTGCTTGAGGACTTCCCCCGTACCGCCACCTTCGACATTGACAAGAACCAGTTGACCAACCATGCACTGAACAGCATCAATGGTTACAAAAGGCTCGCCAACCGAGTTTCCAAAAGGGTCCTCGGCTTGTACCTGATAGAGTCTCTGCCCATTCAAGGCAGGGTGTTTAATGGTAGAAATAACGCGCTTCTTGACTCTTACTAGTTTCATTTATTCTTCATGTGAGGAAACAAAATAACCTCACGTATTGAATTTTGGTTCGATAATAGCATGGCTAGACGGTCGATTCCAATGCCCAAACCACCTGCAGGAGGCATTCCATACTCCAGGGCTTCAATGTAATCTGTATCCATTTGATGGGCTTCCTCGTCTCCTCGGTCCCGGTCAGCCTCCTGAGCCTTGAACCTATCCAGTTGATCAATTGGATCATTCAGCTCGGAAAAGGCATTTGCAATTTCCATGTGAGCGACAATTGCTTCGAAACGATAGGTCATTCCCGGTTGGTCCGGTATGGCCTTGGCCAGAGGGCTTATTTCCTTGGGATAGTCGTAAATGAATGTAGGTTGATCCAGATTCGGTTCTACATACTCTCCAAAGAGCTCGTCATAAAGTTTCCCCAAAGGAAGATTTGGATTCACATCAAGTTTTCTTTCTTTCACCAGAGCTTGAACCTTCTTTTCGTCGCGAAGTATGTCCATCTCCACCTTCCCAAATTCACAGATAGCATCAAGAAATCGAAGCTTTCTCCAGGGTCTTTGAAAATTGAGGGTACGGCCGTCATACTCGATTTCCAATTTTCCATGAGTTGCCATACATGCATTGCAAACCAATTCCTCCGTAAGCTCCATCATGCCTTCAAAGTCGCTGTAGGCTTCGTAAAGCTCAACGGTAGTAAACTCGGGGTTATGTTTGTGAGATACACCTTCGTTTCTAAAGATTCGTCCGATTTCATAGACTTTTTCAAGTCCACCAACCAGGAGTCTCTTGAGGGGAAGCTCTGTTGCAATTCTCAAGAAGAAGTCTCTCTTGAGGGCATTATGGAAAGTAGTAAAAGGCTTCGCCGCAGCACCGCCCGCAATGGGGCTGAGAACTGGTGTTTCCACTTCAATATAATCTCGATCATCAAGTGTTCTTCGAAAGGAGCTGATCAGACGGGAGCGAGTTATGAAGGTCTCGCGGACTTCTTCATTCACGATCAAATCAACATAACGTTTTCGGTAGCGAAGTTCCTTGTCAGACAAGCCATGGTACTTTTCCGGTAGTGGCCTCAAAGCACAACTGAGCAAAGTCAGTTGACTTACCCTTAGTGAGATCTCTCCTTTTTTTGTCTTGAAAAGTTTTCCTTCAAGACCTATGAGATCACCCACATACAACTTGGAGTAGAGCTCGAACTCCTTTTCACTGACGCTGTCTTTTCGAAGATAGAATTGAACGTTGCCAGACAGGTCCTGAAGATTACCGAAATTGGCCTTTCCCATTCCCCTTTGATTCATGATTCGTCCCGCAATCTTCACTACAGGAAGATTCTCAACGACCTCTTCGGACTCTTCTTCTGCCTGTGTGAACTGCTGCTTAACCGACTCGATACTGTGAGTTCTTTCAAAAGACTCTCCAAAGGGGTCAAATCCCAATTCGCGAATAGACTCCAGTCTTTCTCTTCGAATCTTCATTTCATCATTGAGTTCTTGCTCCGTATTCTCTTGTGTTTCCATGATTCCTGCTTCTTGTCTTCAACTTGAGCTTGTGACACTGTGTCCCGTTGGTTTGATAAAGGCCGCATTATAATGTCCTACGAGGACAGAAGGAAGGCTTAGCTTTGAATGAAGGTGAACAAAGTCGTGTTTTTCTACGCAAAAATCAAAATCAGATGCTTGTGCACTTCGTTCCGATTAGGTGAGTTGAGCCGGAGATGATCTCGAATTTTGCTTGAATTAATAGTATGTACAGCAATTCTCTTAGCCTTCGTGTCGATGAAACAGTTATGTCTCAAAACTGGATGCAATCATTAAGGTCTCTCAATAAACTGTCCAAGGAACAGCAAATTGAAGTTTTAGACTCTGTTTGCGATTCCACAGACCTTGAGGAATCATCCCTCGACCTTCTCAAGCAAGTGGAGACATTAAGTACTGATCCAGACTACTCCATTGCCTGGATTAAGTGCGTGGGTAAGGCTCTTGGAAAGCGATCATTTGAAGAGTTGCACCGCTATTTGCGTCATCCGCAGGATATAGTCAGAAAAGCGACTTTTGAGACGATTTTAAAGTCAGGTGTGAATCTGAAAGATTTTTCCATGCTCAGGGTTGTCTTGAACTTCGTTGGTGATCCCAGTCCTGAAGTGGTGAAGGTCTGTTTGAATATACTGGATCAAACAGTGAGCCTTAAAGAGTTGTCTTCTGTGATCAATAACTATTTTGATCCGGGTAAACCCAGGGTCAGCTTGAATTGCCTCTATTTGGTCTATCAATACGAGCTGGTGGAGAACGGTTACATCTTTGAAGTTTGTTTGTCTCACAAGGATGAAGCGGTTAGAAATTATGCTGCGAAGCTCCTGCCCTTGTTTGAAAAAAAAAATCCGGCTGCCCGGGAATTGCTCTTGCGCTCTCGAGATGGGGAAGAGCAAGAGTCCTTGTATGTAGGTGAAGATAGTGATCTTGCAAAGCTCAAGCAAGTACTGGCTTCCGACGCTATACGGGAGAAAATCGATTTCTTGCAGCAAATCGACGAAAGTCATCCCTTGAATAATAGTCCCGGGGTTGGGGAGTTTCTTGTGGGTTATCTCAGCGCCTGTCAGGAAAATTTTGTTGTAGCAACTCTGGTGAAAACAATTGCAAGAATTGATGTTGAGGATCACTGGGGTGTGTTGAGTCCCTGTCTCTCTCATGCAGATCCAAGGATTGTCTCCAATACAGTGGAAGCACTGGCTGAGCGGGGGCAAGAGCAGTTGCGGCCCTATTTGGAAAGTTTACTCAGAGAGGGTGATTTTCACACCAAAGAAGACGTGAGAACATTAACCAGCGGTTTGAAGTATCTGCACAGTTGCAACCGAAAGCTGGCTTTACTGGGTATGGAGAAGCTCTCCCAGGGTAATGTAAACGCTGTCTCCGCTTTTGTGCGTTATCTGCATATTTTCGAAGAGGAAGATGCTAAAGATTTGATTCCCATTGTAGTACGAACCATGGCCAGAGAGGTCAGAGAAGATGTCCTCTTTGAGTGTTCCAACTTTCTGGCGAAGTATGCTGGTAAAGAGGTTCTGGCGAAGATTCAGAATCTGGTCTCAGGGGCGGAATCACCTGAGAAGAAAGAAATTCTTAATCGTTTGGTGCTTTCCCTGAAAAAGCGATTCGGTGTGAAAGATGAGTCTTCGAAGTCTACAGCCAAACAAGGCAAAGAGAAGAAGCTCGAAAAGAATACTCAGCTTCTGGAAGAACTTGGAATTCAAGCTATTGATGAGAAGGAAGCTCACCCCCTGATTGCTAAGGTAAAAGCCGGGGCAGTTGCTGTTTTCTCCCGGCTGGTGAGTTCGCCATGGATATTGTTTTGTGTATTCCTGACAATCTTCTCTGGCCTTGGTTTTCTGATAATCCGTTGGCTGGAAGCACTGTAAGAAGTGCCTTGGAGCTTTTCAGGAATCGGAGTAAGCCCTGATGATTAGTATTTACTGGTAGTTCTGAGATACTGGCCACCAGTGTCTTTGGCCCTTAAAAGCAATAGCAGCCCAAAACTTCGCCCGTCTCTACAGGCAGTACTCAGGCTGCTAACTTATTTCTTGATGTCTTGAAGTGTTTATTGCTGGTTACGCTTTTCGTTGTATTCCAGCAGATAGTTTCGAGTCTTGGCATCGTTCTGATTCGTCTCGATGGCACCTACAAGTTTGTTGTAGGCTTCACGACAGCGCGGATCCAGAAGGTTTGTGCAACTTGAACTTCCAGGTGACGCTACTCCAGTAGTAACTGCCTGATACTCCTTTTGCTCAACTCTGTACTGCATTCTTGCATTACGCTGATTCCAGACCCGATAGATAGTGTCCAGGTCTACTTTGTCAGCCATAGCCTTGTTCATCTGATACAGTTCCTGATAAGTATCAAGTTCTGCTTTCAGATTATTGCGAACTTGATGATTCCACCAGTTGGTTTTCTGGTAGGACTGGAGAGCTCGATTGTGCTCATATCTTAGTTTGTCCAGGTTATCCAGAAGAGCCATGGCAATGAGTTCCTGGTTGGCAACTCCAGCCTTGGCTTGAAGTTGACCCATCAATTGGGACTCCAGGTTCTTTACCAGAGAATACTGGAAAGACAGTCGTCTCTGAATCTCTTGAAATTGAGCTCCTGCATACCAGTCAGGATGGACCATGTCTAACCGCAACTGGGCATACGTTTCCAATGAGCTTTGGTAGTCATTGAAAAGGTTGGTCAAGTCCTGATCTTCATTTCCTTGTCCTGAAGGCTGATCAACTGGTGGAGGTAGAGTGTCGCCCGGCTTGGATACAATCTCTCCTCCGAGGGGAGCAGAAAATTGCTGCAGGGAGTCTTTGGTCAGAACCTCACTGATATGCTTGGCATCCTCAGGATTTCTCTTGATGTACTCACGAAGGAGCTCGTTGAAACTCTGGACTTTTCCTTCTCGCATCACACGAATCATTTTCTCGAAAGCCTGTGGAATTCCAGGATGATTGGCAATGTGAAGCATGACGGTGGCTACCCAGCCTTCAGTTGCGAATAGCTGCTCTGGAGTCTTGGGCTGGCCATTGTCCTGGTAAGCATAGGCGTTCATCATCAAGCTCTCTGGAGGATCTTCTGCAATCGTGTTGCGTCCCGTCCAGAAGGCACCTAAAAACTCAGCCCAGCCTTCAATGAGGGCGAGTTGATCATCAGTGACGAGATCTCCGTAATGAGGTCGTCCTAACCATGAAGTATCAGGGAGTGCGTCCTTACCATAGGCTTTGCGCATAATTCCGTGACCAATCTCATGCACAACTGTTTGCTCCACTAATGATTGATCGTTGGCACGAAACATTGAATCGTTGAGATCAACGAGAACTCTGGGCTCATCATAGGAGTAAACTCTTCCGTTCACATCCTGTACGGAGAAGCTTCCTTTCCAGTCATTGTATGTTCCCGTTCCCTGGCCAACCTCAACGAAGATCGGGTTGGGCTTGGCGATGCTATGCTGCCCTGGAGGTGTGGAAATAGCCAGTTGTTCCGACTCCACTCTTTGATGGGCTTCGATGGCTTTCTGTACACCTGTATCACGGTAGAAACGATCGTAAAGGGCACGCATTTGAGTGTTATTGCCACTGACAATGCGATACATGGTATTCCCACTACTGTCCGTCCCGGTTTTCTCAATGAAAACCATCTTTTCGTTCGCCAGTGGTGTTGCGAACGCTTGAAAAACGCCTAGAGTAATCAGCAAAAGAGCTGTGATGGCGCGACTTGACAATATGCTATTAGAAAAGGGAATAGACTGGAACATAAATCCTCCTGTATTCAATACGGACTCAGGTTCCAAAAGGTTGCAATTATTCGTCGATTTCGATTCCCAGATGGGCAGAAGTCAGTTCCACGATCTTGTCAGGATCAAATGGTTTTGTCAGATACAGGTCTGCTCCCACTTCATCACCCTTGATTCGATCAATCTCCTGGCCCTTTGCAGTGAGCAAAACCACGTAGATATCTTTGGTGTCCTCGTTGTTTTTGACCCGCGTGCAAACTTCAAAACCATTCACCTTGGGCATCATCACATCAAGAAAAATCATATCCGGTTTTTTCAGTGAGATGCTGTCGAGCGCTCTTTGACCGTCCTCTACAGACTCAATCTCTACCCCTTCTTCTTCAAAGTCTTCCAGTGTTTGCTCAAGCAGAAATCTTAAGTGGGCTTCATCATCAACGATCAGTATCTTGGGCATAGGATTCCTCTTCGGTATTGTTTTGCTGTTTTACAATTTGAGCTCTGTTTCTGCGACCAAACAATTCATTGATTGCTCTTAAAATATCCTGGGTGGTGCTCAAGCCCTTGATTGGGGCTGAATCAATTCTTTTAGCGATATGAGTTTCGTGGATGATGGAAACAATTGGCAATTTCTCCATTCCGTTTTTGTTTCGAAAGCTCAGGAAGAAATCGTTGGGATTCGAATCAGTTTCCTTGAAGTCTACAATAATCATAGACGGAGGGCTCTGCAATACGGCCTTCATCATGTAGCTCTGGCTCTCAAAATGTTCCAGGCTGATTCCCATGTTACGAAGCTCGAGTTCGTAGTCTTTTCGGGCTGCACGATTGAAGCCATAAAAGTAGATTGATGTACTCGGTAATTCTAGGTTTTGATCACGATAAATCTGACTCAATCGATTAAGGATTTTGTCAGCATTGGCCGGGTGAGAGATGTAGGAAGTTGCCCCGAGTTGCAATTTTCTGGATTTGCTCAGGACTATGGAGAGAAGAACGATTGGAATTCCTGCAGTCTTTTCATCAGCTTTGAGATAGTGAGGCGTATCAAAACCATCAATCTCGTACATCATTATATCAATCAGAATTGCGCTTACAGGATATTCTCTGGCCAGATCATAGGCCTCTTTTCCGTTGACTGCCTGAATGGTTCGATAACCTTCTTCCTCAAGTGAATCCTGAAGATGATTTCTAACCTGTGGGTCTTCATCAGCAATGAGGATGAGGTACTCGTTCTTTTCCATTTTTTCAAGCTTGTCTTCAAGCTGAAAGGTGACTTCTTTAACAGTTTCAGGAACGGGAGTGGAATCATTGTAGGGAAGGGCAAAGTAAAAGGTGGAACCCTTGTTTGCTCTGGAGTCTGCCCAGATTTGACCTTTGTGATGCTCTATAATTTCTTTACAGATGGGTAGCCCCAGACCTGTACCCTGAGGTTTTTCGGTCAGGGTGTCACCGGCTTGCTGAAACTTGTCAAAGACCCGAACAAGATCCTTGGGATTGATTCCCACACCAGGATCTTTTACAAATGCCTGGGCGAAGTCTCCCTTGTTCTGAATATCACAAATGATTGTTCCTTCTTCTGTGAACTTTATTGCGTTGCTCAGGAGGTTGGTGATGACTTGAAAGACCCGGTCCGAATCTCCCTTTAGTAGGGGGACTCCTCTGGGGTCAACTCTTAACTCAAGGATAACCGGTTTGTTTTCTATCAGGCTTGCCAGATTGTCCAAAGCTCTTTTGAACAGCTCAGCAAGATCAACGTCTTCCACTTTCCAGTCCATTTTTCCTGACTCGATCTTGGCAAGATCCAGTACATCATTTATGAGTCGAGCCAGACGAATCGATTCAGTGGTGATGATCTCCAGATTGTTTTGGATGGTGGTCTGGGACTTGACTGTCTTTTTGTTTACCTGATCCAGGTTGGGAACAATATTGCGACGAAACTGCTTTTGAATGATTTTCGCAAACCCTAGAATGGATGTCAGAGGAGTTCTCAATTCATGAGAGACGGTGGAAAGAAAAGTGCTCTTTAACTGATCAATCTGTTGGAGTTCCTGGTAGGCTTTTCGAAGCTCGCCAGTCCTTTCCTCTACAATGTACTCAAGTTCCTTATTAAGTTTCCATAAGTTGGAGCGGCTTTCCTGAAGTGATTTGGCCATAGTATTGAAATTGTCAGCCAAAACCCCGATTTCATCATTACTCTGAATGTCGACTCGTTCATCAAGGTATCCCGAGGCCAGACGACCGGCGATTCTTGTCATTTCCGTAAGGGGGCGAATCAAAACTTTTCCGTACCAGAAGGAAAGAAGAATGGTGCCGATGGCTATGATGAGCGAAATCAGAGTGACCAGTCGATAAGTATCACTGATGCTGTCTTCCATTTTACGAAAACTGATTCCAATTCTGATGAGCCCGAGGTTTTTCCCTTCTGGAATCCGACTTCTTGCCAGAGCAGGGTCAGCGTAGCGATCAGCAGTGTAAATATCCTTGTCCAGGATAGGCATTACGAAATCATAAACAACTTCTCCTGTGGGAATGGTGACCCGCCGCATGGTTTTTCGATTCAGTGTTTCAAGCAAGCTCCAGCTGTATTCATCTTCAATAGTTCTTCCAACCATGGATGGATTGTTGTGACCAAGAACAATGCCTTTTTCATTCACGACGATGACATGGACGATGCTCTCTTTGGAGATTTCTGCTTCCACGTATGTTTTGAGTAGATACCGATCTCTGGTGAGAATCGAATTCTTGGCATTCTGGGCGAAATTGGAAAGGGTACTCATTCCTCGAAGATGAATCTGACGCATCAGCTCCGTTTCCACCTTGTTCATCAAGAAAATGGATAGCACCGTACAGACGAGCAAGATCAGACCACTGGTAAAAATGGCAAACTTGTATTTCAGGCTGATGGTGAGCCGATGAGCTTGACTAGGGGACGATTTCATTCAGATTCTCTTTGAAGATCTCATAAAGATCAGGATCAATTTTGTTCTCTTTTACTTCGTATTCAAGGATTCTTAGCGCCTCTTGAGGAGAATAGGCGGGTTTATAGGGTCTTTTACTGTCAATAAGTGCTTCGTAGATATCAGCGATACACATAATCTGGCTTTGAAGCATAATTTCGTCTCCACTGATTCCGTTTGGATAGCCTGAGCCGTCGAGTTTTTCATGATGCTCAGCAGCAATCTTGGCAACATTTTGAAGATCTTTACCAAACTTGATTTTTCCAAGAATCTTTCTTGTACCTTCGGGATGCTTTCGCATTTCCTCAACTTCATTCCAGGTCAAGTTTCCATGTTTGACACTTAGATACTCGAATTCGGCCGGACTGATCCAGGGTACTTCCTCACCATCAGACTTTGTGTATACCTGTCCAGCGATCTCTTCGAGCAGTTTCGCATCTTCTTCAGCAAGGTTGTAGGCTGTATTGGCTCTTTGAACACACTTCTTGGCACTCTCGACTTCGACATCGTGTTTGAGTTGGATATAATCCAGTCGGTTGAGAATGGCTTCCATCTTGTCATCAGTGAGTTTGTTTACTTTCTTAAGCACATTCTCTCGAACACCGATCTTGCCGATATCATGCAACAGGCCAGCGTACTTGATTTCTCTGAGTTGCTGCTTACTGAAATTGAAGTCTTTGTACTTTCCACCATCAACTTCATTGACCTTGCGTGCAAATCTCTCACAAATGAGAGCGATTCTTGCAGAGTGTCCAGAAGTGGTCGGGTCTCGTTCGTCAACTGCGGCAATCAATCCTCGAACTACACTGTCAAAAAGCGATTCTATCTCTTCAAATAAGAGTGAGTTTTCAATGGAAAAACTGGCCTGTATCCCAAGTGAAACACCCAGTTTGAGATCACCGGATTGAAAATGTTCCTTGAGAGGATGGATCAGGAAGATTCCTCCAAACAAGTCTTCACCAGTTTTTAGAGGAATAAACATCGCTTCTCGTAAGCCAAAACCTTCAGGCATTGAGGCATGTTTGGAGTCTACAAAGATGTCCGCGATTTTATGCTCTTCAAGGACAATCTGAGCAAAGCGTTCTTCCGTGTAGGGTGACATGGATTCCGGTAGCTGACCATGAGCTTGGATCTTGACCAGTTTCTTAACCTTCTTCTTCTCCTGCCAAATCCAGATTGCGCAGTATTCAGTAGGGAGAATGGATGCGTATTCCTTGAGGATTTCTTCGGTTACATCCCCTAAGAACTTGCTGGAACAGACAGACTCACTAAGGGCAAAAATGGAATTGATTTCCTTGTACTTTTCAAGAGTCTCGCGCCCGAGTAAGGCTTGCTTGTAGAAGGACTCCAAAACTTCCTGAAGGATATCCCAAAAGAGCGTCGGAAGTTTACTTGAAGTGTTGGTGGTGTATTCAATTCTTATCTTGTTTTGATCAATCTGAAGTTCTCTTTCAAAGTGATCTTCAAAATCAGTAGCTGAACTTTTGTAGTCGAAAAGTTTGAAATCCCCCTGGAAAATGCGCAGTGAGCTGACCGGAAATTCACCCTGTACGCCTGGCTGACTCAAGAATCTTTTCAGTGACTTCTTTTGAACCCATTTTAAGCGGCCTGTAGGCTCTCGCATTTTTTCGCTCCTGGATTCTCACAGTGAGAATCTTTGATATCAAGAGCTGAGTTTACCAGAACTCTTGCCAGAGCGCCTATTTAAAAGACTACAGTGACCGACCCTGATACGAGATCAAAGTCCGGATTGAATGTTTGGCGGTCATAATCTGTCGTCTGATAGGTAAATTTTGCCAGGGTGCTTTCGTTGATATAATTTCCTACACCCAATTCAATTCGAGTCACATCATCATCCCATTTTTGAGCACCAAGTCCCTGTGTGAAGATGGGAGCATAGTTTTTGTTCTCAAAATTCATAGCGTCAAATCGACCAGCTGCGAAGAAGTTCTTGGTGAAGTCGTATTTCCCTTCAACATATACTGAATTGGCTGTAATCTCCTCATCCGTTGGATTGTTTGGAACTTCAAAGGCTGAGCTGATGTATTCCGAATGGATTTGATAGCGACTTCTCTTCCACTTGAAGTGAAGGCCGAGTTTGGTTTGCTTGTAGTTGCTGGTGTCCAGTCTTCTGGCAAACTGCGCTGCACTGATTGTCTGCCCAACCACCAGATTATTCAGGTTATCCAGGTATCCACCCTGAGAAAGACTCATACCAAAACCCGCAGAATGATTTGCCTGCCAGTGAAGCTTGGTTGCTACAGTTAGACCGTTGTTTACATTCACATCTTTGTTATTTGATGCAGGATTGTTGGTAATGGATGCGGCATAGCTGAGTTTTGTTCCTCGAATCCGATTGAAAAGTTTTACCCCGGTAGAAGACAGGTTTCGTCCTGCCAGAGTAATGGCACGAAAGGGTACCCCTGCTCGAGTGTTGAGGGCATCAGGTGATACCCAGCCACTGCTTGGATCGATGTTTACGTGTTGTGAGTAGGCAAGTGGTGCGTCAAACAGAGGGTTGTCAATGGAGAGCCGTCGATCGACAAAGCTTCCAAAAACTGAATTGAACTTCCCGAACTGCAGATTTGTATTCCATTTTTTCAAGTCGGTTACGGTAACTGCTGCGCTGCGAATGTAAAAGTCCCGTTGCGTTCCAGTGGTAGTGAATAAGTCGCTTTGAATCTCCCCGGTGAAATACATATCTTCGCGAATATCTGCATCGAGAAAAAGAGTCAATTGCCCAACGGAAAAGGAAGAGGAGCCTCCCTGATTATTGGTATTGGCAAATGTAGATCCTCTCTGACCGTCCTGGTAGGCAAAATGAAATAGCCCTGCAGTTCTCAATCCCTGGGAAGGGCTCATTGCATCAAGATTTGAGCTCTGCATCAAGGCCAGGCTTGTGAAGCCTAGAAGTGTATTCTTCAATATTAAGTTGGCTTTCATGTGAAATCCTTTCTAGCTGCGACAGTTTCTTTGAGTTGTCTGGCAGATCTTCCTTCCCTGGAAGTAATCTAGCGAACCATTGCCTCGGGCAAGCCCATCGTTGAGAGATTAAAGTCGATATTGATTGTTTCCCCGTAGTTAACTTCCACTTCTTTGGTGACGGATGGGAACTCCGGATGCCATGCAGTGATGTGGTAGATTCCCGGGCGAAGGTTTCTCATAGAGTAGAAGCCATCTGGTCTTGCCTTGGTAAAATAGGGATGGTCCAGAACCAGAATTTCCCCCTGCATACTTTTGTAGATACTGCTTTTTAGGCTTACCCCACCTGGTTTTTTAAACGTCACAAAGGCGTTTTTATTGTGAAAGAATGGAGTTTGAAATGGCTTGGTTGAGGAAAATGAGTAGACATCGTGAGCAACTGGATCTTCGTTACAAAACTCCACTGTACTTCCAGTCATCACAGGAATAGTCCTTGGATGAAACTTGGCTCCGGCAATGACAACCTTGATTGGTTCCTGATCAGGTACTTCCTTTACTTTATAGCGTTCAGGGACCTTGGAAAGGTAGATAATTGCCTCTGATGGATCGGTATAATTCTTCAGGTTTACATTTTCAAATTTTCTCTTCAAATGCCAGGTGGTAAACCTGAGATCTGTGCGAAAAACATTGTCTGCGTAGGGGCTGGGTTGTGGAAAACTGCCTTTCTTGCGAAGACGAACCTTGCCTCGTATTGCTGCGGCTTCCAAACTGCTGCCGATGAGAATGAATCCCAGTAAGATAATCCAAAACTTTTGCATGAGTACCCTCAAATATCAATCCAATTTCACTAGGTTTTCGGGAAAGTTTGTTCGCACTTTTAGTCTTTTTAGACAAAATCCGCCCGGGAGCTATGTTTTTGTTTTTTCAAATTTGATGCATGTTTGGACTCTCAAGCGGATCTCAATAAGGACTGAGAGTAATCTTCTTACAGAAGATGGTTAATTTGAGCTTTTTTTGTATGGTTGATTTTTGTAGAAAGTGTTAAACTAGCTAAGCTCTGTGTTCAAATTTGACAGGGCGACTCACTTGGGTGGTGTGCACCCAGGGTCAATTTATTGACTCAGGTACTTGAAAATTGAATAAGGATAGGAGGTGGGCATGGCAATTGATGTCGGCTCTGCCCTAGGTCAATTTGGTTTTGCCTCTCTTTCGACAGGCTTTCTGGCTGGAGTCGTGATTCATTACGGCTACAACTTGGTACGCTCAAAGCAATCTTTATCGGTTGCGCAAGAGAAATCAAAGGTTCTGCTGGATAAAGCGAAACTGGATGTAAAATCTCTGGAACGTGATGCTAGGCTTCAGGTTCAGGAAGAGAAGATCCAGTTACAAAACGAGATGGAGGAACAACTAAAGGAGCATCGCAAGGAGCTCAAACAGTTGGAGAATCAACTCATGCAAAAGGATCAGCGCCTCGAGCGCCGTCTGGATGATGTTGAGCAAAAAGATAAAACTTTGCATAAACGTCAGGAAGATTTGCAGGAGAAAGAAGGGGAACTGGATAATCTTAAGAAGGACTTCATGTCCAAGCTTGAAGAAGTCAGTTCCATGAACCAGGACCGGGCGCGTGAAATCCTCCTGGAAAGAGTCGAGAAAGACTTCCAATATGAAATCGAACAGAAGATGAAGTCTGTCGTGGAAAACTGCAAAGAGGATGCCAAGGACAAGTGCCTGAACATCATCGCGCAGACCGTACAGAAAGTTTCTGTCGATTACAAATCGGATGGTCTGGTCTCGGTTGTAGCTCTTCCGGGAGAAGATATGAAAGGTCGAATTATTGGTCGAGAAGGCCGCAATATTCGGGCCTTTGAACAAATCACGGGAATAGATGTCATCATCGATGACACGCCGGACGTCGTTGTGCTATCCGGATTTAATGCAGTCCGTCGAGCTATCGCTACAAGGACATTGGAAACACTTGTGGAAGATGGACGTATCCATCCTGCACGCATTGAAGAAGTGCATAAGCAGGTATGCAAAGAGATCGACGAAGAATGTATTAAAGCGGGTGAAGATGCTGCAAATCGTGCAGGAGTACACCGATTGAACAAGGCTATAATCAAGGAGCTTGGTAAGTTAAAGTTCCGTACAAGTTATGGTCAAAATGTTCTGGAGCATTCCATCGAATGTTCTCAAATCGCAGGAATCCTGGCATCGGAAATTGGTGCTAATGTGAAACTTGCAAAGCGTGCTGCTTTGCTTCACGATCTGGGTAAGGTTGTTGACGGAGATGAGTCTTCGCACGCCAGACTTGGAGCGGAAGTTGCGAAAAAGCACGGGGAGAAACCTGTTGTGGTGAATGCCATTATGGCGCACCATGAAGAAGTTCCCATGGAAAGTCCCATTGCGTTTTTAACGGCTGCTTCTGATGCAATTTCTGCATCACGAAGAGGTGCCAGATCCGGGCAGACAGAAAACTACCTGGAGAGGTTGCAAAATCTTGAAGATATTGCCACGAGTTTTGAAGGAGTGAATTCTGCATACGCCATCCAGGCAGGCAGGGAAGTCCGAGTACTTGTGAATCCCGAAAAGGTAAATGACTCCGCGGGCGTAAAGCTCTCTCATGAAATCGTTCAGAGGATTGAGGGTGAGTTAGATTATCCGGGGCAAATCAAGGTAGTTGTGGTTCGTGAAAATCGTTACGTGGACTACGCGTTCTAAAGACTGAAAAACTGAGGCAGACTTGCGATCACAAGTCTGCCTCTTTTTTTGATACCTGTATCAAGCGGAATCCTATCCTTTGAATTCAATAAAGCCATTTTCAAGCTTGATAGAGTCCACATTATTTACCAGTGAGAAGTCGTCGAGATCAATGATCGGATTGATCTTGTGTGTCAGACTGTTTTTCACAAAGCCTGGAATTGGTAAGGAGTTGAGCTTCAATCGATCAGGGTAGAAGTAGATCTTGGTCTTGTCTCGTACTTCCAGTCTACCCTTCGTCTCTACATGACTTTTAAAGAACAGGGTCTTGAAGGAAGCGCGAAAGTAAAGCTGACCCGGCAAAATCTGTAGTTTGGGATTTCTCAGGGAGAGTTTCTTTTCAAGCACAGCATCATTAATGGATTTTTCAGAAATCTTAAAGTAGAAATCTGTGTCATCTACTGTATCTATTCTCAGCCTACCGTCCCGGTAAAGGTTTGCGAGCTTTATGGTAAGTCCCTTGAATCGAAAATTCCCTTCTTCTATTTTTAAAACCTTAACTTTTGCCTTCCTGGTGCGCACATCAATTCTCTGAAAGAAACCCTGGGCGAGTTTGGATTGTGGAGTAGGGTAGAACTTGATTTCGATAAACTCGGGGTCTTTGAAGTATCTCTGGATTGCCCGCTCGACTCTTTCCTGAATTTTATGAGGTTCGTTTAAAACCTCCATGATCATGGTCTGTCGCCATTGATTTGCCTTGAGTATGGCTTCCTGATCAATTTCGATTCCCCTGGAGTCTTTCTCTTCGTCTGCTTGCACAGCGACAAGCAAAATTAGTGCAAGTATTATTGATTTGATGACTATCCATTGAGTTTGCATGGCTACCCCCAAAACTTTTTTCGGGTCCTGAATTGAACGAATTCACCCTTTTTTCACAGGCCTAACTGTTCAAGAAACTCCTTTGTTGTTAGGATGGACAAAATCTTATCAATACCAAGGAATTTGTCTTGAAAAAGTTCATTATTGCGATCTTGGCTCTCCCGCTACTCTTCTTCCTTTTCCTGTACCTTTATGTCCAAAATCTGGATGAGGATGAGATTAAGCGATTGATCATTTCCCAGTTGGAGCAAAACATCAATGGAAAGGTTCAGGTTCAGAGTTTTGCCATGCAGGGCTTTTCGACTCTTAACCTACAGGGACTGGAAATTCGGGCCTTGAGTGGAGAAGAGGTTTTCAGTGCTCGAAGCATTGAGATTCATTTGGCACTTTCTGAATTAATCAGATCCAAATTGGGTATTTCCTCAGTGGATTTGATAGGTCCCCAGTTTAGAATCAAAAAGTATGGGGATGAGTTTAATTTCCAGGGTTTAATTAAGAAACCAAATAATGCAGGTCTGGGTAATCAAGGGCTTAGTATGCAGGCCCGGGATCCAAATGCAGGTTTGAAGATCGAGGCTTTCACAATATCTGAGGGAGTCTTGCGCTATGAGGATTTACCTTCTGTCTTTTTCCAATTGAAGGGTAGTTTTCTTGATGAGCTTCTGACTGTAAAGAAATTGAATGCAACTCTCAATAAGGGGCAAACTCGCATTGCTGCGGATTTAAGCTTCAATCTTAAAACTCAGGAATTGACCGTCAATACTCAAAATGTGTTGGTCAATCTCAAGGAGTTGGAAGGTCTGCTTGAAAACCCCGGTTTGTCGGGGGAGTTGGAAGCTAAAGGGTCCTTTCATGTAGTCAAAGAGAAGTTAACACCCAACTTGACGGTGGCAATCAGAAACTTGAGAGGACTTAGTGGCCTTGAAAGTCTTGAGGGTACGCTTCAGTGGAGTCAGCAAGATCTGCTTTTACTTGGAAAAATTCATAAAAAGGAGTTGGGTAAGACTGATATTCAGGCTCAGGGAAAATTTATCCCGGCCAAGGATCTCAAGGATATGGTTCTTAAGCTGACTCTAAATGGTAGTAACCGGGGGAAAACTCCATTTCGGTTCCAGGGTTCTACTCGCTGGCAATCTCCGATCTTTTATGTAGAGAAAGCTGAGCTGAAAGCCGATGATGTGGAGTTGGCTTTGGATGGTTTTTATACTCCGAACACAAAGAAGGGTGTCTTTCAGGCCTCCGGTCTTGTATCCCGGTTTTCTCGCTTCGTTGAGGGGTTGGATATGCCAGTCCAGTTTGAGGCGAATCTGGATACCAGTCCTGCAGGTCTTCAGCTCTCTTCCAAGCTTGATTCAACGACAGGAGTGAAGTATCAAGGGCTTTCCCTTCAACCGTTCACACTTGAGCTTCAATCGAGTTCCGATGGGGAGAACTTTGAACTTGCTGCTGCTCAGTTTCAGTTCAAAGACGGGGGGAACTTGAAAGTCAGCGGAAAGGGTAATGTAAGCTCGTCCGCGAACTTTGTGGGAAACCTCACTGGCAGAGCGCTGAAGCTTCAAGTTTTCAGAGATGGTATGACCGTTGCCGAGTCCTTTGAACTTGAAGAATTGAATGCGGGTTTTCAAAATGGAAACTTTATGCTGAAGAACTTACGAGCTGTCCATGGCAAGAAAGGCTCTGGAGCAATGATGATGGCTATGGGTTCTGGAGTCATTTCTGATCCTCTAAAGGGTAATTACTCAATGGAATTTCGAAGTTTTACTCCTGGATTGGTCTTCCCGGATCTAATGCCATGGAAAGTTTCCGGGCAGTGCTCTATTCCGGGAAAATGTAGCATCCAGGCGAACCACTCAGGAGGACAATCGAGTTTGCAAGCAAGTTTTAGTGCTGACGCGAACTCCATCCAGGATGCTCCCAAAACCATTTCAGCTTCAGCTGTGCTTGAATGTTTTGATTTTCGGAGTTTTTTACCGCCTGGTCAGTCCTGTAAGGGCTCATTCCAACTGCGCATGAAACCTGTTCCGACTGGCTTTAGCATGGAATTGAGCTCACGTTCTCTTAGTTTGGGAACGACAACCCTCGCAAAAGATCTGGTGATTTCCAATATGAGTTCTCAGATGTTTCTGGATCAGGACTTCTTCAGATTAAAAATCGTGAAGCTTGTCTCACAGACTATGGGTGGGCAGATTTTGCTTACTGGAGAAGTCTTGCCACAAGATTTCAAAAATCTGGCCAATCTTGATGTTCGGCTCAATGACGTACAGATTCCACAGTTACTTTCGACCTTCTCTGCATCTCTTGAGGGGCAGGCTAGTGGTTTGGTCAGTGGGCAGGTGAAACCCTTGAAGATTTCTTTTCCAGCTGATGAACTTGATTTGGATTTGAAAGGCCAGCTTGATGTGAAAGGCCTGGTATACAAATACCCTGCCAGCATTGTTCAAGGCCTCGATTCCATGGAAGGCAGCATCCGCAACTCCATTCTTTCCCGGTTGGCAAACTATGAGAAAGAGAAATGGAAGATGCGTATGGATCAGTCAGCCAGATTTCAGGATATCCAGAATCTGGACTTCACAATGAAAGACTGGAGACTGCTGATTCCCCAGTATGCATTGATTCAAAAGGAAGAAGACTATCTGATTCAAAGTGCGAGTTCTTTTTTAATGGATATGAACCCGAAGAAGGCTGAGCCGACGGTGTCTACCAGCTTTGATCTGGTGATGAGAGAGAAATTTCTGATAGAGAAGTTTCCATTTTTGAATGATGCGCCCCTGGGAGAGCTCAAAGACAGAATTTTGATTCAGGGATTGGTTTCTGATCCGATTCCAGCCTCTGAAATCACCAGACTGAAGTCATCCTGGTCCAAGAAGGTTCTCTCCATGATCGATTTTAAGGTACTGGGAAAGAGTCTGGAGGATAAGTTCCAGGCAGCCAAGCAAGACCTTCTTCAGAACAAGGAGGAATTGATTCAGCGCAAGTCGCAGGAGCTCATTGACAAGGGAAGTGGCTTCTTGAATAAAGTTCTGGGATCTTCGGGTACTGAGAATGTAAAATCTCAGGGTGTCAGCGCTGTGGAAACTCGCGTTGAAGAAATCAAGGAGCGGGCCCAGAAGAAATTAAAATCCTTTCTGGGTGACTTGTTCAAATAGAAAGCGAAGGAGCTTGAATGAATCGTATTACCATCATCTTAGTGAGCCTTCTGTTCACAATTACTTCCCATGCATCTCTTGAATGGAGTCAATTGCCACTCGATGCTGTTTTGCAAAAGTCTCAGCAGGAGAATAAGCCTGTACTAGCTTATATCTATGCAGACTGGTGTATCTATTGCAAAAAATTAAAGAAGGAGACTTTTGCCATTTCGTACGTTCAGGAGAAGATGAATCAATATGTTCTCTTGAAAGTAAATGGTGACGATGATGGGTTGGGTCGTGAGTTTGTGGATAAGTATGGAGGGGGAAGTTTTCCTACAACGATCTTTTTGAATTCTCAGGGTGTGGAATACAACCGGGCTGTTGGTTATTTTAAGCCAGACCCCTTTGTTAAGGTTTTAGAGGAAAACCTCTCCCAGGAGAACGTGTATGAGAGGCTGGGGAAGGAGCTTGAAGTTGCCAGTGAAACTGGTAAGGGTTTCTCAAAGGCCTTGATGGCTTATCTTGAAAAGAACATGGATGCCACCCGGTTTGACAAGGTGCAGGACTATCTTGAGAAGTACCTCCCGGACCCAAGGCTGAAAGATCATCTCTTCACTTTGCGGCTCATGAGAGGCACGATTGCCTATCGTCAAAAGGATTACAAACGTTCTCAAACCCTTTTGAAGGTAGCGCTTGATTCAGCTGAAAGTGAAGAGGAATTCATGAACGCTGTGCGCTGGTTGGGCCGTGCTGCTATGAAACTCAAGCAACCCAAAAAGCGTCTTGAATACTATCAGTTGGCGATTGACAAGTTTGGCAGTTACAAGGCTTACAATGGCTATGCTTGGTATGCTTACAAATCTAAAATCAACCTGGATCTCGCGCTGGACTATGCCAAAACTGCTGTTGAATTGTCTGGGGAAGATGCAGGCGTGATGGACACTCTTGCCCACGTGCATTATGCCCGCAAGGAATTCTCAATGGCTCTGGATATATCTCGAAAAATCCTGCTCAAGGACAATTCCAAGAGTTACCAAAAGGCCCACAAAAAGTACTTGAAGGCAAGAAAAAAGCAAATTCTCGCAGAGATTTGAGTATATAGAAACAATTGCTCTGACCTTTCGTAGTAAGCACTGATCGAAGTATTGCTGCGAAAGGTTTTTTCTATGTTTCATCTTTTGACTGGATTCAAAACACTCCTGCTCTCTGCTGCGTTGTTTCTAAAGCTAAGTGTTGCGCTTGTTGCCCAGATCCTTTTCGTAGAGCCCATGCTGATCAATCCTGACTTGCCGGCGTCCCCGAGAAACATTGAGAAAATTGAGCACAATGGGGCAAAAGTTTTACAGTTTGTTAAGGCAGAAGAAGGCCCGGAGCACAAGCAACTCAGGGAGCAAATGAATCAGTCTAAAATGATTCAATTCGTCTTTGAGATGCGGCGCAAAGCACGAAGGATTCACTCAAAAGTTCATGGAAAGTACGCGACTGTCGACGAGGAAGAGACTCCGTTTCTGATTTATTTCGGCAATCAAATGGGAATGGGTGGTCCCAGTGTGGCTAGTGGACTTCGTATTCTGGTGAGAGATGAAGGCGTTCGCTCCGATTCATTGATGGTGCTTGCTCCCTTGAAATACAAGGGTGCGGTGATGACCCTGCAAGATTTCATGGATCAGAAGTATCTCGGAACTCTGATTGCACATGAGTTCTTTCATGGGATTATGGGTGATCTATACGGAAACAAGATGCTTGAGATGAAAGCTCGCTCCTATTCCAGAGTTGGTCATGCAGCTCATCTGGTGACTGATGAGTTTCTGGCATTTGTTGAAGGGACCGCTGAAGGTCTTGAGTTGGTCAGTCAGGATTTGTTTCCGGCTGAGGTAGAGAACAAGCTTATCGACAGTCCTGAGTTAACTGAGGAATTGCGGGAGTTCATCAAGGGGTTCAAGAAAAGGCGACTGGTTCATGCGGCCCGAAATCACTTTGGGTTTAGTGGAAATGGCAAGGTAAAAGATGGCGAACTGGACGATATTGAGACACAACTCAAGACGGAAGGTATGATATCAACCCTTTTTTACAGACTTCTGTACAAAAGCGACCTCGAGGATAGCTACAGCAAAGTGTTTCATGTAATGGCGCAAAAGAAGCCTCTTACCTTTCTCGATTTTCTAAAAGAGTTCGTCGCCCATTTCCCAGATCAAAAGAAATCAGTTGTACGACAGTTCCTGGAAAACACTCATTACATGAGTGTAGATCCTGCTGCAGCAAACTTGTACAAGGACTACTACCTTTCAAAAAAGGCTTACAAGCAAAAAAAGATTGAGTTGGCTGCCTACCAGGAGAAAAGTCTGACCTGGAAGAAATGGCGTGAAGAGCAGTTTCAAGCAGTAATGGATGATCAGTTGGCACTCGATGCTGCAATCAAGACTCCTTATATGATCAGCGATGAAGAACAATTTTATTTGCTGGATCTTAATTCAGCCGATGATTTTGATTTGACGGACTTTTTTGAAGAGTATTTTATGGACAATTACTCTGAAGCTGAATTGCAGAACATGATCGCCAAGTTGTTGAGAAAGCGTCAAAGGGGAGAATGGATTGTCTCCATGGATTCAATCGTCTGGCCTGATGAAGTTGAAGAGAAGATCGCAATTCATCATGAGCTCTACAAGACTCAGAAAGAGGAAGAAGTTCAAAGCCGGGTGGAGTCGATGACAGAGGGTATCTACGCAGGCTTTCATGAAGTAGACCACTCATTTAAAGAAGAAGATTTGACCTCAGGTTTTTCCTTCTTTCAGGCGAAGCACTTTTATTCTTGTTCCCACGAAGACCACCAACATTAATCAAAAATCAGATTACCCTACAGAATATGAGCACATGGTGGAAATCCCGTGGTTTTCCTCTCAGGAAATCGCTTTATTGAGGGAAAAATCTTGCCCAGCTGCTCCCTAAGTTTATAATGATTTCATGATTAGTGGTTTGTTAAGGGGCTTTCGCTACCAGTACGTCAGGGTGCTGCGCATACAAGACAGTGCGCACAGCGTAGCACTGGGTCTGGCTATTGGGGTTGCCTGTGGAGCTCTTCCCTGTATGGGTGTTCAGTCTCTTATTGCACTTCCCCTGGCTTTTCTGGTGAGGGCTAACAAGATCGCAAGCCTGTTGGGTGTTTGGTGGACCAACCCCCTAACCTTTGTCCCGATTTATTACATCGAATATCTGATTGGAGTGCATTTTAGCTCCTATGAGCGTTTGTCCTATGCTCAATTCGGGGATAAATTAGGGCAGATCGATAGTTTCAATGCTTTTCTGGCTTTGGGAGCAGAGCTGGTTATGCCTATCTTCTTTGGTAGTCTGGTTCTAGCGGCAATCTTGTCTCCTCTTTGTTACGTCTTGATGTATCGAGCTTTTGAGGCCAGAAAACAGAGACGATTAAAAAAGCAGAGGGCACGGGCCCAGAAGAAGGCTGCTGCACGTTCTAAAGCTGTCTAAAGGCCTCTGATGGGGCACGTCCATCCGTTAGAAGCATCCAATTTCAGCAGAGCCTTGTTACACGAATAAATCTATTGTCATCTATACAGGCTCAACTGCAAAAGTGTGAACTTAATCCCACTATCACTGTATTGCTCGGTGTGCAACTGAATCTCATTTTACTTTTCCGGGCCAACCTACGGAGAAGTGAATTTCACTCTATTCCAATGAATCATGCGAAAGAGGTGTGAATCACACTGAATGGAAGCGCGTGTTTAAGGAAATTGTGCACTGAGATAAGCTATCGATAGCCGGGAAGGAAACAGTTATCAGTGTACTTGATGAGGCTTTAGTTTCCGATGAGCTGCTTGAGTATTTTGCGATTGGAGTAGAAGTAGTCCCAAAGACTGTAGACTGTAATGGCTACAGCGATCAGCATGAAAACAGTAATCAATGACTGTGGATCTACAAAGAGTGGAATCTGATACTGCTGTGCCAGAATAGTTAGCAAGACGCCAAAAATAGCCACTGCTTGAAAGACTGCTTTGAGTTTCCCGGAGTTGCGGGCACTAAGGATGACAGATTTGGAGGCCGCCATAATTCGCAAGGTAGAAACCAGACTGTCTCTGTAAAAGAAAACCAGAATCATCCAGATATTTGCGTAACCAAGTTGGAAAAAGGCCAGGAAGATACTGAGCCTGGATACGCTGTCTGCCAATGGATCAAGAATCTTTCCAAAATCGGTAGTGAGGTTGAATCGTCGCGCAATCTTACCATCCAGATAGTCGCTCAATTCTGAAACAAAAGCAATCAGCAGGGCAAGCCAGAGAAACAGAACATTGTCCTTCGACTGTAAAAAGACAAGGACAAAGACCGGACTAAGAATCAAGCGTAAGGTCGTTATTTTCAGGGCAAGATTCATAATTGGCAAGATAGCATATTCGAGTAAGTTTCCTGAGTAAAAATCGATAGGAGAGGGGAGTAAACAAGGGATTTGGGAAATAAAAAAGGCGCCCAACCAATTTGGTCAGGCGCCGGACATAAATTTCTAATTCTTAGCTGCCGTTCATGGCTCTTTGAGCTGCTGCCCTTACTGAAGGGTTCTCCCAAAGGAACTGATAACGGTTTTTGCCAACAGCTTGCGGTGGTACCCCTTGACGAACACCCGGTGTCTCAGGATAACCCCACTGATTCAGGTTTTTTGAGCTCAGGTATTGATCGATTGCTGCCGTTACCTGTGGATTGGTCCATGGCTGAGCACCAACACTGCTTTGAGGAGCTGCAGGACTTGTTCCCGGAGCGCCTGGAGCAGCACCTGTTCCCATCAAGTTCATGCGAGACATGAATTCCTGAATCTGGCGCGCATTGTTTTTCACCTCTGTAATCATGTTACGAACTTCACGATGGACTGTGTTAATTGTTCCAAGATCCTGGGCATTTCCCGGAATTGGAGAGTTCTCCATCATCTGAATCAGAGGATTGGCTTCTCTGACCAAACCGTCAATTTGAGCAACGGTTCGTCGGAAATCATCCTTGTTGGCTTCAGTCATATTTGAGTTCGTCCTGTTGATATAAGTAGTGATCAGATGTCTTTGCTTCTGAATGATCGCACTCAACTTACTCTTCAGATCAACCAATAGCCTTCCGAAGTCTGCCCCCTGCTGAGGAGGTTGAGTCGGATACGTCGGTGGTTGTTGTACCGGCGGATACGGCTGCTGTGGTGGATATGGAGCTGGCGGATACTGAGGTGGCATCTGTCCGTAAGGAGGCATCATGCCCATCCCTGGATATCCGTAAGGAGGCTGCATCATCCATGGTGGAGGTGGTGGTGGAGTGATAGGTCCGTCAAAGCGGTCATCATCGTCATCATCATCTTCCTCGTCACTATTCAAATTGTCGATAAGCTTCCAGGCCAGGATTCCTCCACCGACTGCAAGTCCAATCTTCAGGATATTGCCCCAAAGCTCCTTGCGGCCTTCTTTCTTTTCGTTCTCTTCCGCCGCAGTAAGGGCGTCATCCACACTGTCTGTAATTCTGGTAGTTTCATCACCTACTGCATCAGCTTCGATTTCTTCCTGAGAGAAGTCTTCGTAACTCAATACAATATATACGGAAACCAGGTAGTAACCTCCGGTTCTAACGGTTCTTTCGTTAGCTGCCCCCAAGAATGGATTGATGTCAGACTCCTGAAGCGTCAAACCAGCCTTCTGAGAGAAGAACAGAGTCGCTGCAGAAATGTACTGCTTCATGGAAGCGGGAGACAGAGCTCTCAGTGGACGGTAGTAAAAATAACCTGCATCCAGTCGCTTCTTGATTCTGTCAGGTGCATCAGGAGCGTACTCTCTTCGATTGGCATCCCGAATCTTGCGGTCCTGATCAATTCGAATGTAATCATTGATCAGAGAGCGCGCCGTACCTCTCAGGTAATCCTGAAACGTATTCGAGAATATTTGGTAGTTACGGTCACTGAGGGTTTGAATCTGGATTCTACAGCCAGGGAAGGGAATGATTCGACCGAAGTCCTGAACTTCTACGTCAAGTTCAAGGCTCTTGCGATTTTGGCGTTTCACAGTGCCGCCGTCATACTCTTCATTAACTCCGATAGGAAAAGGAGCCTGCATTCCGTCTTTTAACCCCTTAAGAATACAGCGATAAGCATTTTTAAGCGCTGCTGGACTGTCAGTATCATCCGCAGGTGGCGTGGTGTTGTCCGGAGGTGACGTATTGTCCGGTGGAGTAGTGTTGTCAGGAGGAGTTGTATTGTCTGGAGGTGTCGTATTATCTGGAGGAGTTTCATCTTCTTCCTCATCCGAACCATCTCCTGGATCTTCCTCGTCGCTTCCTCCGTTGTCAGCTTCTACCCCTTCCCAAAAAACATCCGTATCAAGGGATTTTCCATACTCTTC
>Ga0255768_10000136_pt1 | contig 72695 bp, 89 predicted proteins | sample 071ome_33_FD_179983 | JGI IMG/M metagenome (GOLD analysis project Ga0255768, IMG submission 179983) | Coastal salt marsh microbial communities from the Groves Creek Marsh, Skidaway Island, Georgia - 071412AT metaG (version 2) | ecosystem: Environmental > Aquatic > Marine > Intertidal zone >... | reverse complement strand
TATTAAAGGCACGGCTCTTTATACTGGTGATAGTTTTTCAGTACCAACAGCTCCACTATCCTCTTCTGGTACATCTTTGCACCTCAAAGGAACAGACGCTTCTATCATAGATAAGTCACAAAACGCTAATCTACAACTTATCGGTAATACCACTGGTTCAACAACTCAGGTTAAGTTTGCTAATACTAAGTCAATGTCTTTTGATGGTGCAGGAGATTATATAAAACCAAATGACGTAATTTTACCCTTAACCCAAGGCGTTGATTACACTATAGAAGGGTGGTTTTACGCAGATACAATTACTGGTGTGCATCCTATGGTCAGTCAGTATGTAAGCGGTAATGGTGGACGGTTTAGTATCTTGGTTGAACAAAGCGTATTAAAGTTTTTTGAAGGCGGAAGTATTGGACAAACTATCAGCGTAAATACAGGCACTTGGTATCATTTTTTGATGTGCAGATCAGGAACAACTCATTACGCTTTCATGGACGGTACACTTGTAGGCTCTAGTTGGACCAGTTCTACTAACATCGTAAACACACCTACCTTAATTGGTCATTTTGCTACACCAACGAATTACTACTTCGATGGGTTTTTGCAGGATATTAGAATCACTAAAGGTCTAGCAAGATACACTGGAAACTTTACACCACCAACAGTACCACTTAAAGGTTAAATATGATAGATATTTACATAAACTATCTAAAAATGATAGACAAACAAATGGGAACTACATATGAGTATTCCTATAAACAATTTATGTGGCAATTATTGAACGAATTTGAAAAACCTCTTATGAAATCAGTTTTTATGAATGGCCGACAGTGGAGGAAATTCAAAGATAAATTTCTAACAGTTTATAAATAAATAAAAAGGTTGAATTAAATGCCTGCATCTAGAGCAAGAAAATTATCACAGTTGATGTCCGAAGGTGGTTCATTGGACACACAGATTGATTCTGGTGGTACTACTAGTGAAATTGGCAGCGGAGGCGTAACTGTTTATGCCACGACAAATGATTTACCTTTAACTGGAAATACATCTGGTGACATGGCATTTGTATCTGGATCACGACATTTTTATGTTCACGATGGAAATGGTTGGTATAGTGTAGCATTAGTAAATGAAAGTCCCTCTGCAATTACTGGAGTTGATACATCATATACACTTGCAACTGACGGAACTCCAACAGTTGTCACAGCGACTTCTACAGATCCAGAAGGTATGCCTTTAACTTGGAGTTACGCAGTCACATCTGGTTCTCTTGGCACAACGGCTACAGTTTTACAGGGAACTGGCGCAAATACAAATCAATTCACAGTTACACCAGGCACAAATGACTCAACGGACGAAGGTACTTTCGATTTAACATTCTCTGCGACAGATGGTGTTAATACAGTTACAAAAACTTCCACATTTAATTTGCAGTTTGCATTTTCAAGTATTGCAGCTGCCTATACTGCAAATGCGGCCGATGGATTACAACTCTTTTCAATTCCTAATGTTAATAATAGTCAGCCGTTCTATGCGAGATATGCATCTTATGATGGAAAAGGTTGGATTGAAATACTATTTAGTGAAGTTGGGGATAGAAGTCATCATAGAGGTGGTTCCAACGGCGGAAATTATGTTGCAAGCGAAGAATGGGCGCCTTCTAGTACTCCTTCTGGTTGGGATAATACAAAATCATCCGCAATTGGTTATATGCGTTCTCACAGAAATACAATTGCTACAATGGGTCCGAATGCCACAACGACTGGTGGGTTAGACTATACTGCAAGCAGCTCGTTTATGATGTTAGGCCCAAATATTAATGCCACAGATGTCGCATTTACTACAAAAAATAGTAAAACAGGAAATGGTTTGGCTGCAACTGGTGCAAATCAGAATAATAAATATCCAGTGATAACATCAACGGGCACCAATGACACTACTACCACAACAAAAATGAAAGATTACTTTACTGGAAATGGCGAAGGTTTTTTTGTATACGGCGGTTGGACTGGAATGTCACCGTCATTGGGAATAGTTATGGCTACTAGAGACAACACAACTAGGGATACGAACCACTGGGGGCCAGTGACCGGAGAAACCACTGGCGGTACTTATTATATGAACTATGGATATAGAGATGGTGGTAGTTATCAGTCTTATCACGTTGGAAATTGGGAGGCATCAACTGGCACCCATCCATATATAATCAGTTCCACAAACGTAATGAGTATATGGATTTCAGATGGTTAATTAATCAGTAATCAATCCATAGATTTCTTTCCAGTTTTGAACCCGAAGAGCACTACCAGTGTATCCAGAGTTATGTTCATGAGCAACCAAAAGACTTTCTAAACCCATCCGCAAACCAAGGTCTGCGTTCTCAGGTTTATCTTCAACCCAAAAACATCCACAACCAGAGTATTCCAAAAGAGCTTCGTCTTTGTCAGCACCAGTGTCAAGATAGACATACCGTTCAAAGACACTATCTCCAAACAACTCCCGAAGGTTTTTAGTCCGAAGATGTTGACTATATTGATCGTTACTCAAACTAGTAATTGCGTGGAAAATATAACCATGTTCTTCATGAAGTTTTTTCACATATTTGATCGCATCCCGCAAAGGAGGCAATTTCCGAATCCAAGCAGATTCATTGAACATTCGTACCAGCCGTTTTGCCTCGGCCCGTGCAAGTCCATATTTCAAATCCATTTTGTATTCACCTTCTTGGACAACTTCATATCCATGCCGAGTCATCCAACAATCGAAGGCGTACTCCCAATCAAGGAGAACGCCATCGCAGTCAACAAGGATAGTTTTATTTTTTTGAGCAATCATTAACATTCTTTCTTATTACATTATTAATATAACTGATTCGCTCGGAAATGTCAAGCATTATTTTACCGAAGATAGTGAGGTCCAGTCCAACTAACATCATAGTTTTCGAAAAGATTCCCACGAGCAGCATTTCGAGCAGGAGTGTTCCAACCAGCAGCCATTAAGATGTCACCCATGCGGAATTTTTTGTCATTTTCAGTGTTGACAATAAATCCCCAGACACCACCGTTTGAGATAACTTTGATATATTTACTACCAACTGTCCAAGACAATCTGTCGTTAAATTCTTCAATCATAGAAAGATTGTGGGAAGAAAGTTCATTAGAACCAAAAGGCCAAGATTTCGCGGAACGCCTTGTCCAATTTAGATAATCCTCTTTGATAGTTTCAATTAACTCTGATAGTTGATTTTCCACAGCGATTCCTTTTCTCTTGATTACATAACTAATATATGTGATTCGCAATCAAAAGTCAAGCATTAATCTTCGGTTTCTCCCAACAATTTTTCCATCCTTTCACTTTTTCCAAAGTAAAAACAAGTGGCCACAGAAAATAGTAAAATTAACTGCGAAATGAACACTACACCAGAAACAAAAGCGTAATCAGTAAAATATAATTGTAATGCCGATATCATTCCAACAATTGTAGTAACCAACCCCCGAACTCCAAACCAAACAGCGCCGTGGTCCGAATAGTTTAAGGTATGAATTATTTTTATATTGCCTAAAATAACATTTAACGGATAAACCAAAACTAACCACGACAAAACTTCTGTTGCATCAGTCATCCCCTCTGTAGATAACCAAACCAACACTAATATGACTGCATTAAACCCCACTATATTATATCCACACTTTTTACACTATCAACTCTAAAAGAACGCCAATTGTTCACATCCAAATCCCATACCGAAATTGTATTTTTCAAATCTCTTGGTTCTTTGTCACTTTCTGTGACTGGCAATCTATCTTTTACTAGAGTACAATTCATAACTCTTTCTTCACCATTCACTTTTGTAAAAATTATTTTCACAGAATTTTCACGTAAAAGATTTTTTAAAGATGCAGTCTTCGCTTCCCAAGTCATATTATTCTCCTATATCGCCATTGGTGCAGTTAGTTTATCATAATGTTTGTAATCTGTCAACTCAAAATCATCAACGTCATATATTCCTATATGTTTATTTTCATTGATTTTAAGTTTTGGAAACATAAAAGGTGTTCTTTTAGTCTGTTCTCTTACAACATCAAAATGATTTTTATATATGTGACAGTCACCACCAACCCAATTTAATGCAGCTGGCTTAAGTCTACAGTATTTTGCAATTATATGTGTTAGTAAAGAATAACTTGCGATATTAAATGGCACACCTAAAAACATATCGCAACTTCTCTGATACAAAGTGCAAGACAATTCTTTATTATTAGACACATGAAATTGTGCAAAAATATGACATGGTGGTAATGCCATCATATCAAGATCATCAACATTCCATGCGGATAAAATGTGTCTACGTGAATGCGGATTATTTTTTAAATTATATAAAAGTTGTGCAACTTGGTCTGTGCCGTTCCAATCTCTCCATTGTACACCATAGATAGGTCCAAGGACACCATCATCATATCCCAAGGCCTTGCCTTGATTTTCTGCATTATCTGTCCAAATAGTTCGTTTACCTACAAGTTCTTCTCTTGGTTTTCCGTAATGTATTTCCGCCAAGCGTCTTTCATCATCAGAACCTTCTAAAAACCATAACAACTCAGATACTACACTTTTAAACGCAATTTTTTTAGTTGTAAATACTGGTATGAATTCGCCTAATTCAAATCTCAAAGTAGAATGAAAAATCGATCTAGTTCCAACTCCTGTTCTATCTTCTTTATCTTCTCCTTTATCTAGGATATGATCCATCAAATCCAAATATTCTAACTCGGCATAATTACCAAAACGATACATCAATTCCAATTCTGGTGTATTATCAATCATCCATATATCCTTAATAGCAAATCGTCATAATCCCAACTATGCAGTATTCTTTTATTTTCCAATTGTTTTAATTTGTCTGAACAAATCCAAGTATCACATTCATAATAATCAGGAATAATAGAAACATAAAATCTTTCTACCATATCCCAATATTCTTCTAGTACTTTAGCTCCACCAATAATGAATATGTTTTTATTTGAATTTCTTGTCAACCATGCTCGTGCATCCGTTATACTAACAGGAGTTGTATTTTTGTAAACATTCATTTTTCTACTAGTTATGACTACATTTTCTCTTTTTGGTAGGGGTTTGGGCATCATTGGGTCTTCCCAAGTATTTCTTCCCATAACCACAGTAGAATTTATAGTGTTCGATTTGAACCAACGAAAATCTTTTGAGTTTTTAGGCCAAGGCAAACTACCCTTTAAACCTATTCCCCCATTTTTATCCATCGCAAAAATTGCATTTATCATCCCATTGAAAACTTTTTATTTGGACTCCCCCAAACATTACGAGCATTCACCTTAATGAAAGGTTTGTTTGTTTCGTTTTTATTTGGATTCTCAATTGTTAATACAACATTTTTTCCTGCCAGCCAAGCAGCCTGTTGATTAATCAATCTGAGCGCAGAATAATCTTCATCATTCTTACTGCGCGATTTTGTTTTTCCGATTATACCTTTTGAGGTATACTTATCTCTAGACTTTTTCTTTCCCATTATCATTCCCCAAAGTTTGTGAATATTTTTTTGCATTTTCTTCACTAAGAAAGAATTTACTTGTGACCTCTGGGCCACCTTCTCTCGACCATACAGAAGAAAAGTCTATAAGTCTGACCTCCCAACCATATGGATCTCTTTTGTCACCAACAGGTAAGATTTTTTTGATATTTTTTCTTTTAGACATCATTCACTCCATCAATTTCTAATAATATAACACATTAACCTTGACTTGTCAATTCGATTTTTTCACTTATATTTAAATTTTCTTTTGTTGTCATAAAACACAAAAAAGTAAAGATCAGAGATATCACAAAAAGTGATATACAGAAAGTTTTAAATTTTTTATGTTTTGTTTTCATTTAATAACTCAGGGAATGTTTCTCTTACTAATCTTTCTGTTAAACCAGAAACTTTCAATTTACCCATTATTAATTTTCCAAAGATTTCTGCATCTTTAGCATGTATTCCTTCTAAAAGATATACTAATTGTCTTTCTGCAATTCTTTCTGGCAAATCTTTCACATTTTCTTCATAAAATCTGTGTATTTTTGACATTTCTCTATATAAATTTGTGTTACTATAACCGTGTGGGTCATCAGCCGGGGTGTATTCAGGCAGGGCCTTGTAACCAAACTTAATATTTTTATCAAAAATATGCCTAATCAATGAAACAAATTGTTCATTGTTATTATTTAGTAAAATATTTTTTTTCTCGTTTGTAGATTTTGTAGATGCAATATCTTCAAGAATTTCATACATATGTTTCATATTTAGCCTCTTTAAAATTTGATATTTCATCCATCATCAAAACCATTTTGTTTTCTATAAAGTAGTTAAAAACTTTATTCATATCACCATCAGGCTCTTTACTAAATTCTTCAAGAATCTTATCTTGAATCTCATCAGGTACAAATGAAAGATCAACTAATTGTTCATTTCTTTTATATTTAGATAACATATTAGAGTCACAGAAGTCTTTGGGATCTCTATTAATGTCTAACCACTCATTCAACTTTTTTCTTGATAGAGGTTTCTGTCTTTTATCAGTAACAAAAACATCATCATCAGACAAAAAGTTAGGAACGCCATCTCCACTATCACCACGAATAATATGTTCACGAATGTATTTGTGGGGTTCATCCGTAACTAGATATTTCTTTAGAATAGGACTATATTGAGTTACATTAGGATATCTTTGAAGTTGCTTAAAATCCTTATCCGAAGAAACAATCAAAGTCTTTTCATACTTAGAGAAGTTTTTGACAAGAGTGCCTATGATATCATCAGCTTCTGTTCTTTCTACTTCGATAATTTTGTAAGGAAAATTATCACGCAAATCTTTTTTAGTTTGCGTAATTGTATTGAATATCATACTCCAGTCATAACCAGAGTTTTCTCTAATTTTCTTACGATTGCCTTTGTAGTAAGGAAAGATATCCTTTCTCCAAAAGTTTTTGTTGTCGCAACATAATACAATGTTGCCGTAGTCATTTCCAAACTTTTTCTTGATACTTAAAATACTATTAAGTATCATGTGTTTCACAAGGCCTTCTTCGGCTTCTTGTTTATAGTTGTTTATCTGAACCATCAAGTTCGAAATGACTACTTGGTTTAGATCTACCAGTATCATTATATCACCATTTTTATTTCTATTTATAACGAAACTATAACACGATTCGTAAGTGTTGTCAAGCAATTAAAATGGAATAAATTTACCGATTATTTTTGTAACCTTAATTCTACTAAATTGAGTTTCGTGTCTATTTTCATATGTGTTATACCTGTGCGATTTGACTGTACCTTCAAATTGAAAACACACATCTTCTTTCAATTCTGGTATTTCTTCTTTATGAAAAAATACACCTTTCTTGCCAGTCCTTGTAATTATATTATAAACAAATGAAGGCCCAAACTGAGAATTGACAGGTTTATAGTTGACTACTTTTGCAAACCATTTTGCTCTTTCCATGTGACTTCCGATATACACTTTGGAAAAATCAACTTCTTCATCAGGCAACATTAAACCACTCCGGCACTTGACGCTTTGTCCAAACCATTTTGAATCTGTCTTGTTTTGTTTGGTAAAAGGCGCGATAAGATTCTACAGGACACTCTAACATACACTCTGGATTAGACTGCATTGCAAGTTTGAATGGCGTTAGAATATTGATAGGAATATTCACTGGTTGTTCTTTAAGCACGTCTTTGAGCAAGTCGTATGTAGAGTGGACTTTTCCATATCTGTATTCATATTCCTTACACAGTGCAATGAAATGATTATAATGCCAGTGATAGTTTGTAACCGATTCCATTGTCCACAACGTAGATGGATGACTAGGATGCACAGCTTTGTAAAGTGTATTTTCTAGTTGACTATTTGGATGTATCCAATAGTCAACCATTCGTTTGCCAGACTTTGATGGACGTTTGATTTTCGTACCATCAAGAATACGATGGGCAGTTGATAACATTTGCGCCGACTCAACAATCATCTTTACAACGTGTTTGTCACATTGTAATTGAGCGGCAACTACGGGGTTGGTATCTAAAACAAATATATTCATACTATTAATATAAGTGATTCTTTACCGATTGTCAAGTATATATTTGCAAATAAAATAAGAATCTACAATATCTGACACTGGATTGCCAATTTTGTCAGATTTAATTTGAAATTCTTCTTGCAAATTTCTTTTCGTTTCAAACAAAAAACTTTCATACATTTTTTCTTTGTTTGCATTGCCTTTTCCAGAGGCAAATTTTTTAATGACTGTTGGCGGAATAACCATATATTTTATTTCAGACTGCCAAAGCTTCCACTTTAACAATCCAGTGTTTTCTGCAATGTGAAAAACTTTACCAGTAGAACCATAACTGTAATCTTCTATTGCGACATTTTTAATATCATTTGATATAAGTATGTCCATTACCCAATCAGATATATAATCATATCTTTCTTCAGGACAATCATAATTTTTTAAAGTAGATTGCCCCTCAAGATTTTTGTCCAGTATTTCTGAAAATTTTCTAATACTTGATAAATAAAATATTTTACAATTATCAAAACTAAATTTGTTTTTTTCGCCATTATATATGCACACCGAAGGTGAGGTGAGGCTATAATCTATTCCTCCAATTCGAACCATGTATCATCATCCATTTCTGCAAAAGAGTCTTCGTCTAATATATAGTCGTCTAAAGACTCTCCGCAGGCCGGACAATATTTTAGTTCTTCATCTTCATCTATAAATTTTACAACAAATTCAACGCCGCAAAAGTTACAATCAACAAATTTATTCGACATTAATTTCTCCTATAATATCAGGAATATTTAGAAAAAATTATGTTTCATACCCCTTTTTAAAAGGATATTTCACAAGCACCACCTTGGCACGCTATTGCTCCCATTGTGTCAATGTCTGTAAACTTTTTAGTTTCCAATTGAGAGTTGAAATCTATATACTGCAAATTTTGTTGTATTTTGGTCCATTTGTGTAACAGGAAAACATCCTTCAAGCAATATTCTGCATCTTTCACATCTCCATTAAAATAATTGTCTGCAAATTTTTTAAATCTACGAACCCATTCTGCACGCAAATCAGACAACTCTCCACGATATTGTTCATCCATCTGCGCAACCATAGTTGCCTCCCATAAATCATTGAATCCTTTTCTTGTATCAACAATTAAACCAGAAGCAAACAGCGCGGCCTTACCATACTTATTAACAATTTCTTCTTCTGTTAAAACTTCAGTCATAGGTGCTTGGTTAAAATCTTTGTCTCCAGAACCAGATAAGAATGAAATGCCGGCAAACCATTCCCTATTTTCATAAACATAATCTTCAACTTCATTCCATTTGTGGGATGGGACTGTTACAGTATTAGACACATTATGTCTTACAGTTGGATCGGCACACAAATCTTCATTTGTACCATACTCCACCCAATTCTGTTGTACCAACTTAACTTTTTCCAATAGACTTGAACCATAAAGATCTTCCTTGTATAGAGAACCTTTTGGACTTATTACTGGAAATCCAATACAATAATCAGTGCGACTACTAGACCATACAGATTCTTCAACCATATATGGATTTGTTTTTGCGAGTAGTTGTCCTACTTCGGATTCTTTATTCATTTGCACATGCCGAATATATCTTGGAGAATGTTCTGCATGAATTCCAGAAGCAGTCTGTAACAATACAGAAGCGTTACCAGATGGTTTTACACATGTGGTTCTTGCCGCAGCATTGATTCCAATAAGTGCAGCAACTTCTTTATTAACTTTCTTAACAATTTCTGCGCCTTCTTTTTGTGTTTCTGCGTCTAAAAGAACCTCTGGATTGTTCATCCAACCAGTGATAGACACACCCAACAGAGCCTCTCTTTCAAAGATTTTTTTAGATGCCTCTGATATATATTCAAATCTTGTGTATCCTGCTTGTAATGTACCTAGAATTGCAGCTGCACGACATGCCTTAAAGAATTCTTCTTTTGATGTGCATTTACCGCCGTTGATTTCGGTAAGGTTACATCCTTGCCAACCTGATTGACCATCAATTTGTGGAAACATTCCAATTTCAACGCAAGGATTTGTGGTATGTTCTTTACTATCAACAAAATAAAATCCTGGCTCACCAAACTCTTTAATTGGTTGCATTAGTTTACTAAATTGTTCTTTAGTGATTTCATTCCTAACAATAACAGCAGAGTTGTTACTGCGACCTCTTTGTGGATTATCGATAAACCAATTTCCGGTTTTTGCATTCATCATTTCTTCATCATCTGGAGAAAACAGTGCAATTGTTGCACTACGTCTAACACCACCAGCAAGTACTGCATCTGCTGAGTGCATAGAGATATCATATACATGAATAGGTTTCAATTCAGTGACGCCAGAGAGCACCAATCCTTGAAGGAGGTGTTCAATCTTATCCAAAGCTTTGCGCAATGGTTCGGGGCCTGGCGCCTTGAATCCACCAGAAATTTCTGCACCTTGCGGCCTAATTTTAGAAAGGTCAAAATATACTTTACGGCCTTCGAATTCTGGATGAGTGCCACCACCAACAAAATAAGACGACATAAGAACAGACAAAGAGTCTGCCCAACCTTCAATAGAATCCTCTACTACATATCCTTTTGCCTGCTTCTTTCTTTCTGTAATATTCGGTAGTTTTTCGACGTGGTGTTTTTGCACAGAAAATCCTGCGCCGGCGCCGCACAAAAGAATATAAAACAATTCTCCAAAGAATGCCGCACGATCTGCGTAAGATGATGTGCAGTTATACATACGCATTTGATGTTTCAACAGTTGGTCTCCACCAAACTGCAATGCTCTCTGAGCACCCAGTGCATACTGCAATTTATATGCGGCCTCAGCCTCGTCAATTAATAAGGAAAGGTTGTCAGTCATTTTATCTTTATAGTACTGACGGTGCATTTCCATAACTCTAGCAACCGATTCATCCCACGTTTCATATCTTTCATTGTCGTCATTCCATCTAGAATATGCCTCATAAAATTTTGATTGTGACATAATGGAACGAGTATCCGTTTCCTTAATTGTATTGACTACTTTAAGCATATTTTTTCCTCTAATTTTATATATTTAACACTTTTTCCAACTAGCAAATTCTAGTTTGGCTTGAAGACCTGCGAAGGTATTTTTACTTATAATCTGTTTCAGTTCAACACTACTGATTCCAGACAAAATTATATCGTTTATATCTTTTTCTTTAATTTTTTCTGGCCATATTACACAATGATATTTTGAATCTATAATGTGTTGCATTCTATCTACAATCTGTTTATTTCTTGGTTCATTGTCCATCACAAAAACAACATTTTCATACTCATCAAACAATGATATATCGATATCAGACCCCATCATAGCAACACAATTATCGATGAATAAAGAGTCAATCGGGCCCTCTACCACATATATTGTTTCGTCTTTATCAATTCTCTCGATTCCAAAAATTTTTGGTTTTTCTTCGTCTATTTTGATAGTAATATATCTCATATCACTATTACCCAATGCACGTCCTTGCAGTGCAATAACATTACACTCCTCGTCAAAACTAGGAATTACAATTCTTTCTTCTTTTATTAGTTTATCATACCCTTCGGTTAGTGAGTTTACCAACTTGTGAAAATCGTTAGTATAATAGATTAAATCTAGTCTGGGTATTTTTCTATTCTCGCAATATACTCTTGCGGAATGGTTTACTGGCAAGTCGGATATTTTAATTGCATGTGAAAAATCACATACTTTTTTCTTAAAAACAGGGGATTCAAACTTAAATTCTGGTTCTTTTAAGTTTTTTCTTTTTCCAGTTTGTCCGTCTTTCCATTTTTCAAACACATATTCTTTATACAAAACGGGGTCAACAATCTCCATAAATTTGCCCAAAGACATACTTGCCCCACAGTTGTGGCACATATAATTGAAATTATTTTTCCGTAGATAGATATATCCACGGGCCTTGAATGTTTTCTTTTGGGAATCTCCACACAATGGACATCTACAATTGAAAAGATGGTCTCTTTTCTTTGCAAATCTATCCAACTTGTGTGATAATCTTGAGATATAAATTTGGTCAATATGAATCATAAAGACCAATATACATTAACAATACAGTTTTGTCAATAGTTATTTTATTGAAATTGATCTCTCAAAGTTTCTCGCAATTCAGCTCTAGTTACAAAAAGTGCCATATCTTTTTGCATCTGATCTAATTCATTTTCTATCAAAACAAGTTTTTGTTCTTGTCTGTTTAAAGTATCTCTCAAAGAAATAGACTCTGAAAGAACTTGTGCAAGGCCCACCTTAACGTCTACTAATCCAGTACCAACCCAAGATAAAAATCCGACAATGAGAATCATTCCCACAGTCTGAATTCTTGTTTCTAAAGCCTGTCCACTATCTCTTTTATCTTCGGACATAAAACCTATTCCTTTTATTATTATTGTTTTTCGTAATAGTTTTTATATTGTATTATCACCAATTTTTGATCAGCCATATATCTTTTCATTTCATTCACATTCAAAGTCAGGGATTTATAACCATCTTCATCAAACGCGAATAGTGATAGTGCTTTACCACTTTTTTCTAACTTTTCCATAACATCATCAAAGTTATCTTTGGTTATAATTATAACTTCAAAATCTTTCCATTCAAAAGGTTCTGGCATACTCAGATCCAAAGGGATCTTTTCTACTGGTACTTCTTTTGTTACTATTTCTGTAGGTTGTGCGGCACATCCACCCAACAACATTATAGTCAATATTGTAATATATTTAGTCATTTTCGTTTCTCATAATATCTAAAACTCCACTCTTTAGAGAATTTTCAATATCTTTATTTATGATATTCTGAACAAGGCCTGGTTTTTTTTCGGCAAGATATCCTAAATCATGGTCTGATAATTTTTGTCGCAAAGTTTTAACTTCGCCTTCGAGTTCATTTCTTTGACTTTCTACTGTCCTAGAAATACTCATAACTTCTTCAACATTTTTTTGAAGTCTATCGATTTCTTCGTCTTTTGCTTTGACGGAATCTGTAAGTTTTGACTGATTTATTTTAAGTACACTTATAGTACTTTGTAAGTTTTGCACATACATCCAACCACCAGCAGCAATCACAATCGGCAGTAATACCACCAATACTTTAAATCCAGTTAACATATTAAATCTCGTTGTGTCTATACAATATCATCATTGTCCCAAATTTATTGTCCATCAGAACAACCCTTTTTTTAGGGTTCTTCTTTATATAGTCTCTGATTGGCTCTGCTTCATCAGATTCTATGTAATTTTTCCATCTTGCGTATTTTTTCTTACCTTTAAGTAATTTAGTATATGTATCATTTTTTACACTAAAAACTCGCATACCACCAAAGTTTTTGGGTGGATTCAGTCCAAGGCCTGCAAGATTGCTCGCATCTCCTACCGAATTTGCAATTTCTTCATTTAACATAATAGTTTGTTGTTCTCTTTCAAGATGATTAATATACTCACAAAGACATTCTTCCATCATTTCCAAATCATCTTCAGACAAACCTTCTTTGTTTTCTCTGAGTAGAGCAAGGGCGGCCGCATAAGATGCAATTCTACTTCTACCAAATGGAAACTTTTCAAGAATTCTTTTGAGATTAAATGTTACTCTATGAAAAATAGTGTATGCGTTTTTTTCTTTTTGAGTTTCTAAATCGTTCGATTTCTTTAATTGTTTTCCATTTTCATCAATTATACCCAAATCAAAAGCATCCATATCACTCCACTTAGTAGTGAGTGTTTTAATGAATTGATAAGCGACATATGCATTAAATATAGAAGCCATTATTATGCCATTGGATCTGGTGGTGGATTATTTGGATCATATTCTCTATATGCATTTGGGTCTTCTGGTATTATGCCGTCAGAAGTTACGATAGGATCTAAACTTTTATTAACGGCAGACACATCCGAAAGTTCTTGAATCAAACTCCATCTATGTACATTACTAGTTGGTGTTACATCTGACATAACAACTGGAGTATCATGCTCCAATAAATTTGGATTCAACACAACTAGTGTCCCATTAAAATCTTCGGTGGCGGCCTGTCTCAGTCCTATTCCAACTAAAGGGTTTGGACTACTCTCGTAAAAGTATATTTTATTTTTATTTTCTGAAATATTACCTTCGGCGATATTTCTCCAATCTTCTACACTCATTTTTAATTCTCCTATGAAATTACAATTTCTATACTTGCATCTGTTGTACTACCACCGCCGCCAGCGGAACTTACGCCTTCACCAACAATACCAGAACTGATAAATGGAGCATAAGGTGTTGCTGTCTGTATTGTCAATAATGACATTGTTAGCGATCCGGTGAAGGATGGTGTTTCTGTCATAGTATTTATAATCAGAAGATCTCCTGCCGGATAAAATCCAGTATACAATACTGCTGTGGAAGTCTGTAATTGATATTGTGTCAATTGTCCTGTGTGTTCAAAAACTCCATTAGAATCTACAGTATAATCTGCGTAGAATGCTGGGTCACTATCCGTAAATCCAGTATACGGTGATGCTGTGGAAGTCTGTAATTGATATTGTGTCAATTGTCCTGTGTGTTCAAAAACTCCATTAGAATCTGTTTCTGAAGTTTCTGAATACATTTCGATATCACCATCCGTAAACCCTGTCAAGATTTGCAGATCGTAATCTGTGGGCCAAACTCCTGCTGGTAAAGTAGGCATTTATTTTATTCCTTATTTTGGAATCCACATAATCACAGTTGATCCAGCATTAAGTGGAATCCCCCAGTGATCAGTATCTGTTCCCCCAGATTGAAAAAATCCATTTGCATCTTGTGGGATTGTCGCAGCATCTAAAAATGCTAAAAAGTTTTGACTAAATCCAAAAGACATTTTAAAGTTTCTAATTCTACCAAACACAGAAAATTTTACATTGGTCCCTGCATAAGAAACTCTTCCAGCTGCGGTGGTAATATTGATAGCGGAATAGGTATTTTGAAACGCTGAGCCGCGCCAAGAATAGTTATAACTTCTATTTCTTGGTTTAACTCTTCCAGAATGTCCCACACTAACTGATGGTTCATAAATTACATATCCGTCATTGTGAGAATCAATTCCTTTTCCATTATAAGCATTAAACCAGCCTCGAATATTATCCTGTGCATAGTCATCACCACTTGAGAACATAGTGTTGGAATTTGCCGGCCTCTGATGCATGTTGCCAGTATTCGAATCTGTGGTGGGCAGGTCAGTTCCAGCAAACGAAGAAAGTGAGTATGCAATGGGCCCAAGGTGTCCTATCCATCCCAACCATCCCATATGCAATCTAGTGGCCAATCTAGAGTAAGAACCGCCAACATATGAATTATTCCAGGCTTCTGGTGTTCCATCGATTCCGCGACCTGTAGGACTTCCATCCAATCCATTTGTGGACGTAGGATATTCGGTCAGTAGGAATTGCGGTCTTGATTCTCCTCTCTGTGCAACGTGATACGTCCTTTCAGTTTGAGTGTAAAGACTTGGTCCAGTATCCGCTGGCCAAGAACCCATATATGTCATATTTTGATCATTATCGGGTTTGACGCCATTATTACTGTCGTTCGCTCTTCTACTTTGAAACCAAGAAGCCGAAGAGTGTGCTGGAGCACCACTATGATCTGCAAATTCTCTACCATTAAATGCAATCCCATTGTGCAAAAATTCACTACTTAGTGGCATTTGTTCACCAAAGGATTTATCATATTCACCAAACACAAAAACATTAGTGCCATCGTTGATTTGTGCTGCACTCGTAAACACGAAAGTAGTTAAAAATGGGGCGTTCATAATCCACAGGGTTCCGGCAGAACTATATCCCAGCATTGTGTCCACATAAGGACCGGCTGCGTCATTTTTCCAATAATCGCCATTATCGCCATGAGGCAAACGAATTGGATTTACATAAGCAGTCTTACTCCCAGCATCAGTCCAATCGGCCGAATAAATCCACTGGACTCTGTAGTTTGCGCCACTGTTGGCCGTACCTCCTTGACTAATGTTAATTGCAAGATATTGATAATGTCCAGATGATGCATTGTCAGACGTCGCTCTTCTAAAAATTCTCATTGCATCATCGTCCGTGCCTAAAACAGCGGCCGCTCCGGCGTTGTCAAATCTTGTCCAATTCATCGCAGTTAAAATATCACTTATTGCGATTAAATGAGTTTTAGCGTCAGTTGCGGCATCCGAAGCGCCATATGATAAATATTTTGCATTTGTACTTAAACTGCCTGGGGTAATTGTTACTGCCATTTTTTTTTAACTCCTATCAAGGTTTTTTCTACTATTTATAAAAAAAAATCAATTACCAAAAACTACCACTTGTTGGTTGGTCATTTGATGGTTTGACATACAATTTATTTGGCGTTATAAAATCTGTATTAATACATATTCTGGTCCCTTCGGACTGTTGCGCTTCCGGCATATGAGACAACCACGAAGGAAAACAATATAAAATATTTTTTTCTGGTTTTAATTTTACTATATTTCCAGCGCATTGAAAGGATATTTCACCACCGTTTTCTGGAATATTCAAATAGAAAGTTGTACACAAGGAAGTTCCGTTCATCATCGCAGTTGGATTTGAATGTAAATGCCAACCATTGTAACTTATTTTCTCTGTTTGTAAATACAATGTAACGTAAGGATTCCATTCAAATTTCCACTCTTCTGCATCTTCGTGATGAAAATAACCATCTTTAATTTTAGTTGTATCTTTCCAACACATAAAAAGTTCACTAAGAGTTTTGGAATATAGTGGAGTTATAAATTCTCTGAATTCTTCATCTCCCCACCCAATATTGTATCCATCGCCGGCAGCTGCCTGTTGTTCTATATTGTCATAATAGTAGTTTATCATTTTATCTTCAAAATTTTTTTTGATAATATCATGATATGGAAAATTCACGCCTATTACTAATGGATAGTGTTTATTATATAAAAATAAATTTTCCGCATGGGCATTACTGCAATAATTTAAATAGTTGGTTTTCTTTTGTATGTCAGTTTGATTTCCTAAAAAAACTCCTTCGGGTAATAATTTATCATTAAATTTTGTATACATTATATAATCCTTATCTAATTACACATAGTCTATTTTTACTGTTAAGTTTTCTCCAGAGCCACTATCAACATCTAAAGTTAACTGATCTGTAGTAAGAATTGAATTTGTTGTAAAGTTTGCTGTTACTGTATTTTGGCCTTGCAGAATTGTAAATTGTTGCAATTCGGTTCCGTTTTTATTTATAGAAAAAATAACATCAGCTGAGACTGATGCAGCAATTGTCGCTGTCAATGTTTGTAAGGTTACAGTTCTATCTGGACTAAATGTTTTCGTCCCTACAAGCGGCGCGACAAAGTTACCGGCCCGTAACATATAAAATGTTGTGTTTGCATTTGAGTTTGCCCATGACGTACCATCCCAGACATATAAGGCCTTGGTGGCAGTGACAAATGCAAGATCTCCTTGCGTGGCGGACACTGGCAAGTCTGACAAAAGTGCATATGTCGTGACTCCAGAGCCACCAGAACCTGACGCAGTTCCATCCGCAACAGCAGTGATCCACTCATCCCCATCCCAAATATATAATTTGTTTGTATCTTGTGCAAATGCAATGTCACCATTGGTATTTCCAACAAGAGGTAGATATGATTCTAGTGAATAAATTTCTACAGATGCAACCAAAGATGTTCCATCTGGTGCAACTAATGTTGCAGTACCAGCAACTTCTTTAATCTTGTTTTTAAATGCTGGAGTGTTTTCTACATATGTAGATAAGTCCTGTGGTACGAACTTAGAAGTTGTCGCATCATAAACTAAACACATTTGTGATGTAAGAGTTGGAATTGGACGAATTTCCATTTTTTGAACATGTTTTTCTTGTGAGTGTTGGCCATAAATGATATAGTTACCATTTTCATTCTGTTCTACCGCCAAATCCTTTACACGAATAGTTCCTCTCATGTTTGCATGATTTCCACACTGATAGTATAATTCGTCTGGTGCATTTGAAGGAACAGTAAATGTGATTGTGCCATTATCTGTTCTAGAATTTGTAACACCACTTGTCCATTCTCCGACATAATCTCCTGCAACAAATCCAGTACCGTTATCAGTAGTAAAATAGAATGGGTGTCCTACAGCATTAATATTTACAGTATAGGTTCCGCCACGGTAAAACGGTCCAATTTCTGGGTTGTTTCCACTTGCAGTTCCACTAAACACATATGCACCAGTTACAGAAGTCACCGTATAAGAAACAGAGGGCGCGGTGAGAGTTGGTAGTGTAATCGAAGATGGGACAGACACTGCAAGTCTTTGGACACTAGTTGTATTGCCACTATTAATATCTGGATGTGAGTGGTCAACTGTGGAATATGTAACCCATGAAACTAAATTATCATCTCCAGCACCTTCAATCCATTTTAATTTAAACAAATGTGTTTGTGTCATTGAACCATACTGAGTATTTGCAAAGTTATTGATTTGATATGTACCTTGCATATATAATGGGACACTTGTTTGAGTTTGATTGGTAATTGTTGTTCTTGCATATGGTAATGAAGATTGTGTCCAAGTCCACTGCCAAGCTGTCCCATGACCTGCTGTTGGATCTGCAACTTGAATTTCTAATACTTCTGGTTGTACATCAGTATCAATGTCTGTTAAATCACTAATTTGTGTAGGAACATTATTGGTGCCGACTTTTGATCCAGCAGGCAAAGTGATATATCCATTTGCATCTGAAGTGATTTGAGCATCTCCAAGATGTAGTGTATTTCCACTTAGATATGCATCTCTAAATCTTAGCGAAGATGAACCCAAGTCATATGTAACATCAGTGTCTGGTATGATACTTTCAGATACCGCGCCGAGATTGGTGGAGCCCCCACTTGGATTTCCGGCTGGATCTGACATTTTTTTGATTACATCACCAAGTTTTTTTACATCGTCTGGTGTCGCATTTGTAAGTAATGCATTCACTCTTGTATTGATGGCAGTTTCGATTGTAGTATTATTATCCTCTCCAATCGAATTTGCAGCGCGGGCCAAATCAACTAGTTCATCAACCGTAGCTGTCGCAACGTCATTTGCAATTTTAGTTGCAAGTGCAGAGATGGATGTATTTAATAAGTTGTCTGCCATTTCTAACCCTTTTTAGTATTATTTATTATACTGTAGTCTCTGGATCAACATTATAGTCATTGGTTGTGTTTGTGTCTGGATATGATCTACCATCACCCCATATGATTCTAACAGCTCCTTGCCAGCCTTGGCCACCGGCCCAAGTTGAATAAGTATTTCCTTTGCCTGCGCCGCCCGCACCGTAGAGAGGGGAATTTGATACAGCGGTTGGATCGGTCCCATTCCCTCCAGAACCCGCTCTACTTGTTGAAGAAGAACCCCCTATACCAGTTAGGCCCTTTCCATAAACACCTACTCCACCGCCGCGATCCCCGCCTGCGTTACCGCTACCATTCCAAGTGTATGCTGCACATGCGCCTGCACCAGTACCCGATACTGGGGTTGGTGCATTGTAATCGCCACCTTGGCCAGTGTATCCACCGGCGCCGCCACCGCTGCCACCAGAACTATCTGAATCATTGTAATTTGCACCACCACGTCCACCAGAACCCCCGCCGGATGTTGTACCAGATGTTGATGCATGTTCTGTGCCGTGTACTGCAATTCCTCTACTTTGTGGCCAAGCTTGACCAGCGCCATTAAGAAATTGGCCAATCGCATCGTCCACAGCGCCACCGCCACCGCCTGTTCCTTGAACAATTCTTGTTGCATCACTTAAAGTACTACTTCCATATGATATCCAAGAATCACCTCCAGTCAGTCCACCTACGGTCGTGCCGCTTCCTCCAGTTTGTCCGGCTGTACTACCAGCAACTCTAACATAAAGTGTATCTCCGGGCGTGACCGAAATATTACTCATCCATGCCAAACCACCACCAGAACCTCCCGCTGCAGACCAATTTGCGCCAGCTGAACCGCCGGACCCACCAGCACCAACAACAACAGCGGAAATACTCGTCAATCCATCTGGCACAACCCAAGAATGTGTACCTGGCGTAGTGAATATTACGCTAGATGCAGCAGGACCAAACACAAGCGAAATATCGGTGTTGACTGTTACAGTTGATACACCATCAGTTGCACTGAGTGTTAATGTAAAAGTTCCGGCATTGGCACTATCGGTACTTGGTGTGATAGTAAATACATTGTCTACTTGACTTATTGCAGCAATACTACCAAGTCCAGAAGTAGAATATGTCCATGTCAGAGGGGTGCCTTCTGGGTCTGAAGAAACCGCTGTGATTACAGTAGGAGTTCCGTCAGTTGCAAGTTCGTAGGTTCCATCCACTCCAGTAATCGCAATAGGAGGATCATTTACTAATGATATTGAACTAGTCTTATTTGTTACATTTACGCCGTCACTTGCTGTAATTGTAATACTAAAGGTTCCAGCATTAGCAATATCATTACTAGGTGTAATCGTGAATACATTGTCTGCTTGACTTACTGTGGCAATACTACCAAGTCCACTAGTTGAATAACTCCATGTTAGAGCGAAACCGTCAGGGTCTGTAGAAACCGCCGTGATTACAGTAGGTGTTCCATCATCTGCAAGTGTATAAGACTCAGCAACTCCAGTGATTGCTGTTGGAGAATCATTCTGAACAGTTGCTATTTTATACCAACTAGCACCAGAATAGATATACATATTATTTGTTGCAGTGACTAGAGCCAAATCTCCAGAAGACATACCAGTAGCAGCTACTAGTGCTGCCATATCTGCATAGACAGTAGCACCACCACTTCCCAACAAACCAGTGGTGTCTGTTAGTTCGGAAATATCAGATGGGACTGCACCAGTGACAACTGTAGAGTTTGCCTGAATCCATTGAGCACCATCACCATCTTCGTAGTAGACATATAAATTCAAGTCATCAGTTTTCCACCACAGATCTCCGTTGACAGCAGATTCTGGTGCTGCGTCACCAACATGAACATCTGCGTTTACATTTGTCGCTCCAGTGGGATTTGATGTATCATCTACCTGATTGATAGCTTCTGCAATTGTCTGCAATTCCGTAGCATCTGCCGTTGCAGTAAGGGCATTCGCTCTATTATTAATAAGCGTGTCAATTGTCGCATCGCCGGAATATCCCAATTTTCTTACAGATCTAGCAAGTCTTTTAAGATTTTCTGGGTTTGCATTTGGTATTTCTGATTTAATATTATTAATCAGAGCTGCAATCGAAGATGATAAATTATTGTCCGCCATTCATCTGTCCTTTTTAGTACTATTTATAAGTGGATAATGTATATCTAATTAAAACACAAACCCATCTGCAATTGTATTTTGAGTTACCATTGTAAATCCTTTTTAGTATTAGCCTTTAACAAAAATATAAGCTGAACCAGCATCAGTTGCAGGGCTATCATCATCCTTCGCCCCAACAATAGCTGTGTTACCATCACTAGAAATAGAAACAGAATAACCAAATCTATCAGTGTTTCCAGCATCGCTGGCTTGTATCTTGACTTCCTGTGACCAAGTAGTACCAGAACGTGTGAAGATATAAGCGGAGCCAGCACCAGTTGCGGTGGTATCTTCGTCGCGAGCACTAACAATAGCTGTGTCTCCATCGCTGGAAATAGAAACAGAATAACCAAAGTAATCATTTTCTTCTGGATCACTGGCTTGTATTTTGGCTTGTTGGGACCATGATGAGCCTGATCTGGTAAAGATATAAGCGGAGCCAGCATTAGTTGCAGTAGTGTCATCATATCTCGCACCAACAATAGCTGTGTTTCCGTCAGAAGAAATAGAAACAGAAAAACCAAATTCAGCACTTGCTTGTGCATCGCTGGCTTCTAACTTCTGTTGTTGGGACCAAGTAGACCCAGACCGAGTGAACACATAAGCTGCGCCGCTATCTACTGGAGTGTCTTCTTTGTAAGCTCCTACTATTGCTGTGTCTCCATCGCTGGAAATAGAAACAGACGTACCAAATTCATCATTTTCTGCAGCATCACTGGCTTGTATCTTGGCTTGTTGGGACCAAGTGGTTCCTGATCTGGTAAAGATATAAGCGGCGCCAGCATTAGATGCAGTGGTATCTACAGCTCTCGCACCAACAATAGCTGTGTTACCATCGTCGGAAATAGAAACAGAAAAACCAAATAGAGCGCTTGCTTCTGGATCACTGGCTTGTATCTTGGCTCGCTGGGTCCATGATGAGCCTGATCTGGTAAAGATATAAGCGGAGCCAGCATTAGTGATGCCGCCGGTATCTTCCAAATAAGCACCAACAATAGCTGTGTTACCATCACTAGAAATAGAAACAGACATACCAAAGTAATCAGTTGCTTGTGCATCGCTTGCCGTCAGTTTTTCCTGCTGGGCCCATGTTGAGCCTGACCGTGTGAAGATATAAGCGGAGCCAGCACTAGTTGAAGGGGTATCTTCCCATCTCGCACCAACAATAGCTGTATTACCATCACTTGATATGCTCACACTTTCCCCAAAACCATCACTTGCTTGTGCATCGCTGGCTTGTATTTTAGCTTCTTGAGTGGCGTTGGCCCAAGATACGAATGACAAGGAAAATTCACTACTTGCATTTACTGCTCCATTGACACCATCAGTGGCACTAAATGTCAACTCAAATGTTCCGGCGTTAGCACTATCAGTACTAGGTGTAATAGTAAATACATTATCCGTTTGACTTATCGCAGCAATACTTCCTAAAGAACCAGATGTGACTGCATAACTCCATGTCAAAGGGAATCCTTCAGGGTCTGTAGAAACCGCTGTAATAACTGTTGCAGTCCCATCAGTTGCTAAGTTATAAACTCCATCCACTCCAGTGATTGCACTTGGTGAGTCATTTTGTACTGTAGCAATCTTATACCAACCAGAACCATTATAAACGTATATATTATTTGTTGCGGTAACTAATCCAAAATCTCCATTAGACATACCAGTAGCAGCTACTAGTGCTGCCATATCTGCATAGACAGTAGCACCACCACTACCTAACAAACCAGTAGTATCAGTTAAATCAGAAACATCTGCCGGAATAGTTGGTGTGTTTGTTAAATTATTATAATCTGTAACAGTTGTGCCGGTCACAACTTCCCAAACACCTGATGGACCATTGAATCTATATGTTCTGCCGGCCGATACAAAAGTGTCTTGGTCTGATGGATTGTTTGGAAAATTAATTGCCATTAAATTGCCTCTATTAAATATTCTAGTACATTTTCGTCTGTATTTATATTATTAGTATTTATATCTTTTCCACATATACCATTTACAGAATAGGGCAATTTATTTAAGAACTGTAGAAATGTTTTCAATATGTAATGCTGTTCTTCGTCAATCTTCAAAAACAATATTCTCGTACACGCCTCATTGCCCAAAACATTATAAAGAATAATTAAATGATTTATTATCAATCTTTCTTTCAATACTTTCTTTGTATGATATCTATAAAATAATCTTTTAATGTATTTTATTCTTTTCATATCTTCAAGAAACTCGTCCATACTAAAACAAGAAGGATTTTCATAAGATTTCATTTGATATAATGCGACATTCGCTTCAGTTAAATTTTCAAACATTAATTAAGTCACCAATTTATTTTTATTTATTACCAAGATGTTTCGATAGACGACCTAACCCAAGTATCTGTATCCGTACAAACATACATATAATCACCGACAACTCTTACATCACCCTTTTTACCTTCGTCTGTATTAGAAGCTGGCGCTGGTTGGTCAATATAAACTTCCATACTCCTATCAATATTTGCCTCACTAAATGATGTATCACCAATTGTTAGTGAGTTCGAACTTAGATAGAAGTGACGAATTTTATATTCTGCCGAACCAAAGTCATAAGCGGCATTAGATGTAGGAATAAGATGTCCACCTGAAGTGAAATCCCAAGTGTGTGTCCCATTTGTATGAATTTCTATGTGTCCGTCTATACCTGTATCAATTACTTCAACTTTTGTGTCGCCCTCTGAAATGAGGTCAGAGGCAGTTGCGGCTCCACCTACCGACACTTGATTACCATTCCAAAGTAGATTTCCACTACCATCGTTTGAAAGGGTGGTTCCGTCAATATTGATTGTTTTTGTATGAGTTTCATCCCACTGTGATGCAGATGTACCCAAATTTCCTACTTCATTATTAACAGGACGCAAGTTAAAGTCACCAGCGACTTCTTCGTGATAAACAAAGTTAGTACCATTAACTCTTGTCATAATTCTAGTGTTTGTATCATCTGTAAAGATTTGTGTATCATCATCACCGATTTGAGTAAATCCAGTGAATGAAAATGTACCGTTTCCATTTGCTCTTAAAAATGTTCCAGCAGCACCATCTACAATATTCAAATCCGTAAGAGAGTTGCCAGATAAATCCAAATTTGTCAGTCCAGAACCATTACCACTGAATTGACCATTTGTAAGAGTGACGTTTCCATTAGTGTTCGTGATATCACCATCAACCATGTTGATTGAACCTGTTGGAACTCCCACACTTTGCGAAACTGTAAGTTCACCCTGCACATCTATGTTTGTTTGATTTCCACCTAATATATTTCCAAAAGATATTGTAGCGCCAGGAATGGAACCTACAATCGAGTCTGTTTTAATTCCACCAACTTCTGCAACTAATGTTGTTGCATTGCCGGTGTTCAATACACTGTCTAAGTCTTGCGCGGCAGCCTGAGTATCAATTACAGAAAGGTCTACCGTATTACCAGCACTAATCCCCAATGATGTTCCAACTAGGGTCAATGTTTGAGCAACACCATCAATTGCAGCATTGCTTGGTGCTAATTCTATTCTTCCTGAGAGGGGATTAAACTGATAAGGCATTAGAGGCTCCTTGTGATTGTCAGTAGTTGTCCATTACCATCATAAGTCATATCTAAAATACCTACTAGTGACCCACCAGCGCCACCAATAAAATATTCAACTCTCAAAAGGTTCCCAGCGCCATCATATGTATTTGAAATATGATCGTGTGCCGGAATACCTAATCCATTAGGAATATAGTTAGATTGTGAATGTGCGGAATTAACCATTTCTATTTTCCTCTATTTCTGCTATTAGGGCCTTTTTTGTTTTTCTTTTGTCCAATTCAAGGTCAAGATGCTCTCTTGCCCATTCTTCCAGTTCATCCTTATTCATAGATTTCAAATCATCTGAGTTTTCTTCCACAACTGGTTCTGGAGCAGGGGCAGGAGCAGGGACTCCACCGTTTGCAGCCATCCACTCATCAATTTCGGCCTGAGTGAAACTTCTAGATTGTAGAATTTCTCTTCTTGTAGGATGCTTCCAACCTTTAAGTGTTGGGATTGCGTTTTTGCACCATGCTGGTCTTACTATCATTTTCTATCTCCTATTTTACCATACCGGCAATTTTGTTTGCTCTAGATTTATTTTTATATTTTTCCATTGCCATGTCATAAACTCTTTTTTTGAGTACCGCAACTTTTACTTTTGGATCTAATTCTTTTACAACATCTGACATTTCTTTTGCATCTTCTTTGTCTGAATTTTCAACCAAATCACTAAATTCGAAGGATTCTTTCTTTGCGCGTAGTTTTGCAAGATCTGCGCCGTCAACTTTACCGTTTTTGTTAATGTCAATTTTCTTTTGTTTTGCAGACAATTCCTCATCTTTCATATGATACCCTTTGTCATTGCAATGTTCGCATCCTTTACCATCACACTCTGGACAAACAACTTTTTCTTCAGAAACACAATGGGAAGCCATTAGTTTTTGAATATCTTTTCCTGATACATAATCTGGTAGAATTTTTTCCAATGATTTGCGAATATTCATAGTTTTTGAAACATCTTGCTTAAACTTATCTGCAAAAGATTTCATCACAAAGTTTTTCTGCATTCCTTTATATACATTATCAATATCGAGTGCGAGGTCTTTCATTTTACCTTCATTAACGAACTCTTCTTCTACTTCTTCGCTTCTATTGTTAAATCTTACCTTGAACATTTTTTCTGTTGCTTTAACACCAATATGATTTGCAACAACATCAACAATCTTTTCTCTTGGTTCTGTGTCTAAATCATTTGTGAAATCTACAAGTTTATCTGACATACCCTGTCTCATCAACTTGACAGCCTTCATAAAATCTTTCTTGTCAATACCACCAGATTTTTTTGAATATTTCTCTAATTCATCGGCAGCACCAATCATTTTCATACCGCCCGTAGCTTCGTTCATGAAAGTCCCAAATCTTTTCATCGTTGTTCCCTCTTTTTTTGGTACACAGTTAGGTACTTCTTTACCGTTTTTCTTTTTCATACCAATCATTTCGTAACCCTTCCAACAGGGATTGTCATCTTCTTCCACCTTTTTATCTTCGTTGTTGCGGGCTCGGCTTTGATTTTTCGCCGCGAGCTTGTGCTCATATTCTGCCTGCGTCAATTCTACGATTTCTAATGCTTTCTTTGCGAATGCAATTGCTTTGACTGGACCAGTTGCTTTGTTGCCAGTCTCTTTTGAGTCCCAGAACATATTCCACACTTTACTACGTGCTGCATCATTTTTAGCTTGTTTCATGTATTTGTTTAAAATATCAGCATCTGCCTTTGAAAGTTTGTAATCTAACTTATCATCATATCTTAGATTACCACCTACTTTGTAATTTGTGTCGCCCTTATATTTCCATCTTTCTTCATCAAGTTCTACTTCTTCCTTATACATATTCAGTTCATATTTCTTATTGTCCATGTTGTACACTTGGATTTGAACTGCCTTTTTACCATCTTTATCAAGTAAACGATAAGAGTTTGTTTTACCAGATGTTGGTTTGCGAGGCCCTGTAGCGACCTTGTCGTCTATTTCTTTAGAATCAATGTCTATTCCATATTTCTTTTTTGCAAATTCATATGCGTGTTTCATCGCACTAGAAAAGTCTTTATGATACAATTGATAACCTGTAGAAGATTTATTCTCTTCTAAAGTTTTTTCCATAATGGATTTTATCAAATCTACAACAGCTTTTGGTTGGTTTTGTAAATCGTTTTTCATATTACACCTAATGTTTTTTCTACTATTTATAATTATGTTTCTTTGTATTTTTTCAACAATTCTTTCCAATCCATACCACCATAAGACTTTGCAATTGTAACTGCATAAGACTTTATAGAGCTCTGATCGCCTTTACTTTTTACGATCTTATCCAAATCTTTAATTGCACTATTCCAATATTTTTCCTTGGGTGTTAGTAGTTTTTCAGAAACCTTCATATGTGGTGTATCTTTCATATAAGTATCTCTGAGTTTTTTAGACCCCCATTCACCAGCCCCCGCCTTTGAAACAAATGGTTGATTTTCAGCACCACTAATTGATTCTGTTTGCATTTGACTTAACTGACTCCAGCTTAGTTTTGCAGCTTCCTTATCTCCAATTTTCATTGCGACTTTTTTTCTTATTGCCATTTTTTGTTTTAGTGACAAATCCATTGGTTCAGTTTTCTTTTTAACAACAGTTACTTTCTTTGGATTTGACCTTTTTTGCAACCAAAATTCATCTATCTCTTCCGTAGAATATCCCAATTTCTTTTTCAACATATTCATTGCAGTTGCCATTTTTACTGACTTCCACTCATCACCATATCTTTTCTTAAAATCTGCATCGGGTAAATCCTGTGCAATTTTTTCTAACTCTTTTTCTCTGTCTGGATTCATTTTAAAATCTTCGTATTTTAATTCTTTACTTGATGTAGAGAAGTTTTTCTTACGCATGATTGTTTTATGTACAACTTCAAACTCACCATTCTTATAGTTGATAACTACAGGCAGATTTAAGTTAGTTGACATGTCTTTGAGAACTGCTTCGATATCGGGGTTCGCTTTAATTTGAGAACCCTTCTTCTGTTGAACTTTTTTAAAAAACTTTTGAAGTTCTGCGACTTTAATTTCTGGATCATTTCTTTTATCATTCATTCTATCAGCAAAATGTCTTGTAAATGTAATATCAATATCATATTTTGCAAGCATTCTATCTGCAAATTTTTCCAAATCGTCTATTTGTTTTTGAGATACATCCTCTCCATACATTTTATGATTTAAATCAGTTTTTCTTTCCATTAAAAACTCAAACAAATCAGCATCATCGATATCTTCCAACAATTCAACCATAGGATCTGTGATAAATTCTTCGTAACTTGGCGACAAGAATATAGATAGTTCTTCACTTATTCCCATCGCATCTTTGAGTGCATCGAATATTTTCTTTCCTGTTGTTTTTTCAAATTTTGGCGGCAATCCTTTTTTAAAACTTTCATAATCATTTGCAGCGGCCGCAGCTCTCATTTTAGAGGCAGACATTCCAGTAACGCCTTCTGCATCTGGGTCTCTTTCGCCGGCAGAATGTATTTCAATGCCACCTTTAAAATCATAGAGCCCATGTTTGCCTTCAACACCATTATATTTGTTTAATAGCGTTTTAAATTCTGTAACTCTATCTCCACCTACTACCATTGCGCATTCTTTATATCCCATTTCATATAAAAGAGTTGCAACATTGATTGCAGTCTTTGCTTTATTATTTTGAATAATATTTTTTGCATAGTTTGGAAACATTTTTTTCATGAATCTAATTTTAGTTTTTATATCTAACGGATCTTTTTTAGGATTTTGAGAGTGACTTGGAAAGACCATAAAATCCGCATTCTCTTTTTTAGCGACTGCGGCAACTTTTTCGATTAATTTTTCGTGTCCTGTTGTTGGTGGGTTAAATCTACCAAACGTAAATACTATTTTATCCTTCATTGGATCCTCTCGTTATTTCTAGAACCTTATCCATCTGGGCCCTAATAATAGGTTCTCTGTTCGGCCAAAAAATATACTCTTTATCTTTGTTCTTTAACAAATTGTGCAACAGTGGCATAATGAGTCTTTCCAGTTTTATAACTTTATCTTCGGTTTGTTCTTTAGAGATGTCAAAATCATTAACCTTATCCTCGTAAAGTTGTTTCGCACCGATTAACTCTGACATAACATCTCTTTGCATTTCTATTAATTCAGACAACTTAGCGTCCAAAGATTTAATCTCGGCACTAGTGCCTTCTACAACTCTAGTAACTTGTTCTGTATCGGCTCCACTTAGTCTGCCGAGTTCTTCTTCGTCTACGGCAGTGAATCCGAAATCTACATCTTCGTACTTATAATCGTTAGTCATAGTTCCCTCTTTCTTTCCATTCCAAAATGCCACGTTATCATCCTTTCAATTATCAATCCTCGACTTTACTACCGGCTCTCCATTGATAGCATGACCAATATCTAGCCTTCCATTTGGGGCCAGGATCGTCACAGTTATGTCTGGCACGGAATGAGGCTCTACGATCTGGGTCGTCTCGCTTAATTTCCATATTTGGATCGCCGAAACCAACTTTAACAATATTACCTTTATCATTTTTTACATAGACATAGAATTTTTTCTTGCCATCATTTGCTCTTTGTGGTTTGTTTAGAGTTACAGATTTGCCTTGATATTCTGCCTCTACCAATTCCAATTTTTCTCCACAACCGCAATCTTCGTTATAATAATCTCTAAACGTATACATCAATCTTCCTCTTCGTCTTCGGAATACATCATGTAATCGAATACAGTATTCATGTAGTCGTTACACTTTGTAACTTTTGATTGCAACCATGCATCATATTCCACTTCATCAAATTCTTCCAAATCTTCTCTAATCACTTCAATAACCTGTTCGGCTTTATCTGCGATAGATTTCAATTCAGTTAGCATCATGTTTGCTTCACTATCTTCTTTTATGAATTTAACATCAGTAGAAATTTCTTCATTAGTTCTATTATGTAGATTTTCTACCATGTTTTTCCAAGTGTCAACGTAGTTTTTCATCTCTTACCTCCAAAGTATTCTACTGCGTGTCCAGACTCAACCAACATCTTATTCAAAGATATTTCATCATCAATCATTATTTCTCCAAGAATTCTTCCGTACTTACCAGTTTCGTTATCCTTTTTCGTGCGGATGTAAATTTCTTTACCGACTGGTGCTTGACTTTTTGCAAATTCTTTTGCCGCAAGTCCAAGTTCCTTTTCCTTCAAATCTTTTGTTCTCGACTCTGGAGTATTGATACCGTATAAACGAACTCTTTGCCGGCGCATCCAAACGCCAAATCCAAGATCAATGTCAACATCAACGGTATCCCCGTCGACCCATCTTAGTACAGTTGCTCTATATTCATACATATCATTTATCCCAATTTTTTGCAGCAGTAAAGTTGTTGTAACTGAATTCCAATCTATCTACTAATTTGACAGCCGTTTTTCCATCAGTATCGATTGCAACATACCCTTCTACATTAGTAACTTTATATCCATTATCTGTTCTTATAAACACTTTTGCTAATTGTTGAATTTTATTTAATTTATTTACAATGAGACTTTTTGCCTCTACAATATATCCCATAAACTCAATTACAGAATATACAGTTTTATTCATTGATAGTAACTCTTTTACTATTGAATCTCTTAATTCTTCTTTTTCAGCTCTTGCTTTTTCTGTTTTTAATTTTATAATTACCTTTTCATCAAAATATCTTTTCACATACATCGCATAATCTAATTTTTTTACTTTATCTAAAGAAAATTTTTCTCCGTTTTTTATGAAACTATTTAGGTAAGTTTTAAATGACGCTCCAGAAAGACCACCTTTCATTACTTCAGTCTGCATCTTTTGAAACTTTGACAGTTCATCAGATTTAATTTTTCTAAAACTAGAACCAGCTTTAGATAATTCTTTGGTAACAAGATCGGTTTCGGATTTTGTCATTTTTGCATTACCAGACACATCCTTATACGTTGCATCGTCCATCCAAACAGTTGATGGTTTTCTTAATCCACTAATGTTAACTCCGAATGATGCACTCATCATTTGTAGATCACTACCAGTATATGTGGTGTGCCAAACAACACCAACTTTTGCGGAATTTATTTTCTTTCCTAAGTCTGTATTAGTAGGTACTGCATAGACAAGTGTGTTTGGTTGGAATGTATAATAACTTTCACCATCAATAGTTTTAGTTGATACATCATCTGTAAACATCAAATCACCTTGCAACACACCCTTAATTCCAAGTTTTTTAAATTCAGTAAACGCAATAGTAAATTTTGATTTTAAAGTATCACTTAGTTTTTGATCATCTGAAATTTCTTCAATACTTTTATAAAGCAATGGAGTTGCATTAAATACAGATTTTTTTGCAACAAAAAACTTACCATCACTAGGATCTTCTCCAGCAAAAATGGCAGGAGCTCCATCCCATTTTACAGTCATATTTACAGACTTAGTTGCACTACCAGCTAACATATTTCTTAGCGAACGCAAAAAGTTAATAGAGGCACGCCCACCAGAAATTCCATAGTTGACTATTTCATCTTCTATGTGTTCTAGATGAAGGTTTTTCCCACCTTTATCTTCTGTTAAATATGATCCAAAAGTCTGCATTACTTTACCTTTTACTTCATTAGTCCTTTAATCATTTTTAGTGCCTTTTCTGCGTCTGGATGTTTTGGATTAATACTTACTTCATCTCCATTCACAAAATCTGAAATATTTGCAGATTTACCTAACGCTTTAATTGCTTTATGAAGTGGATCTTTTGGATCAAACCTTGTTTCAAATCCAGGCTTGCCTCTTAATTCTACCCACTTGTTATCGCCTTTATTCCACATTTTTAAAACATCCATGTTTTTACCACGAATTAATTTAAACTTTATTCCTTCTTTTATAAACTGACTAAAGCTTTTCATTTACTCTACCTTTGCATATACGCCACTAAGAGATGATTGTGAAGAGGCATAAGAAATAATTTCTGTCGTTACATCATTTGGATTTTTATAAGAGTTTATAACACTACAAATTTCCGCACCCAAATATTTACTGTAAAACCATTGTACTCCAGAATCTACTGTTTTTTTACTTACTTCAGAAACAAATTTTTCATAATCCATACGCTCGTTCGTCAATTCATTAAAGTATTTATATAGTTTTTCTAAGTGTTTTTTGTCCACTTTTACTGTGTTTGGTGTCGTGCAGGTTTCCCCTGTAACTCTTTTCAATATATTTTGTAAAACTCCGCCACCAACTTTACCTTGGTTTGCAAATTGTCCTTTTATTTCGCCCTGCCATGATGATGGAACGGGACCAAAAGTTCTCATTTGTATTTTACCACCTTCATATTCAATGTACCAATCTTTGGAGCTAAAAAATGTTTTTCCAAATGTATATCCTTTATATGCATAAGTCTTTTTAACGGCCCCTGTTAAATTTTTAACGGAATACCTACCAGTTGCACCCACAACTTTTTTTAGTGACACACCCATTATTCTTTTTTCATTAAACATTTTTTCAATATAATCATTCAACTGAACATAATTTTTAAATTGTGTCCAATCTGGAGACAATCCATTTTCAACAATCCATATGTCGGCAGGACTCCATTTATTGATGTTTGAGAATACATTTTCTTTTTTATTGATAACTTTCCATTGCGTTTCTAATGCTGTTACCCACGAACTTCCTCTATGATATGTGTAGTTTTTTGTTGGGTTTATTTTACCTTTAAGTAACTTTGCTCCAGTAATAGAAGATTTAACCCAATCTTCTGACAATTCTTTTCTGATTTCTTCCAGTTTTACATCACACGCACAATTAGAAAATCCATCTGACAAATCTTGTGCGGTAAAATCTGTTGATTTATAATCCCTATGTGCTGCAAGGTAGAGGCATTGAGCAGACTCACCAATTGCAGTTGCTCTTGCGCCAGCTCCCGATCCACCACCTAATGGTTTTACAACCACTCTATATAATTCGTCAAAGTAACTAAACTCTATAACTGGTATAGAGCTCGATTCACTTTGAATCATTTTTTCTTCGAAACTGATACTTTGAGATTTTAAAGACTTTATTATTTGGTCGTATGTAGAAGTTCTTTTATTAGAAGGGACTCTAAGATGATACTTTTTTATTGTCTTAGTACTCTTGTCTAAGACAGAATTGTGATTTTGAATTTTGGACAGTTTAAGTACCAATTCTTTAGACATAGTTTTTTCCTGTAGATAGTTACACTATTTATTATTTTAGGAAAAACAACACTAGAATTCAATTTCAAAACTTCCTACATCAAGTTTTTTACTTTTCTTTCCAATATTTGTTGTAGGAGTAGAATCAGTTAGTTCATCCTGAGCACCTTCTTCTGCATCATAGAGTCTCATTTTTGGTCTGTCAATTCCTACAACAAATCTTTTGTGATTATTTGGATCGTTATATCGATTTTTCAACTGTTTTACCAGTATCTGATCTAGTTCTTCCAATTCTTCTGTGGATATTAGCGCAAACATAAAGTCTGCTGTTGCAGGCAAACCAAAGGATTCTGATGTATCTTCCAATCCAACATCAGTGTTTGTATAACCACTGCGAGTTGTCTGTGTCGCAGAAACAATAGGTACGTTATTTTCTACTGCAAGCCCACGCAGTTCTTCTGCGATAGATTTGATGTAAGAATACGAATTAACATTTGCACCATGTTTAATTCTAGAGGACGAACAAATATTTAGGTAATCAATATAAATTATATCTGGAATAAAGTTTCTCTTTAGCATAAGCTCTTGTAACAGATGTCTAAAGTGATTGGCGTTTGCAGATGCAGTTGGATATTCTTTTACGATTAGTTTGCCAGTTGTTTTCTTCTGTATCTTTTGAATTTTTCTAACAAACAAATCTTTAGGCATTTCGGAAACTTGTTGAATGTTAGTGTTTAAAAGATTTGCATCAATCCTTTCTGCAATCTTTTCTTCAGCCATTTCCAAAGTAATATATAATACATTTTTACCCATCATCAAATGAGATGCGGCCACATCACACATAAACAGAGACTTACCCACACCAGTACCAGCGAGGGCAATATTTAGTGTTTTGTTTGGTAGTCCACCCTTTGTAATTTGATTAAATTTTTCCAAATGAAAAGGAATGCGTTCCTCTTTTTTCTGATAAAAATCAAATCGTTCTTCATAGTCGTCAATAAAGTCATGTCCAATATGATTATCAAAAGAAACTGCAAGTGCATCCTGTAAAAGTTTTGGTAATGCACCTTTATCTTTTTGTGTTTTTCCATCAATAATCTGAATAGACTCCAAGACGGCATTATAGATAGCTTTATCTTTACACCACTTTTCTGTGTGGTCAATTAACCAATCTTGATTGATATCTTCAACACTATCCAATACATTTATAGTGTCTCCAACCTCTTTAAATATCATATCCGATACTTGCAACTCATCCAACATAAGTTGCAAAGCTATCGGAGCAGGAGCGTCATTATACTTGTCTATGTGATCCCGTATCAGATCAAACAAAATTTTATCTTTTTCTTCTGTAAAATATGCCCTATCTATAAAGGGAATAGTTTTTCTACAGTATTCATCATTATTAACAAGATTTTGTAATATAGTTAATTCATTAAGATCCATTTTGCGCCTGTAAATTTGTTATTGCATCGTTAACAGATACTTCTAACATATATTTCAAGATTTGTCCAGCTAGCTCTTCCAAATCTTTATTTCCATATAAATCTAAAACTTCATATGTGTCGTTTCCAAGTAAAGGTTCAAAATCAAAAGACATTGTTGCGCCTTCACCCTGTTCTGAAATATCAACTTTTCCAAATTTATACATCACACCAGAAAATGGACCATCATCTATTCTTACTGCAAAACCATCTTCTTCATTTTCGGTTTGCATCATTGTGAAACTTTCTTCTGTAATAATCATTTTAAACTTTCCCTTATATTTCGAGCTTCTCTTTCTAGTGCATCTGCGAGTTTCAAAAGTTCCTCTTTATCATCTGGAACATCATCTTCTGGCGCTACATCTTCGGTGCCATAAACTTCTGTCCATTTATCTTTAGGACATCTAATATTTGCAATCTTAGATTTTGCGGGCATGAAACATCCACATTCTCTACAAGTGTATATTCTTTGCATGTATTCTGGACAGGCCTTGCAAATATCCATTCTTTGTTTGTAAATATGTTTTGATGCAAACATTGCCATCACGAACCAACCCTATATTTCTTTCTAAGAAAACTATTAAAATTTTGATCTTGCAAATAAGGTTCCCAAAATTCCATATTATGAGTTTCCTTTTCACGAAACTTTTTATCGTTTATTTCACCAGTTTCCATATCTACAGTTTGATACCAACCCCCACCTTTTGTGATTGCACCATATTCCACCGCCATATCCAATAATCCAGAAGTTCTATCCACACCATTTTCCCAAGATACTGAAATTGGAATTTTAGACTTTTCTTTTACAAATCTAGACTTCTCTACATTAATCACAAAGTGATATCCTTGAACTTCTGCACCAACTTTATCTTGTTGTCTACCAACAATCCAGATAGTATCAGCACTATAATACATTCCAGTACCACCAGAAACAACCTTAGTAGGATATAGTCCCTGCGAATCATATGTATGATTAATTGCGACCATTGGAATATCTTTCATTGTTAGATGCGGAGTTACCATTCTAAACAAAGACTTGAATTGTTTTGCTCTTGTCATATCGGCGGCAGACTTTTGATTCTCTGCATCCTCTACTTCTTTTTTGGATGCAAGGTTTCCCACAGAATCGACCATGATAAAAAGTTTGTCTTCTGTTTCGATTTCTTTTAATTGCGAAACTATATCAAATTTTAATTCTTCCAAATCAGTAACTGGAATATGAACCACTCTTGTAGTATCAATTTCAAATACATCAAAATAGTTCTGTGGAGTTCCAAACTCACTATCATAAAAAAGAGCAACCGCATCTGGATATTTGTCTAGATAAGATTTCATCATAATCAAACCGAATGCCGTTTTAAAGTGTTTACTGGGGCCTGCAATCATAGTCAACCCAGATGTGTACCCTTTATCTAAAGAACCAGAAAATGCAACATTCATTGCCGGAATACTTGTCGGCACATTATCTTTCTCATGTAAGAATGGCGATTCTGATAAAGTATTAACTCTACCATCTTTGAAAGAAGTATTCTTTCTTAACTTATTCATTAAACTACTCATGATTTTCTCCTAGAAAAATTGATCTAATGTAAATTTCTTTTCCAAATCCCACTGTATAGTATCGGTTATTGTTTTAATTGGTTCGAGAAAGGCCTTTTCAAATTGAGTGTCATAGTCAATGTAGTTATCCAATTCAAATTCCTCGGGCAACCCACTCAAAATGGCGATTGTATTGTTTTGTATGGGATTTGGTATTTTCAAATAACAAAACTTAATCTTTTCGCCTTCTTTAATTAATTGATATTTTCTATCAAGTTTTTTGTCTTTTAGTAATTTGTTATAATACAACACACCTTTTACATGGATGGGCGTGCCTTTTCGAAAAACGTGTTGTGAGTCGTGATACTTTTTAAGTCCATTACAACCTCTTGGAAATGCTATCGCATCTATGTCTGTTTTCTTAAAATCTTTTCTGAAGTTGTCAATGTGTTCAATTAACTCATCATTAGTTTTTCTAAGAATAATCTTTAGGGATTCTTTAATTTTTTCCCTACAAATTTCTGGAGTAGAAGATCTAACGGCCTCAATACCCATAATTTTCAATTCTGGTTCTTTATATCTTACACCTTCGTTGTCCCAAACATTTAGAATATACCTTTTCTTTGCTGTCCAAATGCCACTATCAGCAATAACTTCACGAGCCATCTGCATTTTTTGATCATATGCATTTACATACGAAGCAAGGTCCTCATAAGACTTATCAATAAAAGGTTCAAGTTTATCTTTAGCCACTTTATCAAGAAAATTGACCACTTTTTGTTTTGATACCTGTGCTTCCTTTCCAAAGACTTTGTGTACCAATTCACTAAAAACAACATATATCGAATCCGTATCGCTTGCAATGACATATTCTTTCTGCTCTTCATTTTCTAAAACCCTATTTAGATATTGATTAACTTTCTTTTCAATCCATCTAATACTTAGTTGTCCAGAAAGTGTGATAGATTCTGCCTGTCTAATATCATAATAACGGAAATACTGATTACCCAAAGCACCATATGCAGAGTTCAACAAAATCTTTGCAGCCATTTGTTTATTATCAAGTTGGGATATTTTATTCTTCAATTCTCTTTCATCACCATTTCCATCAATTAAATCTTGTTTGGTTTTCAACATCTCTTTTTTGTATTTTGTTCTATCATCATACATTTTTTGCATCAATGTTGGCAAAAACCCACGTTTATCTTTGTTAAACAAAACACCACTAGGACAGACTGTCAAATTACTTTGTTGTAAAATAGTCAAGTCAGTTTTTTCTTCTAATAAATCATCGACCGAGGTGTTTATTCTTTCTTCGTCAAAAAGTGTTTCTGGTGAAATATTATATTGCATAATAAGATGTGGGTACAAACTATTCAAATCAAATGACATAATCCATTCGTGCTTACCAACATGGGGATCCTTTACATACCCACCAGCATATGATTCACTTTTAGTGGCAGATGATTTTGGTGGTATTACAATATTTGATTTTCTGAGCTCATTAAATGCAATCGAGTCCCATACCTTAATAGGAGAAAATACCTCATCAAAGTTTACCTTTGATTGATATGCAATAGTAATCAAAAGATCCATCAGTTTGAGTTTTTCTTCGAGCCTATCAACAAGTCCAACATCTTTAATGTTATAGTCAATATACTTTTGATAGTCTTGTTTGTAAAACAAATGCATATTTGCAAACTCTGAGTGGTCGAGTTTTCTTTCGCCCAACTCTACATATGCAATAGTATCAAGTCTATAATTTTCTCTTGTCACATAAGTAAACTTACGATACAGGTCAAGATAATCAACAATCGCAAGGCCTGATATTTTAACCTGTTGTTGTATCATACCACGAATGTTTTTCTCAACACGATCAACCATACCCCAAGGCGAAAGAGTTTTCATCTCTTTTTCACCCAAGACTTTTTCGATACGGTTAACAAGATATGACATATCAAACTGATTCACATTCCAACCAGTAACAATATCAATCTTTGAGTTTTTCCAAATGTTTAGAAAACTGCGTAGCAGGTCAAGTTCGTTTGAAAACTTATAATACTTTACGGGCAATCCATCTTTATTTTCCCAATCACCCAGACCAAGAACAACATATTGTCCATGCATTTTCATTGTGATAGCGTTAACACGCTCAATGGCCTGCATTGGTTCTGGAAATCCTTGTTCACACTCCACCTCAATATCAATATTACAAATATTGACTTTAGAAATATCATATGCAATATCTTGCGGATAAGTGTCAGAAATAAATGGATACACAAACTGAGTATGTCCGTATATTTTTACATCTTCGATTTCACTATATTTTTTTAGAAAATCTCTTGCTTCTTTAATACTGCCTTGTTTCAAAGGCCAAACTTTTTCGCCATACAGAGTCTTATGTTTTGTTGGTGTATTTTTCCTAGAAGAATTAATAAAAAGAGTAGGCGAGTAGTCTAGTTTGACCTCTCGCCTCTTTCCATCATCGATTTCTCTTAATAGTATTTTGTTGCCAACACATTGCACATTAGTATAAAAACGCATCAAAACCTCAATATAATTTCAACTAGAATATCATATTATTTGTGATTTGTCAAGTTATAATTTGACAAATGAATGATTTCCAGAGGGTTCTTGTGGTTTTGCCTTCTTAATAGTATTAACACTAGTAGAAGAAGGCAGGACCAAACCACTACCAAATACTTTGCTATATTCGTTTAATAATTCATTTACTGGAGTTAGAACAAAAAGAACTAAATCTTTTTTAATTTCTATTCCATCTTTTGCGTTTGTGTACGGTAAAAATGGGGCCAATCCAATCCTAGCAGTTGCAGATGTTGGATCGGCATATGAAGTTGCGATTTGACACACATCTTTGATTTTATAATGTGTATCAGTTTCTTCAACAATACCCATCAATTCTTCACCAGATATAAGTCTGACAACTTTTGTATCTGTTAAAGACATTAGCTTTCCTCTTGTGGATCTGTTGGTGTTGCGGTTGCAGTGGGTTGTGGCTGATTGGCAAAATGCGAAACTAAACTTTTTAGTTTGCCTTCAGAGTCTGATAGTTGAGTCAACCATTTATCCATCGTTCCAACAAAATCACTATGTTCTGCAACACCAGAAGAATTAGAAAAGAATACATTTAGATTTGCGATTGCTTCATCTCTTTCAAATTCGTATTTTCTAATCAATGCCCTCATGAAGGGACTTTGTACATAATTAAATTGCATTTACTTTCGCTCCTTTTGCTATCCATTTCTTTTCTTCTTTGATATGTTGTTTTATATCTGATTGGAGTTTTCTTGCAGTTGGAGTATCACCCAACCATTTAATTATTCTCCTTTCAAGATATTTCCATTCCATATCAATTACTTTTCTCATAATATCACCAGCATTTTGATTCATCATGATATCTTTATTATTTAAGATTTGTTCCATAAGTTTATCATTTGGAAGTGCCGGTTGAAATTCAACATCACCAAATCTTGGTGATTTTTTTCTTATTCTATAGAGTGGTTCATTCATTATTTAACAATCCACTCTTTCTCTTCTTGAATTTCTTGCCTGCGAGATTTGACGCATTTGGAAATCTCCATTAACGCTTTTCTTGCTCTAATTCCGGCAGATTTGTTTCCTGTTGAAAATTTTTCATTTTCTAACTTGTATTGTTCTACAAGTGCAATAATTTGTTCATGTGTATCCATTTTTATCACCTTTTTCAAAGTGGGGGTTTCCCCCCACCTTTTATTTATTCAGCCAAAAACTTTTTGTTTTTTGACTTTTTTACAGTACCAATTTCAATAGTCCTTGGTTTTTTGTGTTCCGGAACTACTAACTCCATACTGATAGTTAAAATTCCATTCACGATTTCAGCACCTGTTACTACGAGGTCAGCAGCGAGTGTAAACTTTCTTTCAAAGTTACGTCCACCAATACCTTTATGTAGATATTCCACATCTGCGATATCAGTTTTTGTACCAGTGACCGTCAAAGTATTTTCTTTCACTTCGACAGAAAGTTCATCTTCAGAGAAACCAGAAACCGCCAATTCAATTGTATATGTTTCTTCGTCACCTTTAATAATATTATAAGGTGGATAATTATCACCTTTGAAAGCGACCGAATTATCTAATTCTCTGAGTAAATGATCGAAGCCGATGCTACTGCGTAGAAAAGGATCGAAGTGCTGTGTTGTAAACCTAACCATTTTATTTCCTCCTATATTTAGCAAGGTTAATTATGAGTCCCATAAGGCGACCCGCATATTATTTAGTATACTTTTTTGCGTCATACTAAAAAATATTTAAATATCTTCACTTTTTCTATTTTCTGACATATAAACATCAAATTTACCGCCAGGATATCTAGACTCTAACTTTTGAACATTTTGCGCAATGACTTCGTTTGGATCCACATCAATGGCCCTACATGCATTTATCCAATACCAAATCACATCGCCCAATTCGGATTTTAAATGTGCCTTTGTTTGATCTGTAAATGGTTTGCCTTGAAACAACAATTTCTTTACAATTTCCGCAAACTCACCAGATTCACTTGACATTCCAATAGTACTTGTCATTAGTAATGACATATTGATATCAAACACATCTAAATGTTTTTGTGTTTCTTCGAGATTATCAATAAACAACTTTGTACTATTACTTTGCAGGCTTGTGACGCCCTCTACAAAGTTTTTATAAGAATTTAAATCAATTTGTTTCGACATCTTGTTCCTCTCGTAAATCATAAATAATATTTTCTATACTATTTTCTTGAATGGCGCACATTTGTTCCCAACTTGGCTCCCAATCTTCTGGCTCTTCTTCACCCATTTCGTCTTCGTCCCAATAAAAACTCAATCCTTCATTACTATATTCATCCGATTCAATCATATAATTATCATAAACTTCGCCTTCGTAAAAAACCGAAGAACCAAAAAAGTTTGGCATCTCATCCTCATATGTTGCGGCAAAAATAACTTTAGGGTCAATTTTCTCGGCCTCTTCCGCAATCTTTACATAAAAATATTCTGGATAATCCCATGCGGAACAACAAGAGATAGATTCAACGTCAATATCTTGAACATTACACCATTTTGCGCCGATATTATCTATGTACCAAGATCTTGTTGAAGTTTCTTCTTCATTAACATCAGACCAAAACATTTCATGTACTGGTTTATATAATTCAAAATCAACAACTTCATCTTCTGGAATCACAAGGCCATCTAACTTTTCTTTAAACCATTTCTTTACTTCATCATTTCCTTCATAAATCCAAAAATTTGAATAAACATTATTTGCCATTTTTATCTCCACTTTGGGTTAGGGTAAAATATTGTATCGCCTTCGCTATCGTCGAATAAGTACCAACAAGAATTATCTTTGCCGGTATGTTTACTATTTTCTATCCATTTAACTCTACCTATACTAACAACTTTTTTCAGTTTTGTCAAGTAGGGAACTGCTTGTTTTGTATGAATCCAGTCTGCATCAAACAAAAACCATGTTGGTGCTTGTTTGGAGAAGTGTATAATCATTGGATGTAATAACCACCTAGACCAAGGTGGATTTGTTATTATAAAATCTGTTTTAAAAGGAACTACCACATCAAACGCATCTTTCTTGCCAACCCAATCGCATTGTGGGTTGATATCTGTATGTCCAACAGAAATGCCGGGCGACAGAGACTGTAAATAATTTACTAGTCTACCATCACCGGCACATGGTTCATAAAATTTGAAATGTTCTTTTGGTAAAAACGGAATTAATGGCTTAACTGCATCCATTGGTGTTGGATAGAAATCATTTTTTCTATGTTCAAATTCACTTCTTTTTCCCATAATATAATACTCATTTTATTTTTTACGTCCAATGTTGTACTTGGGCACTAATTCCCATTCATCCTTTTCTCTGTGAGATAAAACTTTTATCTGAGATAGTGGAGCGGCATCAAAATTATCCGCCCTACTAATTTTTATCAATCCCCATTCTTCGAGTAAATTTACAATTGCGTTTCTTCTTGATCTATCGTTATCCGAAAAATCAGAATTTTTTCCATCAAGTTTAAAAAGTTCTTTAAAATGCACAATATAATACTTACCCTGTTTATGTAAAATGTGGCAAGATTGATAAAGTTTACGATCTTTTCTTGAAGCAACACCAATCCGTGTCAAGGTTTCTTTAATTTTAAGAAAATCTTCTTGATCCTTGAGTTCAACTTCTGTTAAAGTATCAAGTATACTCATAACATTCTCCTATCCGCCTTTATTCAATTTGCTTTTTATATATTCAATTTGTTCATCATTTAGTATTTTAAGAGCTTCTTCTGCCCTCTCATTATTGTAGCCATAATATTCTTTTACATAATCTAGATCACTATGGATACTTTTTTTCGCCCAAGGTGAAAATCTTTTTCTTGGACGTATACTATTTAGTAAATAATCAAACTGAAGTTTATTATCTATAAGCGGATATTGGTTTACTTCATTTGCAAACAAAATCGTATCTTGGTGATACGAGAAGTTGCGATTTATCATAAATGCTTTATAATTCTTCTCCCACATTTCATCTTCTGTGTCCAGCAATCTCTTTTTAGTACTAGAGATTGCTGGCACATAATCTTTAAACAAATCATAACTCATTTCCAATCACACTCCACCATCAATTCGGTGAGACATGCAACCAGATTTATTTCTTGATCTGCAACAAACGCTGATTTGTATTGATAGTCAGCAATTGTAACGACAGCCTGGGGAATAGAAGCGTGATTGAGGTGCTCATACAAACCATCGTAAATAGTTCTAAAAATAATAGTTGGGTCATTATCTACATTCTCCACTACCCATTTTCTCATTTCAGTAAACTTGCGAGACTTTAATAACTCTGCAAGGTCTTTCATTTTTAAGTCGCCAAGATTTACAAGCAATCCTTCATCAATTCTTCCACTTGCAGAATATCTTTGCAACTCATTTAACACTCTCCTCCAATCGGGAAAATGTTTTTGGATTAATTGTGCAATAACTATTTTGTTAAAGTCCACACCCTCATCCACTAAGATATTACACACTCTTTTAAAGAAAGATGCCATTATCTTATCTTTTTCAGAATTTGAAATCTTAAACTCAATTGTAGAACATCTACTGTGTAAAGGTTCGATTATGCGATTTTTAAAATTACACGTTAGAATAAACCTACAATTACCAGCAAACTCCTCTATAAACCCACGTAGCGCAGGCTGTGTTGACTGTGGATTAAGGTAATCAGCCTCATCAAGTATGACCACCTTACCATCACTTGAGAAACTAACAGTGGAGGCATAATGTCTAATTTTAGTTCTGAGAGTGTCTATGTTTCCATCCTCGGAACCGTTAATTAACATGTGGTCAAGACCCATTTCATTACACAGAGCCTTTGCAACCGTTGTTTTACCAACACCGGCAGAACCTGACAATAACAAATTGGGCAATTCTTTGTTTTCTACAAACTCTTTAAATGTAGATTTAAGATCATTTGGTAGGATACATTCATCTATAGTTTTAGGGCGATATTTTTCAACCCACAAAAATTCACTCATTACCTACCTCTCAATCTTCGTATTTCGAATCTTGTTCGAGAGTCACCCAATATTGAATTGCCTTTATATGATGTCGGAATGTTGAAATTTTATTCCTCGAAACAGAAACATTATAATCACCTTCGATTAGTTTCATATTCTCAGCTCGGAAATACATTTGAAAGTTTGCATTACTTTCACCAACTGGTTCTTTTGCAATATCAGTTGTATCTGATTTTTTATCTAGAGCAACAAAATTAATTATACCATCCTCTGTCATAAGAGCATAATCAGGCAAAGAATTAATAGACGCAACTTTACTAATAGTGGAAAGAGTTGCATTTGTTAGAGTCACATTAACATCATAATCTTTAATCTCTTTTGCATCATCTGGATTATTTTTAGAATCATCCATTTTAAATGTGGTTGTTGGATGGACAATGATAGATGGATCTGCTGCCATAAATTTATATGTTTTACTTCCATTAGACATCAATACATACTTTTCATGGAATTCTAATTCTGGATAGATAGACAAATTACCAAGGAAACGAGGCAAATCATAGATACCAAACTGTACAGGAAACTCTTCTTCAATATCAGCTGATGCAAGAATATTTCTCATCACCGACATGGTAGATAATCTATTGCCAGGATTAATTAGAATAGATTGATTGATATTTGCAAAGTTTCGCAAAACCAATTGAGTTTGTTCACTTATTTTCATTTTCAATAACTCCATATTTCATTTTAAGATAATTAGAAATGGTCAAATTTTCTTTACTAGCCATTTTTTTCACATATTCTTTTCTGCCCTTGCTGAGTTTTTTGTAATCTCTATCCAAGTTATCAGAATGTTTCAGATTAATGCTCATCATTTTCTCCATACATTAAATCATGATTGTATAGCGCCAGTATACCATAATGTATGATTTTTAGCAAGTCTTTTCTGAAATCTTTTTCGGTCTCGCCTTTTTTACCATACCTCTGAGAATACTTTACAACATTACCTAAACAAAACCCAGCACCATGACCATTGTCTATGATAACTTCAGTCGATTGTAGTTTTGAACTTGAGTAATGTTGATCGTATGTTAGATCAATGTATTGCCTGATTTCCTCAAGCAATACATCTTCGTTAAATTTATAGTCTATCATATTCCTCCTTTAAAATGGGCAATCTTCTTCTGTAGCATAATCTTCGTTTACTTCTGATGTTTCTGTTTCAAAAACATCATCAGAGATTTTCTGATATAGGTCAACAAAAGAAGTTTTTGTATCTTCGTCAAAACGATTAGTACACAATTCTACAGACTTTACACGGTCTTTGAAAATTGAGAAAGTTTCGACAATGTGAACCAAACGGCGAGTAGAGATAATTTCATCAATACCACCATCAGCAAAAGTTTTGCGAATAGTTTGAGCCCAAACTGTAAGATTTTCTACAAACTCATCATCTTGTAGTCCAAAAGATGCAAGCACTTTTGTGAGAATTTTTTTCTCGACAACTTGTGATGGATATTCTTGTTCGAAAGTAATTTTGAAACGTTCCAGAAACGCCTCATTCATTACGTTAGTACCGATGAAACGTCCATCATCAGAACCTTTACCTTTAGTGTTTGCAGTTGCGACAACTGTAAATCCAGGCGCTGGTTTTACAAACCGATTATCTTTTTTGAGATAAACACCTTTACCATCAATGATGGACTGGAGACACATAATTTTGTTTGATGCAAGGTCAACTTCATCAAGTACAAGTACTGCACCAGATTCCATCGCACGAACTACAGGTCCAGCAACAAAGGTCACATTACCATCAATTAGAGTTTTGTCACCAAGAAGGTCTGACTCATCAGTTTCGACAGTGATAGGGACAATAATACATTCACGTTTCAACTGAGCACAAGCTTGTTGTGTACCGAATGTTTTACCATTACCAGACATACCAGTAATAAAAACTGGATAAAAGATTTTTGATTTGATAATAGTTTTGAGATCATCAAAAAAACCAAACTTGACAAAGTTAGGGTCTTTCTCTGGAACAAGAGACTCAGAATGAGATAGGTCAACACTCATTGCTTGTTTCAAGGGAGCTGGTGTTACATGGACTGGAGCGTTAACAACAACTCCACCATCATTCATTAGTGGTAATTTGTATTTACCACGACTAACCCGATATTCATCAGATTTTAACCAAGCAGGATCGGGCAATTTGTGTACCTTTGCCAGATTGTTGATTTGAGTGCGAGATAATACGTCAGTATTAAATTCGCGTTGCGCAACTTCGATAAAAGTTTTGCGAGATTCTAAGTTCATATTTTCACTCCGTTCATTACGAATCATCATCAATTACATATATATTGAACCACATATGCTCGGCATTGTCAAGCAGTTATTTCACCAATTCAACAAATTTGTTCAAAAGTTGGCGATTTGTTTTTTTAGACTTGTTATGTTTTGCAAAATTGCGAACAACTTGACTTTTAGTCATAGAAGAATTTACATTCAAATTTTCGTCTTTAGTATCTGTCGGTTGGATTATAAAGTAATTATTATAACCGGCATTGGTGACAGAAACAAATCCATTTTCGCGGATTTTTTTACGACCATTGGACATCAATTCTTTACTTTTGGTACTATAAATTGTTTCTTCCGCAACATAGTTTTCCATCGCATATTTTAGTTCACGTTTGTTTGAACAAAGCATAAAACCAATTGCATTCATATTATGACAATCTCGCATATGTTCAACCATTGCACTAGTAAATTGCCCACCGTCTGGATTATGAACTAGAATTTTATTATGGATTTTATCTCGAATGATTTGTTGACGGCGGCGCCAAGGATAATTATTAATATCACAGGCTAGATATTTGTCATTGCTGGAATGACGTAAAACATATGATGTTCCATTGTCACCACCATCTGTCAATACTACCATGTTGACTTTTTCAACACCGGATTTTTTCACAAACACTGGAATGTGTTGGTGCAAAATCAAAAGACTATCATTTAATGGTGTTGTACAATAATCATCATACGTCAAATTAGGCCGGCACCATCCATAACCAGTATCCATAGAACGAGTAAGTTGCAAAAGTAAATTTGCATTCTTTTTGAAATTTTGATTATTCATTTCACTAGAAAGTAAGTTGCGCAGAGCAACTTCTTTTTTGGGGATCCAAGAGTTGATATCCACAGATGATAGGTAATTTTGAAAATCTTCATTTGATTTTGTTTCATTCCAATGGGCAGGATTGTCACTAAAACTGAAAACATCAAACGCAATACCAACACGGCGACAGAAGGTAGCTAATGTGATAGTTTGTTTCATAGTAGAATACATAGAGCCATGCATCGAACCAGACCAATCAACTAACATAACCATACCATGATTTTTACCTTCTGGCACAACTACTTTGCGTTGGAAGATGTCTTCATTAATTTGATAACTCCAAAGTTTCCCAGAGTTAATATTACCACTTTTATGTGATGTAGAATTGGCGGCAGCACGGGCGGCCTTTTTCATTTCAAACTCTTTAACCAAGTATGAAATTGTCTTTTGATTTTCTTTTAGAAATTCTTCATAGAGATTTTTAGTTGAGTCAACATTAAATTGGTTTTCAAGTTGAACACTAACTGTTTTCCAATGCACAACATGATTTGACAAATTTTTGATAGGAGTAATGTTAGCATATTTAAAATTGTTTCTTGAGTCTGTAGAAACCATAGTTTTCAGACCCTGTTGCAGTGCATCATCAGTTTTAGATTCTAATTCATCATTATCAACAACTGAAACTGTTTCTACTTCGGAAACACCGTCATTCATATCATCAGTATCAGACTCATCTTCAGTTTCTGTTTCAGATGTTTCTTCCGAAGTGTCATTGTTATTTGAATTTTCTCCGCCTTCCATGTCACCAGATTCTTCAGAATTGTCTGAACCAGTATCTTGTGTTTCTTCGTCAGACTCATCTGCATCAAAAAGAATTGGATTTGTCATGGTAGTTTGAGTTTGGTTATCTTCTTTATTGTCTTTCAAGAAATTGTAAAGTTCTTCTGCAAGGTCTGCAACTTCATCAAAAGTTTTTAACTTTTCAATTTTACGAACCCAATGCAATTCATCTTCGTTAAACCAATCCGATTCAACCAACATCTGAGCTGCGGAAACTTTAAACCAAATATTGATACGGTCAATCAAATTGATTTTACTAGGAGAAACATCTTTGACACCAAAGAAATCTTTGTCCCAAAGTTCTTGATAACCTTTGATAAACGCGGTCCGCAATCCAGCAAACTTTTGTTTCTGTAGTTTTTCGATACGAGCATCTTCGATAACATTTACGAAACCATGTGACGAACGAGCGGAAGCTTCAGTCAATGCCTCTTCGCCAGCGGGAGTAAACAGTGCGTGTGCAACTTCGTGTCCTACCAAAAGGTCATAAAGTTCTTCACTCATATCTTTCCAAACTGGTAGTGTCAATATACGATGTTTAACATCAAACATCGCAGTTTCGACGTTTTGATGTTCAACCGTAATATCTTCTTCGGACATCAGTTTTGCAAGTAATGTCTTAGACTCTTTTGTAAACATTGTATTAGAACTAATCATAGATAAACTCCCGAATCACAAGTATATTGAACCATATTCTACTGATTCTGTCAAGCACTATTTAAAAGAAACTATCTAAACTAACAACTCTTTTGTGTCGAAATAAATCTAAGTCACTCTTTCCCTTACGAAAAGTCCAAACATTTTCCATATAAACTTTGTTCATAAAATTATTCATTTTTTCTTTATCAAAGTTTCCATCTTCATCAGAAAACACCGACTTACCCTGTGGTCGTTGCATAATTCTCATACCAATCTGACCTAAAAAATTATCTTTTAATTCATCTACAAGTTCATCACCAGAGCGATATCTTTTACCTTTGATTTTAGGATCCATAATGTTAATCAACATATGTCCACCATCACTCAATGAATTAAATGTATTTACAGAAACTGGTAGATAAAAATCATCTCTCCAAGCCTCATACTCATTAAATTTCGCCCACGATTGATCTTCAGAATGTTCACCACCTTCGTTATATCTTTCTGTAGAAAAATATGGTGGCGATGTAAATGCACAATCTACATTTTCAATTTCATCCCATGGCATATTCTCTGCACCACTGCGATACATTCTTACTGATTTTAAATTGCCATCTAATACCCACATATTACCATCTTCATGAATACTATATTGATTACCAATGAGTTTAGAATATTCTATAGCCTGAAGTTTGTAATTTTCAAATGTATTTGGATTTGGGTCACAACCAATATAGTAAGTAGAATTCGAGGCAAAGAAACCACACAGTCTATCTCCCCACCCCATAGATGTGTCCAAAACAGTTTTTGCATTAGACATCTCATAGATACACTTTGCCACTATTGGTTTAAACTGCGTGGCAATATATGTACCAAGGCGAAATGCCATCATATATTGTTTAGGTGTTAACTCCCAACTGTCATTCACGCCCCGCCAGATTGGGCCAAAGACCCCCCAAATATTGTCTCCTTCATTCCATCTATCTACTGGAGATCTAAATCCATATGAACCACAGGCCATTCGCAATTTGTTTTGAAAGTAATCACTAGCCTCATTGAATGTTGATGGAGCATCAATCATACCCAAACCATATTCTGCATAGGAATATTTGTAATCGTCATACTTTTCTAAGACTTCTTTTTGCATATTTTCTTGTGGTTGAATATATGTAGAATAGTCAACTTTTCTTAACTTACGAAAAGTGTTTACAAACTCTTCGTATGAAAACTCTTTATATGGAAATGGTGGTTTATTATCTGTAATATACTTTGCAAGTACTTTTCTGAATAATTCTTTACCGTAAGCTTCGGTAATTTTACCAAACAAATTACTATCCATCACAGGTAATCCGTCTGCGTTTTTACATTTGTCTAATACATTATAAAGTTCATTATCTAAATTATCAATTGTTTCAATCATACGGTAATGTCCACTATACTCTTTTGTTCTTTTTCGTTTCCTATTTTTTGATCTATGTACGCTCTTAGTTTTAGATTTTTTACAAGTCCTAACCACATTTGTTGTTTTTCATAAAACTGTTTTAACATATCCATATTAACTGAGGCTCTTGTTGCTGCCTCTACCACTCTACGAGGTTCAGTTTTGGGTGGCATAATATTCTCTGCATTTGGATATGTGTGTGCAGTAAAAGGCATTTGTTTTGATATGCCCTGCAACGATTTATCTCCCTCAGTGAAAGGCATCGAACTATTCCCTTGCAACATTTGTTGTTGTTTTATTATATGAGTTTCCATCTAAAAATCCATCTAAGTTTGTAGTTTCCTCACTTATTCTATCATTACACAGTTTCCAATAAGAACTATTTAGTTCGCTTCCCATATAATCTCTATTCGTTCTGATCGCAGCTATTGCAGTCGTGCCAGATCCCATAAATGGATCATATACAATGTCACCTTCTTGTGTATAATTTAAGATACACTTTCTTGGAACATCAACCGGCATACCATATGGATATTTTTTATATTTGCCTCTACCATCCAACCAAACATCTGGTTTAAATTCTTTATTCATATTTTGTTTCACTTTACCTTTTCCAAAAGTCAAAACATTACCATAAGTCAATCTAAACATATCAATTTTTGTACTCTTTACCCATATTTTGTGCGACAACAATTTATAACCAATCGCAAGCATTGAATGTTTTAGAATCGAACTCTTAGGAACTATTGTACCATTAAATTTACGATCTGTAAAGGCTACTGTAATAATTTTTTTTCTTGGATTGGCCCGACCAAAAATATCCAATAAAAATTCTTGGTATTTTTCTGGATTGCCGGGATCTGTTCCTATTTCTTCGAAATCTGGTGGAGAAGTAAAAATATAATCATATTCATACTCATTTATAATATTTTTAAAATCTTCTAAATGTATCACGTTTTTCATAACCAACCGCTTTCCTATAATATTTTTCTGCTAGTTTTTCGTATTCACTCATTGCATTATTTATTATTTGCCACTTTATCCATGCCTCAAGGCAATGGTCTTTACCTTCCCAAAGCCAAATAAAATCTATCAAAAAACATATATTAAACTTACCTTTTCTTTTTCTTTCATATTGCAGTGCAGAAAGTGTTTGATTATTTTTCCCACCAACTAAACTATTTAAAAATATAGAAAATGCAACAAAAACTCTACTTAAATATCTTATCATTTTTCCTGTACAATTTGACTAAAGTTTTTCACCTTATCGAATTTAATAACACTATGAAATTTATCATACAATATTTCACCTTTATGACTAATAACAAATACATTATTGCCACCCAAAGTGTTCAGTAGTTTCAAAAACTCATCTGTGCCGGAATTATCTAAACTGCTATCAAATACTTCATCAAGTATTAATAAATTAGTATTGACGCTATTTTTCATCTTTGCAATCGCCCTCCAAGTAAAGAGTAACGCAAGATCGATACGCATCTTTTCGCCCTCAGAGAATGACGCATAAGAAAAATTTTCTCTGCCTCTAGATTTGATATTTTCACTAAATTTTTCATCCATAGTAAAGTTAATATAAAAATCCATCTCTTTTAAATATTTATTAATCAAACCATTCATTTTTGGCAGATAATATTTGATAATGGAAGTTTTAACACCAGTATCTTTTAGTAACATAGAAGATACATTATAATATTCTCTTTGTTCAACAAGCTCTTTTCTTTTAATATCCAACTTACTAAGTGACGTAGTAAGTTTTTTCATCTCCTTCTTTAATTCTGTAATCGATGTTTCATCGTTATTTAATTCGTCATTTTCTTCTTGAATCTCTTTGATGTTTTTTTGAATCATTCTTATAGTTGTATTATTTTCTGTAACTTTTGAATTGAGTTTGTAAATCTCATCTTGTACTGTTGTAATCTCACTCAATCTACTATTTACTACTTTAAATTGTTTAGACAACTTTTCAACGGCAGTATTGATTTCTTCAATCTTAGACTTTTTATCATCTACAATGTTACATCTATGTTCATCTTCAACAGACTGTTTACAAGAAGGACAAGTTTCTATTGTCTCAAAAAAATCTATATCTTTTTTATGTTTTTTACCAGTCGCAATTAATTGACTTTCTAGGCTGTCAAGTTTATTTTGTTTTTTCTTTACGTCATCAAAATCAGAAATAGATTCTGTCAACTCAATTATTTTTGAATTGATTATCTCTATCTCATCAAATGCAGAAGATACTTCAGTTTCTTTTTCTGAAATTTTTTCATTATTAGTTTTTATTTTCTTTGCTTTATTTTTTGCAGCGTTTTCCATATACCTTTCTTGCATATCAATGGAATATTCTATTTTATCTCTTTCTAAAGTGTTTGTATCAATATCATCTTTTAGTAACGATTGTCTTTGTTTTAAATTTTCATTCATGATCGAAAATATTTTGATGTCCAACAAATCTTCAATAATATCTCTGCGATCATTTGCATTTAATTGCATAAAAGGAACAAATGTTGCACTACCCAAAATTACTGTTTGCGTAAATGATTTGTAATTCAATTTAAGAATATTTTCTTCTAGATATTTTTGATAATCTTTTGCCTTCGAATCTTGATCTATTAACTTACCATTATGATAAATTTCAAATATTGTAGGCTTGATACCTCTGCGAACCATATACTTTGTTTTGCCTATCTGAAAATTAATTTCAATTAAACAATCTTTATCATTGATACTATTTGTAAGTTGTGGTTTATTAATTTTACGGAAAGGTTTACCAAACAAACCAAACGTCAATGCATCTAGTATTGTAGATTTACCAGCACCATTAGTACCCAAGATAAGTGTAGTCGAAGATTTATTGAGAGCGACTTCGGTGAAGTTGTTTCCTGTGGAAAGAAAATTTTTCCATTTTATCGATTGAAACTCTAACATATTATTCCTTTGTCAAAATGTGTACATTTTCTAATAGATTTTTTCTTTTTTCATTTGCAATCTTGGTTGCACTAAATCCACCCCAAGAGATATGAATCAGTTTATCATATTTAAAATAATACTCTGCAATTCTTTTCATATCATCACTGATAGGAATTCTTTTCTTATTTAACTCGGAATAATCTTCGACGATAACAAAACTAAACTTAGAGCCTGGTTTGAGACATTTGTAACACAATTCAACAGTGGGTTTCCAATATCCATCCAACCATTCCTCATATGTTTTCCATGTTTCGTGCGATTGTTCCCCACCACTGTAAATTTCCAGATTGTAATATGGCGGTGAGAAAAATACTAAATCAAAATATTCTGAATACTTTTCAGTGAAGTTATGTCTTTCGTCAAGTTTTTCTGATGGACAACAATAAAATGTACCTTCCTTTCCATCATCACCAAACCAAGTATTTCTCATACCCTCGCTGTATTGATGTAATTGTTCGGCCTTGTCAACTACTTCTGGTATTACATCAATTGCAACCAACTCATCATAGTTTGAATTTGCAACACCAATTACTGGCGTTACCCAACTTAATACAGGAGATAAAAGTTTTTTACCATCTGGAAATACATTTTTTAATATCCATGAGTATGTGTAAGGATTGAATATAGAAGCGCGATTAGCGGTGCCGCGCAACATAGCGAATAAACTGTCATAGTTACCAGAGGATAAGAACTCTGAGACTTTTGGAGTAACCACAGCAGACACACTGAATTTATTGTTAATAAGATTATCAAATACACCTAGTAAAGTATCCTTCTCGTTTGAGTTTATTTTTGCAGTCTCTTTGTAAATGCCCTTATATGATATATTTCTGAGTAATCTACCACTGGTTATCTCTTTTCTACCATCAATTATAAATCCATCTTCAATTTTGTACTTACTTGGCTCAACCGAATATCTTAAATACTTTTCTATATTATCAACTGATGCATGTGCAGTAAACCACTTTTTCATCATTACTTCAAAGTTTACAATATATGCGGTATACAGAGTTTCCGACCATTGGTTAAACTCTACTTTTCGATAGTCATTGTCATCCAACTTGTTTGCAAAATCTGCCAACGAAACATCACCGGCATTATAAGTAAGTCTGGACTCATTTCTAAATTGTTCTAAAGTAGGTTTTGAATAATTACCAAAACAATCTTTCATAAAATCTTCGAATGTGTAAGTAAGCATCAATCACCCCTCAATGCCGCAATGTATAGGTCATTCATTATACTCTTTAATTTTGTTTTGTCAATATCAATTTCGTAATTATCAATATATTTTGACAGGAGGCCCATAGTATCCTCTGCGACATCTTCACTATCAACTTCTTCATAATCAACATCCACATCATCTTCTATAATACTAATGTCTGCAATGTCAGACTTATATAATTTGTCAACAAAAACATCGAATTTATATGGGTTTGGTTTGTCCTCAACTATAAGTTTTACATATTTCCCTTTCATAGAATCAAGATCGAGTTTCATATCATCTTTGTACCAAACTTTATAAAACATTCTATGTGGGTTTACAATGTATTCCAACTCATTTGTTTCTGTGTCCCAGATATGAAATCCTTTTGTATCTTTATAATCCGACCAAAACAATTCATAAGCAGTCCCAAGATATGTAATATTTCCTTGCATAGATTTGCAATGAAAATGTCCAGTGCATACCATATCAAATTTCTTAAAGATTTCTGAACTCATACCACCTTCGTTTCGCAAACCACGCATCATTTCAAATCCGGCAAGCTCTAGATGAGAAAAACAAACTTTTGATTTTGTTTTTTTAATAGCCTTCATACTATCATCATAATTTTCTGAGTTTATCCAAGGTAATAAAAATACATCAGTATTACCTATTTTTACTGTCTCTGGTTCAGAAATGACTCTTGGATTCCAGTTTGCATCCGTACCACTCAAAATATTTTCCATTGCATTTATTTTATTAGTATTTTTATAGTAGGTGTCGTGATTGCCAACAATGAAATAGGTATCTAAGTTATGGTTTTCCAACTCTCGAATAAAATCTTTTTTCATTCTATTAAGAATATTAAAATTAATAAACTTTCTACGATCAACAACATCACCCAAATGTATGAGAGTGTCAATCTTTCTTTCTTTTATAGTGGGGAAAAATACATTCTTATAAAATTCCATCATATATTCGTAAAATAACACAGAGTCACCTCGAGCACCGAAGTGTGTGTCAGTCAATAAAGCAATTTTCATTATATACTATTGGCCTCTTCTTTAGACTTTCTACCACGTTTATTTTTTTTGTTTCTTTGTGACTGCTCAAACTCTTCTAAAAAATCGCCCATATTTGTTTGAATAAAATCCAAATAAGTATTCTTTACTTTACTACCATCACTAGAATGCATTATCTCTTCGATCAAATCTGCATTTTCAAGTGATTTATATTTTACATACATTTGTTTTTTCTCTTTTTGAATTCTACGAATAAATGCATAATAAATAATTTGAGTAAAATATGCAAATGGATTTTTACTTTTATCAGGGTCAAAATTATCAATGTATAACAAACAATTTTCAATCCCATCACATATCATATCTTCTTTATATGTGTAGTTGATAAAGTTAGGCCTGTATGATAAATGCTCTGCAATCTTCATGATACAGTCGCCAATATAGTTTGATACTATAGGTCTAGGTAAGTTTTTTTCTTTCGCCTCTTGTACTTCAGCGCGAAATTTAATCATTTCCGCAAGTAAGGCCTTGTTGTCAACATAATGTTGTTTGGTTTTCTTTGCCATATTTCACCTCAAATTTATACTAATATATCACAAAAATATTTTTTTGTCAATACCAAAAAATCTATTGACAAATCGCTTGACTTGTGTATAATGGTCGGTGACCATTGATAATAAGGATTAGTGAAATGTTATATTTCTCTTAGCTTTAATCATTTCTACTATCCTGTCAAACGCTTCATTCGCTTCTTCAGAGCTATCTTCTTCGATTTCTTTTTCTAATTCTTGTTCTATTAAAGGTTCTTCTCTGTGTTCGTTTACACTGACTCTGATGTAATATTCTAACAGGTCGGGTTTTACATTAGATATTGTTAAAACATTATCTAAACTTAAAGCAATTTTTTCGTCATGTGTAAAAGGATTCCATTTAGTAATTGCAATTTGTTGATACCCTGTGTTTGCAGGTCCATTAAAGATTTTAATAGTATATGGATCTATTAAATAAACAATATTATTTTGAAGGTTTTTTAGGCCTGAAACTTGAGATATTATATCTTCACCGTTATATAATTTAATAACACAATATTCAGTATTTTCTGTTTCTAAGGTCATTATTATTCCTTATATAAATTAACATCATAAACTTGAAAATCAAATTTTTCTTCATTGTATATATTTATGCGTTCAATAAAGTGTCTTAACGCAAAGTTAATATATGTCTTGTGTTTTAAATCATCTGCAATATCTATCAGAGTTGCAACTTGTTTATTATCGCCCTTTCTAAGGCCTCTTCCTATAGATTGTAGATTTCTAATTCTACTTTTCGAAGGAGATGCGAAAATAATATTATGAAGATTTCTAATATTTACACCCGTAGAAAAAGTACCATAAGATGCAACGATAATTGCATTGCTTGATTTTTCCGTGATACTACGAATTTCTTCTCTGACTTCAGCTTTTGTTTCAGCGGCGACAAAGAAACATGGTCTTTTATTATCTAAACTATTTTCTATCTTATCTACTAACATAGAATGTAATGGTTTTCCATGTTTTTCTACATAGTTATATAGTAGTAAAGTATTACCAGATAAAGAGTGCGTTAAATTTGTAATATACTTATTTCTTTTTTCATTACCAATTATAAAATCTATTTCATCTTTATACTTTCTACCTTTATTCTCTTTTCTCATTTCGTCTGGATATTTGAAAACTAAACATTTAATTTTAAAATCTGCAAGAGTTTTACTGTCAATAAGTTTTCTAGTGGATGTTACAACTTTAACATCTCCAAACAAACCATTCAATACAAGTTTATGTGTCTTTGTTCCATCTAATGTACCTGTCGTACCAAATCGATATTTACAATTAGAAAGTTTCTCCATAATTTTTGTAAGGGAATTAGCCTTAAATAAGTGACATTCATCACCAATCACAACACCAAATTGGTCAAAGTATTGTCTACCCATTTTATAGATAGACTGCCACGTAGATATAACTACTTTTTTGTTTGTCGCCTTTTCTTCGCCTTGATAAATTTTATGACAATACTTTTCTACGTCCCATCCATAATCTTTAAAGTCGCCATACATCTGTGTAACTAATGAAGTTGTTGGAACAATGATAAGAATTTTTTTACCTTTTACATTTGGATGCATATTGTAAAATCTAACAAGAGTGTATATAATTAAAGACTTGCCAGAAGCTGTAGGAGAAATTAATAGACCTCTGTCGTTTTGTATAGAATACTTTACGGCCTCTAACTGATAGTCTCTATACTCTATCTTTTTCCCCTGAGAGTGTGGATCTATCATATCTGTCAAAGATTTTAAATCATTATCTGTAAAATCTATTTTATTTTCATCGTTTACATATTCAAATTCATAATTATTTTTTTCACAAAATCTTTTTATATTATTTACAAGTCCAAGATATATTTTTTTATTATTTGGATTTAATAATCTAATTCTACCATCCCAAAGTTTATTTCTGTACGCAGGCATAAATTCTGCGCCAGGGACTTTAAAAGTAAAATATTCGACAAGTTCTTTTAGAATATAAAACTCATCACTATCTACTTCACAAAAAACTTCATTTAGTTTTGTAACGATTACTTTATTAACCACCTTCAGTCCACTTTTTCCATTCAATATAGTTTTTTATTGTCCATTTCTTTTCAGATATTTGATCTATTGTTTTTTCTATGAAATATACAATTTGTGTTTGTGCTTCTAATTTATGTTTAGATAGAATTACTTCGTCATCCGAATCCATCCACATAAATAAATCTGCCTTCAAAACTTTTGTGCCTTCAAGAGCCCAACCAAGATTTTCTCTTTGGTCGTCGTCCATTTTACCCATGTAATATTTTGTTTTGAGTGCTACGAGTCTTTTGTGCTCTGTCTCTAATAAAACTAATTTTGACCTTTGCACTTGATGATATTCTAACCATTTTCCCAATAAGTTTGGGTTTTTTGTCATTTCATTCTCTAGTGAAAGGAAATCAATTTTAATGTCCGATTTAGACTCTTCAATTAAATCCTTTATATTCGCCATCTTAATCTATCAATTCAACTTCATAACTTCTATATTGAAAATCCATAACAACAGATAAAAACTCATCTCCAGTTTCACCAAAAGATAATGGGATATCACCCAGAGCAATTGGAAATAAATCATAAAACTTTAATTTCATAAATGGTTTTTGTTGACTTGTATATAACAAAAGTGATGCATCAGAAAATGCTTCTGCTGGTGATAATATTGTTTTTGCGTTTGGATTAAAATTTTTGTATTGAGAAAAGCTTTCTGGAAATCCTAAACCATTTATCCAATCATATACTTCTTTCCAAACTTTAAGTTCTTCATCTAATATGACAGTTAAAGACAACACAGAAAATATAATTTTATCGCCCGGTTCTTTTCTGTCGCTAAATGGTGTGCCCGCAATAGCTTCGCCAAGAGTTAGTCCAGGCACAGACACAGACTGTACATAGTCAGAAACCATCGGACATTTGCCTATGTCCAAACTAAATGTTTGAGAATTAAACTTGTTAAAGTTATCTGTATTAAGTAACATACTTTTCTCCTTCACATATATTTATAATGAAAAAAGGGGGCAAAAGCCCCCTTAGTTTTTGAAAGTATATTGTTATTGTTATTATACTTTGAGCAGATTGTCCACGCGGAACATTCTGTAGTATTGGTTTGCGCGGTCAGCGATTGCACCACTGTTTGCACTACCACCACCAGCAAATGGATTTGCAACAATACCGTAACGTGTTTTAAATCCGATTTTTGGTTGGAAGGTATCTGGTCCAACTGCACGAACCATTTGTAGTGGAACGTATGGGCAATAGAACAGACCTGCGTCATATGGTGAAGTACCTTTATATCCAACACATGCGAGTTCATATGAACCAGCAGCGTCAAAATATGGGTCAATGTAAACGCGCATCTTACCGTTGAGGATACCAGCAAAAGTTTGTCCGGTGTCATCTACTGAGATACCATTGTTTACTGCAAGAGCTTGGTTGTAGTCAAGTACACCGGCCATTGAGAGAGCTGAAGCGACATCTGAAGAACAGATGAGCATGTTACCCTTACCACGGCGAGTTGCTTTTGCAATTGCGTTTGCTTCGCGTTCGATTTGGAAAAGAAGACCTTTCCATTTCTCTGCACTCCAGCGTCCGTCTGCATCAGCACCCAAGTCAAAGACACCTGGCTTAACAGTTCCAGCTGCACCAATAACTGCACTTGAGTATACTGTGCGGATAACTTCGCGGTTGATTTCTGCCATAATCTCAGTTGAGAGAATGTTAGAAAGTTCAGACTCTGCATCCAGTCCATGAACTGCTTTCAAGTCTTGTGCGAGTTCCATTGTGTATTCTGCTTTGAGAGCGCGTGACTTTGCGGCCACAGTAATTCTCTCAATTGAGAATGCCATTTGGTTGAAGTGTCCACTCGTACCCATGTTGTTTGCGTTACCGTCACCGAGTCTTTCAGCTTCGGCTGTAGTACCACCAACACCAGATGAGTGTGTAGCATTAGTCACATCAACAGGTGTACCATTTGCAAATACCATACCTGCGAATGGATCCGTAGATGCGTGAGTACCAGTACCTGAGAAATCAGAGTCTGCTTCGTTATAGAATGCCTCTGAACCAGTTTGTGATTCGTAACGCGAACGCATTGCGAAAATCAAACCAGTTGGTCCTGACATTGGTTGAACACCGAGCAGATCGTATGCCATCAGATTTGGCATTGACCGGCGAACCAAAGAAATAAGGACTGGGTCCATACCTTTGATGTTACCTTCTCCAGCCGTTGGTGACATTCCGGCACCAACAATGTTTACTTCGTTAAGCATTGCCGCTTCTTCTGCAGCTGCCTTTTCTTGGTTTTCTAGGAGAATTGCAGTAACCGCCTTTTTGTAAGTATCCTTAATCTCTGGAAGATCAGGATGCTCAATGATCGGCTTCCACTTCTCCTGAAGTTTGTCTGACAAATGCATTTCTGTATACATCTTAGTCTCCTTGTTAAAAGTTTAGTTTCAGTTTATAACTTCAATATTATTTATAAATTTTCAATTTTTAGCAAATCTTGACAAAACGGCAGCATAGGCATCCATATTTGTGTATTTACTTGGTTGTTTGGAAGCTTCCTCTTGAATTACAACAGGAGAATCTTCTAGCGCAGTTTCTGCTTCTGTCTCATCAGAAATCTCAGTAGTTACTTCAACTTCGTCTGAAGGAAAATAGTTTTCCTTGAGCACTTTTAGTTTTTCACTAAAGTCCTCTGTAGAAACAAAATCAATACCCTCACTAAGTGAACGAAGTTTTTCTGATTGCGTCAATGTCAAACCTTCGGTGATGTCACGAACTGCAATTTCTTTTTGTAGCAATTCAACTTCTTTTGAAAGTTCAACTGACTTTTTGATTTCGTCATTCAATTTAGTTTCGGTTTCTTCTAGATTTGAAACTGACTCGGTATAGAGGTCTAGTTTCTCTTCTGGAATATCTACATAATTTTCAACAAATACTGCCTTGAGACCTTTTTGGAAATTTTCCATGATTTCCAATTTCAATCCGTTTTCAACAGCAAGTTTGTTTTCTTCTAACCATTCTTTTGCAATATAGGTTAGATACTCATCTACTTTTTCAGAAATTTCGGTACGAATTTCTACCAAATTTTCTTCGAGAGTTTCTTTGTATTCTTCTTCTAGTTTTTCAACTTCTTCATTAATTTTTTCAAGTACTGCGGCTTCAAAGATAGTTTGAGCTTTCTCTTTAAATTCTTCCGATAGATCTTGTCCAGAGAGCATTGCATCGATATGCTCTTTTACATCAATGTCTTCTTTGGCCACCTTTTTCTTTGAGGCCATTTTATTACCATATGATGCATTCATTGGTTTCTTTTCTTTATCTTCTTCATCGTCTTCTTCCTCATCATCCTCGTGACCATCTTCGACGATCTCTTTGGTTTCAGAAGTTTCCTCGACAATATCAGTTTCTGCTGACTCTTCAGATTCAACAACTGTTTCTTCTACAGTTACTTCTTCTTCAACAACAGATTCTTCAACATTTTCATTTTCGTTGATTTCTAATTCTTTATCTGCCATTTTAGGTCTCCTATTACGACTTTAAAAATTGTTACAATTATATTTATTTATAAAAATCACAAACTCGACAAAAAGTTTTTGAATAAGTTAATCTTTGTTTCCTCAAGTTGAGACTTTCTCGCTTCTTTCAATTCCTGTGAATAGGAGTCGATAGTAGCTTCTTTAATGATACCATTGTCCCAAATCCACTCTTTACCTTCCATTATACCATTAACAAATGCGTCCGGCGCAGATGGATCTGCAACGATATCAGCAGCTGTTGCAAGATAAAAATCATTCTGTACAACATTAGCGCCACCTGACGATTTAACACTACCCATGCCTCTTGATGAAACACCAAGCTGTGCCCCTTCTTTGATAAGATTTTTTACAATTGCACCATAAGGTGTTTCCGTCATAATTTTAGCCTTACCAATGAAATTCTTATCTTCCAGTCTCAACTCTTTAATCATATGCGAGACTCTTTCTAAATTAATAGTAGGACCGTCTGGATGTCCTAACTCACCAAACGCTCTGTTTTTATTTACATAGTTTTCCGTATATCTATTTACTTCATTCATTAAAACATCAGTAGGATAAATTCTACCATTTCTGTTTTTAACATCAGACTGTAAGAATACCCCTTCGATATACAAATCATTGCCAGATTTAGACTCGACAATATTGATGTCTTCTATAACTTCGGTTATGAGTTTCATAGTCCTGTCCTTTTCATATTTGATCTATTTCTTTTCATATTTGAAATAGCAACTTTACCTCTTCTCTTGCGAGCAGATTTCTTATTTCTAATACTCATCTTAATAGCATCACTGGCACCAATTTTAATTTCGCGTTTGTTTTTGACATAATATCCCGGCCTATCCGAAACGTATTTAATTTTTCTTTTACCCTGACGAACAACAACTTTTCTTTTTATTGCTTCGTCTAGATCGTCTGCAAGATACTCCGAAAAACTTAACATTTTATGCCTCTTTTTCTGTTTCTATTTCAACATCATCTACATTTGTTTCGTCAGTTAAATCTACATCGTCTACTTCGATATCTTCGATTGATGGTTCGTCTGCAAAAATAGTTGCTGCAAACTCTTTTTTATAATCTTCTATTTCACCAGATATTTTATGTTTCAAAATATCGTGAATTTCGTCTTTCGCTTTCGACACATTACCCAGTACGATATTATCTACAACATCTGACGTGATGTTATTATTTATATTTTCTGATTTATCACTCATTTTTCACTCCTATAAGTTATTTTCATCGGATGGTTCTTGGGTCGGTTCTTCTGGTTTTTCAGAATCCATCTGTGATTGCATTTCTCTTATTTCATCATCAGACATTTTTAATATATTACGGCGTATCCAATCTTTTGAATAGTAAACACCAACAAAATCTGCCATCTCTCCAACTAATGTGATTCTATCTCTAATCATTTCTGTATTCTTAATTTCTGTGTAATAAGAATCTTGTGTATAATCTAAAATGATTTCTTCTGATAGTTCTTCCCAATCTTCTGGAGAAATGATACCTTTAATGATTAATTGTTTCTTTAACAAATCCATAAACAGAACTGTAAACGAATTTCTTAATCTTACAATAAATCTATTAAACTTATATTCATCTCTTGAAATTTCAGTAGCTCTACCCAATTGAATACTGTTTTCTGGTTCAAGTCTAGAGATTGGAACATTTAGCGCCTTGTATAATTTCTTTTGGAAATAAATTACATCGTCCATTTCCCCAAGATTTGATCCGCCGGGAAGTGTCTCAATTTCAGTTCCCCTACCACCCTCTCTGCGCGGAAACCAAAAATCTTCTAACATGGAAAGATGTTTTCTGTCATCTCTTACTTCGCCAGTACTACCGTCATAAACAATTTTATTTTTATATTTTGTCATTATATCGTTAAGATATTGTTCGGCTTTCATTTTAGGTAAATTACCAACATCAATATAAAACACTCTACGTTCTGGTGCTCTTGACCATCTATAAATTACAACGGAGTCTTCTACAAGTCTTAACTGATTAAGTGGTTTGATAGCTTTATGTAAATGTCCAATGACATAATTTCTTTTTCCATCTTTTAATCCAGATGGACAATATGCAACGGAATCGAGTGTGATAGGAATACCACCAGCAGTGTCTCCGTTAATTATACCTTTATCATTGTAAATGTAATATTCTTTTACATTGGAAATAAGGGATACATTTGTTTCGCCTTGTTTTCTATCTTTCTTTTCGATCTCTCTAATTTTTTTAATTTTTCTTGGATCGATTTTTCTTAATTCTTTAATACCTTCTTTTGGTTTGTTTGGATCGATTATAATGTGATAATATAATCTACCATCTATATACCAATTTCTAAAAATATCATAACCATTTTCTCTAAACTTCATCAACCGTAGAATTTTACTAAATTCTTCGGATATTGTTTTCTTTACAGTTTCTGACTGGTTTACATTTTTAGTAAGAAGTTTAATAGGATATTCATCTGTATCATTAACAATAGCTTCTGCGACAATATCATCGATTGCAGAATCTACTTCTGGATGAATTGACATATCCCTATATCTATCAATGAGTTCGGAATCACTCTTTGCGTTATTATCTAGATTTAGATATGTTCCATAAAAGTTTGATTGAACTGTAAGAGAACCCTCATCATTGACCGTTTCTCTTGGTACAAATGATTTGAGTTCTCTTTCTTGTTCTTTTGGACGACTTATTTCAAAGCCAAATAGTTTGACAGCCATATATAATTCACCTCACATCCATTTTAAATACTTATCTTACTGCCACATCATCATGTGTCCAGAAATCATAAGCAAATGTTACAGTATATTCTTCAATCTGGTCATTATTATCCCATGCTAGTTCGATAGCACCCAATTCTGTTGGGAAAATGCCTGTAAAATTATAAGTTGCAATCGCTTTTCCATTTTTCGCATAATGAGTTACATAAGAATCTCTTGATTTATAAACTAACTGATTATTCAGTTGTGTACCACTTTCGTGTCCATTAATTGAACCCATCCACTCTTCGAGAGCATTTCTGATAGAAAAGTCTTCGTCATTTAAGATTGTTACAGTCCAAGGTTCAAAAGTTCTATTTCCTGCCATTCTAACTTGTCTACCAAAATATGGTACATCAATGGCTGGAATAGTTGAGCCGGGGATTTGTGCAGCCTTTACCATGAAATTAGAAAGAGCATCCGCATCAGTATTTACTGGATTGTTAATCTGAACTTCAAAAAGATTTGGTCTCGCCCCGCCATTTTTCAAGCGACTTTTGAAATCACTTATATTAAATGCCATTTTAGTTCTCCTCTAGGTCTTTAGTTTTATTTATAATACTTTTTTTAAACTGTTCCAATAATTTCTTCGAAAGCTACACCAGAACGTACGGCGACAAAGTTCAGTTGAATGAAATTGATAGAACGTGCTGGTTTAATGAAAATATCCCCAACAAATTCATTTCTATCAATTACACCAGCAGTATTGTTTGTTTCGTCACAAACAACTAGGAAATCATAAATACCACGTCTGCCTTTTACATCTCTCAAGAATGGTTCTACTAAACTTACAAACTGCGAACGTGTAAACTCATCGTTGAATTCAAAGAGTGTAAACTTAGATGCAGCTGCAATAGATTTTTCAAGTACGATAAACAATCTACGAACATTAATTCTGTCAAATGCACTTGGTTTAGTGGTAAGTGTTTTATCACCAAACAAGACGGTGCCTTGGCCAGGAAATGTTACTACAGGGTTAATTGCCTTTTTGTAAAGATCATCTCTATCAGTTTTATTTTGTGCCCATGCAAGTTTAACAACATTTTTAATAATGCCTCTGTTAAATCCTGCTGGAGAGAACCACGCATCTCTTTCACTGTCTGTGCGAGCCATCAAACCAGCAACATCACCGTTCATTGGAACCCAGCGATATACGTCATTGTATTTATCGTACTGATATTTCCAGTTTGAATCTGCGAATGCATAATTACTGGCCAAATCATTAAATGAACTAATTACATTACTTGCATTCTTTGACTGAACGGAAGCCCAAGATGCGGAAAGTATCGCAACACAATCTTTTCTCGACTCAACTATAGAGATAAGGTGTGCGAGAATAGTGTTTCTGTTATCTGCATTTCCACCAAATTCTCCCCACTCACCCAACAAAAGAAGTGATACGTCAGTTGTCTCTGAATCCGCAAACAAATCAAATGCACTCGAAACAGTACCAACAGTTGGTGTAACACCATCATTACCGCCTGACATTGGAGAATAATACATTTCGGACAAAGACGGCAGTGCCGCATCGCCATTTGCAACATCTGTTCCCCATGCAAGATCTTCTGGATGATTAAGTGGCCAAATGAAACCAGATTGTTCTCTAATCACATCTACATAATAAACATTAGTTCCATCAGCTCTTTTTCCATTTCCTGCTTTTGATAGGAAAGAGTGTGTTTCTACAACATTCCATTGAAATCCACCATCACCAATAGCGACATTTTCTTCGACTATGACATGCAGTTCATTTGTGCCTGGAGCTGCATCAAATAGATTTTGATATGCTTGCGGTAATTCGCTAAATGTAGCGGAGTCCACTAAATAAACTCTTAAATTATTTCCTCTTTTACCGGCACAACGTGCGCCAAATACTGCATCACCGCCTTGGCCAGTATCATGAACTGAAAGATCATCTTCGTTACCAATGGGTGCTACAAGTGTTCCGTATTGGAAACTTTCAACAGCAGCACTAAAAACTTGAAGTGTAACTGTTTGTCCACTTGTGGGCGCGGATACAAAAGTTACTGTCTGTCCACTAACCGTGTAATCTGTTGTAAGTGCAAGAGTTACATTGTCGAGTTTGACAGTAAGACTATCTGTAGTTTCAATAGTTTCAGTGACTACAAATTTAGTTCTGGCTGGAATATCAACTTCGATTGAAGCACCATCTGCTGGCGCAGCGTTGAATGTTAATACAGCGCCAGTTGAAGAATATGTAGACGCATCTTGTACTACTGTATCAATTCTAACAACAACATCAGATTCGTATGTATCTCTTGAAAGAGTAAATTGAGTTCTTGCTGCAATGGTGATTACAACATTACCAACAACAGCTTGAGGCGCGCCGTGCGGTGATGTACCAGCAGCAAAATCAATACTATTTCCTGTTCTTACGAATCCGACACCATCTGTTAGAGTACTTCCATCAACCGAAACGGTCGCGGTTCTATCTGTCATATCAGCTGGGTCAGTGATTGTAAATACGGTTGTTGTACCATCACCATCTGATACTTGCGTAACAGCAGCATCACCAGTGAAAGGAATTGCGTTTGTTGCGTCAACTCCACTTTCTGTATTTTGACCATCTAATGCGGAACTTGATACTTTTGTACCAGAAATCGAATTCAGCGCACCAGTACCCAATGCTCTTACAACTTTTAAAGAATTTGAGTATGCAAGAAAATTGGCTGCAGTGAACCAAGATTTGTAATTTGTGGCGTTTGGTTTACCAAAAACGCTTACCAATTCAGTTTCTGAACTAATATTTTGAATTACATTAGAAGGGCCCCACGAAAACTGACCAACCATTGCACCATCTGAGGTACTGACAGCTGGTGCAGAAGCAGTAAGGTCGATTTCTGAAACATTAACGCCTGGACTTACTTGGAATGGCATTTTTCATCTCCTCTATATTAAGTTTGTTTGTATCTATAAAAAATTCTTTTATTGTATGTTTCATAATTTATTTATAAAAAAACAGATTTAGTCAACTACCCACATATCACCTTCTGCATCTACAAATGTTTCAATGTCTGCCCCACTTCGTATAAAACCGAAAGGCAACATATTTTCTTCCATTATTCTGATTCTTTCATCATATATCTCTCTTCTTGTATCTATATTACAGAGGTCTTTAAAATATGTCTCTGTGGTCATCCACGAAAATAAAATACAAGTATCTACCAAATCATCAGTTCTGTCAGCTTCAGCTTCAAATTTTTGTCCTTTTGCGACAAACGAACTCATTTCATTTATAGTTTCATAATCTGGAATAAGTAATTTATCTTCTTCTATAAGACTTTTAAAATTAAAACATCCCTGTTTTTTAGTCGCTTTTGTTGTTCGTATACCCAAAGTAAATGCTTTGCCAAATCCACTAGAAATACTCTGTCCTTTTCTTGGATCATTTTGAACACTTATAATATTCTCATATTCCATTTCATGATATAAAATATCAACTACTTGTTGTCCCACATCATTTATTTCCACCAAAATATAAGCATCGTTATATTCTCTGGAAAGTGCCATAATAATATTTGGATATATCATTGGTGGAATTTGATTTGATCTATACACAGCAACTTGTTTATATGGCACTTCGGTTGAATCAAAAATGGAAAATGCAGAATAATCTCCACCCCTTCCTCTCGCTACATCTACTGTAACAAAATATAAATGATTTTCTTTTGGCGCTTCATATATTTTCAAATCCCCATTTTCCAAAATTCTTTTTGGAGTTCTATATGCTAATGATTTTAATTTTGCGGTATTAATAAGTGTGTTTGTAGAACCTAAAAATTCCGTATCAAATTCCTGCTTAAATTGTTGTTCACTGGTATTTTTAATGGTCATTTCTTTCCATTTTGCATCTCTGCCTGGAACTTCTGACCAATGTACCTCAATTGGTACATATGTATTTCTACCTTCTTCTGCGTCAACCCAAAGTTTGTAAAAATGATTCATACCTTGTGGTGTTGATACAATTATAACTTTTGTTGATTGACCAGAAGAAATTGTAGGATAAACTGAATTGAAAAATTCTTCTGCCAACTCATTTGGAACGAATGCAAATTCGTCCAAAAATAGAATATTAAAAGAACCACCACGAATTGCACTGGATGATGTTGCAGCAGCCATTACTTTCGCGCCATTTTCTAATTCAATATTACCCTTGTTCCAAGTAACCACCCCTTGTTGTAGCCATTTGGGTAAATGTTCATATGCCATTTGTAATCTACCTAACAGCTCCCTAGCGGTAGCGAGTTTGTTTGCAAGAAGTGCAACAGAAACATCTTTATTAAATAAGATATAATGCAGAAAAAATGCAATACATGTAATTGACTTTCCTGATTGTCTCCCAATTTTACAAATAGTAAAACGATTTTCATAAAAATTATTTACCATTTTTTCTTGAAATGGATATAAATCAAAATGAATTAATCCCAAATCTACGTTTACAATTTTAACATATGTCCTAATAAAGTATATGGGGTCATTCATACACTTTACATATTCTTCTGCCTGTTGTTTATCCCATTGAATTTGTATACCGGCAGATTTCAAGTTTGGGTTATTATTATAAAACTCACTCATGTTCTATTCTTACCCTTTAACATTTCTAAAAATTCATTGGTATCACCAACAAAAACAGAATTGTTGTTTATAACCTTATTAGGGCCCCCGCCATTCTTTTCGTTTTGTATTTTATTCATTTCGATTTGTAATTGAGTTAAGTCTTTGACTAAATCAGCTGTTGTTTTCATCAATTGACCTGTGACTTCATATGCTCTTGGATGGTCACTTTCCTTTGCAACATGCATTAAATTTTCTAAAGCATCCTGACCCTTACCAATCAATTGATATAGTGTTTCTCTCCGAAACTCATAATCGTCTTGGATTTCTCTATCTCTTTCTTTGGAAATATCATACTGCTCGACCTGTTTTATTACGGGCGGTTTATTGTTTTTAATTTCCGTATTGACTTCTAGAAAGTTATTCAGTTTATCATCTATATCATTACTCATTTCAAACTCCTATCAAGGAAGATCAGTCCCAAAACCAAAATCATTAGGTACAACCGAACTTGTAAATTTTTGATCTGGATTGTCTTTATCATATGTATTAGTTAATGCAGTTCTAATAATATCTCTTTTTGCAACAGTGCCATATATTTGACCTTTCATTGTAAAAGATAAAGTCCATATCAAAGCTCTTCTTGTAAGAAAGTCGCCTTCATACTCATCTTGTACATCAACCGAATCTAATATTAATGGAACATCAGTTGTTAAATTCATTTCTTCAACTTCTTTTATTGGTAAGATAAAAGAAGGAGTAAAGAAAGGTAAAATCTGTTCTAAAATTTGAGTTCCATCTTCTGCGTTTTTTACCATAATAGAAAGCGCAAACCCAATATCCCAAGGAACAGGATTATAAACAAAATTTGAAGTATTGTCATCTGGGTTTTTTATATTTCTAACACCACGAATTTTACTTCTTTTTCTTGTCGGGTCATAATTAAACGAAGTCATTTCAAAACTCATTCTAGGTAAAGTAATTGCAACTTCGTTATTTTGAGATTGTGCATCAAGTCTTGAAAGATATTTTTGGCCGGGCCCATATGCAAGGGGAACTTTTATAAGTTGTTGTGTCTTTCCAACACTATCTTTTCTTGCAACCGTGATATCATCAAAGACACTACCGAATGCAATTACATAGTTTCTAATTGTACTTCTATATTGTGGAGTTATACCTAACATTAGTAACCCTCACTAAATGGATTAGTTACGGAAAAGTCTATGACATCATCACTTTTTGTTGTAAATTGATTATTATCTATAGTTTTGTCTTCGACATAAATAAATTGTTGTGTTGCACCCAACAAATAATTTGCAGCGCTTGTTATACCAATTGTATTTGTATTTTGCAAAAAGTTTCCAGTCAAGTTATTTAATCTTAATACACTAGTTCCACTATTCCAACTCAATACAACACCACTTGCTGTCGCTTCTGCAAAATTTGTACCTTGATATACTATCTCTCCAATTTGGAAATCTCCAGAACCTGTACCCATTGTTAAATCTACTGAGTATTGTTTTTCTGTTTCAATATCATCAATTACTTCAATACCAGTATTGAAATCTTCATGTGAGTACTCGAAGGTTTCTGTTTGCAATCTATATGCATAAGTTTTACCTAATTGATAAAAGTTAACTTCATCTTCAACAAATAGAATTTCAAATATTTTATCTACCAAAGGCCAGTAAAGTAAGTCACCTTCTTTTGGTACAAGATAGTTTGGATTTTCTTCTTCCCATCTTGTTTTAGATACCATCACATTTAATTGATCTCTTACTTCCAAACCAAACTTGGAAAGAAAGTCTCCCTCTCCACCAAAACCTTCGGTATCTTCTATATACATTTCAATCAGAACGGCATTTTCATATTTTGCAAGATAATCTTCATTAAAAATTGTATCTGGATTCTCTGTAGTTTTTCTTATATAATAGAAATTTTGCCCATGAATTTGTATAGATTCTTGCAATAAAGTATCTATTAAATTTTGCTCTTGTACGAATGTAGTTTGATTGAAATATTGATTTATTGCCATCAAATTATCCTATCATAAAATCAACTGGTAACTCATAACTCAATGACATTTCTTCTTCCAGTCTTTGAATTTCTTCGTTTGCTTCGTCAATAAGCCGTTGTCCATTGAAAGTAACTCCACCAGGCATCGTAATGCCATCATACTTGGAAACATTTTCCCCCCACTGTTTTTTAATTAATGCTGTTGCATATCTTTTTAACCATCTATCATTCCACACATCTGTATATGTATCTGGGTCTAAAATTCTCATAACTTCTACAATAATATATTCGCCTTCTGTAATTCCATCATTCCAATCAATATCTAAGTGTAATTGATTTTGATGTCTATTATATCTTATAGGCACTTGTCCTTGCAACATATCATTAATCAATTGAATATGAGATTGTGTCAATTCATATGTCAACATTTCTGTAGATGTTAGATTATAAACATCATTAAGAAACATTTGATACCGAATATCAAACATATTAATATTATTTGTTTGATCTCCAAGATATAAAGGTAATACTCTCTTAATACCAATAATCGCATCGTTAATTGGTATCCATCCATTTGTAATGTCTGTTGATGTAATCTGATGTTTTAGAAAAACTTTTTCAACGGCATCATAGTGATAATCACGATAATATTCTAATGCGTCATCAATTCTATCATCAATTTGCTCATCAGCAACATTGATTTGAATCACAGGTGATCCCAATTTTCTAAGACAATAATTTTTAAACTCAGTTCTGGATGTAACTACGGCCATGTCATACCTCTCTTTGATATGACTATTTATATGTTTTTGAGTTTATCCTTTTAGTGGTACTGTTGGTGGTGTAAAGTTTCCAGTGTATCTTGCTAGACCTTTAGTGATTCTTAGGTCTTGGATGTAGCCAGGAAAATATGAAATTGCATCCGCATTATTTCCAATACCAATTCTCACTTCATCACCTTGTGAAGAAGATGCCCAAGATATTCCGCCGAATGTTCCTTGTCCATCTAAATTACCATTTACATACAATTTTAGATTATTTGAACCTGTATTGGCATCTAAAACTAATGCTATATGAGACCATGCATTTAAAGTTATTGGATTGCTTGCGGAAAACGAATTTGCAGCTCCTGTCCACCAATAGAAGAATGGTGTAAGATTATTTAATCCTAGATTAAAATATGTACTTCCGATATTTAATATACATGGTGATTGATATATATTTGATCCTGCTCGACTTAAAGTTGGATACACCCACCCCTCTACAGTCATAATTTCGTTATTGTTAATAAAACCATCTAAGGTATCTTTATTATTCCCGATTCGAATATAATCTCCTGTTCCATCAAAATACATTGACTTAGTATCCGCAAACTTAACCTGAGTCGTTGAACCAGTAGTATTACCGATAAGTTGTAGATTACTACTTTGAGACTTATCAATAATAGAAGCATCTGTTCCTTTAACATGGAGTGTTGATCCAGTTGAAGAAAGTGGAGCAGTAGGGGGAGTGAAGTTTGAATTATATACAACACTATCGGAAAGTCTCCAGTCCGAAAAATAGACTGGATTAGTAACAGCGCCAGCCCATTTATAAACACCAGCACCTAAAGGTTTTCCGGCTATCGTACTATACTCCCAAAACTTATTTAAATGCGTGTCACTATCAATCAAAGTTCCATTGTGATATAACTTATAAGTACCGCCGGTAGCTCCATTCCACTCATGCGTTAAGGCAACATGATTCCATTGGTTATTATTAACATCTACTGTAGGAGAACTCCAATTATAATAATTGTTAGTTATATATATTTGAATATTATATACGCCAGTAGACAAATTATATGAGAAAGTAGTTGCACCCTGAGTGTCACTATTTCCCTGACTCATAAAATATATTGCCCCAGACGAAGTCGGATAATACCATGTCTCAAAAGTCCAATTATTTTGTCCAAGAGAAGGAGGACTTGAAACATCCAAATAATCTCCAGTGCCATCAAAATACACAGACCCGCCGTTATCACTTGTTGAGTATACATTGGAATAATCGTAAGGGCCGAATGGTTTTGTTGAGGTGTTACCGTATAATGTGATTGCATGAGCGTTGGAAGAACCATCTTTAAAGTATGGAAGGTGGCAGGTAAGAAGT
>Ga0255768_10000135_pt1 | contig 73620 bp, 93 predicted proteins | sample 071ome_33_FD_179983 | JGI IMG/M metagenome (GOLD analysis project Ga0255768, IMG submission 179983) | Coastal salt marsh microbial communities from the Groves Creek Marsh, Skidaway Island, Georgia - 071412AT metaG (version 2) | ecosystem: Environmental > Aquatic > Marine > Intertidal zone >... | reverse complement strand
TATTACCACCATTTTTGGTTGCGATAATGCCAATTATTTGGCTAGGTGTTAAAACTTTCTTGTTGTTATTTGTATTTGTCTGGATTAGAGCTACATTACCTCGATTAAGATATGACCAGCTGATGGAGCTTGGATGGAAGCGATTAATACCTGCTTCTCTTATATGGTTAATACTTTCTGCAATAGTTTTGGGTTTAAGAGAGTTTGGTATGCCATGGAGATAAACAATGAGTGAAAATTTTGGACTGTTCAAAGGACTTAAAGTTACTTTCAAAGAATTATTTAGAAAATCTGTAACAGATAAATACCCTAAAGAATTTAGAGAAAAGCCTCAAAGGTTTCATGGTAGACATGTTTTAAATAGATATGAAGATGGGATGGAAAAGTGCATAGGTTGTGAATTATGTGCAGGTGTTTGTCCAGCACAATGTATATATGTAAGAGGAGAAGAAAATTCTGAAGATAATCCAGTAAGTCCTGGAGAAAGATATGGATTTATTTATGAGATAAATATGTTACGTTGTATATATTGTGCTCTCTGTGTGGAAGCTTGTCCTACAGAAGCAATTACTATGACTTCGTTGTTTGAAATGAGTGTCACTAATAGATCTGATGCAATTTTTGATAAATCAGTATTGGTTGTTGATGATGAAGGATATCCAAGGTCACATGAAGAGAAAACAAAATTAACAAATACTAAAGACTTACATAATTTTGATGGTTGGATGAGAGCAACTTCTTCTAACGGAAATCCAAACTATCAAAATGTCGTTAATTGGTCAGGATCTTTAGGGTATGGAAAAAAAGAACCTGAAAAAGGTCAAAGTTTAGAAGAGGAATAGTATGGTTGATTTTTTATTATTTCTTTTACCTGCTTCATTAGTTTTAATTGGTGCACTAATTGTTATCTTTGCTCAAAACCCTGTTCATAATGCAATGGGGCTTGTTCTAACATTGATCTCACTTGCATTAATTTATATAACTTTAAATGCAACTTTCGTTGCAATGGTTCAGATGCTTGTTTATGCCGGTGCTGTAATGACACTTTTTCTGTTTGTTATCATGATGATAGGAGTTGACAAAAAAGAACAAACCAAAGAATCAATCAAAGGTCAGTCGCTTTTAGTTTCAGGTGTATTACTAGTTTTAATTTCTTTACTAATTTACGTTGCTATAAATTCAAACTTTAAGTGGGATTTGTGGTTTGAAGCGGTTCAATTTGACATAGAGGGAACCCCGCAATTAATTGCCGGTACTCTTTTCACTGCTTGGATTTTTCCATTTGAAATTATCTCAATACTTTTAATTGTTGCAACAGCAGCTGCGATAGCTTTAGCTTATGATACAAAAAAAAGGAAGCAGCATGTTTGAAGTTACAACAGATTGGTATCTAACCCTTGCAGCGTTACTTTTTTCTATAGGTTTTTTTGGCATGATGATAAGACGAAATGCCTTAATTATGTTTATGTGCATCGAATTAATGCTTAATGCGGTAAATTTAACTTTTATTGCTGCTTCCAAACATTTTGGAACTATTGATGGTCAAGTTGCTGTATTTTTCGTACTTGTTGTAGCTGCTGCAGAAGTTGTAGTTGGTTTAGCAATTATAGTTTCAATTTTTAGGAAACAGTCGTCAGCATCAGTTGATGTTTTAAATTTATCTAGAGGTTAAATGGAAAATTTAATTTTAGTACCGATATTCCTTCCTTTGGTGACAGCAATTTTTCTATTTATTCAAAAAAATCTAATTAAAGAATCAATTGTAAATATTTTTACTTTATCAAGTAGTGTCATTTCATTTTTAATTACAAGTTTCATTTTTGTTACTTTTACAATCGAAAAATTCGAATCATACTCGGTTGTACTTTACCAATGGACAGAATCACCAAAGATAGATTTTAGTTTTACATTAGATGGTTTATCTGCACTGATGCTTTTATTAGTTAGTGGTTTATCAATTTTTATACAACAATTTTCAACTTCTTATATGAGTAAAGATGAAAATTACAGAAAATATTTTGTTTATTTTAATTTTTTCGTTTTTTCAATGTTAGTTCTCGTTATGTCATCAAATTTTTTAATTATGTTTTTAGGTTGGGAGCTAGTAGGGCTAAGTTCATACTTATTAATCTCATTCTGGTCAAGTAAGACATCTGCTGCTAAAGCTGGGAATAAAGCATTTATATTAAACAGAATTGGAGATTTTGGTTTTTTAGTTGGTCTCATGTTTATCTTGAATACTTTTAAGAGCTTTGATTTTCAAGAGGTGTTGCATAAAGCAAATGATACACCAGTAAACACTATTACAGTTATTACACTTTTTTTGATCTTAGGTGCGTTTGGTAAATCTGCACAGTTCCCTTTATTCAGTTGGTTACCAGATGCAATGGAAGGGCCAACTCCTGCTAGTGCATTAATTCATGCTGCAACAATGGTTACAGCTGGTGTATTTATGCTCGTGAGAATATCACCTTTATTACAATATTCGGAAACTACAAGTTTCGTTGTTTTAGTTATTGGATTATTAACAGCTCTAATTTCTGCTTTTTCAGCAATAAATCAATATGATATTAAAAAAGTATTAGCTTATTCAACTATTTCCCAACTAGGCTTTATGTTTATTGCTATAGGCGTTGGTGCTTATGTAGCAGCAGTATTCCATTTACTTACCCATGCTTTCTTTAAAGCTTTGTTGTTCCTTGGAGCTGGTGCGGTAATTGAAGCACTGCATCATGAACAAGATATTAGAAATATGGGAGGCTTAAGAAAGAAAATGCCTCTAACTGCAGGAATGATGGGTGTAGGAACACTAGCCATTTCAGGTATACCACCTTTAGCTGGTTTTTGGTCTAAAGATGAAATACTTGCATCGATATTCTCTAAAGGTGGAATATATTTAGGCTTTTGGGCTCTTACTTTGTTTGCTGCCGTTTTAACAGCATTTTATATGGGTAGACACTGGTTATTGATATTTAATTCTGAACCAAGTAAACCTATTGAAGATATACATGATGCACCAAGAAACATGAAATTTCCTTTAGTTATTCTTGGAATATTTTCAATTTTTATTGGATTTGTTAATACACCGTTCTTTCATGGCGTAGAGAAGCTTTTGCACATTACATTAGAAGAAGTTGAGGTAACTCATCTACCTGAAGGATTAACACTCGTTGTTCTTGCTTTGATTTCTATTGGAGCAGGTTTTGCTGGTCTATTCTTAGCTTATTTAATTTTCAGTCAAAATATTTTACAGAGTAAGTTATTCAATAATGATGGATTTAGAAAACTGATAAAATTCATCAAAGAAGCATCTTTTAATGTTCTTTATCTAAATAAAATTGGAAATGTTATTTTTGTTGCTGGAGCTAAGCTGTTTTCAAAAAGGGTAGCTGTAATAATTGATAGTATTTTAATTGATGGAGCAGTAAACCTTGTTGCTAATTCAGTTAGCAAATCTGCAAAAATAACCTCGTCATCCCAGACAGGGTTAGTGAGAAATTATGTTTTATACTTCGGATTTTTCTTAATTGTTTTAATAGCAGTGTTTATTGCTACACCTTTGGTAGGTAATTAATGAATGCTGTAATCTTTTCATTGTTATTAGTTCCACTTTTTGGATCATTCTTTATTTTCGTTATTCCAAAAAATAGAGTTGAACTTTTCAGACCAGTAAGTATTTTGTTTACTTTAATTTCATTGACACAAACTGTCTATTTACTTTTTGATTCAAAACTTACAGGTAATTTTAAAACTTACGCATCATTTGAATGGATTAGTCTTTATGGATTAGATTTAAACTTTGGATTATCTGGAATGTCAATTTTGCTACTTGTATTAAGTGCATTACTAGTCACCGTTTCAATACTTTCAGTCTCTGATAGTCATTCTCAGAGTAAAGGTTTTATTGGATCAATTTTAACTCTCCACTTTGCAATTAATGGAGTCTTCATGAGTGGAGACTTAGTTTCTCTCTTTATTTTTTTTGAAGCAATATTAATTCCTATGTACTTCCTTATGGGTATTTGGGGAGGTGAAAATAGACGCTATGCAACTATAAAATTTATAATTTATACAGTATTTGGTTCTATTTTTATATTTATAGGAACTATTTATACCGGTCTTTTAAGTTATTCAGTAAATGGAAGATTAGCTTTGGATTACAATACCTTATCACAATTAAGTTTTAGTTCATCACAATCGAAAGTTCTTTTTGCATTATTCACTATAGGATTTTTAATAAAAGTTCCATTATTTCCACTACATACTTGGTTACCAGATGCTCACGTTGAAGCTCCAACTGCAGGAAGTATCTTACTTGCTGGAGTTTTGTTAAAAGTTGGAGCATATGGAATACTTCGTGTGTCAATACCATTCTTTACTGAAGGATTTATACAGTTTAGATTTTTAATAGCCTGCTTGTCTGTAGTTGGAATAATTTATGGAGCTATTGTAGCAATAGCACAAATTGATATAAAGAAACTAATTGCATACTCTTCAATTAGTCATATGGGGTTTGTAATGCTTGGTATTTCAGCAGGTGCATATTTAAGCATTGAAGGTGCAATAATTCAAATGATCAACCATGGAATTACTTCTGGAGCATTATTTATGCTTGTTGGTTTTATATATGATAGAAGACATACTAGAAAAATATATGATTTTGGTGGAATAAAGTCAAGAATGCCAATTTATGCAGGGATCTTCCTTTTTACTTCTTTTTCTTCAATTGGTTTACCTGGACTTAATGGTTTCGTAGGTGAATTTAAAATTTTAATGGGCAGTTTTGAAGTTTTTAAAGTTTTATCTATCATTTCTGCATTTGGCGTAGTTCTTGCTGCAATTTATATGCTTTGGGCTTACCAAAGAATGTTTACTGGAACTATAGAAAATGAAGAAAACAACACTTTATTAGATTTAAACTACAGGGAAATTATTTCTGTAATGCCTCTGGTAATTCTTATGTTACTAATTGGAATATTTCCTGGTAATTTAGAAAATTTAGTTTCTGAGGAGTCAGAATATTTAAGTGAGTTAATATTTTATTTTGTGGGGGGTAAATGATATCTATATCTGAAATAATAGGTTTTAATTTTATAGTTATATCTCCAACAGTTGTTTTACTATTAACTGCGCTAATTTTACTTTTTTTTACAATCACTATTCCATCATCAGATGTTTTGAAAAAATTAATTACTTTTCTAGGGATTTTGTTAACAAACTTTTTTATATTTCTTAAATTTGGTTTGTATTTAACAGATGGAGTTTCATCATATTTTTCTGAAAAAATATTATTAGATGAGTTCTCATTATTTGGAAATGTCCTAATTGGCTTAATTTTATTGTTCACATTTAATTCATTTTGGAAGACATCTGCAAGTCTTGAAGGTAAAACCACAGAGGCAATAATTCTTATTTTAATGTCTGCTTCTGGATTTTTACTTATGATCGATTCCGAAAATTTTATAATGCTTTTTATTGGATTGGAGATTGGATCAATAAGTCTTTATGCACTTGCTGGACTAAATCGAGGAGACAAATTAAGCAATGAAGCTTCGTTAAAGTATTTTCTATTAGGTTCATTAGCTTCATGTGTATTAATCTATGGTGTTGCGCTACTGTATGTATCGCTTTCAATTAGTGGTGTATATGAAACAAGTATTGCGATAAATTTTATTGGTCCACAAAATGTACCTTTAACAACTTTAATTGGAATGATTTTTATAATTGTTGGATTACTGTTCAAAGTAGCTGCAGCACCATTTCAAGCTTGGGCACCAGATGTTTATCAAGGTTCACCAACAGGTTTTGTAGGTTATATGGCTACTACTGCTAAGGCAGCATCTTTTATAGTTTTAGCTCGAATTTCAGCTATTTCAATTCGTTTTATTCTAGATAAGTTCGAATTATTTTTTACTATTGTTGTACTTTTATCAGCATTATTAGGCGCATTATTTGCTACTAACCAAACTGATTTAAAACGTCTAATTGCTTATAGCGGAGTTATTCAATCAGGTTTTATTTTATCTGGAATGGTTTCAGGTGTGTTTGGAATAAGCGCGTCCTTATTTTATCTGTTTTCATATATTGTTCAGCTTCTTGGAATTTTTTCTATATTTTCAATTATTAAAGGGCAACTTACCTCAACTTTTGGAATAGATGAACTATCTGGATTGTTTTTGAATAATAAATTTCTGACTATTTGTTTTTCTATTTTTATGTTTGGTTTAGCTGGAATGCCATTAACAAGTGGTTTTGTTTCAAAATTTATACTCATAACTAATTTATGGTCGTATGAACAATATTTACTTGTTGTTGTTTTGATGTTGTCTACTGTTGTTGGATTTTATTTTTACTTAAGACCAATTTGGATAGCATCAATTGAAAAAAATGAAAATCCTTTATCAAAAATTGATATTTCGACATCAGACAAAGTTTCAGTTGGTTTACTTGCAGTAGTAACTTTGTTATTAGGTATTCTTCCAAATGTGCTGATAAATCTAACTCGCTGGGTGGTAGAAAATTATATTTAATGTTAATTAAATATATTCCACCACCTACGTTTCAGCATCAAGGTGGATGGGACGAATTATTATATTTCCTTGTACCAGCTTTACTACTTACATGGTTAAGAAATAAGCAAAGAAAAGAGAATAAATAATAGATTTTATTAGATTTAAAATATGATTCAAATTAATGACTTAACTATGCTTTACAAAAATGGTAAAGGGGTCAGAGATATAAATCTCACTATTAATTCTGGTGAGGTTAAAGGATTACTTGGTCCAAACGGATCTGGTAAATCTACCATCATGAGAAGTTTTATGGGATTCTTGTTACCTACTAGCGGCATTATGTCAGTTAATGGGATAAATACGCTACATAATTCAGCAGAAGCAAAAGCAGTTATAGGATATTTGCCTGGCGACCCACAATTACCACAAAATATTTCCTCTAAAGATTTATTTAAATTAAGTGCAAAAATGAGAAGATGTACTATTGATTATGCGATAGAACTCAGTGACAGATTTGAACTTGATATAAAGCAACAAATAAAAGAGCAATCTAAAGGTAACCGCCAAAAAACTGCCTTAATATTATCACTGCTCCATAAACCAAAAGCCTTAGTTTTAGATGAACCAACTTCAGGATTAGACCCTTTTCATCAAAGAACTTTTTTTGAGGTAATTTCTGAATTTTCAAATGAAGGTGTTTCAATTTTGTTATCTTCTCATATAATTTCTGAGATTGAAAAAATAACAACATCAATGGCTGTTTTAAAAAATGGTTCCAAAATTTATGATGAACAACTTACAACCTTTATAGAAAACTCGAAGATGCAAAAAATCAGCATTGAAGATGCTTTTTTCAAATTTTATGATAGAAATGTAACCAATGATTAGTTATTTATATTATTTTATTAAAGTTCCTAAAAAGTTAATTATGACTTGGATATTAGCTCCAGCAATTTATTTTACAATAGTTCCACTTGCATTCTCTAATCAAAGTTTTGAGAACCTGATTTATACTAAAAGAGATGGTTTAAGCAGTCTTGCTGAAAACGATACAATGTTAAATTTTTTGGGTATTTCAGATTGGGAAAATGTTTTTACCCTCGAGGGAATAATTACAACGTATTTAATGAATTTATTTGTTCCATTACTAATTGCAATTGCGACTATTGTACTTTTAAATAAAATGGGAGCAAAGTCTGAAGAAGAAGGTACATTCGAATTTGTTGCGTCTTTACCCCTAAACAGGAAACAAATTTATTACATTCATTCCCTTGTAGCCATTATTTTTGGAATTATAATTTCCCAAATTTGGTTTCATATAATGTATATTCCAATGGCGTTTATGAACTTGTCTCAAAACTTAGAATATTTACCAATGATGAAAGCTGGATTACAAAGTAGTTTAGGCGGTGTTTCATTTGGAGTATTAGGCTACTCAATTGCAATGTTTACTGGCAAATCTGGAAATGCTTGGAATTTCGGTATGGGACTTCTAGCAGTAGAATGGCTTTCAAATATGTTGAGTGGTAGCAATGAAATATTTAAATGGATACATGAAAATATTTCATCATTTGGGGCATATGGAAATCCATATCAAAATGGATTAAATTTAGGAGATATTACATTAGTAATTTCCAAAATATTTCTTTTTTTAGTTATTGGTTATATTGGATATACAAAAAGATCATTAAATCTTAAATAGATTTATTTAAAATTCTTAAAACCCTTAAAATAGTTTTATGGCTACATTCTCAAAAACAATCACTGTAAAAAGTGATATTCAAAATACTTTTTATTTTGTTGCAGACTTTAGAAATTTGCATAAGTGGAACCCTCACGATGAAGCTTCGTTAACTAGTAAAGAACCTCTGAGATCAGGATCAATTTTTGAAGTTAAGACAAAATTCAACGAAAGAGAAATTACTTTGAATTATGAAGTTATTGAGTGGGGTCCTCCGTTACGAGCGTCTCTTCAATCAAGAAATAGTAACTTTGATATAACCGATACAATTTTTTTATCAGCTAATAACAAAGGAACAGAGCTTACTTATACAGTTGATGTAAAATTTAAAGGCATTTTTAAAATTATCGGTCCGTTTTTTAATAAACAGTTCAATAATTTAATGGAAAACATTTATGAACTTGAAAAAATACTTGGCCCTGCTTAGTGTACCCGCAATAGTTTTATTAATATCATATAGAGGTCAGACGGTGGAAAATTTTGAAGCAAATTCTTTCCCAACTATACATGGAAAGAACTTAAATAAAGTAAAAAAAACTGTACCGGATGATTTTGTTGATAAAAATTTAATAGCGATCTTAGCCTTCCAACAGTGGCACCAGCCAATAGTTGATGAATCAATTAGAGTTCTCGAAACACATGAACTTGACCAAGACTTTAATATCATAGAAGTTCCAACACTTGGAGAGTTTACCAAACTCGGACAGATGTATCTTGACGGTACTATGAGAGCATATATAAAAGATGATTTCATTAGAAATAGGACTATAACAGTTTATCTTAACAAAGAAAGATTAAGGGAAACATTAGAAATTCCAGACGAGAGTGAGATTTATTGGTTTGTAATTAAAAAAGATTCAAATGAGATAATTTTCAGAGGAGTTGGAGTTATTCAGGAATCTGATATTGAAGATATTAAAAACTTATCCTGAAAACATTATTGCCGAATAAAAAATTCCAATAGTACAAATTAAAATTAAACCTTGAATCATGCCTCTAAATTTAGGTTCTAATTTTCTAGCTTTTGAATGTATAAAAGTAAGCACTCCAGCAAGAACAAATAAAATCATTTTTATATGAAAATAGGTATTCAGATCCGACGACCCCCATGCGATTAAAAACATACCCATACCACTAAACAATGCAAGAAAATAAACCCCCCAGCCGATTTGTCCAAATCTAGATGCGAGTGCTTTTAATGTCTTACCAGAGTCATCTATTTTTCTAACCACTGGAACAAATGCTCCCATTAAAATCATTCCACCTAACCAGACTGAAGCAGAAATTAGATGTAAAAGTTTTAGAATTTCATACATAAAAAAAGCATAGCATATTCTATATTATTAAAATTATTAATATGTCAACCTACAAAGCTTGGATACAAAACCAAGTAACATCATACGATAAACTCCAAATTTCAGAAATGGATATTCCTGAAATAAAGGAAGGGGAGATATTAATTGAGACTAAATCAGCTACTCTAAATTTTGCAGACTTACTCCTTTCAAGTGGTCTTTATCAATCAAACCCTAAAACTCCATTTGTTCCAGGTTTTGAAGCTGCTGGTGTTGTAAAGAAAGTTTCAAAGCAAAGCAAATTTAAAGTAGGAGATAGAGTTGTTGGAGCTACTACAGTATTTCGATCAGGTCGATATGGAAGTTTTGGTGAGTATTGCATTTCATCAGAAAACTTGACATATTCTTTACCAGAAAAAATAAGTTTCAATGCAGGTGCAGCTATTTTGATGTCGTATCTAACATCTGATTTTGCTCTTGTTAGAAGAGCAAATATTAAAAAAAATGATTTAGTTTTAATCAATGCAGCAGCTGGTGGTGTTGGAATATCTGCTGTGCAGCTAGCAAAAAATTATGGTGCAAAAGTAGTTGCAGCAGTTGGAAGTGATGAAAAAAAAGAGTTTATAAATAAATTTAACCCGGACCTTGTTATTAATTATCAAAAGGAAAACATAAGAGAAATCGTGGAACAAAAGTATGGAAAAAGACCGGTGGACATTTTTTACGATCAAGTTGGTGGTGAGATGTACGAGAGTGGTATTAAACTTTTAAAATCAGAAGGCAAGGCTCTAATTGTCGGTTTTTCAAGTGGCAATATTCCATCACAATTACTGAGCTATCTATTAGTAAAAAATATCACAGTGATGGGAGTGTTTATGATTGATTTCGAATCAAATAATAAAAATTATCTTTCTGAAAGGTTAGAAGGAATTTTTAATCAATATTTAAATAAAGAAATTGAACCAGTTTATAAAGTAATTAAGTTTGAAGAAATTGTTGATAACTTAGAATTAATAGGTTCTAGAAAGTCAATTGGAAGAATTGTTGCTGAAATTTAAAAACAAAAATTTTTAAGGTTAATATTAAATAAATGGCTAAACTTTATTTTTATTATTCTGCAATGAATGCTGGTAAAAGTACAACTTTATTACAGTCGGCTCATAATTATGAAGAACGAAATATGCGAACACTACTTTTTACCCCAAAACTAGATGATAGATATGGTGAAGGGCAAATTACATCTAGGATTGGTCTTAACAGAGAGTGTGAAATATTTACAGAATCTGATGATTTATATGTTTGGACAGCCCACGAAAATCAAAGAGATAAAATATCATGTGTTCTAGTTGATGAAGCACAATTTTTAAGTCCAAAACAAGTTTTACAACTTTCACTTGTAGTTGATAAATTAAAAATTCCAGTTCTGTGTTATGGTCTCCGATCTGATTTTAGAGGTGAACCATTCCCCGGAAGTGTTTACTTATTAGCTTGGGCTGATGAGTTGTCAGAAATAAAAACAATATGTAAATCGGGTAAAAAAGCTATCATGAATGCCAGATTAGACGAAAATGGCAACAGAGTTACAGAGGGTGAACAGATTTCTATAGGTCTTAATTACGAAGCACAAGCTAGAGATATATTTGAATTAGATAAAGTTTCACCTATCGGATATCAAATACCTGAAGCAAATTAATTTAATTATTTTGGTTCAAAGGTGGCTCTGGTCTAGTTACAAGCCAAAAACATAACACCATTCCAAATAATCCAAAAATTACATCACCAAATAAGTTAAATACTAAATAAATTGTTATTCCAAATGTCGGAATAATTGTAAGAATCGCAACTTTTTTAGCTTTTCTTGACAACCCTTTATAAAGTTTCCAATTGTTTATCATTTGACCAAACAATTTATGATTTTCTAGCCAATAGGTAAAGCGATCAGAACATTTAGAAAATGCCCATGCAGATATCAAGATAAAAACTGTAGTTGGTAATCCAGGAACAACAATACCAATATAACCTAATGAAAGAGAAATAATTCCAATTATGAAAAATAAAGGTTTATGAATTTTTAAAAATAATTTTGGAAAAAATTTATATAAAATCACAAAGAGAAATACTGCTCCGCTTAAAATATAAATAGTTTCACTTGAAATTTCATTTATAAAACTACTCATATCACAACATTAATTGTTTTGAGATATATGAGAATTTTCTCCAAAGCATATTTGCGTAAATTAATTAACTTCTAATATTTAATAAATGTATAATTTTAATATGTGTCCCTATGCATATTTACTAGCTGGTTTTATGTGGTTTGTTAAAAATGGCGGTAAAGCTTTAGCTAATCCAATTTCTTTTTTTAATAAATCAAATAAAAAAAATTTACAAAACACTAATAAATAAAAAAGAGCTATTAATTGTTCAAATTAAAAAACAGAAATTTTAAACTTTTTATTTTTAACAATTTTTTTATTTTAATTTTTACTTTAAATGCCTGTACGTTTCCAAATAATGATCAAGGGAATAATCTAGTAATTTATAGCGGTAGGTCAGAAAGTATTGTTGATGAAATAATAAAAGACTTTACGGTAGCAACTGGCATTCAGGTTGATGTCAGGTATGCAAATAGCACAGAACTAGCAAACACGATAATTTTAGAAGGAAACAATAGTCCAGCAGATTTATTTTTTTCTCAAGATCCAATAAATTTGGAAAAAGTAGCTGAACAAAATCTATTTGCTCAATTACCTAATGAAATAATGCAATCAAGTTTAAATTCAAATTATCAAATTACAAATTATTGGATTCCAACATCAATAAGAGTTAGAACTTTAGGCTATAATTCCACTTCAACCAAACAAGATGAATTGCCAATCGACTTATACGAACTTATAAATTCTAAATACAAAAATAAAATTGGTTTAGCTCCAACTAATTCATCGTTTATAACAATGGTTTCATGTATGATATATTTCGACGGTGAAGAAAAAACTAACACCTGGCTAAAGAATATTCATGATCAGGGATATATTGAGTATCCAAATAATTCAACACAAATTAATGCCATAGATAATGATGAGATAAAATTTGGTCTAGTAAATCACTACTATACCCTTAGGTATAAAAGCGAAAATCAAACCAGCAATGTAAAAAATTATTATTTTAAATCAGGCTGCGGTAGCTTAGTTATGCCTTCAGGAATAGGAGTACTTAAAACTAGCAAAAATAAAGAAAACGCTGCTATGTTTATTGAATTTTTATTAACTTCTGATACCCAAGAATTAATAACCAATAATTTATTTGAGTTTCCTGTAATAGATATTGTTAATCAAAATAATCAACTTCCAGAAATAAATAGTTTTCAAAACCTTGAACCAAATCAATGGCTTGAATTATCAAAATTACAGACAAAAGCAGTCGAGTTAATTTCTAAGGCTGGTTATTAAATCTGTTCATAAATATTTATCTTTAAATAAATTTATTAAATAGATACTCTAAATTGTGTGAAAATTCCTAAATTTTTATCAAGTTTAAATGTTTTTATAGTTGTAACTTTCTTAAGTCCAATTTTTTATCTTTTTTTTGAGACGGTAAACTTAAACGATAACATTCTTCAATTTATTGAAATTTGGGATTTCTACGAATTGTTTTTTAGAACTTTTTCATTAGTTGTTGGTGTAGTGACAATAAGCTTGATTTTAGGTTTATCTTCCTCTCTAATAATTTCAAGATTTAAATTTAAAGGGTCAAAAATAATTTTATCACTATTAATTTTACCCTTAGTTTTCCCATCTTATATTGGTGCATTAACATATTCATCAGCATTTTCACCAAAGGGATTAGCTATAAATTTTTTGAGTATTTTTGGAATACGAGAAATTTCAGGTTTAAGTGGTTACATAGGTAGTTTGGTAGTTTTATCATTGTTTACTTATCCTTATGTACTATTGATTTGTTTTAATACTATTTCTAATTTAGACAATAATATTGAGGAGGCAGCAAAGTCTCTAGGTTCATCAAAAGTAAAACTTTTTACAAGAGTTATATTACCTCGAATGAAGCAACCAATAACTTACTCGGCATTGTTAGTTGGTTTATATGTTCTATCAGATTTTGGGGCTGTTTCAATAATGAAATATAGTACTTTAACCAAAGTAATTTATACGTACTATGAAATTGACATAACAGGTGATGCAGTATATTTATATTCCACTTTATTACTACTAACTTCATTTTTATTATCGTTTATACAACGAAATTCAGACGTTTCGAATCAGATACAAAACTCCTCTCGTTCAAAAAACATTAAAAAGAAGGAGTTAAATAAATTTAAATTATTTATTACATACACTTATTTTGTTCTAGTAGTGTTTTTTAGTTTAATTTTGCCAATTTTAGTTTTAATATATTGGCTTAAAAATGGATTAGATAGTGGTTTGAATGTTGAATTAGTTTATAAAGGCATCATTGGTTCAATTTTTGCTTCAGTGACAACTGGTGTGCTTGCTTTTTTTATCGCAATACCTATTACTGTTGCTTTTACACAGTACAAGTCCAATTTCAATAAGATTCTAGAGAAAGTTATTCTCACACTTTATGGATTACCACATATAACAATTGGTATTTCTTTATTATTTATCTCTTTAAAATTTGTTCCTAGGCTATACCAATCTTTTACACTTTTAATTTTTTCATACCTAATAGTGTTTTTGCCTCAAGCTATCGGTGCTGGTAGGGCATCGACTTATCAAATAAGCAATAGTTTTTTAGAAGCTAGTTCGGTTCTAGGTTATAGCAGGCTAAAAACTTTTTATAAAGTTACATTTCCAATGATTCGAAACGGTATTCTTTCAGGTTCAGCTTTAGTATTTCTTTCAACTATTAAAGAGCTACCACAAACTTTACTTCTTAGACCTACAGGTTTTAAAACTCTTTCTGTTGATATTTGGTCTTTTTCAATTGAAGGTCAATTTACAGAAGCTGCTTTTTCGTCAATAATTTTGTTGGCAATAAGCGCGATTCCTACTTATATTTTAAGTACAAGAAATTTAAGAAGCCAGAATGACATTTGATAACTTATTAATTAGAGCTAGAAATATTGAGAAATCCTACAATTCAGATCAAGTCCTAAGTGATTTCAATCTTGATGTTTGGAAAGGATCTATTTATGGAATATTAGGAAAGTCAGGTTCTGGTAAGACAACAGTTTTGCGGTTGTTAGCAGGTTTTGAAAAACCTGATTATGGTTCAATTGAAATGAGGGGAAAAAAAATAGTTGACGATAATTTGTGGACCGCACCAGAAAAAAGGAATATTGGAATGGTATTTCAAAACTTTGCACTTTTTCCACATTTAAATGTTCAAAAAAACATTTCATTTGGTTTAAACAAATCTCAGATTAAAGATGGACGGCTTGATGAAGTAATAAATATTTGTAATTTACAAAACTTAGTTTCAAAAAAGCCTTCACAACTTTCTGGTGGTGAACAACAGAGGGTTGCTATAGCACGGGCACTAGCTCCCAAGCCTGATGTACTGCTTCTTGATGAACCTTTTTCAAGTTTAGACGCCCAAATGGCAAGAGAAATTAGAGAAGAAATAATTGACTTATTAAGAAGTACAAAAACAACAACAATTTTAGTAACTCACAATCAAGAAGAAGCTTTATCGATATGTGATTTTGTTAGTATTTTAGATAGTGGGAAAATTATTCAAAGTTCAACACCACAAGAAATATATCTTCATCCTGTTAACAAAGTTGTTGCAGAATCGATTGGTGATCCAAACCTAGTAAAAGGATTTGCAAATTTAGGTAAATTAGAAACACCACTTGGTACTTTCGACACACATTTAATTGGTGCTGTAGATGTTGCTATTCGACCAGAATGTATTTCTTTATCACATGACAAAAATGGAAAATATGTTGTAAAAGAATGCAATTTTTATGGACATGATCAATTAGTTTATTTTAAGAACTCAAAAGGTGAAACTTTTAAAGCAAGAACTACTCCAAATAAGGAATTTGAATTAGGAGATAGGATTAGTATTCACATTAGTGAAATTAATACATTTAAATCAAAAATTTGATTTAATAAAAGCAACTCTTCCCGCAACAGATTGTAATTCAATTTCAATTTCGGAAAGTTTAAATTGAGCTCTTTGGTAGTCTTCTTCAGCTATATACTCTCTTGAATTAGCTAATGATTTAATTAAAACCTCAAGTTCAACCATTAAAGATTCAATTTCAGAGTAAATTTGATTTTTTTCCATATAATTAATTTATATAAAATTTAAAATAAGAATGAGTTAAAAGTTAAGGATTATTGTGGAGCAAAAAATAAAAAAACTAAAACGATTCAATGTAATTATGGGCACATTCCACCTGATTCAAGGTGCTGCATTATTTTGGTTAGGAACAGTAGTAAATTCAGATTTTGTAGTACCCATAACTTTGACACAACTTAAAGCACAAGGCAATCCTTCTGACCCAGCAAGCTTTGCATTAGTTCCAGAGCTTGAGGTGTGGAGAGAAGTTACAAATTTTGGTCCAGCTGTTGCAACTTTTTTATTAGCTTCAGCAGTTGCACATTATCTAATTTCAGGGCCTTTCTTTTCGAAATATAAAGAAGACTTATCTAAAGGAATTAACAAAGTTAGGTGGATTGAATATTCAATAAGCGCTTCAGTGATGATTGTATTGATTGCACTTTTGGTAGGAATATATGATATCTGGGCTTTAGCAGGCATATTTTTTATGAACGCTGCCATGTGTTGGTTTGGATGGATGATGGAAGTGCATAATCAATATACTAGCAAAGTAGATTGGACAAGCTACATTATGGGTTGTTTGGTTGGAGTTGCTCCATGGGTATTTATATTTATTAATCTTATTGGTGACGGTGTTGCTACTGATTCAAACCCACAGGGTGTTCCTCAGTTTGTTGTTTGGATATTTGTTAGCATATTTTTATTCTTTAATACTTTTTCAATAAATATGATTCTCCAATATAAACAAATTGGTAAATGGAGTGATTATTTATATGGAGAGAGAGCTTATATTTGGCTTAGCTTATTAGCAAAAACATGTTTAGCTTGGCAAGTTTTTTTTGGAACTTATCAACCAAATTAATTTATTTAATTTTTTTTCCAAAAACAATAATTAATAAAAATATTAAAGCTAATCCAATATATGACAAGGCCACTATTTTTTTGATTTAAATTTTTTGATCATAAAGAATACAATCATCAAAGGAATTAAAATTATTGAAACAGAGACTGTTATTCCGACAATTTCTTCAACCCATGAAAGTGCTCTTTGTACATAATAATTCCAAGAAAATAATGACACTCCAGATCCTTCTCTAATTTCTAAAGAAAGCGTTGAGTAAGTAGTTGCTTTCTCATAATATTCTCTTTGGGCTTCAAGCATCTCTATGTCTTGATTGATATATCTAAGTTGCGATTGAACTTGAAGCTTGTCAGCAGTAGATGTAGCTTCTTCTCGTATGCTTTCTAATGCAATCTTTTCCTCATATAAAGAATTTAATCTTGAGTCAATATCTAACACATAAGTAGTTACATCATTTGCATTTAAGTTAATATTTGTAAATTCTGAAATGCTTTCAACATCATTTATGAAGTCATCAAATTTATCAGATGGAATGTTACTAGTAATACTGTAACTTTTGAGTCCTTGATAATTTGTAGATAAATATGTATTTGAGATATTCCCTTGATATAACTTAACAAGACTTTCTACCTCATTTATTACAGATTGAAATTTAGCACTAGAAACATCGGTACTTGCATAACCTGTTCTAATAATGTAATCGCCTTGAGAGAGATTATATTCTGAGCTAATAGCTCTAGATTCTTGAACCATATCAGCAGTTGCAGCACCGAAATATGACTCCTCATATTGGACGGAATTCTCAGAAGCACTACTGCAGCTAATTAAAAAAATTATAAATAAACTGAGTGATAATTTTTTCATATTCAATTGTCTCATATCTATTTTTTAATAATTATAAATTTCAATAATAGGTATTAACATTTCTGTTTCAGATAAACCACCATGATACCCAATTAGCGGTGCTTTTAAGTGTTTAGGAACAACAATGGTTGAATCTTCTGCAAGAAAACAAAAATCAGGAAATATTCTATCAAAAATAATATCGTCAGTAAGTTCAAAATATTTTTGTAGCTCTAATTTGTCAATAATTTCTCCAGGCACTTTATTGAAGGTTTTATAAATTTTATTTTTATCTCCATTAACAAAAACAGATCTTTGATCTCCATAAATGATGGTTTCATCAGAGTAATTAATTTCATATTTTTGGTCATTAGAAATATTGATTAAACCATGATCAGCTGTTACAACTGTATATGTTTTCTTATTAGTTGAAGTATTTAGGATGTTTATAAATTTTTCAAACTCAAAAATTTCTTTTGACCACTCTTTGCTACCAATACCAAATATATGAGCAGCTACATCAATTTTTGGATAATATATAAAATTAAATTTATTTTCTAAAAATATTGAATCAGACATTATTTCGTGTAAATCTTCGTTATCTTGATATCCAACAACTTTATGATTTAAATAGATGAAATTAGATAATGTAGAATTAATTAAATTTTTGGGCTGAAAAATATTAAAAAATACTCCTGCTTCGTATAAAACACTCCAAATTGTTTTTTGTTTTTTGTAAAACTCATTTTCAATCAAATCTTTATTCTCTGAATTCCACACAAGAGCATTGATTAAATTATTGTATTTTTTGTCATACATAAAATAACTTATAATTCCAGTCTTACCTGGATTTTTGGCCAAAGTAAGTGAACTTAATGCAACATTTGTTGAAGAGGGAAAAGTTGTAAATATACTTTTCGTTGTTCTTGAATTTAGCCAACTGTTAGTTTCTTGTAAATTTTTATATCCCAATCCATCAGCTAAAACAAAGTTAATAGTCTCTGCATCTAAAATTTTTTCATCGAGCAAATTATTAAACCGCAATTCGAAAAAACTCTTTTGCAAAACGATATTAACTATTGATTTAGATAAATCTATTAAATTTGGTTCAACTAAAAACTTTTGAGTATTCACTTATAAAAAATCTTACAAATAATTTCTCTGAAGTTTTAGAAAAAACTAAACTTTTTAGAGGCTGGACTAAAGTATAAGTATGATTTCTTATTTTCAGAATTATGTAACTGTAGGGGCGGTGCTCTCCTTTGGTTTATTTTTTATGTTACTTTTAGTTGGACTTGCTTCGGTTTTACGTCCAAATAAACCCTATGCAGAAAAACTTACAACATATGAATGTGGAGTGGACCCAGTAGGTTCTGGATGGAGCCAAACATATGTAAGGTACTATATTTTTGGACTTTTATTTGTAATTTTTGATGTTGAAGCAGTATTCATTTTCCCATGGGCAATTAATCTTGAAAACCTCGGATATTTTGGTCTTGTTGAGATGTTTGTATTTATTTTTATATTGCTAATTGGATTGATATATGCAATACGAAAGGATGTTTTGAAGTGGGAGTAGTCGATAAGTTTGGATTACCAAAACCTATCTCTTCTGTATTTAATTGGGCTAGGTCTTATTCACTTTGGTATTTTCAATTTGGTTTAGCATGCTGCGCCATTGAAGTAATGGCTGTTAGTGGCCCTAGACATGACTTTATGAGGCTTGGAATTATTCCACTACCTGCTTCTCCAAGACAAGCAGATTTAATGATTGTTGCTGGTACCGTAACTGACAAAATGGCACCTTCAGTAAAAAGACTTTATGATCAAATGCCTGAACCAAAATATGTAATTTCAATGGGTTCTTGCTCAAATAGTGGCGGTCCTTACTGGGACTCATACTCTGTTACTAAAGGTGTTGATCAACTTATTCCAGTTGATGTTTATGTTCCGGGCTGTCCCCCTAGACCTGAAGCGTTACAAGAAGGTATTATTCTTCTCCAGAAAAAAATCAAAGGAGAGGACATGAAATCTAAATGGGTCGAAAAACAAGTTGAGCCTTTGTAACATGGAAGAATTTTTAAATCAAATTAAAGAAGATTTTAAAGATGTCTCCATTGAGTTTGAGACTATTTTAATTAAAGTTGACGTCAAAAATTGGCTATCTTCTCATGAAACATTACGTGACAAGTACGATCTTAAGTTTTTTTCATGGCTTTCAGCTATAGATTGGGATAATGATGTCGCTGTCGGAGATGCACCAAAAGAGCAAGTTACACCATCATTTGAGATTGTGTCCTGTCTTTCTAGTGTTGATAATTCAAACTTAGTAACAATATCTACAACAATATCTAAAGATGAATCTTCAATTCCTTCTTTAACAAGTATTTATGTCGGAGCTAATTGGCATGAAAGAGAAGCTTTTGAAATGTTTGGCATAGAATTTTTAGGACACCCAAATTTAATAAAATTGTATCTCCCTGATGGATATGAAGGTAATCCAATGCTTAAATCTTTTGAACTAATTAGTCGTGAGGTAAAACCTTGGCCAGGAGATGTAGATGTAGAAAGTATGCCAGGGGACTCTACTGAGGAAAATACTGAATAATGAATACAATAGACCCTCAAAATTTCCAAACAATTTCCGAAGCTTCTGTTTCAGTTGAAATAGAAACAGAGGATATGACCCTTAATATCGGTCCACAGCATCCTTCAACACATGGCGTTTTAAGATTGGTAGCAAAAGTTGATGGTGAAAAAGTTTACAATGTTGAACCAGTTTTGGGGTACATGCATAGAGGTTATGAAAAACTAGCAGAAGTTAGAACATATCCGCAAATTACAACTTTGGTTAATCGTATTGATTGGGTTGCTGGGTTTTCAAATGAAATTCCTTTTATTGCTGGTGCAGAGAGATTAATGGAGATTGAGGTTCCAGAAAGAGCAAAGCAAATTAGATTAATACTTACTGAGATGGCAAGAATTTGTTCCCACTTTGTTTTTAATGGTGCTTATGCATTGGAAGTTGGTGCTTTGACTCCAATTTTCTATGCTATGGAAGATAGAGAAAGAGTATTGGACCTTATTGAGTCTGTAACTGGTGGAAGATTTCATCCAAACTTTAATAGAATTGGAGGAGTTAAACCTGCAGCTGGTTCTGGTCCAACAACAAAAAAGAATATTCAAGATTTACCAGCTGGTTTTTATCGAGATACAAAAATAGCTATGGATAAAGTTATTGAAGCAGCAGATAAATTTCAGAATTTAATTGGCGGAAATGAAGTTTTTCATAAGAGAACTAAAAACATAGGAGTTCTTTCTAAAGAAACTGCTGAGGCTTATGGTGTCTCAGGACCAATACTCAGAGCATCTGGAGTTAAGTCTGATCTTAGAACTCAAACAGATTACTTACCTTATGACAAATTTGATTTCGAGATACCTATTGGACAAAATGGCGATTGTTATGATCGATGGGATGTAAGAACAAGAGAAATGATTGAATCGGCAAAAATTGTTTTACAAGCAATAGAAGACATGCCATCGGGACCATTACAAGCTAAAGTACCAAAAGTTATTAAAGTACCTGCAGGTAGAACTTATGTCAGAGCAGAAAACCCAAAAGGAGAGATGGGTTATTACATTGTTTCTGAAGGAGGATTGGGTCCTTATAGATTAAAAGTTAGAACTGCTTCATTCAGCAATGTTTCAATACTTCCAGTAATGTTAGAAGGCGCTCTTTTACCAGATTTAATTGCAATCATGGGTAGTCTAGATTTTGTTTTAGGAGATGTTGACAGATGACAGATGTATTAATAAAAGTTGGATTTGTAGCTCTTGCTGCGTTAAACGGAGCTGTAATTTTTACAATTATGGATGTAAAAGGTGCTTCTTGGATGCAAAGACGCCCAGGTCCATTGCATGTTGGATTGAGAGGATTTATATTTCCTTTAGCTGAAATTCTTAAATTTGTTCAAAAAGAAGACATAATTCCAACAGATGTTGACAGACCAGTTTTTAAATGGGCACCAGCATACGTCGTGATTTCTGCAGTAGCCCTTTTTGCAGTAGTTCCTTTAAGCCCAACTTTGGTTGTGGCTGATTTAGAACTAGGTGTATTTTTTGCGTTAGCAATCAGCTCTCTTTCGACAATTGGAGTTTTAACTGCTGGATGGTCATCAGCTAACAAATTTTCTCTAATGGGGGGATTAAGAGCAGCGGGTCAGTTAATTGCTTATGAACTTCCATTAATATTGGCTGTTGTTGGAGTAGTAATACAAGCTGAGACTATGTCTTTAGTGGGTATTGTTGAAAAACAAATTGAATGGGGAGTGCCTTTTGCTTTTAGTGGACAAATAGTTGCATTTCTAATTTTTATGGTTGCTGCAACTGCAGAGATGATGAGAGTTCCATTTGATATGCCAATTGGTGAGTCTGAATTAACTATGGGTTTTATGACAGAATATTCTGGAATTAGATTTTTAATTTTTTATATTTCAGAATATATGAGTATGTTTGTCTTGTGTGCAATAGCTTCTACACTTTTTCTTGGAGGGTATCACCTACCATTCCTTCCAGTTGAGTGGGTAAATATATATGGTCCAATATCATTAATTACAAAAACTGTAATTTTAGGTTTTATTTTGGTTGCTGTAAGGTGGTCGTTTCCTAGATTTAGAGAAGATCAACTTCAAAGTCTAGCTTGGAAATTTTTAATTCCAGCTTCTTTGTTAAATATACTAGTAACTGCAATATTGAAAGTGGTGTTGTAATGAAAACTTTTAGACCAAAAATACCGGGTTTTTTAATAGGTATGAAAATTGTGATTGTTAATATGTTTAAGACTCTTTCACCTTTTCATTCAAATCCAAATGTAAATTATCCATTTGAAAAAGAAAAAGTAGCGCCAAGAGCTAGAGGCGTAATTGCATTAGATCAAGATGCTTGCACAAGTTGTATGTTGTGTGCTAGACAATGCCCTGATTGGTGCATTTATATTGAAGGTCATAAAGAATTACAACCACCTTCCACCCCAGGAGGAAGACAAAGAAGTCGCGCCGTACTTGATAGATTTGATATTGACTATGCATTATGTATGTACTGTGGGATATGTGTTGAAGTGTGTCCTTTTGATGCTTTATTTTGGTCACCTGAATATGAGTATTCAGAATTTAACATGGGAGATATGTTACATAATAAGACTCGACTCGATGATTGGTTAAAGACTGTCCCTGAACCAGAAGGTCTAGAGAATTAATTATGGAATTATATGAAATAGTTACCTATTTTGTTTTACTACTTTTGCTTTCAACTGCATTGAGAGTTGTTACCACTACAAACGTTATTCATGCTGCAGTTTCATTAGTATTTACTCTTGCACTAACAGCAGTTCTTTTTTTACTTCTGTCAGCTGAGTTTGTTGCTTTAGTATTAATACTCGTTTATATAGGTGCAGTAATTGTTCTCTTTTTATTTGGAATTATGATAACTAGAGCTCCGCTTGGTAAAAATGCTGAATTAGATAATGATAAAAATAAAAAAGCAGGAGCTGTAATAGCTTTTTCAATATTCTTGCTTTTTTCATATATTTTAATTAATGGTTTTAGTGGTGAGATTGCAATAGATCAGGCCACTTCAACTCAGTTATTAGGTGAAATTTTATTAACAAGATTCGTTTTTCCTTTTGAAATTGTTTCATTCGTATTACTAGCTGCACTAATTGGTGGAATAACTTTAGCAAGAAAAGATGAAGCATTAATCGATGAGGATCAGATATGATTGTTCAACCAGTCTTAATAATCGCAGCAGCTCTATTTTCACTTGGAATTTATGGAATTCTAGTTAGAAGGAACGCTGTTATGGTGCTTTTATCAATAGAACTAATTCTCAACTCAGTAAATATAAATTTTGTTTTATTTGATGCTATGTTGGCAGACACAATGATGAATGGTCAGATTTTTTCTATTTTTATAATAACTATCGCTGCAGCAGAAGTTGGAATCGGTCTTGCAATTGTATTAATGCTTTTTAGAAATAGACAAACAGCTAATATAAATGAATTTGATTTAATGAAATGGTAATTGATAAAGTGAACTTATTGGCTGAATCCAAAATTACATATGGTGATGGCGGTGTCTTAGCAGAGTATGCTTGGATTTTAGTTGTCCTTCCTTTTATATCAGCTTTATTAATAACATTTACAGGAAAAAAATTACCTTACAAAGGAGCAGAAATTGCTTTAGCTACAATCGGATCAATTTTTGTGTATAGCACTGCTTTACTTTATCAACATATAACTGAAGGTATTGTTAATGAATTTTTTGTTGGAGTTGGAAGCATTGGATCTTTTGATATTGAGTTTGGATGGGTTGTAGATGGGCTTTCAATAATGATGTATTTTGTTGTGGGGACTGTTGCATTGCTGGTATTTATATATGCAACAAATTATATGAAAGGTGAAATTAGATATACTTTTTTCTTCACTTCACTGACTTTGTTTGCTGGAAGCATGTTAGTGCTAGTCTCTTCACCAACATTAATACAAATACTAATTGGATGGGAGTTAGTTGGTGTATGTTCATATTTACTAATTGGACATTATTGGGAAATTAAAGAAAATTCTTCAGCAGCAATGAAGGCGTTTATAACAAATAAAATTGCTGATATTGGGTTAATGATAGGAATAATTATTTTGGCTCTAAACACAGGTACACTTAGAATTTCAGAAATACTTTATCAATCAACACATGACTATGAAGCAATTAAAAATGTAGCATTTTTAGCTGGAGTATTGCTATTTATTGGTGCGATGGGTAAAAGTGCACAATTTCCTCTTCATGTTTGGTTGCCTGATGCTATGGCTGGACCGACACCTGTATCTGCTTTGATGCATGCTGCAACTATGGTTACAGCAGGTGTCTACCTACTTGCCAGAATGTTTCCTTTTTATGAAGGAATCGCTCATGAAGCCTTAGAAATAGTTATGTTGTTTGGGGTAATTACTTTAATTGCTGCCGGCTTGATTGCAATAGTTCAAGATGATTTAAAGAAAGTATTAGCCTATTCGACAGTAAGTCAACTTGGGTATATGATTGCTGCAATAGGTTCAGGTGCTTATACAGCTGCGCTTTTTCACTTATGGACTCATGCATTTTTTAAAGCACTTTTATTTCTAGGAGCTGGTTCAGTTATTCATGCAGTACATACAAATAGCATGCTTGAGATGGGTGGTTTAAGAAAATTTATGCCTAGAACATTTACAACTTTTATAATTGGTACGGTTGCCCTTGCTGGACTACCACCATTTGCAGGTTTCTTTTCAAAAGATGAGATATTAGCTTCGCTTAATCATGAAGGTGAAACTACTTTTTTAATTATCTCAATCATTGGAGCTTTTGTAACAGCTTTCTATATGACTAGAGCTGTGGCTTTAACATTCTTAGGAGAATATAGAGGACATGGACATCCTCATGAGTCAGATAAAATGATGACGGTTCCCCTAATGTTTTTATCAGTTTTTGCAATTGGAGCAGGTTGGGTCAATATACCAGGGATTTATACAGGATTCACTACATGGGTAACTACTAGGGCAAATGCAATTATTGAACACCATCCAGAAAGTTTTGATTATGCTGCTCTCTTTTCGGGACTTGCTGCAGGTTTAATTGGTATAAGTCTAGGATATTTTATCTATCAGATTCAAGCATCTGCAGAAAATGGTGACAAAGCTATTAAAGTTGAACCTATTTGGACTGTTTTAGAAAACAAATACTATTTAGATAATTTTTATTTTAAATATTTAATTAATCCAACTAAATCAACTATTTCAAATGCTATAGATAGATTTAATACGAATGTTATTGATCGAATAATTAATTCATTTGGTATAGTAGCTTCTTTTCTGGGTCAAATTGTTTATAATAATTTTGATCAAAAAGGCATAGATAGGTTATTGAATGCTTCATCAACTGGCACAGATAACTTAGGTGGAAAAGTTAAATTATTACAAACAGGCAAAACTCAACAATATATAATGTTGTTTTTAGCTGGTGTTGTAACAATTAGTTTGTTAATTCTGTTTATTATTTAGGAGGAAAAAGTGGAAATATTATCAAACGGTTTAGGATTGAGTGCAATTGTTTTTTTACCAATTGTAAGTGCTCTAGTAATTACATTTATACCTAAATCTTACGAGAAATTAATAAAAGGATTTGCACTTTTATCCTCAGTATTAACTTTTTTAATTAGTGTTGTGCTCTTACTTGAGTTTAACTTTTCAAATGCTTCGCAACTTCAATTAGGAACCAAAGTTTCATGGATTGAAAGTATAAATGCTAATTATGAGATAGGAATTGATGGCATCTCATTACCTCTCTTAGTATTGTCGACATTTATTTCAGTTTTAGCAATTGTATATTCTTTAGAACATTTACCAGAACCAAAAAGTCCAAAAGGTTTCCTTGCACTGATCTTGGTCTTGGAAACTGGAATGAATGGAACTTTTGTTGCTTTAGATTTGATTCTGTTTTTTGTATTTTTTGAAATTGTTCTATTACCTATGTACTTTATGATCGGTATTTGGGGAGATAAAACTATCAGGTCAGTTTCTGGATTTAAAAAAGAAATTGAAACTAGATTGTATGCAAGTATAAAGTTTTTCGTATTCACACTATTTGGTTCAGCTTTTATGTTGCTTGGATTTTTAGGTTTGTACTATAAAGGAAATAAAACATTCAGCATACCTGAACTAATTGAAATTGGAAGCACTGGTGCATTTACAGGTACATTTGCAACATTAGTATTTGCTGTCTTATTTTTAGGATTTGCGGTTAAAGTTCCGATGTGGCCACTGCATACTTGGTTACCTGATGCACATACAGCAGCACCAACAGTTGGTTCAGTATTACTTGCTGCTATCTTATTAAAGCTTGGATCTTATGGTTTTATAAGAATTGCTATCCCTATTCTTCCTGAACAAGCTAAAGCTTGGGCACCAGCAATTGCAATTCTCTCAGCGATTGGGATTATTTACGGTTCACTTGCATGTTTAGCACAAACAGATTTAAAAAGACTTATTGCTTTTTCATCAGTTGGACACATGGGCTTTGTAATGCTCGGCATTGCTTCATTAACACCGGTTGGAATAAATGCAGCCATTATAGGTATGGTTGCCCACGGTATTATTACAGGTTTATTGTTTTTCTTAACAGGATCTATGTCCCATACTTATCACACTAGGGATATGGCTCGTCTTGGTGGAAATATGAAACTACTTCCAAAAACAGGTGCATTGCTTGGATTCACTGCAATGGCATCTTTAGGATTACCTGGCCTTGCTGGCTTTTGGGGAGAATTTATGGCTTTACTTGGAGCTTATAATCCCTTAGATGGTTTAAATGTTACAGTTTTTAGATCATCAATGGTTGCTGGTGCTGTAGGAACTGTATTAACTGCTGGATACTTACTTTGGATGTTACAGAAGGTGAATTTAGGAGAACCAGCAGATGAGTGGAAAGACAAAGAATTACACGATGCAGATAATTATGAATTAGTTGCTTGGATACCTCTAGTAATATTAACTGTGATAATAGGTATATTTCCTAAGTTAATTTTTGGTGCTACAAATGATGCTGTTGTTAATTTGATTTCCAGAGCTTTTGGAGGTTAGCAATTAACATTAATTATTTCGCTATTTCAACTGAATTAGTAGTTATTGCAACATTAGTAATTACAATTTTATTAGATTTGATTCTGCCACGAAAATCAAAATATTTAATAGCCGCGTTTGCTCTGCTGGGTACTTTAGTTTCATTAGTTCCGCTGCTAATTCAGTGGACTAGCTATACCTCAGCTGTTTATGTTTTTCAGGACAGTTATGTTATTGATAAATTTTCTATCGTATTAAAGGGTCTATTCATCATAATAACGTATTTAACTTTTCTCTTGTCTTTCAACTTCATTGATAGTGATAACTATTACCAAGGGGAATATTATTATTTATTGCTAAGCTCTCTTCTTGGCGCATTAGTTATTTGTTCATCAAGAGATTTATTGACCATTTTTATTGGAATTGAATTAGCTTCAACACCTATGTTTTTATTATCAGGTTGGAAAAAAGGTGATCGAAAATCAAATGAAGGTGCAGTAAAATTCTTTTTATTAGGAGTTCTTTCCGCCTCGTTAATTTTGTATGGCTTTTCATTGCTTTATGGTTTAACTGGTAATTTGTTGTTTAATGAGATTTCAAAACAAATCTTGACTCGTTCTCTCGGAAGTTCACCTATTGTCTTATTGAGTGCAGTATTGGTAATTGCTGGACTTGGCTTTAAAGTTTCAACAGTTCCTTTTCATTCATGGGCACCGGATACTTATGAAGGTGCACCTTTACCAGTGACTGCATATCTATCAGTAAGTTCTAAAGCAGCTGGATTTGTTGCTCTATTATTATTAATGACAACTGTATATTCAACTTCAGGCAGCAATTGGGGAGTAATTCTAATTATTATATCTGGTTTAACCATGACTCTAGGTAATTTGGTGGCTCTTCAACAAGATAACCCAGTAAGGCTTTTGGCATACTCATCCATAGCACAAGCAGGCTTCATCATTGCGCCAATTGCTATTTCTGGTATTACAGAAAATTATGAAGATGGGATATTTTCAAGCGTTACCTATATTACAATTTATGCGTTTATGAATCTTGGAGCATTTTTATGTGTTCAAGTCTTAACAAAGTTTACTGGTTCTAATGATATCTATGAATGGGCAGGTGTAGCAAAAACTTCCCCCTTTGTTGGTGTTTTGACAACATTATTCTTTTTCTCGTTAGCAGGAGTTCCCCCACTTGGAGGTTGGTTTGCTAAGTTTGTTATATTTAGGAGTTTATTAGGCTCAAGTGAAACAATAGGAGTAGTACTAGGTATTATTGGTGCTGTAAATGCTGTGATTTCATTAGTTTATTATGCGAGAATTTCAAAGATTATATGGATGGATGAACCAAAAATCGAATATTCAGAAAATCAACTTGTAATTGAAAATCCACTAAAAGTTGTAGGTATAGTAACAGTTCTGATCACTGTGTTATCAGGAATCTTTCCTGGAATCTTTAGTAACTTGGGCAATATAGCTTCAATGCTTCTTAATAATTAATTTTGCTCGATAAAGATATAAAAAATTTTTTAATAGAAAAATATAACTCTTCATCAATTTACTTCGATCAATTTATGGAAGAATCTTTATATTCCGAATATGGATTCTTTAATAATGAAAAAACTAGATCCAAAAAAACAGGAGATTTTTTGACTTCACCTGAAGTGTCTGAATTTTTTGGTAATTTAATTGAAACATGGTTGGATAATAACAGCATTCTAGGTACCATTGTTGAATTTGGAAGCGGGACTGGTTCTTTAATTAAAAATTTCAGCGATGAGAAAAAGAAAAGACTAAACGCCATAGAAAAATCTTCGACTGCAAGATTTGAGTTAAAAAAACTTGGTATCCCAATATTTGACTCAATTTCGAAACTAAAAAAACAAAAAATTGACTTAATTTTTGGAAACGAAATCTTAGACAATATTCCGTGTTCGATAGCTATATACAAAGATAATAAATGGTATGAAAAAGGTGTAGATCTTTCAAAAGATTTCTTTAGTTACAAACTTCTTCCAATAAGAGACAAGGAATTTATGTGGCTAAATGACAATAAAATAGTTGGAAACGAAGACATTGAAATTGAAATACAAACAAATATTAATGAATTTGTTGCTTCATTGATTGAGAAATATCAACCTAATTATTTTCTATTTATTGATTATGGATATTTACAAAAAAATAGATCTAATAGAAACTATACATCCTTATTAAGAACTTATAAAAACCATCATTTAGCTGGTGAGCCAATTGATAATTTTGGGAAAGTTGACATTACATATGACATTAATTTTTCAGCATTGGAAAAATTTTTTTTAGAAAATAGGTATGAAGTAACAATATCAGAACAAAAAGATTTTCTTGAAGAATGTGATGCACTCACAATATTAAAAAAATTGCAAAATTTATTTTCAATATCTGAAGGTTTAGAGAAGCTTAAAATTAAGGATAAGATTCTAGGACTTAATACAATTTTAGATCCTAATGGACTAGGGGGTTTTTATGTACTTAGAGCAAAAAAGGTATAAATTTAACTTAATTAAAATAGAATTATGAATTTTATTAAAACTACAGCATTATTAACCATATTGACTTTGGTTGTGCTATTCACAGCTGCTTCATTAGGATTTGATTTAGTATCTTCCTTAGTTTTTGCTTTCTTATTTAACTTCGTAATGTACTTTTATAGTGGATCATTAGCTATTAAATCTACTAGAGCTGTAAAAATAGAAGACGGACAGTTCCCTGAAGTAAAAGAAATAATATCATTCCTAACACAAAAAGAAAATATGCCTATGCCTGAATTATATGTGATTAATAGTGATCAACCTAATGCATTTGCTACTGGTAGAAACCCAAAAAATTCTAAAGTAGCTGTTACAACCGGAATAATGCAATTATTAAATCGAGATGAACTTGAAGGGGTTTTAGCTCATGAATTATCCCACATTAAAAATAGAGATATATTGGTATCAAGCATTGCTGCTATGTTGGCTGCAGCAATTTCCTTTATGTCAAGGATGGCATTTTGGGGAGTAGGTGATAGAAGAGACAGAAATATTCACCCTGCCTTTGCACTAATTGCATTCATAGCTGCCCCAATAGCTTCATTAATTATTAGGATGGCAATTTCAAGAACTAGAGAATTTGGAGCAGACGCAACTGGTGCAGAAGTTTCTGGTAACCCTTTAGCTCTAGCATCAGCACTAGAAAAAATTGATAAATATTCAAAGCTACCAATGAATATAAATCCTGCTGTTAGCCAGCTTTTTATTTCTGATCCATTAAAATCTTTTTCAGGTAAAAGTATTGGTAAGTTATTTTCAACTCACCCACCAACAGAAGAAAGAGTAAAAAGATTGAGACAGAGGCAAAGTGGTATTCGGTTTTAACAAGGTTCCAACTGTGGAAGCAAGTGAAGTTGAAGACTTAGTCTCTAATGGTCATATTCTGATTGATGTAAGAGAGGAAGATGAATGGGAAGCTGGGCATCATAGGGAAGCAACTCACATTTCAATGGGTACCATCGAAGAAAATTTGAGTAAATTTACAAAAGGTAATGACTATATTATTGTTTGTCGTTCAGGAGCACGCTCATCTAGAGTTTCGAATTACCTTCTCTCGAAAGATTTTAATGTTTCAAACTTAGATGGTGGGATGAAAGCTTTGTTCAATGTTTCTAACAACATTATTAACTCAAAAGGTTCACCAGGGCAAATAATCTAATGATAATTTGCATTGGTAATGCAATGGTCGACTCTTTACAGTTTGTAGAAGATGAAGTGATTGAAAAGCTTCAGTTAAATAAAGCAAGAATGACTTTAGTAGATAAAGATAGATCTAACTTTCTCCAAGCAAATATGACAACGCCTACACTTGAAGCAGGAGGTTCAGCTGCAAATACAGCTTATTGGATAGCTCAACTTGGAGGTAAAGCTGGTTTCATAGGTAAGATATCTAATGATGAATTAGGTGTCCAGTTTAAAAAAAGTTTGACTGAATCTGGTCTAGTTGATCTAACAGTTTTAGAAGATGGAAATAAACAAACTGGACTTTGTGCTATTTTCGTTACTCCTGATGGTGAGAGGACCATGAATACATATTTAGGTGCAGGGGAATTATTATCTAAAGAAGATATTTCTGAAGAAGTAATAAATAATTCTAATTTGTTATACATGGAAGGTTACCTCTGGGATAAACCATCAAGTAAAGAAGCGTTTATCTATGCTTCAAAAATTAATGCTATGAGTGGTGGTAAAAATGCAATAACACTCTCCGATGTTTTTTGTGTTGAAGCTCATAGAGAAAGTTTTATTGAACTGATTAAGAATAATATAAACTATGTATTTACAAATGAAGAAGAATTAATTTCGTTAACGCAAAAAGAAAATATTGAAAGTGCATTAAATTTTTTTGCTGATAATTTTCCTAATGTTGATCAATTAATTTGTACACTCGGTCCACAGGGTGCTGTTGTAGTTGAAATAGGTAAAAAATATTATTTTTCAGCAATGGAAACCAATGTTGTGGATAAGACTGGAGCTGGAGATTTCTTTGCTGCTGGTTATTTATACGGATTACAAAATGGTTTATCAATGGAGGATGCTGTTCATATCGCTAATAAAAGTGCAGCACACGTAATTAGCGAGTTAGGTGTAAGACCAACTAAAGATTTTAATTAACTTGACCATCCAATTAATCTAATGAATTCTTTATTTTCAATATTTTCAATATAAAAATTTATAATATTTGGATTAAAAAGTTTCGATTTTGAAAACAAAATTAAGTTGTTCTCACTATCACTAGCAATTATATTTTCACCATCTGGTGACCATTTCAAAGTATTGAAGTAATAATTAGTTGGTGCTTTTGATTTGAAAACCTCAAAAATTTCTGAACCTAGTTGATAGTAGATTGCAACTTCCCTAGTTTGGTTACTTGATTGCCAAGCATCTATTAAAATTTCACCAAAAAGATTTTTATTTTGCTCATTGTAAGTATGTTTTTCAACAGTATTTTCTGTAACAATTTTTTTAGTCTCTATATCAATAAGTAATTCTTTCTCAATGTTTGAATTTCTATCCCAGTACTTAATTGAAATTTGGCTATTGTCAATTATAAAAGCGTCATACCAATAAAATTCATTGGAATAACCATTTAAATCACTACTGCAAATTAATTCAGCTGCTGTGTAAGGAAAGATTTCTAGGTTTATTGCGTAAATGCAATCATCCAAAATATCTGGAGCAGGAGGTAGTAAATTCCTGCTAACTAATTGATATTGAAAAATTATTTTACCTTCTAACCCCTTAACTGGCATGTTGCTTTCGTAATCTGGAAGTGGAATAGTTCCAATTGAAACTACTAATATAACGGAAATTACAAAAATAATTAATGAAATTAAAAGTGATTTATTCTTCTTCATTAAAATTTTTCGTTAGTTGAAATTTTATATTTTCTCTAATTGAATTCAAATACAATCCAACAGCAACGAGAATTGCACCGATAAGTAATAGAATTAGTGGTGGCCAAACATTGTCTGGAAGAATCGCGCTGATTAATCTTGGCAAATTAATAAGAAGTCCTAAACCGCCGATAAAAAATAAAATTTGTTCAGCAATTTGGATACTGAGCCAAATAAAAACTATTGAACCAAAAATTAAAATACTGATTGCCAAAATTTCATAATTTGATAAAAGATCTTCGACGATTACCACTGTACCAATTGAAATTGTTGAAGAAGAAATAAAATATCCTGTCCAAGATGGTTTAAGAAATTTTGTAAAAGTATTATATCCCCAAATTATTCCCCCAATTAATGCTATAACACCCCAACTCCAAGTCTCTAAGTTTGGAGCATATAAATTAATATTTGAACCTAAGAAGAATGCAAAAGAATAAAACATTGCAATATGTTGTAAGAATACACTATTTCTGAAATACAAATAAATAGAATACAAACTCGTTAACAAACTAATCAAAATTATTGAGGTTTCTTCAGAAAGCTTTAATATATTGGCTTCATTTAAAATATTAAATGCAAAAACTAAAACAGCTGCAAAAGATATCGTAGAAATAAAAAATAAAAATGAAGAGAGTGTATCCACCGAATCAAAAATTAAAAATTTCTTATTTTCAAATTTTTCACTGTATTTTGCAGAAAAGTATAGGAAAATAGTTAATGAGATTAGCAATATTAACTGAGCCCAATATTCTAAAGTCGACCAGATAATTGGTAAAGTACTAATCAGTCCTGATAATATAAACGATCCACCAACCAAAACAATTATTCGTGAAAATTTTGATTTTATTGGAGCTTGTACATTTTCAAAACTTTTAATTTCTTCATAAGTCTCCAAATTTATTAGTTGATTCTCGTACCATTTTTCAAGAGACTTTTTAACTTTTTTGTCCATAACAAGATGATAATCTATGAAGATTTATCTCACTAATCTTCTTAAATAATCTAAAATCTATATAGACTTTAGAGTTAAGCCGAGATGCCCGAGCGGCCAAAGGGAGCAGACTGTAAATCTGCCGGTTATGCCTTCGTAGGTTCGAATCCTACTCTCGGCACTTGCCCTCTTAGCTCAGTTGGTAGAGCACTTCCATGGTAAGGAAGAGGTCTCCGGTTCAAACCCGGAAGAGGGCTCGTCAACAAAGTTTTATGGCGGCGTAGCTCAGTTGGTAAGAGCGCACGACTCATAATCGTGAGGTCGGCAGTTCAAGTCTGCCCGCCGCTACTAGAAAAAAAGGAGAATAAATGGCTTCTGATAAAAGGCCACCATTAACTATGGTTTGTACTGAGTGCAAGTCACAAAATTATGTAACTACAAAGAACAAGACCAATGTTCCAGATAGGATGGAATTTAAAAAATTTTGTTCTAATTGTAGAAAACATCAACTTCATAGAGAAAAAAGATAGCTTTATACATTTTTGCTAATTATCCTTAATATCAATGGGTAAAGTTTCAAATTTAAATAATTATAGCGAATCAACTTCGAATTCCGAATTAGTTAGGCTTTCTCAGCTGGGTGATCAAACAGCATTTGAACAGTTAGTTGTCAGACACCAAGATCTAGTATTTTCTTTGGCATTTAAACTAACTGGAAATAAAGAGATGGCCAATGATGTTGCCCAAGAAGCATTTATAAGAGCATGGAAAGCAATTGATAAATTTAGAGGTGATTCTACTTTTGGTACATGGATTTACAGAATCACAGTAAATTCAGCATGGACTTTAAGAAAAAAAGCAAAAAAACACAATACTTTAAATATTGATGAAACCTATGAACCTGTAATTATAGATGAGAAACGAGATCCAGAATTAGTAGCAATTAATTCTGATTTGTCATCAACATTAATAAATGCGCTAGACAAAATACCTCTAGATCAAAGAATTATTGTTGAATTAAAAAATATTGAAGGTAGGTCACATAAAGAAATTGCAGATTTTCTTGGTATCAGTGTTACAGCTGCAAAAGTCAGATTACACAGAGCTCATCAAAGATTAAGAGATATTTTAGAGGAAGTAGAGAAATGAAAAGTTTAATAAACAAAATTAAAACTGAAATAATTTGCAGAAGAACCCGAACAAAAATGCTAGCTATGTACATGAGTAAAAAATTCTATAGTTTTGATGAAAATTACCACTCTAATTCTTGTATAAAATGTCAAGTTTCCGGAAAGAGGTACAAAGCATTTAGAGAAATTATTGATGAAAAATTTGAAGACATTCCTGAAGTGCCCAAGGATTTTGCATCAAAAGTCATGGACTCATTAGATAAAAAAGTAAAAACAACTACAAGTAAGAGCAAAAAAATAATATTATTGACATTGCTCGGAATATTATCAATTGTATTTTTAATATTTGGACTTAAGCGCTCGAATAAAAAATTAGAGAATGAGCAATAATTTAGGGGTGTAGCTCTAATTGGCAGAGCGACGGTCTCCAAAACCGTAGGTTGTGAGTTCGAATCTCACCGCCCCTGCAGAGGTAAATAATTATGAATGAAATGAATAGAGAGATGCGCAGAATGTCAGAACGTGAAGAACGTTTGGCTAAGAAAGCTGATAGGAATATAGGCAAATATCAAGCAGGAGAAAAAGTTTCTCGCTTTAAAAGAATTTCAAACTATTTAGGTGAAGTAAGAACTGAATTAAAAAGAGTGAATTGGCCTTCATCAAATATTTTGTATTCATTTACAGTAGTTACTATTGTAACAATAGCTTTTTTCACAGTTTTTATTTTTGGAATGGACTTTAGTTTTAAAAATACATTGATTAATCTATTAACTCTTGGAGAATAAATGTTAGACGAGACAGCTACAACTGAAGATTTAAATTTAGATGTTACTGAAGAAGTTATTGCAGAAGTAACGCCTTCAGTTCATCCTTACGACTTACCTGGTGAATGGTTTGTTTTAAATGCACAATCCGGTCATGAAAAAAAAGTTAAAGCAAATTTAGAAAATATAGTTAAAAACACAAATTTAGATGATAGTGTTTTTGAAATTGTAATACCTACAGATGAAGTTGTAGAGATAAGAAATGGAAAAAAAGTTACCGTTGAAAAAAAGACATTTCCTGGCTACATATTGGTCAGAATGGATATGAATGACAAAGCTTGGTACGAGTTAAGAAACGCACCGTCAGTAATAGGTTTTGTTGGTTCTGGAAAAAGCGCTATTGCCTTATCTAGAAGAGAAGTAGAAAGAATTTTAGGAACAAATGAAGAAGTTGAAGTAAAGAAAGATTCACCTAAATTTAAACCAGATTTTGAAGTTGGTGAAACTGTAAGGGTTACAACCGGTCCATTTGCAGACTTTAATGGCATTATTGAGGAAATTAATTTAGATCAATCAAAAGTCACAGTTCTTGTTAATATATTTGGACGTGAAACTCCAGTTGAACTTGGATTTTTGGATATAGTAAAGAATTAGGAAAAAAATGGCAAAACCAGTAAAAGCAGTACTAAAGTTACAAATTCCCGGAGGAGGTGCAACACCTGCACCGCCAGTTGGATCAGCTTTAGGTCAATATGGTGTTAATATTATGGACTTCGTTCAAGCATTCAATAATGACACTTCAAGTAGACAAGGTGAAACTGTTCCTGTTGAAATTACAATATATGAAGATAACTCTTTTACATTTGTAACAAAAACAGCACCAGCATCATATCTAATAAAAAAAGCAATTGGATTAGCTTCAGGTTCTGCTGAACCACATAAAGTAAAAGTTGCATCAATTTCTAAAGCACAACTTAAGACAATTGCTGAAACAAAAATGGAAGATTTAAACGCTAATGATGTTGATGCAGCTATAAAAATTATTGCTGGTACAGCTAGATCAATGGGTGTAACCGTAGAAAAATAAAATATAATTTGGGAGACAGAATGTCGTTTGTACCGAAGGAGAAAAATGAAAAAACAAAGTAAAAAATATAATCAAGCGAAAAGTAAATTGCCTCAAGATAAACAATCTAAATTAGATGCAATTAATTTATGTAAAGAAATTTCAACTGCAAAATTTGATGAGTCTGTAGATGTAGCATTTTCATTAGGAATAGATACTAAAAATGCTGATCAAAATATTAGAACTACAGTGTCTCTTCCGAACGGAACTGGTCGACAAGTAAGAGTTGCAGTTTTTGCCGGTGGTGAAGCACTTACTGAAGCTGAAGCTGCAGGTGCTGATGTTGTAGGGGGTAAAGAGTTAGCTACTAAAGTTGCTTCAGAACAGAAACTAGATGTTGATGTTGTTATTTCAACACCTGAAATGATGGCTGAAGTAGGACAACTTGGTAAAATACTCGGACCTCAAGGATTAATGCCAAATCCTAAAACTGGTACCGTTACTCCAAATGTTGCAAAAGCTGTTGAAGATTTTAAGAAAGGTAAAGTAGAGATTAAAAATGATAAGTTTGGTAATTTACATCTTTCAATTGGCAAAGTATCTTTTGATGCAGAAAAGCTACTTCAAAATTTAGAAGAAGTAATTGCTGAAGTTACAAGAGCTAAACCATCTTCGGCTAAAGGTGAGTACATAAAGAATGTTCATCTATCTTCAACGATGGGGCCCTCTATAGGTATAGATTTAAATCTTTAAAATTATTTGTTAATAATTTTAAAAGTTGTCTATATTGTTTTAAGACAATTAAAACCAAAGACCGTTAGTAGTTTGTAAATCTAACGCAGGTAATCTGTTAGGTCCTTGGTTTGCAAGGATTTTTTTATGGTAAGAGAAAATAAAGTAGAAGCAGTTAAAAATTTAGAAGATTTATTTAAAAATGCCAATGCTTTAGTTATGGCTGAATATAGAGGCTTAAGCGTATCTCAACAAACTAAATTGAGAAGAGAACTTAAAAAAGCTGGAGCTTCTTTTAATGTTGTCAAAATGACTTTAGCTAAACGAGCTGCTGAAAATATTGGGCTCGAGTCTTTATCAGAACATTTTACTGGTCCAACAGGTATTACAGTTATTGAATCTGATCCTGTTGAAGCTGCTAAAGTTTTAAAAAATTTTGCTAAGGATAACGAAGCTTTTGTAGTTAAAGGCGGTTTAATGAATTCTGAGCCTTTAACTGTTGATCAGATTAATGTATTAGCAAACATTGAACCAAGAGATGTATTGCTTGCAAAAATTGCTGGTGGGTTTAATGCACCTTTAGTAAAACTAGCAATGGGCACAAAAGCAATAATTAATAAAGCCGGATATGCTTTTAGTGCTTTACTTGAAAAAAAAGATAATGGAATTGAAGTTTCTGAAGTTGATAGTAAAGAAGATGTATCTGCTTCTGAAGAAGTTAATAAAGAGGAGGAATAACAAATGGCAAAAATGACAACTGATGAGTTGCTTAGCGTATTTGAGGAAATGACTGTATTAGAGTTAAAAGAATTTCTTGATGCTTTTGAAGAGAAATTTGATGTAACTGCAGCAGCTCCTGTCGCTGTGGCAGCTGCACCTGCAGGCGGAGGAGACGATGCTGGGGCTGGTGCTGAAAAAGACTCATACGATGTTGTACTTGCAAGTGCTGGTGCTCAAAAAATCCAAGTCATAAAAGAAGTTAGAGGACTAACCAATCTTGGACTAAAAGAAGCAAAAGAACTTGTAGACAATGCTCCATCAGACATACTTAAAGGTGTTTCTAAAGACGATGCTGATAAAGCTAAAGAAGCACTCGAAGGTGCTGGTGCAACTGTAGAGTTAAAATAATTTAAAATTATTTGTTTGCGTAAAATATAAATGTTAATATACTCTACCTTTCGGGTAGCTGTTATTTATTTTTTGAGGAGGCTTGTTGTCCGCTGTTCAGAATTCTAGACTTTCGTTTGCAAAAATACATAAAGTTCTAGACATTCCAGATTTATTAATTATTCAAAAAGATTCTTTCAAATGGTTTATAGAGGAAGGCTTAAAAGAGATATTAGATGAAATATCTCCAATAGAAGATTTTTCTGGTAGATTTTCACTAGAATTTTTAAATCACTATTTTGAGCAACCTTTAAAAACACTTGAAGATTGCAGGATTACAGATTCAACTTATTCTCAACCACTCTATGTAACAGCACAGTTTTTAGATAGAGAAACTGGTCAGATAAAACAACAAACTGTTTTTCTTGGTGATTTCCCAATTATGACCGATACAGGAACTTTTGTTATTAATGGAACAGAAAGAGTAATAGTTAGCCAACTTGTAAGATCTCCAGGAGTTTATTTCTCCCAAGAAATTGATAAAACATCAGACAAAGAAGTATTTATTGGAAAGATGATTCCAGGTAGAGGTGCTTGGCTTGAGTTTGATACAGATAAACGAGATACTCTTGGTGTTAGAGTTGATAGAAAAAGACGCCAACATATAACTGGTTTTTTAATGGCTCTTGATGTTATTGAAAATAAAGATCAAGCAATAGAGCTACTTGGCGATTATCCATCAGTTAGAAATACTATAGAAAGAGATCCAGATACAACAAGAGAAGCTGCATTAATTGATCTTTATAGAAAATTAAGACCTGGAGAACCTGCAACAGTTGAAGCCGCAAAAAGCTTGGTAAAGCAGATGTTCTATACGCCTAAACGTTATGATTTAACAAAAGTTGGTAGATATAAAGTTGAGCAAAAGCTTGGCAGAGAATATGGCGAAAAAGATGCTGAAACATACTCAACTGAAGTTGATGGAATGTTAAGAATTGAAGACATGATAGATTCTATAAAGTATGTAATAGCTTTACATGCTGGAGAAAAAAGTTTTGTTAACAACATTGGAAAAGAAATTCAAGTTAGATTAGATGACATTGATCATTTTGGAAATAGAAGAATAAGGACTGTTGGAGAGCTTGTACAAAATCAAGTTAGGGTTGGGTTAAGTCGACTTGAACGTGTAGTAAGAGAAAGAATGACAACTCAGGAACCTGAAGCTATTACTCCACAATCACTAATCAATATTCGACCAATTCAAGCTTCTCTAAAAGAATTTTTTGGAACAAGTCAGTTAAGTCAATTTATGGACCAACCAAACCCTATAGCTGGTTTAACCCATAGAAGAAGACTTTCTGCATTAGGACCAGGCGGTCTCTCAAGAGAAAGAGCTGGATTCGAAGTAAGAGACGTTCATCCATCCCATTACGGAAGAATGTGTCCAATAGAAACTCCTGAAGGACCAAATATCGGTTTAATTGGTACTTTAGCTACGTATGGCCGAGTTAATAAATTTGGTTTTATTGAAACACCTTATTGGAAAGTTGAAAACGGTGTTGTTAAAACCAATAAAGCAGTATATTTAACTGCTGCTCAAGAAGACGAATACACTATTGCACAGGCTAATGCTCCTCTTAAAGATGATGGTAGCTTCAAAAATAACAGAGTTTTATGTAGACAGAATGGTGGAGAAGTAGCATTCGTATCTGATAAAGAAATTGATTTTATGGATGTTAGTCCTAAACAAATTTGTTCAGTAACTACTGCATTAATTCCATTCTTAGAACACGATGATGCAAACAGAGCACTAATGGGTTCAAACATGCAACGTCAAGCAGTTCCATTAGTAAAAACTGAAGCACCATATGTTGGTACCGGTATGGAAGAGAATGTTGCAAGAGACTCTGGAGAAGCTTTAATTTCTTCAATTTCAGGAGAAGTGCAAGAAGTCACTGGTAATGAGATTGTTGTTAAAGAAGAAGGAACTAATAAGAAATTTACATATGAAGTTTTAAAATTTAAACGATCTAATCAAGCAACAAGCTGGAATCAAAAACCACTTGTAAAAGTTGGAACAAAAGTTAAGCCAGGAGATGTATTAGCTGATGGTCCGAGCACTCAAGGTGGGGAATTAGCTCTTGGAAAAAACTTATTGGTTGGTTATATGCCATGGGACGGATACAATTTTGAGGACTCAATTGTTATATCTGAGAGGCTTGTTAAAGAAGATGTACTAACTTCTGTTCATATTGCAGAGCATGAAATTGAAGCAAGAGATACAAAATTGGGAGAAGAAGAGATTACTAGAGATATTCCTAATGTTGCGGAAGAAGTTTTGATGGATCTTGACGAAATGGGAATCGTAAGAATTGGAGCTGAAGTTTCTCCTGGAGATTATCTAGTTGGTAAAGTTACTCCAAAAGGTGAAACTGAACTAACACCTGAAGAAAGACTATTAAGAGCTATATTTGGTGAAAAAGCTAGAGAAGTTAGAGATACTTCGCTCAGAGTTCCTCATGGTGAAAGAGGAAAAGTAATCGATGTTCAAATATTAAAGCGTGATGAAGGAGCAGATTTACCTCCTGGAGTTAATCAAAAGGTTAGAGTTTATGTTGCAATACAAAGAAAAATACAAGTAGGTGACAAGCTTTCAGGTAGACACGGCAATAAAGGTGTAATCTCTAAAATACTTCCAATAGAAGATATGCCTTATATGGAGGATGGTACACCTCTAGATATTATGTTGTCTCCATTAGGTGTTCCAAGCCGAATGAACCTAGGTCAAATTTTGGAAACTCATCTTGGCTGGGCTTCAAATCAAGGTTGGAGAGAATACAAAGGTGAATCCAAAGCTGCTAAGGGAGCAAAACCAGGAACTTTAGTCTCCACACCAGTTTTCGACGGTGCAGACGAAGATGAAATTCACGAAATTTTAAGAAATGTAAACCCAAATAGGGATGGCAATTTAATGATCGATGAAAACGGTAAAGCAACTTTATTTGATGGAAGAACTGGTGAAGCTTTTGATTCAAAAATTACTGTTGGTTATGCATATATTTTGAAATTAATTCATTTAGTAGATGAAAAAATTCATGCAAGATCCACAGGACCTTATTCTATGATTACTCAACAGCCATTAGGTGGAAAAGCTCAATTTGGTGGTCAAAGATTTGGTGAAATGGAAGTGTGGGCTCTAGAAGCTTATGGAGCTAGCTATGCTTTACAAGAATTACTCACAATTAAGTCAGATGATACTGTGGGTAGGGTAAAAGTATATGAATCAATAGTCAAAGGTGACAATATTCCAGAACCTGGAATTCCAGAATCTTTCAAAGTGCTTTTAAAAGAAATGCAAAGCTTATGCCTAAATGTTGAAATTCTATCTGCTGGTGAAGAAATATCTATGAAAGATATTAGTGATGAGTATGTTAAAACAGCAGAAACTTTAGGAATTGATATGACACGACCAGAACAAGACGAAACAGAGGTTTAAGAATGGAAAAAATATTTGATGAATTAAGTATAAGTCTTGCAACTTCAGACCAAATGAGAAGCTGGTCTTTTGGTGAAGTAAAAAAACCAGAAACAATTAATTACAGAACATTAAAACCAGAAAAAGATGGTTTATTTGATGAAAGAATTTTTGGACCTACTAAAGACTGGGAATGTTCTTGTGGTAGATATAAAAGAATTCGTTATAGAGGCATTGTTTGTGAACGTTGCGGTGTAGAAGTTACTCGACGTGAAGTCAGAAGAGAAAGAATGGGGCACATTGAATTAGCAGCTCCAGTGACACATATTTGGTACTTTAAAGGTGTCCCAAGCAGACTTGGATATTTTCTTGACATGTCTCCAAAAGAGTTAGAAAAAGTTATTTACTTTGCTGCCTATTTAGTTGTATCAGTTGATTCTAAAAAAAGAACTAAAGATTTAGCAGAACTTGAAGAAGCTGTTGTTGCTGAGGTAGAAATAGTTAATGAAGATTTTGAAGAATGGGAACAAAAAAGAATTAAGCAAATGGAAACAGAAGTTAAAGCAATGGAGAATGCAAAAATTTCTGAACCAGAAATTCAAATTAGAAAAAAAGAAGTAGAGAAAGAAATAAAATCTAAAAAAGCTAAATCGGATGCTGAAATAAAAATAATTGAAGAAGCATTCTCTACTCTAAAGACATTAAAGCCAAAAACACTTATTGAGAATGACGTATTGTGGCGTGAAATGATTGATAAGTATGATGAATATTTTACTGGTGGAATGGGAGCAGAAGCGGTTCGTGATTTAGTTCAATTAGTTGACCTTAAATCAGAAATGGAGAAACTAGAATCTGACCTTGATTCAAAATCAGCTCAAAGAAGACAGCGAGCTATCCAAAGAATGAAAGTTATTAAGCCATTTGCGGATGGAAAAAATCCACCAGAAGCAATGATTTTAGAAGTAATACCCGTTATTCCACCTGAATTGAGACCAATGGTCCAACTTGATGGTGGTAGATTTGCTACTTCAGATTTAAATGACTTATATAGAAGGTTAATTAACAGAAATAATCGTTTAAAGAAACTTATAGAACTTGGTGCACCGGACATCATTATAAGTAATGAGAAAAGAATGTTACAAGAATCAGTTGACGCACTTTTTGACAACGGAAGAAGAGGTCGTGCTGTAGCTGGGGCTGGTGGAAGAGGATTAAAGTCTCTTTCAGATATGTTAAAAGGTAAGCAAGGTAGATTTAGACAAAATCTTTTAGGTAAAAGAGTTGATTATTCTGCAAGATCAGTAATTGTTGTTGGACCTCATTTGCAATTGCAACAATGTGGACTTCCAAAGATGATGGCATTAGAACTATTTAAACCTTTTGTTATGAAAAGATTAGTTGAATTGGGATTAGCTCAAAACATAAAATCTGCAAAAAGAATGGTTGAAAGATCAAGAGCACAAGTCTGGGATGTTCTTGCAGAAGTAATTGAAGAACACCCTGTATTATTAAACAGAGCTCCAACATTACATAGATTAGGAATTCAAGCTTTTGAACCAATTCTTGTAGAGGGAAAAGCTATTCAGGTCCACCCTCTAGTTTGCGAAGCATTTAATGCAGACTTTGATGGAGATCAGATGGCTGTTCATGTACCATTATCTGCAGAAGCACAAGCTGAAGCTAAAGTGTTAATGCTATCTACAAATAATGTTTTGTCTCCAGCTTCTGGCAACCCAATTGTTTCTCCAAGTCAAGACATGGTGATTGGTCTCTATTACATTACTGAATGTCATGATGATCTAAGCACAGCAAAATTTAACTTCGTTGATTTTAATGAAGCACAAATAGCATATGAAGCTGGACATATTGGCTTACAAACACCAATAAATGTACGAGTTGGAGATTTAGCTGGAAGTTCTGATATTCACGCAGAACTTTACAATAGATTTTCAGAGCTGCTCACTGAAGCTCCAATTGATGGAAGTAAGCTAACTCAAACAACATTAGGAAGATTGCATTTTAACTCTATCATGCCATCCGATTTTCCATTTATACAAGCTTCTATTAGAAAGCCTGAGATGAAAAAAATTATTTCAGAAGTAATTGAAAGATATAACAAAGCAGAAGTTCGAATGTTCTTGGATTCTATGAAGTCCGTAGGCTTTACCTTTGGAGCTAAAGCAGGTTTAACTGTTGCAATGAATGATGTAAAAACCCCACCAAGTAAAAATCAAATTCTCGAAAAATATGAAGCTGAAGCTGAAAAAGTAGAAAAATTGTTTAAAGACGATGTTATAACTGAGAACGAAAGAAAACAAAAAATTATCGAGATATGGAATGAAGCCACTGATCAAGTACAGTACGCAATGAGTGCTGAGTTAGAAGCAGAAAAATTTAATCCAGTTGATATGATGGTTAAGTCTGGAGCAAGAGGTAATATGATGCAAGTTAGACAGCTTGCAGGAATGAGAGGCTTAGTTGCAAACCCTAAAGGTGACATTATTGAAAGACCAATTAAAAGTAACTTTAGAGAAGGAATGTCAGTTCTTGAATATTTTATTTCAACTCACGGTGCAAGAAAAGGTTTAGCAGACACTGCATTGAGAACTGCTGACTCAGGCTACTTGACTAGAAGACTTGTTGATGTAGCTGCAGGTATAGTTGTAAAAGATTTAGGTGATGACAATATTGATTGGAAAGGTACTAAAAAACAAGTTGTAATTGATGGAAAATTAAGTAGATACTTACATTCAACTTTGTATGGAAGGGTTTTGTCGGAAGATGTTAAAGTCGATAAAAAAGTTGTGGAATTAGACAATGGTAAAAAACTTCTTAAAGGAACTTATATTGATGCGGAAGTATTAGATGGCATTGCAAAATCTGGTGCTGAAGAAGTTTATGTATTAACACCATTCAACTCTTTAAATCCTGATTCAATGGATCCTCTTTGCTATGGATTTAGTTTGGCTACTGGTAAACCTGTTGAAGTTGGTGAAGCTGTAGGAATAATTTCAGCTCAATCAATTGGTGAGCCTGGAACACAATTAACGATGAGAACATTCCACACTGGTGGTGTAGTCGGATTAGATATTACATCTGGTCTTCCTAGAATCGTTGAACTTTTTGAAGCTCGTACTCCAAAAGGTAAAGCAGTTCTCTCCCCAGTTTCTGGAAAAATTAAGTCAATTGATACAACTCCGGAAGGTAACAAAACCTTAATTATCGCAAATGAAAAAGAAGAATTAGATGTATTGGTATTAAGAAGACAAACAATGCTTGTATCTCAAGGCGATGCTGTAAAAGCTGGTCAATCAATTACAACAGGTCCAAAAGATCCTAAGGAAGTTTTACAAATAAATGGTGTAAGAGCTTGTCAAGAATATCTGGTTAATGAAGTCCAAAAGACTTATAGAGATCAGGGAGTTGAAGTTCATGACAAGCATGTTGAAATGATTGTTCGACAAATGATCAGAAGAGTAAGGATTGTAAAATCTAATGATTCTGAATATTTACCAAACGAACTTGTTGATTCAACGCAATTTAGAAAAACTAACCAAGCGTTAGTAAAAGAAGGAAAATTGCCTGCTGAAGGACGACCTGAGCTTATGGGTATCACTAAAGCTAGCCTTGCAACAGACTCATGGTTATCAGCAGCATCATTCCAAGAAACTACTAGAGTACTGACTGAAGCTGCTATGAAAAAGAGTAATGACTCACTTAGCGGTCTGAAGGAAAATGTTATTATTGGAACATTAATACCGGCAGGTACTGGTTCTAATGCATACCAAAAATTAACCCCTTCTTTGCCTGGTGCTCCTGAAGTTTCTGAACTTGGATTTATGTCAGTTAATACTGATGAAAATGACGAAGATGCACTTCCAAATCCAGCACAATGGCTAGCTATGTTAGGTGAAGAAAATAGTGAGGAGGATGAATAAAAACTTATAAATAATCGGTTGGTTTAAGTTTGAATTCATCATATACTTCAATTTCGGTAACCCAAATTACAAATATAGATTGGAATAACTATGCCTACAACTCAACAGTTGGTTAGAAAAGGTAGAAAATCCAAGGTGTCTAAAGAAAAGACCCCTGGATTAAAAGGATCTCCACAAAGGAGAGGCGTTTGCACACGTGTTTATACAGTTACACCTAAAAAACCTAACTCTGCTTTGAGAAAAGTATGTAGAGTCAGACTTTCAACAGGTACTGAAGTTACTGCTTACATCCCAGGTGAAGGACATAACCTCCAAGAGCACTCAATAGTGCTTGTTAGAGGGGGAAGAGTTAAAGACTTGCCAGGTGTGAGGTACAAAGTTATACGTGGAGCATTAGACACAGCCGGAGTTTCAGATCGAAAACAAGCTAGGTCTAGGTATGGAAGTAAAAAAGGTTAATTAAAATGCGTAGAGGACCATCAATCAAGAGAAAACCTGAACCAGATCCGATTTATAATAGTGTTTTGGTTTCTCAGATTATTAATCAAGTTTTATTAGATGGTAAAAAAGATTTAGCAAGTAATATCGTTTATTCTGCATTATCACTAGTTGAGAAACAAACAAAGTCAGATCCAATTACTACTTTAAAAAACGCATTTGAGAATATCCGTCCACAAATAGAAACAAAATCAAGACGTGTTGGAGGTACAAACTACCAAGTACCGATGGAAGTTCCTCAGAGAAGAAGTACAACTCTTGCAATACGTTGGTTGGTCGATTCTTCAAGAAAACGTGGAGAAAATACTATGCAGGAAAGATTAGGTAGAGAAATCATTGATGCTAGTAATAAAACTGGTGCATCTGTAAAAAAACGTGAAGATGTACACAAAATGGCAGAATCTAATAGAGCTTTTGCTCACTATAGGTGGTAATAATGGCTAGAGAAGTAAGTTTAAAAAATTTAAGAAATATCGGAATTATGGCACATATTGATGCTGGAAAAACAACATTGACTGAAAGAGTTTTATATTACACAGGTAAAACTTACAAAATTGGGGAAGTTCATGATGGAGCAGCTGTTATGGATTGGATGGAACAAGAACAAGAAAGAGGAATAACAATTACATCTGCAGCTACAACATGTTCGTGGAACAAACACACTATTAATATTATTGACACACCGGGTCACGTAGATTTTACTGTTGAAGTTGAAAGATCGCTAAGGGTACTTGATGGTGCAGTTGCGGTTTTTGATGGTGTAGCTGGTGTCGAACCTCAATCCGAAACAGTTTGGAGACAAGCAGATAAATACAATGTTCCAAGAATTTGTTTTATCAATAAGCTTGATAGAACTGGAGCAGATTTTAATGCTGACGTACAGTCTATTATTGACAGGCTTGAAGCTACTCCAGCTGTTTTACATATTCCTATTGGTTCAGAAGCAAACTTTGTTGGTGTTATAGATTTAGTAGAAATGAAAGCACACACTTGGAGCAAAGATGATGGTTCAGAATGGGATATTACCGATATCCCTGAAGACAAACTTGAAGAAGCACAATCAAAAAGACAACAATTATTAGATATTGTTGCTGAAGCTGATGATGATGTGCTTGAAAAATATTTTTCTGATGAAGAACTCTCAGTTGAAGATATTAAGAAGGCGATAAGAAAAGGTACATTGAACGGAATGTTTGTTCCTGTTCTTGCAGGAAGTGCTTTTAAAAATAAGGGTGTTCAGTTATTACTTAATGCTGTTGTAGATTATCTTCCATCACCTTTGGATATTGAACCAGTCACAGGTTTCAAACCTGGTGATGAGGAAAATGAATTAGTTAGAAATCATAGTGATGAGGATCCATTTTCAGCTTTGGCTTTCAAAGTAGTTAGCGATCCACATGTTGGTAAATTAACTTATTTTAGAGTCTATTCGGGAACTCTTAAAAAAGGTGACAAAGTTGTTAATACAAGCACAGGAAAAGATGAGAGGCTTGGAAGAATTTTGAGAATGCATGCAAACACCAGAGAAGATATAGATTTTATTTGTACTGGTGATATCGTTGCAGGAGTTGGTTTGAAAAATGCAAAAACTGGAGATACTTTATCAGACCCATCGAAATTAATTCAACTAGAATCTATGACTTTCCCAGAACCAGTAATATCTGTAGCAATAGAACCTAAATCTAAAGCAGACGAAGAAAAGCTTTCAGAAGGTTTACAAAAACTTGCTGAAGAAGATCCAACTTTTAGAGTTAATTCTGATGAGGAAACTGGTCAAACAATAATTTCAGGTATGGGTGAACTTCATCTCGATATACTTGTTGATCGATTACGAAGAGAATTTAAAGTTGAAGCAAATATTGGAAAGCCACAGGTTGCATATAGAGAAGCACTTAAGTCAAAAACTAACGTTGAAGCAAAGTATATAAGACAGAGTGGTGGTCGAGGTCAATATGGACATGTAGTTATGGAATTAGAACCAATACAAGATGGATATGAATTTGTTGATATGATAAAAAGCGGAAGAATTCCTAAAGAATATATTCCATCAGTCAATGCGGGTGTTGCTGCAGCAATGGAATCTGGAGTACTTGCTGGATACCCGTTAGTTAATATTAAAGCTACTTTATTAGACGGTACCTATCATGACGTTGACTCATCTGAAATGGCATTTAAAATTGCTGGTTCAATGGCTTTAAAAGATGGAGCAAAAAAAGCTGGTGTTAAACTTCTAGAACCAGTTATGAAAGTGGAGGTTGTAACTCCAGAAGATTTTATGGGAGATGTTGTCGGAGATCTTTCTTCAAGAAGAGGAAAGATTGCTGAAATGGGACAAAGGGGATCTGCAAAAGTAGTAAATGCTACTGTTCCATTATCAGAGATGTTCGGTTACGCAACAGATTTGCGTTCTAGAACACAAGGCCGTGCAACATTTACGATGCAGTTTGATAGTTATGAAGATGTACCAGATTCTATAACTAAAGAAATTACTGCAAGTATTCGTGGAGTAGAGGTTGAAGTTTAAATCTTTACAGATTTAGATTTTAAAAAAAAGGAGAAATAAATATGTCAAAAGAAAAATTTGACCGTAGTAAGCCTCATGTGAACATTGGTACGATGGGACACATTGACCATGGTAAAACCACATTGACGGCCGCTATAACTAAAGTTTTAGCAGAAGCCGGCGGAGGACAAGCTACAGCTTTTGAAGATATCGATAAAGCACCAGAAGAAAGAGAAAGAGGAATCACAATTCAAATTGCTCACGTTGAGTATGAAACTGCAAACAGACATTATGCTCACGTTGATATGCCTGGACACGCTGACTATGTAAAAAATATGATTACTGGAGCAGCTCAGGTTGATGGTGCAATTCTAGTTGTTTCTGCAGCAGATGGTCCAATGCCTCAAACTAGAGAGCATGTTCTGTTAGCAAGACAAGTTGGTGTTCCAGCAATAGCCGTTTTCTTAAACAAAGTAGATCAAGTTGATGACCCAGAATTACTAGATTTAGTAGAAATGGAAGTCAGAGAGCTTTTAAATGAGTACGACTTTCCTGGAGATGACGTTCCAGTTGTAAAAGGTTCTGCATTAGCTGCTCTTGAAGGCAAGGAAGATGGAGTAAAATCAGTCCTTGAACTCATGGAAGCAGTTGATGGTTATATTGAAGAGCCAACAAGAGTTGTAGATAAACCTTTCTTAATGCCAGTAGAAGATGTATTTTCAATTACAGGTAGAGGTACTGTAGTTACTGGAAGAATTGAGCAAGGAATTGTAAATGTTAACGACGAAGTAGAGATTGTTGGAATAAGGGAAACTTCCAAATCAGTTTGTACCGGAGTTGAAATGTTTAGAAAGCTTCTTGATGAAGGTAGAGCCGGTGATAATGTTGGATTATTACTTCGTGGTGTAGACAAAGAAGACGTAGAAAGAGGTCAAGTAATTGCTAAACCTGGATCTATCACACCACATACTAAATTCGAAGCTGAAGTCTATGTATTAACAAAAGAAGAAGGTGGAAGACACAACCCATTCTTCAAAGGTTATAGACCACAGTTCTACTTTAGAACAACTGATGTCACTGGTGAGGTAAGTCTTGCAGAAGGAACCGAAATGGTTATGCCTGGAGACAATGTCTCAATTACGGTTGAACTAATTGCACCTATCGCAATGGAAGAGGGTGTGAAGTTTGCTATCAGAGAAGGTGGTAGAACAGTTGGAGCAGGACAGGTAACTAAAGTTATTGAGTAATAAAAATTAACCGGGAGTAGAATTTATACTCCCGGTTTTTTTGAGGAAAAAATGGCAAAAAAGCAGCAAATTAGAATAAAACTAAAAGCTTACGACAACTATGTTGTAGATGAGTCTGCGCGAAAAATTGCTGAAACAGTTATAAAAACTCAAGCAAAAGTAAAAGGCCCAATACCTTTACCTACACAAATACATAGATATTGTGTGATTAGATCTCCTCATGTTGATAAAAAATCAAGAGAACACTTCGAAATGAGAATTCATAAAAGATTAATAGATATAGTTGAACCTACACCAAAAACAGTTGACTCATTAATGAGGTTAGATTTACCTGCTGGTGTAGAAGTGGAAATTAAGTTATGAGTGCACTAATAGCTAAAAAAATTGGTATGACACAGATTTTTGATGAAAACTCAAATGCATTAGGTGTAACAGTTTTAAGCATCGGTGACTGCAGGGTTGTTCAAATTAAAAAGAATGAAGTAGATGGATATTCTTCTGCTCAATTAACTTTGGGTACCAAAAAAAATCCCTCAAAACCACTTCAGAGTCATTTTAAAAAACATAATACTGAACCTGGTGAAGTAATTATGGAAGTACAAATTGATGAGAATTTTGACTACAAACCAGGAACCGTATTAAACGTCAAAGATTTTTTTGAAGTTGGCCAAAAAGTAGATATAACTGGTATTTCAAAAGGTAAAGGTTTTGCAGGTGTAATGAAACGACATAATCATTCTGGTCAAGGTGCAAGCCATGGTGTTCATAAAGTCCACAGAGGTGGAGGTTCTATAGGTAATGCTTCTTTTCCTGGTCATGTTTTTAAAGGTCAAAAAATGCCAGGTAGGATGGGAAATCATAGAAGAACAGTTCAGTCAGTAACAGTTGTAGGAATCAATGAAGAAGAAAACTATATCTTAGTTAATGGATCAGTTCCTGGTAACAAGGGAAATATTGTTAAAATCCAATCTGCAGTTAAGGTTTCAAAATGACAGTAAAAATCGACACCATAAATTTTTCTGAAAATAAAGTTTCAAAAAAGCAATATGAATTTGAACAATTGGAAGAAATTAACATTGGTCTTATCCATCAAGTTGTAAAAGGTAGTAGAACAAATCATAGAAATAATACCGCTTCTGTTAAAACTAGAGCTCAAGTGTCTGGTACTGGAGCGAAACCATGGGCACAAAAAGGTACAGGTAGAGCAAGGCAAGGTTCATTAAGAGCACCATCTTTTATTGGTGGTGGAATAGCTCATGGTCCAGGTACGAGAGTTTATAAAGATAGAACGCCTAAGAAAATGAAAAAGAAAGCTCTAGATATGTCTGTTAGCCAAAGAATTTCTGAAGGAAGTGTATTTGTTGTAGATGGTAAAGGAGTTCAAAAGCCATCTACTAAAAATGCAAACCAAGCTTTAAAAGATGTGAATGTAAATCGTTCATTTACTTTTGTTTATTCAGAAGGAGATGAAATTTTATTTAAATCATTTAAAAATCTTAGAAATTCTAATTTAGTTTCAATTGAAAAGTTAGCAGCAATTGATGTTATCTCTACCGATGATTTAATTTTTTCTAAAAACGCTATAGATAAATATTGTGGAGAAGAAGCATGAAGCATTTAGAAGATGTACTCATTGCCCCAGTTATTTCTGAGAAGTCTTACGATAGAATCTCAAACACTAATTCATATACTTTTTTTGTTCATCCAAATTCTAAAAAACCAGAGATTAAAATTGCGGTGGAAAATTTATTTAAAGTCAACGTTCTCAGTGTAAATACCATGTATAGAAAAGGTAAAAAGAAAAGATTTGGTTATGTCTTTGGACAACAAAGTACAAAAAAAATCGCAATTGTGACGTTAGCTGAAGGTGACTCAATAGAGGCTTTTGGAGTATAAGTATGGGACAAAAAAAGATTAGACCAGTAACACCAGGAATGAGAGGTCAGGTTACTACAGATTTCAAAGAAATTACTAAGAAAAAACCTGAAAAATCCCTTTTAGAATCAAAAAAATCTACTGGTGGTAGAAACAATAAAGGAAGGATTACGTCTAGACATAAAGGCGGAGGTCACAAACAAAAATACAGAATTATAGATTTTAAGAGAACTAAAGATGGTATTCCAGCAAGAGTTGCAGGAATAGAGTATGATCCAAATAGAAATGCTCGTATTGCACTACTACATTATGTTGACGGAGAAAAATCCTACATTATTGCACCAGACGGAGTAAATGTTGATTCAATAGTTGAGTCTGGCTCAAAAGCTGATATTAAAGATGGAAATTGTTTGCCTTTAAGAAATATTCCTGCCGGTACTTTTGTTCATGCTGTGGAATTAAGACCTGGTGGAGGTGCAAAAATGGCAAGATCTGCTGGATCATCAGTTCAATTAATGTCAAAAGAAGGTGAGATGGCTCTATTAAGGCTTCCTTCAGGTGAAATGCGTACAGTTCCAATGGACTGTAGAGCAACAGTTGGTAGTGTTGGTAATGCAGAATCTGAATTAACCAAGCTAGGAAAAGCTGGAAGAAATCGATGGAAAGGTGTTAGGCCACAAACTAGAGGTGTTGCGATGAACCCTGTTGACCATCCATTAGGTGGTGGAGAGGGTAAAACATCTGGAGGTAGAACTCCAGTAAGCCCTTGGGGAAAACCTGAGGCAAAGACTCGAAACAAAAATAAATATAGTAATAAAAATATTGTTCGAAGAAGATCACAAAAAGGTAGAGGTTAGATTATGGCAAGAAGTCTTAGAAAAGGACCATTTGTTGATGAACATTTACTAAAAAAAGTTGAGAATGCAAAAAATTCTGGAAACAAAGGTGTTATTAAAACTTGGAGTAGAAGATCAACTATTGTTCCTGAAATGGTAGGTTTAACAATAGCGGTACACAATGGAAGACAGCATTTACCTGTTTTTGTAACTGAAGCTATGGTTGGTCATAAACTAGGAGAGTTTTCTCCAACTAGAACTTTTAAAGGACATCCAGGACAGAAATAATGGAAACAACAACAGTAACAGCGAAAGGTAATTATATTAGACAATCTCCTTACAAGATGAGATTGGTTTTAAATTTAATTAGAGGATTAGATGTGCAAGAAGCATTAAATATACTTACATTTACTAAAAGAAAAGCTGCAATTGAAATTAAACAAGTTTTAGAAAGTGCAATTGCAAATGCAAGTGCTAATCATAACCTCGATGCTTCTAGTTTATTTATTTCAAAAGCTATTGCTGACGAAGGTCCAACTTTAAAAAGATTTAGACCAAGAGCAAGAGGAAGAGCAGGAAGAATAAACAAAAGAACTTCACATTTATTAATAGAGTTAGAAAGTAAGAGTCAATAATGGGTCAAAAAACACATCCATACGCATTTAGAATCGGAATAGTTAACGATTGGAAGTCTCGATGGTTTAATGCAAAAGATTATAAAGAATTAGTTAATCAAGATTATCAGATAAGAAACTTTTTGGAGGGGCAACTACCAAAAGCAGCTGTATCAAGAATTGATATTGAACGAAGGGATAAAGGTGGAACTTTAACAGTTGATATCCACACTGCAAGACCAGGTGTTGTGATTGGTAGAAAAGGTGCTGAAGCAGATAGATTAAGAAAAGGAATTGAAAATCTCTCTAAGCAGCCAGTAAAACTAAATATTATTGAAATTAGAGACGCTGAACTAGATGCTCAACTTCTCGCAAGAGGTGTAGCAGATCAACTTGAAAACAGGGTAGCTTTTAGAAGAGCAATGAAAAGGGCAGTAACAGCAGCGCTTAAAGCTGGAGCAGAAGGAGTAAGAGTAGAGTGCTCAGGTAGATTAGGTGGAGCTGAAATGGGTAGAAGAGAATGGTATAGAGAAGGAAGAGTACCACTTCATACTTTAAGAGCTGATATAGATTTTGGAAGAGCTGCAGCTCACACAACAGTAGGTGCTATTGGAGTAAAAGTTTGGGTATATAAAGGAGACGTTGTAAATTCTAAGAAATTACGACAAGAAAAGATTTCTGCAGAAGCTAATTTGGCAAGTGGTGGTCCATCCGGAAGGGTTAAATCAGTTAAATCACGTGCAGAAGCTGCTGTTGGAGAGAAAAAAGAGCCTAGAATACTCGAAGCTGGTGGAGGAAAGAAAGCTGGCGATGATAAAAGTTCTAAGATAGTTGAAGCTGGTGGAGGAAAGAAATTAACTAAGACTCAAGCTCAAGCAAAATTTGAAGAAGAAAAGTCAATATTAGAAGAAGAGTAAATTATGTTGATGCCTAAAAAAACAAAATATAGAAAAGCACATAGAGGTAGAAGAAAAGGAAACTCCAAAGGAGGAACTACTGTAGCTTTTGGTGATTATGGAATTCAAGCTGTTGAAACATCTTATGTAACTGCACGACAAATTGAAGCAGCAAGAATCACAATTACAAGGACAATGAAAAGGGGTGGAAAAGTTTGGATAAATATTTTCCCTCATAAACCAATAACTAAGAAACCAGCAGAAGTCAGAATGGGGTCTGGTAAAGGAAACGTTGAGTATTATGTTGCTGTTGTTAAACCAGGTAGAATTTTATTTGAAGTTTCAGGTGTCCCTGAAGATGTTGCAAGAGAAGCAATGAGAAAGGCTGGACACAAATTACCAATGAAAACCAAATTTGTTACAAGGGATAATTTATGAGCGTTAATGATTTAAGAGAGCTCTCAGTAGTTGAATTAAACGATAAAATAAGTGAGCTAAAAAAAGATTTAATGGATGCTAGATTTTCTTTAGCAACAAGCCAAATAGAAGATACTTCTGTTTTTAGAAAAATAAAAAAAGAAATTGCACAAGCTAATACAGTTTTAACTGAAAAAATAAATCAAGCTAAAAATAAGGAAGAAAATAATGAGTGAGATCGAAAGAAGCTCTAGAAAAACTAAAACCGGTATAGTCATTTCTGACAAAAGAGATAAGACAGTTACTGTTGCTATTGAACTTCAGTTTCCTCATCCGAAATATAAAAAAATTGTAAAAAAGACTAGAAAACTTCATGCACATGATGATAAATTTGAATCAAAAGTTGGAGATACAGTAAAAATTATGGAAACTAAGCCTTATTCAAAGTCTAAAAGATGGAGAGTAACTGAAGTAGTGGAGAGAGCAAGATGATTCAGAAAGAATCCCGCCTCAAAGTTGCCGATAATTCTGGGGCTAAAGAAGTTTTATGCATCAAGGTTAAAGGAAGCTCTAAAATTAGGTACGCTGGCCTTGGGGATGTGTTTGTTGCAACAGTAAAAGACGCTATACCAGGAGGTCAAATTAAAAAGGGCGATATTGTTAAAGCGGTTGTTGTTAGAACAAAGAAAGAAACCAGAAGAAAAGACGGTACTTATATAAGATTTGATGAAAATGCATGCGTAATAATTAACGATCAAGAACAACCTCGAGGAACTAGAATTTTTGGTCCTGTTGGAAGAGAATTGAGAGAAAAAAAGTTTATGCGTATAGTTTCTCTTGCCCCGGAGGTTTTGTAATGAAAATTCAAAAAGGCGATACTGTAAAAGTGATTTCTGGAAAAGATTCTGGTAAACAGGGTAAAGTCTTGCAGGCTTTTCCTAAAAAAGGTACTGTTTTAGTCGAAGGTGTTAATGTAACCAAGAAACACCAAAAACCTCAAGGTGAAACCATGCAAGGTGGGGTAATTGATAAAAGTCTTCCAATTGATGTTTCAAATGTAATGTTAGTAGTTAAAAAGAAAGCTGGAAGAGTAGGCTATAAGTTTGACAAAAATGGAAAAAAATACAGAGTTCTCTCTAAGACTGGTGATGAAGTATGATACCAAGGCTAAAAGAAAAATTTAATTCGGAACTAAAGACTTCCCTTATGGATAGCTTAAGTTTAAAAAATGTTAATCAAATTCCAACACTTGAGAAAATTATTATAAACATAGGTGATGGTAAAGCAGCAACTGATGGAAGAGCACTAGAGTCTATGGTAGATGAGATTACAGCTATTTCTGGACAAAAGCCGGTAATTAGGAGAGCAAAAAAATCAATTGCTGGATTCAAACTTAGAGAAGGTATGCCAATTGGTGTTTCAGTAACTCTTCGAGGTGACAGAATGTGGGAATTTTATGATAGGTTTGTCCAAGTTGTTGTTCCAAGAATTAGAGATTTTAGAGGTTTCAGTAAAAAGTCATTTGATGGAAATGGAAACTACTCACTTGGCCTAAATGAGCAATTAGTATTTCCTGAAGTTGAATATGACAAAGTTCGGGATATTAGAGGTATGAATATCACAATTTGTACTTCGGCTAACGATAACAACCAGGGATATGTATTATTACAATCGCTAGGATTTCCATTTAGGGAGCAATAATAATGGCTAAAACAAGCAAAATAGTAAAAAATAATAAAAGAGAAGCTGCCGTAAATCAATATTACGACAAAAGACAAGAGCTTTTAAAGATCATTAAAGATCCTGATACTACATATGATGAAAAAAGAGACGCACAAAGAAAAATTGCAAAAATGCCTAGAGATGCAAGTGCAACTAGACACAGAAATAGATGTCAAGTAACAGGTCGACCACGTGGTACATTAAGAAAATTTGGTATGTCCAGAAATACTTTTAGAGATTTAGCACTAAAAGGAGAACTTCCTGGCATAAAGAAAGCTTCATGGTAATTTTATGAATTCAGATCCAGTTTCAGATTTTTTAACAAGAATAAGAAATGCTACATTAGTCAACAAACCTAGTGTTGTAGTTCCACATTCTAACTTTAAATTTGAACTCTCTAAATTATTAAAAAATGAGGGCTATATCTTAGATGTAAAAGTCAATGAAAATGGTTCTAAAAAAGAAATTCAAATAGATTTGAAATATACTGATTCCGGTAAACCGGTTATAGCTGGATTAAACAGACTAAGTAAACCCGGTAGAAGAGTATATGTAGGTTCTGATAAATTACCAAGAAACAATGGTGGTTTAGGCACGGTAGTAGTTTCAACTTCAAGAGGACTATTGCCAGATTCAGAAGCAAGAAAAAGAAAACTCGGTGGCGAATTAATTTGTGAGGTTTGGTCATGAGTAGAATTGGAAATAAGCCTGTTGTAATTGATGATAAAGTCGAGCTAAAAATTGAAAATAATTTAATTAAAGTTAAAGGCCCTAAAGGTGAACTATCTACTGAAATTGTTGACGAGAGAATTAAATTTGAAGTTATTGAAAACGAGTTAGTATTTTCTAGATCATCAGACTCACCTGAAGTTAGAAGTTTACATGGGCTATATAGATCTTTAGTTGCAAACGATATTCAAGGTGTTTTAGAAGGATATTCCAAAACCCTTGTTCTTCAAGGAGTTGGACACAGAGCTTCCTTAAAAGGAAATAATATTGAAATTTTATGTGGTTTTTCTCATCCTGTTGTTTTTGAAAAAGTTGAAGGTATTACTTTTGAAGTTCCAGACCAAAACACAATAGTTGTCTCAGGGATTGACAAAGCTTTGGTTGGACAAGTTACAGCGAATATTAGAGCTATTAAACCTCCAGAACCTTATAAAGGCAAAGGTATTCGATATAAAGACGAATATGTCAGAAGAAAAGCAGGAAAAGCTGCAGGAGCTTAGAAAAATATGAAAGTTAAAGATAAAAGGCATCAAAGAAAAATCAGAATCCGTAAGAAAATTTCTGGTACTTCAACTATTCCAAGGTTGGCAGTGTACAAAAGTAATTCAAATATCTATGTTCAAGCAATTGATGATTTGAATCAAGTAACAATTGCCTCTGCAAGTACTATATCACCAGAAGTAAAAAGTAATAATTTGACTAACGAATCTGCTAATCAAGTTGGGCAATTACTAGGAGAAAAATTAACAAAACTTAAAATTAAAAAAGCAGTTTTTGATAGAGGTGGATATATTTATCACGGTAGAGTAAAGTCACTTGCTGATGGAATTAGAGAAAAAGGGATAGAATTTTAATGGCAGAATTAGAACTACAAGAAAGTGTTATTCATATCAATAGAGTTGCAAAAGTTGTTAAAGGTGGTCGTAATTTTGCATTTACAGCTTTAGTTGCTGTAGGTGATGGTAATGGAAGAGCTGGTATTGGCTATGGCAAAGGTTCTGAAGTCCCACTAGCTATTCAAAAAGCTATTGAAAATGCTAAGAAAAATATTCAAGATATTCCTATGGCAGGATCAACAATTGTTCATGAAATAATTGGAAAGCACGGGTCTTCTAGAGTTTTATTAAAGCCTGCTGCTCCAGGTACCGGAGTGATTGCAGGTGGAGCTGCAAGACAAGTTCTAGAAGTAGCAGGAGTTAAGGATATTCTGGCTAAATCTTTAGGTTCTCCAACGCACTTAAATGTTGCTAAAGCTACAATTCATGGTTTATTAAATCAAAGAACTCCCGATTCTGTTGCTAAATTAAGAGGTAAAAAATCTGAAGAAATTGCACCTCCAGGACTTGTGCAAGCCTTCGAAAAAACCAAAGCAGAAAAAAAAGTTAAGGCTATAGATGAAAGTTAAAATAACTCTTAAAAAAAGTATTATTGGTGAAAAACCAAAAGCAAAAGAGACAGTAAGAAGTCTTGGTTTGAAGAAAATAAATTCTTATACTGAAAGAGAACTCAATCCTATGATTGAAGGAATGTTAGCAAAAGTACATCACCTAGTTGAAGTAGAGGAAGTTAAATAATGAAAAAACTTAGATTTCATCACTTAAAACCTACACCAGGTTCTACTAAACAGAAACTACGAAAAGGTAGGGGTGAAGCTGGTAAAAGAGGCAAAACTGCAGGTAGAGGTACCAAAGGTACAGGTGCAAGAAAAACAGTTCCAGCTTTTTTTGAAGGCGGTCAAATACCTTTGTACCGAAGAATCCCTAAAGTAAGAGGTTTAAACAATCAAGCTAAAATGGCATATGTTGTTGTTAATTTAGCTGAGTTAGAAGAAAGAGAAGTTGAAGGTGAAGTTACGCCTGATACATTGAGAGATTTAGGTTTAACTAGAAAAAAAGGTCTTGTTAAAGTTTTAGGAGATGGTGAGCTAAATAGAAAAATTGATTTAAAAATTCACGCAATTAGTAATGTAGCTAAAGAAAAAATCGAAAAAGCTGGTGGCTCAGTTGAAATAATTAGTGAGTAGTTATGAAACTCTCAATTTTTAAATACATATTTAAAGTACCTGACTTAAGAAAAAGAGTTTTATTTACTTTATTTATGTTTGCTATATATCGCTTAGGTGCTTCAGTTCCAGTTCCAGGTGTAGACTTATTAGCTGTACAAAGACTTACTGAATCAGGTTCTCAAGCTGGTATCTATGGATTATTAAATTTATTTTCAGGAGGTGCATTAGAGACATTTTCAGTTTTTGCATTAGGAATTATGCCTTATATTACTTCGAGTATTATTTTGCAATTGTTAACAGTTGTAATTCCAAGATTACAAAAGCTACAAGAAGAAGGTGAATCTGGAAGAAAAGTTATTACTCAATGGACTAGATATATAACAGTCGTTCTAGCACTTTTACAATCTACTGCTTTGACATATCTTTTTTCAAGAGGAAGTTTGACTGGTGGAATTTCATTGATTCCTAATTATACACCCTCCAGAGTCGGGTTAATTGTATTAACAATGACTGCTGGTACAGCTTTCATTATGTGGATTGGAGAACTGATTTCACAAAGAGGTGTTGGAAATGGTATGTCTCTAATTATTTTTGCTAGCATTGTCAGCCAGTTACCTGCTCAATTTGGTGGTGCATATCAAGTTACAGCTGGACAAGGTAGAGTAGGTCAATTTGTTGTGTTGATAGTTATGTTTTTTCTTATGATAGTTGGAATAATCTTTGTTGAACAAGGCCAGAGAAGAATTCCTATTCAATTTGCTAAACGTATTAGAGGTAGAAAAGTCATGGGGGGTCAGAGCACATACATTCCAATAAAAGTGAATAGTGCAGGTGTGATACCAGTCATATTTGCAACAAGTATTCTATTCTTCCCAGCTCTTGTTGCCACCTCATTGCCACAAGACAACTCTGTAACAGCAGCTATTAGAAATTGGATCGACATCAATTTAGCCAATTCTCAAGGAACAACATGGTTTTACATTTTCTTTCTCGGAATTTTGATTATCTTTTTCACATATTTTTATACAACAATTCAATTCGATCCAGTAAGACAATCAGATATGATAAGAAGACAAGGTGGATTCGTGCCTGGAGTTAGGCCAGGTATTTCTACAACTAATTATCTTTCACATATCATCAACAGAATTACTTTGCCAGGATCAATATTTTTAGCTTCTGTTGCTGTCCTTCCATCAATTGCTTCAGCAATCTGGGATATACCTCTTGGATTTAGTGGAATATCAATTCTAATTACAGTTGGAGTTGCGATTGAAACTATGAAGCAGATTGAAAGCCAATTGAGTATGCGTAATTATGAAGGATTTATTGATTGAGTAAATTATTCATTTTTCTCGGGCCACCAGGTGCGGGAAAGGGAACTCAAGCATCTCAAATAGCCAAAAATTTTAACCTTGCACATATATCCACAGGTGAAATGTTAAGAGAACATGTATCCAACCAGACTGAATTAGGCAAAAAAGCTAAAAACTTATTGGATGAAGGCTTACTTGTGCCAGATGATTTAGTAATTAATATGTTAGTTGAACGCTTGTCAAAACCAGATTGTATTAATGGATCAATATTAGATGGTTTTCCAAGAACTTTGGGCCAGGCAAAAAGTTTACAAAATATTAGTGATGATTTTCCGATCAATAAAGTTTTTGTATTTGAAGCTGACAATGAAGAGTTAATTAAAAGAATTTTAATTCGTGGTGAAGTAAGTGGAAGATCCGATGATACTGAAGAATCAATTAAAGTCAGATTAGAGGTTTATAACAAAGATACAGCACCACTAGTTAATTATTATCAAGAAAAACAACTTGTTACAACTATTAATGCAATTGGGGAAATTGAAGAAATCTATAATTCAATTGCTATCCATTTTAATAATTGATGATTACTTATAAATCTACTGAAGATTTTCAAAAAATGAGAAATGCTGGAAAAGTTGTATCCAATATTCATTACGAAATTTATAAAAATACAAAAGAAGGCATGACTCTTAAAGAACTAGATGATATTGCAAAAAATATAATTGAAAAATCTAATGTTGTATCAAGTTTCTTAGGGTATCCACAACATGGTGCTATTGATTATCCTGCATATATATGTGCTTCTCCAAATGATGTAATTGTCCACGGGATTCCAAATTCAACAACTATTAAAGATGGTGATATTTTGTCCATTGATGTTGGAGTTTCATACAAAGGATATCATGCAGATGCAGCATTTTCATTTGGCGTAGGAAACATTTCCCAAGAAGAACAGAATTTGATTGATGTAACTAAGTTTGCATTAGAAGAAGCAATAAAGCTAGTTAAAGATGGTCAAAAACTTGGAACTATCGGACATAAAATTGACAAAATAGCAACTAGAAACAATCTTGGTAATGTTAGAAATTATGTTGGTCATGGTATTGGACAAGAAATGCATGAAGAACCACAAGTACCTCACTATGGAAAGAAGAATAGGGGTTTTGAATTAAAAACAGGCATGGCTATTTGTATTGAGCCAATGTTTAATCTAGGGTCTGAAGACACTAAAGTTGATGAAGATGGCTGGACTGTACGCACTATTGATGGAAAAAAGTCTGCACATTTTGAACATACAATTGGTTTAACTGAAGAAGGAGTTTATGTTTTTACAGAAAACTTATTTTAATTTTGTGTTTGTATTGGTTTCAAATCGCACTAATCTAGTTAATCGGTCACTAAATCAAGGCTAATTTTGGTAGAAAAAGAAAAAAACATAATTAAAGTCCAAGGGACAGTTATGGAAACACTACCAAATGCATCATTTAAAGTGCAACTTGAAAGTGGAGCTGAAATATTAGCTCATGTGTCCGGAAAAATGAGAATGAGGTATATAAGAATTTTACCTGGGGATGTAGTTGAGATGGAAGTTTCACCCTACGATCCAACAAGAGGTAGGATAATTTGGAGACATAAATGAAAGTCAAAGCAAGTATTAAAAAAAGAGGACCTAACGATCAAATTGTTAGAAGAAAAGGAAAGCTTTATGTCATTAACAAAAAAAATCCTCGAAATAAACAAAGGCAAGGTTAATTAAATGGCACGTATTTCTGGTATAGATATTCCAAGAGAGAAGCGAGTTGTTGCGTCATTGAGATACATTCATGGAATTGGTCCAAAACGTGCTGAAGATATTTGTAAAGATTTAAACATTGATCCAAGTACAAGAGTTAGCAATTTAACTAATGATGAAGTTGCACAAATAAGAAAATACATTGAAGCAAATTTTAGAGTTGAAGGTGATCTAAGAAGAGACGTTTCACAAAACATTAGAAGAAAAACTGAAATTGGTACTTATCAAGGGTTAAGACATAGAAATGGTCTACCAGTTCGTGGCCAAAGAACTCATACAAATGCTAGAACTCGTAAAGGTCCAAGATTTGCAATAGCTGGAAAGAAGAAAGCAACTAAATAATGGCTGATCAAAAAACAAAAAAGAAAATTAAAAAAAATATACCTACTGGTGTAGCTCACATTAAAGCAAGTTTTAACAATACCATCATTAACATTTCAGATTCATCTGGCCAAACTTTAGTTTGGACTTCAGGTGGTTCAGTTGGGTTTAAAGGATCTAGAAAATCTACACCTTATGCTGCTCAAGTTGCAGCTGAAGAAGCTGTTAGAAGAGCAACTGAATTCGGTGTTCACAAGATTGACATAATTATTAGTGGTACCGGTGCCGGAAGAGAAACAGCCGTTAGGACTCTACAAAACATGGGAATGGATGTTGGTTCAATTAAAGACATAACCCCAACTCCTCACAATGGATGTAGACCAAAAAAGAGGAGAAGAGGGTAATGGCAAGATATACAGGACCTAGAGTCAGAGTTGCTAGAAGAATTGGTTTTAATGTTTTTGAGAATAGAAAAGGTGACAAAGCCTTACAAGATAGACCATATCCTCCAGGTGAAAATGGAAGAAAAAGAACAAGAGAAACTGATTATGGTACACAGCTCAAAGAAAAGCAGAAAGTTAGATACATGTACGGAGTTCTTGAAAAACAATTTAGAAACTATTACAAAGAAGCTTCAAGAATGCAAGGTATTACAGGTGAAAACTTACTTTACTTATTAGAGTCACGATTAGACAATTTAATCTACAGAGCTGGATTTGCCTCAACAAGACCTCAAGCTCGCCAATTAGTTTCTCATAGGCATTTTAAAGTAAATGGTAATTTTGTAGATGTACCTTCTTACCATGTGCAGCCTGGAGATGAAATTACTATTAAAGATTCAAGTAAAGATTTAATAATTATCCAGCACACTATTGATACTGGGCAAGACCGAGTTATCCCAAGTTGGATTAATGTTGATAATAAAAATAAATCAGTCAAAGTAGTTGCATCACCTTCTAGAAGTGATGCAAGTTCACAGATTGAAGAACAATTAATTGTAGAGCTTTATTCAAAATAAACATTTGAGAGGAGAAATAAAAAAATGTTGATGTTACAAAGACCAGAAATTACTCAAGAAGATTTAGGAAATAATAGAACTAAATTTGTTATTGAACCTTTAGAGCCAGGTTTTGGACTAACTCTTGGAAATACAATGAGGAGAGCTTTATTATCAAGAGTTCCAGGTGTAGCTGTAACTGGTATCAAAATAAATGGTGTGAACCATGAATTTACTGCGATTCCTGGAGTTGTAGAAGACGTTCTAGATTTGTTACTTAATTTAAAACGACTCGTTCTCAAGGTTGAAGATCAAGAAAATCATACTTTAACTGTCAAAGCAAAAGGGCCTGGAGAAGTATTAGCTTCTCAAATTCAATGTCCATCAGGAGTTGAAGTAGTTAACACTGATCTTAAAGTTTGTACTTTAGCTGATAATGCTACTTTAGATATGGAAGTTTCTATCGCACATGGTGTTGGATACAGACTAGCTGAAAAAAACAAAACAAGTGATTCAAACTTTATTCCTATCGACTCAATTTTTTCACCGATTGTAAAAGTTAGCTATGGAGTTTCACCTACACAAGTAGGGCAAGTTACTGATTATGACAAATTAACATTGGATGTAGAGACAGATGGTTCTATCGAACCAAGTGAGGCAATTTCTTCAGTAGGTAAGACTTTAGGTGAGTTATGGAAGCTATTTGCAGATATTGATGAAGGTGTTGGTTTAGAATTAGGTCAACTAACTATTTCAGAAGGAAGCTCCCCAGACTTATCACTATCTGTTGATGCTTTAGATTTATCTGAAAGACCAAGAAATTGTTTAGGTCGTGAAAACATAACCACTGTAGGTCAAATACTTGAATATACAGAAGATGATTTGTTAAATTTAACTAACTTTGGACAAAAAAGCCTTGATGAGTTAGTAGCAAAATTAGATGAGCTTGGATTGAGCTTACCAACTAGTTCAGATCTAGATAGCGGAGACCTAGCAGATGCCTAGACCAACTAAGGGTAAGAGACTAGGTAATTCCTCTTCTCACGAAGATCAGATAATTAGTAATCTAATCAGTGCTTTAATTCAACATGAAAAAATTGAAACCACAATAACTAAAGCAAAAACTGTAAAACCTTATGCCGAAAAAGTTATAACTAAAGCTAAAAGTGGAACACTGCATGACAGACGGCAAGTTTTGAAAATGATACAAAATAAAGCAGTTGTTGCAAAACTTTTTGAAGAGATAGGTCCAAAATACACCGAAAGAAATGGTGGATATACTAGAATTACTCGTACTAGAACACGACAAGGTGATGGTACAGAACTTGCGGTACTTGAATTAGTTTAGATTGAACTCACTCAAAAATATTTGGTCTCAATTTATTAAATTTATTAAGTTTGACAAAAATTTAATTTCGCAAATCAGTAATGATAGATATGAAACTGCTAATGCATTAATAATTGTAGTTTTAAGCATTTTTGCAATTTATCTACCAATTATATTTACTAATTTTTCATCAAATCTGTTAGATGTTGTATTTTATGGAATAGTTGATGGAATTTTTGCCTGGTTACTCTCAAACCTTGCGATTTGGTTTTTGTTAACGCGTGCCTTTAATACATTTACTGAAGTATCAAATCTTATGATTTTCACTGGATATTCTCATGGTCTAGTTGGATTATTTGGAGTTTTATATTTTGCTAATTCTCAACTAACTATCACAGCTTCTTATCTGCAAATTGCAAGTTTATTAATTTTTATATGGATATATTTTGTTCTATCAAAATCATTGACTATTTCATTTCATTTAGAAAATAGAGTTGCGAGCATTTCATCTGTGACATTTCTAGTTTTGTTGGTATGGTTCTCTGACCCTTTAAGAATATTTATTTGATGTACTTTTATAAAGTTGTTGTCTCGTATGATGGAGAATATTTTAAAGGATTTCAAAAACAACCGAATAAAGAAACTGTTCAAGGAAAAATTGAGCAGTCATTGTCACTCTTAACTAAAAAGTTTGATTTTACCTATGCAGGTAGGACTGATACTGGAGTTCATGCAAGAAATCAGATTCTTTGTTTGGAAACTGATAAACTATTTAATGAGAAATTGGTACATTCCTTTGACCAGCTATTAGGTAGCAATATTTTGGTTAAATCTTTCAAGAAAATTCCAAAAAAATTTGATGCTAGATTTGATGCTGTTGAAAGAACATACAAATATTTTCTTGCAAATCATTCAACTTTAGATCCATACAAACAAAGTTTTATTTTAGGTTCTAAAGTTGATGTCAATTTAAATGATTTAAATAGAGCTGCCAAATTATTTTTAGGAGCTCATGACTTTTCCTCATTTGCAAAGCTAGAATTCAATCAAAATCCTATTCGTACATTAACAAGATCATCATGGACAAATAGAAATGGTATTATTGAGTACACAATATCTGGAAATTCATTTTTAAGGAACATGGTTAGAAATATAGTTGGTGTTCAAATTGCTATTCTTGAAAAAAAAATTACATTCAAAGAAGTAAAAGAGAAATTAAACAATCCTGACGGGATAAGACTAAATTATATTGCTCCAGCAAAAGCTTTAGTGTTGTGGAAAGTAAAATACTAGTTTTCATTAATTTAAATGCACCTTATACTAGTATTTCGTTACAATTCTTAAGACAAGGAAATGAATACAAAAACAACTTTTAACGGAATAAGTGGTTCTGAAAGAGCCTGGCATGTTGTTGATGCCAGTGGCCTGCCTGTTGGTAGACTTGCAAGTGAAATTGCACAAGTCCTAAGAGGTAAACATAAACCACAATATGCTCCTCACCTTGATGTAGGAGATCATGTTGTAGTAATTAATGCTAGTCAAATTGCTTTAACTTCAAAAAAACCTGAACAGAAAATTTACAATAGTCACTCAGGATATCCAGGAGGTATTAAATCCGAAACATTTAATTCATTAAGACAAAGAAAGCCTGAGAAAATTGTTGAAAGAGCTGTTTGGGGGATGCTTCCAAAAAATAGACTAGGAAGATCTATGCTTAAAAAATTACATGTTTATTCAAATAATGAACATCCACACCATAGTCAAAACCCTAAAGAGCTAGCTTTTGAAATTAAGAAAGTAGTTGAAAATGAGTAATAAAATCTACGGAACTGGAAGAAGAAAAACATCAGTAGCACGAGTTACACTCACAGAAGGTAACGGTAAATTCATATTTAATGGTAAAGATTTTGAACAGTATTTTCCTAGTCCTTCAATGAAAATGACTGTAAACAAACCATTTAAAGTTGTAAGTTTAGAAAACAAATTTGATATACATGTAAATGTAACTGGAAGTGGTTTATCTTCACAAGCAGATGCTGTTTCGTTAGGAATTTCTAGAGCTTTAATTAAACTAGACCCTGAGTTGAGACCAAAGTTAAAAAAAGCTGGCCTATTAACTCGTGATTCTAGAAAAGTTGAAAGAAAAAAATACGGTTTAAAGAAGGCTCGAAGAGCAGAGCAATTTACCAAGAGATAAGCTTAATCTTGAAAAAATATTTCGGTACCGATGGAATCCGAGGTATTCCTAATCAAAATCTTAATTTAGAATTAGTTAGAAATATATTTTCAGCAGTTGAAAAAGAATTAAACCCTGTTTCTGTAGCAGTAATACTTGACACTAGATCTTCATCTAATGAAATACTCAACTGGATTACAAGTGGTTTAAGTGAAGCTGTCCAGGTAATAAATTATGGAGTTTTACCTTCTGGATCTATGCCGATAATTCTGAAAGAATTTGGACATGACTTAGGAGTAATTATTTCAGCTTCGCATAATCCCAGTGAATACAATGGTATTAAATTAATTAATAAAGATGGTTCAAAATTTAGTGATGAACTTGAAGTTAAAATAGAACAAACTTCCGAGAAAATTGAACCACCAGAAGCAAGCACAAAATTTAAAGATTCAAACCTAGGGTATGAAGCATATCTTAACTTTCTTAAAACAGAGTTAAATTTTGATTTAGGTAATTTCAACCTAGTTATAGATGCTGCTAATGGATCAGCATATAAAATAGTTGATGAATTATTTTCTATTAAAAACTCTAAGTACAAACTTATTGCAAATTCACCAGATGGATTGAATATTAATGAAAATTCTGGTGCTACTCATTTGAATTTTTTATCTGATGTACTCAAAAATGGTGAACTTGGAGCTGCTTTCGATGGAGATGCAGATAGATTAATAATGGTCGATGAAGAAGGTGAAATTTGTAATGGAGATGTAATCATACTCTTGATTGCAAAATATTTTTCATCTATAAATCAATTAAAAAATAATATTGTTGTCTCTACTGTCATGTCTAACTTTGGTTTTAAACAATCTATGCAAGCTAACAATTTTAATAATATTGAAACAAATGTAGGAGATAAATACGTCGCTGAAAGTTTGTTGTTAAATAATGCATCAATTGGTGGTGAACAGTCGGGACATATAATAATTCCTGATGTCTTACCAGTAGGTGATGGATTGCTAACTTTAATCTACTGTTTAAAGGCACTAACATTTTTCAATACAACACTATCTCAATTTAAAAAAGACAATATTAAAGAATATCCTCAAAAGTTAGTAAATTTAAAACTTGAATCTTTAGCTACAAATGAACAATTAGATGAATTAAAAATAATAGCTGAACAACTTGCTGAAGAATCAAGTCTTGATGGTAGGCACTTAATTAGAAATTCTGGGACAGAACCAGTTTTGAGAATTTTAGTTGAAGCAAAAACAGATCAAGAACTTGATGAGTTTATGACAAAACTGACGAAAAAAATTGAAAGTTATTTAAATTCTTAATACAAGCTTTATAATGGAAATAGCGAGCAAACAAGCGCCAGGCCTTTAATTAGGTGACGAGGTGGTATGTTATCGAAAAATTCGGCGGATGCATACTCGGCTCTACGGTCGTAATAAATTGTTAAAAACAATAAGCAATTATTGAACAGAGGCAGTTTAGAGTAGTTCTAATTTCAACTTGCTCGTTGGAATGGAGATAATATGTGTGGAATAATTGGGTATTCTGGCCCAAAAAACCCTTTACCAATATTGATAGATGGACTTTCAAGACTTGAATACAGGGGTTATGACTCTTCAGGAATTGCAATCTTAGATGGAACTAATTTGTCAGTTGAAAAAAAAGAAGGTAAATTGCAAATTTTAAAAGATCATTTAAAAGGAAAACAATTTAGTGGAAATATTGGCATTGGCCATACCAGATGGGCAACTCACGGAATTCCAAGTGATGTAAACGCGCATCCACATATTGATAATCAAAAAGAGTTTGCCATAATTCATAATGGAATTATTGAAAATTATTCTGAGCTAAAAGAAGAGCTATTAAAATCTGGTTTTCACTTTACTTCAGATACAGATACAGAAGTTGTAGCAGTCGAAATAAGTAATAATTGGACAGGCGATTTATTGGAAACTGTCACGAGTGTTGCCAAAAAGTTAGTTGGTACTTTTGCTTTAGTGGTAACTACTACAAAAGAACCAAACAAAATTGTAGCTGGAAGAATGATGAGTCCATTAGTTTTAGGAGTGGGGGAAGATGAAATGTTCCTTGCGTCAGATTCAGCTGCAATTTTAGAGCATACAAATAAAATGGTTTTTTTGGAAAATGGTGATTTTGTAGAGATTGTAGATGGTGCTTATAAAATTTTTGATATAGATTTAAACGAAATTCAAAGAGAGGTACAGATTATTGAATGGGAAATTTCAGAAGCTGAGAAATCTGGACACGAACATTTTATGTACAAAGAAATAGTTGAGCAGCCTGAAGTAATAGAAAAAACCATAACAGGAAGACTAGTTGAAAATTCTAAAGAAATTCCAATTCAAATCAATGAAGCTAAAAAATATAATAAAATTTGGATTGTTGCTTGTGGTACTGCTTACCATGCTGGTTTGTTTGGAAAAGATCTTTTTGAAAAAGTTTTAGGTGTGCCAGTAAGTGTTGAGCTTGCCTCAGAGTTTAGATATCGCGAACCTATTGTCGGCAGTAATGATTTAGGAATAGTAATTTCACAGTCTGGAGAAACTATGGATACAATTGCTGCTACAGAGCTATTAAAGGAAAATGGAGCTCATGTACTAGCACTAGTCAATGTCGTCGGTAGTTCGTTAGCTAGAATGTCAGACAGTGTAATGTATTTACATGTTGGTCCAGAAATTGGAGTTGCATCAACCAAAGCATATCTAGGTATGCTTGTAGCACAATTAGTTTTAGCAAAACATTGGGATAATGAAAACAAGTTAAATATTACTTTTGAAGACATTAAATCTATCCCAAATCTTGTTAGGGAAAGTTTAGAATGTGAAAATGAAATCTTAGAGATAGCAAAAGGTATAAGTAAAAAAAATGATATTTATTTTATTGGTAGAGGTTTAGATTTTGCACTTGCAGCAGAAGGAGCTTTAAAACTAAAAGAAATTTCATATCTGCACGCTGAAGCTTTAGCTGCCGGTGAATTGAAACATGGCACCCTTGCATTAATTGAAGAGGGTACCCCAGTAATAGTTACTGCAAGCCAAATTCACCTTTTAGATAAAACTACAAGTAACGTACAGGAAGTTAAAGCTAGAGGTGCTTTTGTTATTGCAGTAGGTGACAAAAATTCACATAAATTAGAAAAAATATCTGATCAATTCATTAAATTACCTAGTGCTCATGAAATATTATCAACGATAATTTCTATAATCCCTTTACAATTTATTGCATATCATGTTGCTAAATTAAACGGAGAGTCTATAGATCAACCTAGAAATTTAGCCAAGTCTGTAACTGTAGAGTAGTCCTTTATGGATAGAGGCTTTATTTACGTAAATAGTAAAAACTTAATTCATAATTTAAATACGATTGAAAAAAATGTGAATAAAAAGTTATGTTTAGTTGTTAAAGCAAATGCATATGGTCATGGAATTAGTTGGGCAGTAAACACTGCTATCAAGTGTAATGTTGAATGGTTTGCTGTTGCTTCTATAAGTGAGGCTATAGAAGTAAGAAATATTTCTAAAGCTGTCAATATCTTATTGCTCTCAGAGCCATCTGAAACTGAAATAGAAAAAGTTGTCGAAAACAATATTGATTTGACTGTTTACAATAAAGAGTTCATCAATAAATTAATTGAATCTGGAAGTAAAGTAAATGTTCACCTAAAAATTGATACAGGTATGCATAGAATTGGTTGTGAACCTGAAGACTTTTATAACATCTATAATCTTATAATTAATTCCGATCTAAATTTGCGCGGGATATGTACACACTTTCCAACAGCTGATAATGATATTGAATTTACTCAAGAAGCTTTAGAAAAGTTTAAAAATTTAGTAAGAGAAATTGATACAGCAGATTTATTGATTCACGTAGATAATTCAGCATCTAGTTTTTACAATTATGATCAGTTTTTTAATCTATCACGAATCGGAATAGCAGCGTATGGAATACCAATCTCAGCCAAAAATATAGAATTGGAACTTTTACCGACTATGGAAATAAAAACTAGAATCTCAAATATTCAAAAAAGAAAAATAGGGGAATCAGTTTCATATGGCCATGCACATATACTTGAACGTGATTCAATAATAGCTACAGCACCAATAGGTTATGCTGATGGCTATCCCTGGAATTCTTTTCCAGATGGCAAAGTAATAATTTCTAATAGTTTTTGCAATTTAATTGGAAGGGTAACAATGGATCAGATTTTGATTGATGTTACAGATGTTGAAGCAAAAATTAATGATGAAGTTGTCATACTTGGAAAATCAAAAAACAAATCTATAAGTATTGAAGTTGAAGATATAGCAACATGGAATAAAACTATTCCTTGGGAGATATTGACTAATATGTCTAAAAGATTAGAAAGAGTTGAAGTTGAGTAATGAAATTAATTTAGAAAATCTAGATGATTTTGTATCAAAAAATATAAATCTCAATAAATTGCCAAAAGTTATCGGTCTTTCTGGGGAGCTTGGTGCTGGTAAGACTACAATAATAAAATCAATCATCAAGTATTTGGGATGCGATGAGATTGTTACTTCTCCAACTTTTAATATAGTAAAACAATATAAAGTAAAAAGTTTAGATATTTATCATATCGATCTCTACAGAATGTCTAGTTGGAATGAATTCTTGGATTTAGATTTGCCTATTTACACAGAAAACTCTATTTTTTTAATTGAGTGGATAAATATAATTCCTGATAAGTTTTTGAAAGATATGTTCCTAATTGAAATTGAAGTTATTGATGATATAACAAGAAAGATTAATTTAAATGTATAGTCTAGCTATTTCATCATCTGGTAAATATATCTCCGTTGCATTGCATGATGAATTATTAGTTTCAAGCTCTACAGTATTAGCAAAAAATGGAACTACCAATTTACTCATGCAAAATATAGATGAGTTAACCAAGAAGTCAGAAATTAAAAGAGACCAAATTGAAGTAGTTTATTTAGACATTGGCCCAGGATTTTTTACAAGTTTAAGAATTGGTTTAGCTGTAGCACAAGGCATATGTGGATCTTTAGGGATACCATTAATTCCTGTTAATGGGTTGGACGCACTCGCGTTTGCTGCTCATACAAGTCATAGACAAATTTATACAGTAATTGATATTAAAAGAGAAGAATACGCATTCTGTATATATAAACCTGTACCCGGTGGAGTTGTCAGGGAACTAGAACCCATTGTTGTAAATTTAGAAAGTTTATTGGATAGATTTAATGAAGATAACCAAAAGACACTACTAGTTGGAAATTGGAGAAATATTGATCAAAAACATTTAAACAAAAATTCTTACATAAAGACTGCATCTCCGGAATTTGTATCTTCGGAACATATTTACCAACTGGGTAAAGAATTATACAAAAAAAAAGAGTTTACAAATTTTAATGAAATTGAATTGTTTTACATGAGAGAACCCGATGTATCTTTATCAACAAATAGTTTAACTAAAGAAGTTAATTTTTATGATTGAAAAAATTGAGTATTCAAGCTTCGAATTAGCTAATCAGCTGTCCCAATTAGAATTTGAAGTTTTTAACACTTGCTGGCAACCTGAGGTTATTCAAGAAAAGGTTAACAATAAAGAATTTGACTACTGGATTTATAAATCAAATGTTGAGATTGTTGCATATTTAGCTGTTCAGAGAATTGATGCTGAACTACATATAATTGGAATTGGTGTTAAAGAAGAACACAGAAACAAGCAAATAGCAACAAAACTTATGGACACATTATTACAATTTTTTAGTGAAACTGATAGTGACTGTATAAGACTGGAAGTGAGAGAATCTAATATCGCTGCAATAAATCTTTATCAATCATATTCATTTAAAAAATGTGGAGTTAGAGAAAAATATTATCAAGATGAAGATGCGGTTTTATTTGAATTAAGGAAGTTAAATGTCTTCAGATAAAATTATATTAGGATTTGAAACCTCGTGTGATGAAACCGCAGTGGCAATCTTAAAAGGTAGTGAAGTACTCGTTAACATTATTTCTTCTCAAGTAGATATTCATGAAAAATTCGGAGGAGTTGTTCCTGAAGTTGCTTCACGTGCACATGCAGAAACTATAAGAAACTTATTCCATAGCGCGCTTAATAAAGCTAATTTACAGATTAGTGATATAGATTCTATAGCATCTACTGACGGACCAGGTTTAGTAGGCAGTCTAGTTGTAGGCTATAATTTCGCTAAGTCTATTGCATGGTCTATTGATGTACCGTTATTAACTGTTGATCATATGGTTGGACATCTTGCAGCACCAATGATTGAGAATCACGAAATGAAACCACCATTTGTTTCTCTTTTAGTTTCTGGGGGTCATACCCAGATTGTATTAGTTGAAAAATGGGGTGAATATACTTTGCTAGGGACAACTATTGATGATGCTGCAGGTGAGGCATTTGATAAGTTGTCTAGGTTTTGTGGATTTGGTTTTCCGGGAGGTCCAGCAATTCAAAAAATAGGTCAAAATGGAAATCCACTAAAAGTTGAATTACCTAGGCCAAAAACTAAGCATGAATATAATT